>Ga0182741_1000068_pt1 | contig 168291 bp, 138 predicted proteins | sample eDN5th37CBELigOP_FD_128874 | JGI IMG/M metagenome (GOLD analysis project Ga0182741, IMG submission 128874) | Enriched Organic Plus compost microbial communities from Emeryville, California, USA - eDNA 5th pass 37_C BE-Lig OP (version 2) (version 2) ...
AACGTTCACCCAGCTGCTCGACCGGCTCGACCGTGCGATCGAGCTCGCGGTGAACGAAGAGACCTTCACCGATGAGATCAACCGCTGACCGATGTCAACGCGGTGATCTCCGGACGCTTACCGAACAGCCATGGGCGGCCCTCGTCCATCAATGCGGCCTTCGACGCGATCGCGCGTATCCGCGAGCGATTGAGCGGCACAGGCGGCTTCACGCCGACGACGGCGACGCGGTGCGCATAGGTCTCGAAGAATGCCTTCGGAAGCGACGCGAGAAGGTCGGTCTCCGCGACGACGGAGAGCACGAGCATGAAGCTCGGAACGGTGACCGCGATGCGATGAGGCGCCCCGGCGGCGCAGAAGACATGCTTCGTTGGTAAAAGGGAGCATGGCTCGGCTTGTCACGCCTTTTGCGGCATCCTTGTTGCCTAGCGCCGCAGTTCACCGGCCACGTGACCGTCTGACTAGCGTGCCCCACGTCCACGCTTGTTATGCGTTTGCATCATGCTCCTTCTTCTCAGCATCGATGACGGTGTAGGTGGTTCTTGCCGATGGCCTCTTACCTCGGAGTTCTTCTATCAGCGCTGCTACGAATACACCACCAGCTCCGAACACTACCCACAACGGAACGCCCACTGCTGTACCTAGCGCCGCAATTCCAGCGCCCTGGCCTCCGAACAATATCGCACTTGTTGCGGCTGCCGTTAGTCCGAAGCGACCTTTGAGACCTCGCTCGTCCCACGCATGGCGCCTAACCTCGCCCCATATCAGTTTAGCTGCAGGCCATACAACTCTGCTCTGTACCGTAACTCTAAGCGCGTGTGACGCCTTCCGACGAGCAGGCAGTGAGCTCCGGCGTATGTCCATAAGGGCGTACGCCCATCGCAATAGGGCATCGCGTTCAACGGTCGTTGCTCTTGAAGCCACACGGACCGCTAACCGACGTCGCGGATCGTCATTGTCTACCGGTGAAACGCGTTCGTAGTCCATACGCCCCCTAACCCGTAGATCAATCGTCACACGTTGACCTAACCATTACAGGACATGTGCATGAAGCCCGCGGAGAAGAGGACGAGAAGACGTCTCACAATGAAACGCGTATTCGCTCAATCCTCGCACTCGGCACTCAGGGAGGCCTAACCTGCAGACTGTGTTATTGTCGGTCGATACAACGGTCAAAATATGTGACCGATATCCCACGTTAAACAATCGCGCCAGTATTTGGGATCTTCCTGCTTTCAGCATCTCCCTATTGCGCTGCCCAAAGCGCCGACGACGCAACGAGCTTTACGTGTCGGCGCTGATCTGAAGCGATGCGACCACTGATGGACGGCATCGCCCCCGCCGATGGTTATGGCTGATCGACTTCACATACAGACCAGAAACTGGTTGGGTACACTATCGGGCGGCGCGGTAGCCGAATCTCCCGCTCTCACTCCGGCTCCTGCGCTTCCCCGGCGGTTCCATGCCACCGTGCGTCTCAATCCGACGCGCGTCGGCCGCGACGCGGGAAGAATTGCCGAAGAGGTGATTGCGCATCTCGCGGGACAGCCTGGCGCGGAAGTGACGGTCACGCTGGAAATCGACGCACGACTCCTAGGTGGAGCCAGTGAGCAGACTGTGCGCACAGTGGCGGAGAACTGTCGGACTTTGACGTTCGAATCGCACGGATTTGAGAGCGAGTAGCAGCCCAGCCGCCCCCACATGCGTGCCCCTGGCACCCGATTCAGCGGCGCACGCTATTCATCTTTTGTGCCCAAAGTCTGAATACCGCCCCCCGGCTATTCAGATTTCGATAATAGGATTCCGCCGGGCGAATCACTCATCGCCACCCGAATTTCAGCGCACCTTAGATGGCACCCACAGGATGGCTTGCCATTCGGTCTTAGCTTCTGTGCCCAACCTAATCCTGCTAGATACTCAAACAGTTCAGGTGTGACTACCAGATATGTATCGTTAGTCTCACGGATCCCCCGTACCGCTAGAGCGGCACCGCCAACGACAACGTACTCGCCCCGGGGTAGGCTCAATCGGTTGAGCTCTGTGATGACGTCGTCGGTTGTCACTCGCTCATCCGGTTCCGAGACGCCTAACGAACGATGCCGTCAAGGCGCTGCCGATCTTTTCTCTCCCGGAGACCAGCCGCACCACCGGGCCCTCCTTCCCGGCCGCGTCCTCGGCGATCCTGGCCCGCAGGGTCGCGGCCAAGCCTCAGATCACTCCCACTCGATCGTCGCCGGCGGCTTGCTGGAGATGTCGTAGACGACGCGCGAAATTCCGTCGACCTCGTTGATGATCCGCCGCGCGACGTGATCGAGAAACTCGGCGGGCAGCCTCGCCCAGCGCGCGGTCATAAAGTCGACAGTCTCGACCGCACGCAGTGCAACGACGTAGTCGTAGCGTCGACCATCCCCCATCACGCCGACCGAACGCACCGGCAGGAACACCGCGAACGCCTGACTGACCGAGTCGTAGAGCCCCTGCTCGCGCAGCTCGCTGATGAAGATATCGTCGGCGCGGCGCAGCAGGTCCGCGTACTCCTTCTTCACCTCACCGAGAATCCGCACGCCGAGCCCCGGCCCCGGAAACGGATGTCGATTCACGAGACTCGACGGCAAACCGAGCTCGACACCGATCTTCCGCACCTCGTCCTTGAAGAGATCCCTGAGCGGCTCGATCAGCTTCAAGTGCATCCGCTCCGGCAACCCGCCGACGTTGTGATGCGACTTGATCAGCGCCGCCTTGCCGGTCGCGGAGCCGGCCGACTCAATCACGTCCGGATAGATCGTCCCCTGCGCGAGCCACTCGATGCCTTCGAGCCGCTTCGCCTCGGCCTCGAAAACCTCGATGAAGAGCCGGCCGATGATCTTGCGCTTGTCTTCCGGGTCCTCCACGCCCTCGAGCGCCGCGAGGAACTTGTCCTCCGCATCGACGCGAATCACGTTGACGCCGAGATGCTCGCGGAACACGGCCATGACCTGATCGCCCTCGCCGAGCCGCAACAGACCGTGATCGACGAACACGCAGACGAGCTGATCGCCGATCGCTGCATGCAGCAGTGCCGCAACGACGGACGAGTCGACGCCGCCCGACAGCGCGAGCAGCACGCGGTCCTTGCCGACCTGCGCGCGGATCCGCTCGATGTGATCCGCGATGATGTTCTGCGCAGTCCACGTCGGCGGACACCCGCAGACGTCGCGCACGAACCGCGTCAGGATCTCGAAGCCGTGCTCGGTGTGGGTGACCTCGGGATGGAACTGCAGGCCATAGATCCTTCGCTCCGGGCTCGCGATCGCCGCGAGCGGCGCGTTACGTGTCCTCGCGATCGCCTTGAACCCGGCCGGCAGCCGCTCGACGCGGTCGCCGTGGCTCATCCACACCTTGAGCGTCTTGTCCGCGCCGCCCAATCCGCCGAGCAGCGGATCGTCGTCGATCAGCTCGACCTCGGCGTAGCCGTACTCGCGCTCCGACGACGGACGCACCTCGCCGCCGAAACGCGCGGCGAGCGCCTGCATCCCGTAGCAGATGCCGAGCAGCGGGACACCGGCCTCGAGCACCGCGTCCGGAATCGTCGGCGCGCCGGTCTCCGTCGTCGAGTCCGGTCCGCCGGAGAGAATGATGCCGGCCGCGCCGAACGACCTGATCGCGTCGTCCGGCACGTCGTGCGCGTAGATCTCGCTGTAGACGCCCGCCTCGCGCACACGGCGCGCGATCAGCTGCGTGTACTGCGAGCCGTAGTCGAGGATCAGAATTTTGCGTTCCATCAGGTTTCAGAGACGAAAATTGTGTCAGACACCATTTTCCGTGCGCGGAAAATGGTGTCTGACACAATTTTCGAGGCGCCGACGTCAGTCGACGCGGTAATTCGGCGCTTCCTTCGTGATCGCGACGTCGTGGACGTGGCTCTCGCGGCGGCCGGCCGCCGTGATCCGCACGAAGCGCGGCTTCGTGCGCATCTCCTCTATGTTGGCGCATCCCGTGTAGCCCATCGCTGCACGCAGGCCGCCGATCAGCTGGTGCACGATCGTGACGAGCGTCCCCTTGTACGGCACGCGCCCTTCGATGCCTTCGGGGACGAGCTTCTGCAGCTCCTCCGCGGCGTCCTGGAAGTAACGGTCCGCCGAGCCGTGGGGCCCCGCCATCGCGCCGAGGGAGCCCATGCCGCGATACGACTTGTACGAGCGGCCCTGATAGAGCTCGACGTCGCCCGGCGACTCCTCGGTGCCTGCGAAGAGGCTGCCGATCATGGTCGTATACGCGCCCGCGGCGATCGCCTTCGCGATGTCGCCCGAGTAGCGGATGCCGCCGTCGGAGATCACCGGGACGCCCGTGCCCTCGAGCGCGGATGCGACCTCGGCGACGGCCGTGATCTGCGGCACGCCGACGCCCGCGACGACGCGCGTCGTGCAGATCGAGCCCGGACCGATGCCGACCTTGACCGCATCGGCGCCCGCCTCGACGAGCGCGCGCGCTGCCTCGGCCGTCACGATGTTGCCGGCGATCAGCTGCAGATCGGGATGCGCGCGCTTGATCTCGCGGATTCGATCGAGGACGCCGCGCGAATGCCCGTGCGCGGTATCGACGACGACGACGTCGACGCCCGCCTCGACGAGGAGCGCGACGCGCTCCTCCGTGTCGTAGCCGGTGCCGACGGCCGCGCCGACGCGCAAGGCGCCGTTCTCGTCCTTGCTCGCGTACGGATAATCCTTCGCCTTCTGGAAGTCCTTCGCGGTGATCATCCCGCGCAGGCGGAAGCGATCGTCGACGACGAGGACCTTCTCGATCCGGTAGCGGTGCAGAAGGGTCAGCACCTCGTCCTTGCTCGCGCCCTCGCGAACGGTCACGAGCCGTTCCTTCGGCGTCATCACGGACGACACCGGCGCGTCGAGCTTCGTCTCGAAGCGCAGGTCACGATGAGTCACGATGCCGACGAGATCCTCGCCGTCGACGACCGGCACGCCGGAGATGTTCTTCGAGCGCGTGAGGTCGATGACCTCCTTGATCGTCGCCTTCGGACTGACCGTTATCGGATCGTTGATGATCCCGCTTTCGAATTTCTTGACCCGCCGCACGTGGCTCGCCTGCTCGCGCGGCGTCATGTTCTTGTGGATGATGCCGATGCCGCCTTCCTGCGCCAGCGTGATCGCGAGCCGCGCCTCGGTCACCGTATCCATGGCCGCGGAGACGATCGGGATGTTCAGGAGCAGCGAGCGGGTGAGCTTCGTCCTGAGGTCGACCTCGCGCGGCAGGATCTCGGAGTACGCGGGCTCTAAGAGGACGTCGTCGAATGTGAGCGCCTCGTGAATGATCCGCATGGGAGCTCCAACCGGATGGTGGATTTGAGCCGGGCAGTTTAATGCCCGGACGGGAAACGGTAAATGGCCGCGGGCGCGGACGGCGGCGCCGGGCGTCCCGTATACTGTGCGGTCATGCTGAGCGGCGAAAACTTCGAGCTCGACTTCTCCGCCGAAGAACGGCGCCAGATCCTCACGGTTTCCGCGCTGAATCGCGAGGCGCGCCTCCTCGTCGAGCGCAGCTTCGGCGTCGTCTGGGTCGAGGGCGAGATCTCGAACCTGTCGCGGCCGTCTTCCGGGCACCTCTACTGGTCGCTGAAGGACGCGAACGCACAGGTACGGTGCGCGATGTTCCGCCAGGCCGCGCGCAACATCGGCTTCGCGCTCGAGAACGGCCAACAGGTCGTCGTGCGCGCACGCGTCAGCTTCTACGAGGCGCGCGGCGAGTTTCAGCTCGTCGTCGACGAGGTCGAGGAAGCGGGCGAAGGCCTGCTCCGCCGCCGTTTCGAGGCGCTGAAGCGGCGCTTGAAGGCGGAAGGGTTATTCGATCCGGAACGCAAACGCCCCCTACCCCGCGTCCCGAAGCGGATCGGCGTCATCACGTCCCCGACGGGCGCGGCGATCCGCGACGTGCTGACCGCGCTCAAGCGCCGCTTTCCGACGATCCCGGTGCTGATCTATCCGACGAGCGTCCAGGGCAACGGCGCCGCACAGGAGATCGCGCGCACGCTCGAGCTCGCGGACCGGCGCCGCGAATGCGACGTGCTGATCCTCACGCGCGGCGGCGGCTCGCTCGAGGATCTCTGGGCGTTCAACGAGGAGATCGTTGCGCGTGCCGTCGCGGCCGTCAGTATTCCGATCATCGTCGGCGTCGGCCACGAGACGGACTTCACGATCGCCGACTTCGCCGCGGACCTGCGCGCGCCGACGCCGTCGCAGGCCGCCGAGCTCGCGGTGCCCGACTGCGCGGAGTGGCGTCATCGCCTCGCGCGCGCCGCCGCGCATCTCGAGCGCTGCGCTTCGCGGCGTATCCGGAGCGACGCGCAGCGGCTCGCCGTGCTCGCGCATCGGCTGAACCGCTGTCACCCGGGCCTGCTGCTGCGTCAGCAGGCGCAGCGGCTCGACGATCTCGAGGATCGTGCGCGCCGCGCGCTGATGCGCCGTCTCGACGAGCGGCGCGTGCGTCTCGCGCGGCTCGCCGCGCGCGTCGATGCGCGGAACCCTCAGCATCGCGTCGCCGCCGCGGCGCAGCGCTGCCGCTTCATGACGGAGCGGCTCGCGCGCGCGATCCACCGGCGCATCGAGCGGCTGTCTCACCGCGTCGCGGTCGCGGACCGGACGCTCCGCTCGCTGAGCCCGCTCGCGACGCTCGACCGCGGTTACGCGATCGTCGCCCGCGCCGACGACGGCCACATCGTCACGGATAGCGCGACGGTCACCACGGGCACCGGCCTCTCGATCCGCCTCGCGCGCGGCAACCTCACGGCCAAGGTCGACTGAAAATTGTGTCAGACACATTTTTCGAAAGAAAAATGTGTCTGACACAATTTTCTTCAGCGCTCCGCGAAGAACCGGGCGATCAGCGGCCGGTAGTTGTCCATGTCGACGAGGAACGAGTCGTGGCCCTGCAGCGACGCGAGCTCGACGAACTCGACCTCGCGCCCGCGGCCCGACAACCCTTCCGCGAGCTCGCGCTGCTGATCGATCGGGAACAGGAAATCCGTCTTCACGCCGATGATCATCGAGCGCCTCGCCTCGATGCGCTTCAGCCCCGCCATCACCGTGCCGCCGTGGTCGGCGACGTCGAAGAGATCGCTCGCGCGTGACAGGTACAGATAGCAGTTCGGATCGAACTGACCGATGAACTTGTTCGCATGGTGCTCGAGGTACGACTCGACCTCGAAGATCGGCCCGAACGAATCGCCGTTCATCGGCTCGACCGAAGCCGATATGCGCTCGCGGCCGAACCGCACGCGCCACTCTTCGGCCGAGCGGTACGTGATCATGCCGAGCTTGCGCGCGAGGCGCATGCCGGTCAGCGGCAGCGCATCCGGCGTGTAGTTGCCGTCCTTCCAGTTCGGGTCGCGGCGGATCATCTCCCGCTGCAGCGAGCGGAGCGCGATCGAGAACGGCAGCGCGCGCGATCCGGTCGACATCAGCAGCAGGCCCTCGGTCATCCCCGGGAACAGGAGCTCGAACGCGAGCGACGTCATGCCGCCCATCGACGGGCCGACGACCGCGCGGAGCCGCTCGATGCCGAGGTGCTTCACGAGCTCGTACCCGCCGCGCGCAACGTCCTCGAGCGACAGCACCGGGAACGTCAGCCGATACACCTGGCCGGTCCGAGGATCGATCGACGCGGGGCCGGTCGAGCCGAAGCAGCTGCCGAGCGAGTTCACGCAGATCACGAAGTAGCGGTGCGTGTCGATCGGCCGCCCGGGCCCAATGATCTCCTCCCACCAGCCCGGCGTCGGGTCTTCCACGCTCGACGCGGCATGCGCGGACGGCGACATGCCGGTGAAGATTAGGACCGCGTTGCTGCGCGCGTCGTCGAGCTCGCCCCAGGTCTCGTAAGCGATCGTGGGCCGAAGCAGCGTGCCGCCCCGATACATCGGGAACTCGCCCGGCACGGTGAAGTGACGGCGTGCCTTGGCCAAGGGGGGTCTCCAAACGAAAAAGCACGGAACCAAGGAGCCGGAGTGTAAGACCGCGCGAATCCCCGCAACGTAACTTCTCGTTATGACAATAGTGCGCGAACGTCGGGTCCCGCACCCGCGGTTTATTTCTTGGAATGACGAATCACACGCCGCCGACGCGCCTTCTGCCGCCGAGTCAGCTCGTTGCGCCGCCCCGCAAACGGGTTCTCGCCGCTCCGGAGCTCGATCCGGATCGGCGTGCCCTCGAGCCTGAGCCCCTTGCGGAACGCATTCTCGAGATAGCGCCGGTAGTGGTCCGGCGTCCGCTCGGCCTGCGTGCCGTGGATCACGATGATCGGCGGGAAGCGCCCGCCCTGGTGCGCATAGCGCAGCCGGATCTGTCGCCCGCGGATCATCGGCGGTGCGTGCGCGGTCGTCGCCTGGTGCAGCAGCTCGGTGAGGCGCGGCGTCGGAAGATCGGCACCGGCCGCCTCGTATGCGGCGAGCGCCGAGCGCACGAGCTCCGCAATGCCGCTGCCGTGCAGCGCGGAAACGTAATGCCGCCGCGCGTAGCTCACGAAATCGAGCTTGCGCTCGACCTCGGCCTGCACGCGCTCGCGCTCGGCCGCGGGGAGCCCGTCCCACTTGTTGATGCCGATCACGAGCGCCCGCCCGCGCTCAACGGCGAGGCCGATCAGATGCAGGTCCTGATCCGTCACGCCCTCGCGCGCATCGAGCAGCACGATCACGACGCCGGCCTCCTCGATCGCCTTGAGGCTCTGCACGACGCTGAACTTCTCGACGGCCTCGCTGACGCGTGCCCTGCGGCGAATGCCGGCGGTGTCGATCAGCGCGAACCGGCGCCCGTCCCGCTCGCACGGCACGACGATGCTGTCGCGCGTCGTCCCGGGCTCGTCGGACGTGACGAGACGCTCGTCGCCGATCAGCCGATTGATCAGCGTGGACTTGCCGACGTTCGGCCTGCCGATGACGGCGAGCTTCGGGCCTTCGACCGCGTCGATCTCGTCGGCCTCGCTCGGCTCGAACGGCGCGAGCACGAACTCGATCAGCGCGTCGACGCCGTGGCCGTGCAGCGCCGAGATCGCGAACGGCGTGCCGAAGCCGAGCCGGAAGAAGTCCGCGCCGGCGAGCGCGGGCTCGACGCCCTCCGCCTTGTTCACGGCCACGGCGACGCGCTTGCCGGAGCGCCGCAGACGCTCGGCGATCCGCTCGTCCTCGGCCGTGATGCCGTCGCGATGATCGACGACGAGGATCACGACGTCCGCCTGCTCGAGCGCCGCGTCGACCTGCCTCTCGACGAGCGGCTCGAGGCCGCCGCCCGCGCCGAGGCCGCCCGTGTCGATCACGAGGTAGGGACGGTTGCCGAAGCGCGCGTAACCGTAGCGACGGTCGCGCGTGACGCCGGGATAGTCCGCGACGAGCGCGTCGCGCGTGCGTGTCAGGCGGTTGAACAGCGTGGACTTGCCGACGTTCGGCCTGCCGATCAGCGCGACGGCGGGGAGCATCGTCCCGCTCAGCCCTCTTCCTGCTCTTCCTCGACGATAGTGTATGCGGCGACGCGGCCGTCCTCCGCCTGCACGACGAGGTTGGGGCCGACGATGATCGGGGCGGCCGGGATCGGCGCGGACGTCACGCGCGCACGCGCGACGAAGCGGCCATCGTCGACGTCCATGAAATGCAGGTAGCCCTCGAAGTCGCCGACGACGACCGTGTTCATGAACCGGACCGGCGCCGTCAGGTCACGGAGCCTGAGCGCCTCCTGCGTCCACTGCACGACGCCGTTCGTGCGCGCGAGCGACACGACGTAGCTCACGTCGTTCGTGACGTACACGCTCCTCGCGTCGGCGCCGAGCCCCGCGAGCGACGACATCTCCTGCTCCCACAGCACGAAGCCGCTGTTCAAATCCACGGCGACCGCGCGGCCCTGGTAACCGACCGCATACACGTCGTTGCCGAGGATCTGCAGGTCGCCGCCGATGTCGACGAGCCGATCGAGCTCGCTGCGGCCCGCCGGAGAGCCGATCGCGAGCTCCCAGACCGGGTCGCCGGACGCGAGCCGATACGCGCCGATCCGCCCGTTGTCGAACCCCGCGACGACCGTCTGGGACGCGATCTCCGGCTTCGTGTCGCCGCGGACGATCAGCGGCGGCTGGCTCTGCTCGACCGTCCACATCACGCGCCCGTCGTTGATCGAGAAACCGCGCAGGCGCCCGTCGGTCGAGCGCAGCGCGATGACGTTCGGGCCGACGGCCGGCGCCGCGAGCACCTCGCTGCCGACCGGAACCCGCCAGCGCACCTCGCCGGTCTGGGCATCGAGCGCGATCAGCTCGCCGTCGCTCGTGCCGAACGCGAGGACGCCGTTGCCGTACCCGGGGCCGGCCGACAGCGGCGCATCCGTCCTCGTCGTCCACACCGCCCGGCCGTTCGTCGCGTCGAGCGCGACGACGCGGCCGTCGTACGCGCCGGCGTAAACATAGACGCCGTCGGTGCTCGGCCGCAGCCCGAGCCGCAGGCCCTCCGTGCCGCGGCCGACCCGCGTGCTCCACACGCGCTGGATCTCGAGCGTCTGCTCGATGTCGACGAGCTCCGCCGGCGGCTCGACCGTCGAGTCGTCTCCGAACAACGAGCAGCCGCCGACGATCGCGGCGCCGGCCGCGATGGCAAGCGCACGCGCGAATGTCACGTGCCGGTCTCCGCGCTATCGCCCGCGACCTCGAGCGAGTCGAGCTTCATCTCGACGAACGTGCGGTTCACCCACTCCGCGCCGGGCGCGCGGAGCGCTTCCTCGTAGGCCGCGCGCGCGGCATCGATGTTGCCGAGCGCGTAGTGCGCGTCGCCCTCGGCCTCGCTGTACTGGGCCTCGAACGGACCGAGGTCCGGCACGTCGAGCAGGCGCAGTGCCTCGTCGTGCCGATCCTGATACATCAGGACGCGGGCGAGCCTCAAGCGCGCGATCCGGCCGAGGTCGCGATCCTCGGTGCGCTCCATCACGAAGCGCAGCTCGTCCGCCGCGCGGCTCGGCTCCGTCGTCAGCAAGTAGCCGGCGATCAGCATGCCGGCCTGGTCGGTATAAGGGCTGTCCGGGTGCTCGTCGCGAAGCTCCGCGAGCAGGGCCTCGGCCGCGGTCCGGTCGTCGTCCTCGAGCACGTCCTGCAGATCGAGATAGAGCGCGGCAGCCGCTTCGGCGCGCGCCTCGACGTAGTTCTGGTACTGCCTGAAGCCGAACAGCGCCACGGCGCCGAGCGCCGCGCCCGCGACCAGGTACCAGCCGTTCTCGCGCCACCACTCGCGGATGCGTTCCAGTTGTTCCTTTTCCGACAGATATTCGTCCACGGTTCCTCCGACGGAGTGTTGGCGTGAAAGGCCGGACTTTCGGGGCTCGAGTCGGCGCGCCTATTCTCGCCGGTCCAGGGCCGAACACAACTGCCGCACGACCTCGTCGAGCGACAACGTAAGCTGCGGTTCGTCCGTGCGAAGCGGCTTCAGGCCGTACTTCCCGGCGGCCACCTCATCCTCGCCGATGATCAGCGCGAAGCGCGCGCCGCTCTTGTCGGCGCGTCGGAACTGAGCCTTGAACCCAGCCGACGGGGCGCCGATCGACACGCTGATCCCCGGCACCGCGTCCCGCAGCGCCTCGGCGGCCGCGAATCCCGCCCGGCGGGCGGCGTCCCCGGCGCTCACGACGAACACATCGGGCCCAGTCGCATCGCCCTCGCCCGCGTCGAGCCGCAGGAGCTCGACGACCCGCTCGACGCCGAGCGCCCAGCCGACCGCCGGCGTGTCGCGTCCGCCGAGCTGCGCGACGAGCCCGTCGTAGCGCCCGCCGGCGCAGACCGCGCTCTGCGAGCCGAGTCGGTCCGTGACCCACTCGAAGACCGTCCGCGTGTAGTAGTCGAGGCCACGGACGAGGCGCGGGTTGATCTTGAACGCAATGCCGGCATCGGTCAGCAACGCTTGCAGACGCTCGAAATGGTCCCTCGAGCCCTCGTCGAGATACTCGCTGATGACCGGCGCGCCGGCGATGAGTTCCGCCATGTCCGGATTCTTGCTGTCGAGTATCCGCAACGGGTTGCGGTCGAGCCTCCGCAGGCTGTCCGCGTCGAGCCGGTCCTTGTGGGCCGAGAAGTACTCGACGAGCACGTCGCGGTAGCCGGCCCGCGACTCCGGCGTCCCGATCGAGTTCAGCTCGAGCTCAACGTGCGTGACGCCGAGCGCCCGCCAGAGCCGCGCGGAGAGCACGATCAATTCCGCGTCGATCTCGGGCTCCGAGTAGCCGAGCGCCTCGACGCTCAGCTGGTGGAATTGCCGGTACCGCCCCTTCTGCGGCTTCTCGCGGCGGAACATCGGGCCGCTGCACCAGAGCTTCTGCTGACGGTTGTGCAGCAGGCCGTGCGTCAGGCACGCGCGGACGATGCCGGCCGTGGCCTCCGGCCGCAGCGTGAGGCTGTCGCCGCCGCGGTCCTCGAACGTGTACATCTCCTTCTCGACGATGTCGGTCGCCTCGCCGATCGAGCGGCGAAAGAGCTCCGTCTTCTCGAGGACCGGGATGCGGATGCGGTGGTAGTCGTAGGCCTTGAACAGCGCGGCCGCGGCCGTCTCGAGCCGCTCCCAGAGCAGCTCGTCGTCGGGCAACACGTCGTTCATGCCCTTAACGGGCGAAATGATCGAAGTCATGATGGCTCAATTCTCGGGGCTGAGCCGGAAGCGCGCGAGCGCGCCGTTCCGGCTGCCGGCAGGATACGCGAAGGGCCGGCCGTTCACGCGGACGATCACGCCGTTCGCATTGCCGAGGAGCACGCGGACTTCGCCATCCGCGCGGATCCGCTCCTCGGCGCCGGCACGGGCGAGGCCGTAGAACAGACGCTCGCCGCCGGCCGACGTGACCTCCGTCCACGAGTCCTCGATGAAGCGGAGCTCGATCAGGAGCCCGCCGGAGATGCTCGAATCGGCGTCCGCGACCGTCGGATCGACGTCCGCGTCGGCCGGCTCGATCGACACGGCTTGATCGTCGCTGCTCGGCTCGGGCGACTCGGCGCTCGGCGGATCGAGCTCGATGCCCCCAGAGCCCTCTCCCGAAGCCCCATCCGGACCGTCCGCGCCCGCGCCTTCCGCCGGCACTCCTGCGACCGGCGCGGGCCGCCCGAGCGTATCGCCGGCCGGGGGCAGCCCGGTTTCGCCGGTAGTGCGGGTCGACGTTTCGGCCCCGCGGACCTCCGCGCTCGCCGCCGGCGGCGGGGCCGCACCGTTCCGCGTGACCCCTCCGAACCGCCACACGCCGACCGCCGCGAGCGCGAGCACGACGGCCGCAACGGCGACGGTCGCAACGCTCGAGGGGCTCTTTTCCCGCTCCGCGGGCAGGCGCGCCTGCAGCGGCGGATCCGCGCCGCGGAGCCGCTCGCGCAGCTCGTCGAGCAGCGGCTGCGGATCGATGCCGAGCAGCTCGCTATAGTGCTTCAGGTAGCCCTTGACGAAGACCGGCGGACCGATCTCCTCGAAGCGATCCTCCTCGAGCGCGACGACGAACCGCGGCTCTATCCGCAGGAGCTCGGCGACCCGCTCGATGCTCGCCCGGCGAAACTCGCGCGTCGCGCGCAGCGTCTCGCCGATGCTCGGTTTCCGGGCCGAACCTTCTGCATCCTCCGGCGGTGACGGCTCGTCATTGCGCATCGCGTTCGAACTGCTGAAGCTGCGCGAGCTCCTGGGATTGCGGGAACTCGGCGCGGAGGCGCTGCGCACACCGTTCGGCGGCGGCCCGATCCGCGAGCTCGCGCTCGATGTTGTAGCACAGCAGCAGAACGGCCGGTGTGGCGGAGCGCACATCCAGGTATCGCTGCAGGAACGCTCTCGCCTGCAGATAGTTCTCCCGCTGGTACGAGAGCTCCATCATGCCGGCCAGCGCGTCGGCAAACCTCGGATCCTTTCCGAGCGCCTCGCGGTAGTACTCCTCCGCCCGATCGAGATTGCCGGTGTTGCGCGCACAGTGGCCGGCGTTCGTCGCGGCCGCCGCCGGCGTGTCGTAACGCGGGTTCGCGATCGCGCGCCGGAAATACGGCTCGGCGTCCTGCCAGCGATTTCGCCGGCACAGGGACACGGCATACGAATTCGCGATGATCGGATCGTTCGGCTCGAGCCGGATCGCCCGCTCGTAGTGCCGCTCCGCTTCATCGAAGTTGCCGAGATCGTCGTACGCGACCGCGAGCGCGTTGTGCGCGGCGGCGAGGCGCGGATCGAGGCGCACGGCGCGCTCGAGATTCTCGACCGCGAGATCCGGCCGGCCCTGACGCAGATAGGCGACCCCGAGGTTCAGGTTCGCCTGCGCGGCGGCCGAGTCCGACACGCGCCCGCCGGTCCCGGCGCACCCCGACAGGAGCGCGCAGAGCGCAGCGAGCACGAGCATCGAGCGAGAGGTGCTCCCGACGTTCATCTCATTCAATGCTCCGCGAATTGGCTAGAGCTTCTGACCCAGTCGAACGCGGCGGCGATCCTGGACGCGGCCAGCCAGCTGACCGCAGGCCGCCGCGATGTCGTCGCCGCGCGGCCGTCGGATCGTCGCGACGATCCCGGCCGAGCGCAGAGTCTGCCAGAAACGGTCGATCGCTTCAGGTGTGGAGCACTCGAATCCGGCGTCGGGGAACGGATTGAACGGGATCAGGTTGACCTTTGCCGGCTGGTTCTTCAGCAGCCGGATGAGCTGCCGGGCCTCGGCCGGCCCGTCGTTCACGCGATCGAGCATCACGTACTCGAAGGTGATCTGCCGGCTCGCGAGGACCGCGGCGTAGCGCCAGCATGCGTCGAGCAGCTCGGCGATCGGGTGGATCCGGTTGATCGGCACGAGGCGGTCTCGGAGCTCGTCCGTCGGCGCGTGCAGCGACACGGCGAGCGCGGTGTTGCAGTCCTCGGCGAGCCGCAGGATCTGCGGCACGAGGCCGGCCGTGCTGATCGTCACGCGCCGGCGCGACAGGCCGAACGCGAGATCGTCGAGCAGGAGCTTCGCGACGGGCACGACGTTGCGATAGTTCGCGAGCGGCTCGCCCATGCCCATGAACACGACGTTCGTGATCTCGAGCGGGGCGATCTCGCGCCGCGCGTGCACGATCTGGCCCAGGATCTCGGCGATCTCGAGGTTGCGGTTGAAGCCCTGCCGCCCCGTCGCGCAGAACGCGCAGTCGAGAGCGCAGCCGGCCTGCGACGAGATGCAAAGCGTCCCGCGGTTCGGCTCGGGGATGAAGACGGTCTCGACGGCCTGGCCGGCGCCGACGTCGAGAAGCCACTTACGCGTGCCGTCCGCCGAATGCTCGTGACGGAGCACCTTCGGCGTCGCGATCTCGGCGAGCGCGTCGAGCCGAGCGCGCAGCTTCGCCGAGAGATCCGTCATCGCCGCGAAGTCGGTCACGCCGCGCTGGTACACCCAGCGCATGATCTGCCGCGCACGATAAGGCTTCTCGCCGAGCGAGACGAAGAGCTCGGCGAGACGCTCCGGCGTCAGGCTCAGGAGGTTTGTCCTGGGCCCGCCGCCGGCTGCTTCGATCGTCAGCGGGTTCGCGGACAAATGTCGGCCTCACCGAAGAAGAAGCGGATCTCGGCGGCCGCCGTCTCGGGTCCGTCGGAGCCGTGCACGACGTTCTCCTCGATCGACGTCGCGAAGTCCTTGCGGATCGTGCCGGGCGCCGCGTTCGCGGGATTCGTCGCGCCCATCAAATCGCGGTTCTTCTGGATCGCGTTCTCGCCCTCGAGCACCTGCACCATGACCGGTCCCGATGTCATGTACGCGACGAGATCCTTGAAGAACGGGCGCTCCCGGTGAACCGCATAGAAGCCCTCGGCCTGATCCTGGCGCAGCCTCATCATCTTCGCCGCGACGATCTTGAGGCCCGCCTGCTCGAAACGTTTGTAGATCTCGCCGATCAGGTTCTTCGCGACACCGTCGGGCTTGATGATGGAAAGCGTACGTTCAATCGCCATCGTTCACCTGCTGTGGCCAATGATCCCCGAGGGGAGACAAAGAAGAAAGCGCCGGGCCGAGGCCCGGCGCCCGCTTAGACGCTGAAGCTTTCGCCGCAACCGCACTCGCCCTTGACGTTCGGGTTGCGGAATTTGAAGGCCTCGTTCAGGCCCTCCTTGACGAAGTCGACTTCGGTGCCGTCGATCAGCTCGAGGCTCTTGCTGTCGACGACGACCTTCACGTCGCCGTCGTCGAAGACGACGTCGTTCGCGGAGATCTCGTCCGCGTAGTCGATCATGTACGCCCACCCCGAGCAGCCGGTGCGCTTCACGCCGATCCTAAGGCCCACGCCCCGGCCGCGCTTCTCGAGGTAGCTCTTCACCCTGCGTGCGGCGTTTTCGGTCAGTGATATCGCCATGACGACATTCCCTGGTATTCAACCGTCGACGCGCGGCCCCGTTGCCGCGGCGCTCAATTGCTCCGCGCAGGCCCGGATCGCATCCTCGATCCTGAGGAGCTTTCCGAGCTTCTCCTTCGGGACGTTCAGCGCGCGCTTGAGCCCGTCGATGTCGAGCCGCTCGAGCGCCGACACCGGCGCCCCGCGCAGCGACTCCGCGACCCAGCTCGCCGCCGCGATCGTATGCGGACAGCCGTAGACCCTGAAGCGCGCCTCGCGGATCGTCTCGCCGTCGGCTTGGACCTCGAACCGGACCCAGACGTTCAGGACCTTGTCCTCGGCCTCGCCGGCCGCGATGCCCGGTCCCTCGCCCGACACGTTGCCGGCGCCGGACGGTGAGTCGAATCGCCGCTCGACCTCGGCGCTGTAATCCATAATGAGCTCAGCAGTTTAGCCGAAAACGAGGCGGACTGTCAGACGGCCGGGCGCCAGGTCGAGCACCACGCGGGCGCGCCGAGGGCAAGGCGCCTCAGCCTGGAGACGGCGTCTTGCACGCGGGTCGCGACGGCGTCGACGTCGTCCGGCGTCGTCGTGCGGCCCACGCTGAACCGGATCGAGCTCGTCGCGGCGGCGTCCGTGAGACCCATCGCGGAGAGCACGTGCGACGCTTCCGGATTGTCGGACATGCACGCGGAGCCCGCCGAGACGGCGATCTCGCGCAGCGCGAAACGGAGCGCCTCCCCGTCGACGCCTGGAAACGCGACATTGAGGATATGAGGCGCGGCGCGGGCGGGATCGCCGTTCACGTGCGCGCCGTCGATCCGCTCGAGCGCGAGCCGGAGCCGATCGCGGAGCGCCGCGAGGCGGGGTCCCTCCTCCAACGGATCCGCGAGCTCGAACGCCTTGCCCATCCCCGCGATCTGATGTGTCGGGAGCGTGCCGGGCCGCAAGCCCCGCTGCTGCTCGCCGCCGTGCAGGAGCGGCATGACGTGGACGTCGTCGCGGATCCACAGCGCGCCGATGCCCTTCGGCCCGCAGCACTTGTGCGCCGTCAGCGAGCAGAGCGCGACGCCTTCGCGGCGGACGTCGAGCGGGAGCTTGCCGGCGGACTGGGCCGCATCGACGTGGAGCGGCACGCGGCGCGCCCGGCAGATCTCGGCGATCTCGGCGATCGGCTGGATCATCCCGGTCTCGTTGTTGACGTGCATCACGGAGACGAGCGACGTCTCGGGGCGGATCGCGCGCTCGATCTCTTCCGGCGAGACGATCCCCGATGCGTCGCAGCCGACGTACGTCACCTCGCATCCGTAGCGCTCGACCGCGGCGGCCGTATCGAGCACGGACTTGTGCTCGATCCGCGTCGTCACGAGATGCCGGCGCCCGGGCCTCGCCGCGGCGAGCACGCCCTTGATCGCGAGGTTGTTCGCCTCGGTCGCGCCGGACGTGAAGACGAGGCCCGCGGGGTCCGCGCCGATCCGCGCGGCGATGACCCTGCGGGCGCGCTCGACGACGCGTGCGGCGTCACGTCCCAAGGCGTGGCTCGACGACGGGTTCGCGAACGTTCCGTCCGCGCCGAGGTGCCGCATCATCTCGGCCGCGACCGCCGGATCGACCGGCGTCGTCGCCGCATGGTCGAGGTAGATCGCGCGGCGCGTCGTCACTCTCCGCTCCTTCGGCGCGGCGCGCGCCGGGTCGGATCGAGGCTCGTCAGCACGCCGCGCAGGATGTCGATCTCGTTCTTGTCGAGCCCCGCACGCTGAAAGATCCGCCTGAGCTTGAGCTTCAGCTGGCGCGGATGCGCCTCGTGGATGAAGCCCGACTCGATCAGGATGCGCTCGAGGTGCGCGTGGAAGTGCTCGAGCTCCTCGGACGTCGCAAGACGCGGACGCCCCGGCGCGGGCTCGGCGAGCGGCCGCGCGGCGTCCGGCCGATCGGCCCGCGAAAGACCGGTCATCCGCAGCTCGTAGCACAGCACCTGCACGGCCATCGCGAGATTCAGCGACGAGAACGCCGGGTCGGTCGGGATCTGCACGTGCAGCATGCAGCGCGCGAGCGCCTCGTTCGTGAGCCCCGACTGCTCGCGGCCGAACACGATCGCGGCGCGATTGCCGGCATCGATCGCGTCCCAGATCCGCGCGGCCGCTTCGCGCGGATCGGCGCACGGCCACTCGACGCCCCGCGAGCGGGCGCTCGTGCCGACGACGAACGCGCAGTCCGCAATCGCATCGTCGAGCGTCTCGTGGACGCGCGCGCGCTCGAGCAGATCGGCGGCGCCGGACGCGCGCGCGGTCGCCTCGTCGCTCGGAAACGTGCGCGGCGCGACGAGCGCGAGATCCGAAAGCCCCATCGTTTTCATCGCGCGCGCGCTCGCGCCGATGTTGCCCGGATGTGTGGTTTCGACGAGGACGATGCGGACCGGAACTTGCATGACGCGCGCGGACCCGAAAACACGGCTTCTGCGAATTGTCACCGACGGCCGACTATTCTACGCTGCGCCCCCGTTATGCACGGCATGGTCAACATCGGTATACGCGCAGCCCGGCGCGCCGGCGAGCTGATGATTCGCCAGTGGAACCAGCTCGACGCGCTGCAGGTCACGGACAAGGGGCGGCACGACTACGTCACGCAGGTCGACCTGCTCGCCGAAGAGACGATCGTCAACATCATCAAGGATCACTACCCGGATCACGCGATCCTCGCCGAGGAGCGCGGCTCGATCGGCGAGCACGAGTACACGTGGATCATCGATCCGCTCGACGGGACGACGAACTACCTGCACGGCTTCCCGGTCTTCGCGGTGTCGATCGCCGTCGCATACCGCGGGGAGCTGCAGCATGCCGTGGTCTACGATCCGCTGCGGCAGGAGATCTTCACCGCGACCCGCGGCGAAGGCGCGCAGCTCGACGGGCGGCGGATCCGCGTGAGCCGCAGGCAGCACCTCTCCGGCAGCCTGATCGCGACCGGCTTCCCATACCGGATCAGCGACCAGCGCATCGACCGCTACCTCGAGATGCTGCGCGCGGTGATGATCGAGAGCTCGGGCGTGCGGCGTCCCGGCTCCGCTGCGCTCGACCTTTGCTACGTCGCCGCGGGGCGCGTCGACGGGTTCTGGGAGCTCGGGCTCAGCAAGTGGGACATCGCGGCCGGCGCGCTGATCATCCGCGAGGCGGGCGGCCGCATCAGCGATTTCCACGGCTCGGACCGCTACCTCGAGTCGGGCAACGTCGTCGCCGGCAACCCGAAGATCTACGCGGCGCTGTCGCGCCTCCTCGCGCCATACGCGCGCGATCTCTGATTTACCAGCTCTGAGCGACTGCGCCTGATCCACCGGCTCTCAGGTCTGCCTGACCCGCCAGCTCTGAGGTCTGCGCAAACGGAGCGGGGCTTCGGTACCGCGCTTCCCGAGACAGCGCCGGAAGTCGCCTCCCTGCGGCTCGGCCTCGGCCATCCCTGGCCTCGGACGGTCTCGGGAAGCGCGGTACCGAAGCCCCGCTCCTCCCACACGCCGTCGGTGCTCATAGGCGCGCGGCGCCGAGGGTACCTCAGCTTCGCGCGGCAGCAGTTGCGTTGGGCAGGTGAGGAGCACGCGTGCGATGACCGACGCATCGCGCGGCGAACATTCACCGCGACCGCCAATTACTCGGGTGCCCTACGCTCACCGCGACGGCCAACTGCTCCGGCGCCCTCCGTGCGGCACTCTTCGCTGGGAGCACCGACGGCGCTCGGGGGAGCGTGTCGGAAGGATGGCCTTCACGAGGCCGTCGTCGGCCAGGGATGGCCGACGACGAGCCGCAGGGATGCACTTCCGGCGTGCCTCGTGAAGGCCATCCTTCCGGCACGCTCCCTGCGGCGACCTCGATGAACCGCTCTTAGAAGCTCGCGTGCGCGAGCGCACTAGGGCAGCGCGTCGACCTCCTCGCGCTTCGGCGGGACCATGTCCGCCGGCGCGACGTTGAGGTAGATGACCGCCGCCCCGCCGACGTAGATCGACGAGTACGTGCCGACGATGATGCCGACGATCAACGCGATCGAGAACGCGAACAGCGTCTCACCGGCGAGGAACAAGAGCGCGAACAGCACGAGCAGCGACGTCGGGCCCGTGATCAACGTTCGGGCGAGCGTCTCGTTCAGCGAGCGATTGACGATCTCGGGCGTCGTGTTGCGGCGCATCGCGCGGAAGTTCTCGCGGATGCGGTCGTAGATGACGACCGTGTCGTTCAGCGAGTAGCCGATCACGGCGAGGATCGACGCGAGCGCCGAAAGATCCACCGTCAGGCCGAACAGCGAGAAGAAACCGACCGTGATGACCACGTCGTGGACGAGCGACGCGAGCGCGCCGACCGAGAACTTCCACCGGAATCGCAGCATCACGTAGATGAAGATCATGATCGCCGCGAACAGCATCGCGAGCGCGCCCTGCTCGGACAGATCCTCGCCGACCTGCGGCCCGACGAACTCGTTGCGCTGCAGCCGGACGTTCGGGTCCTGCATGCGCAGCACGTCCAGCACCTCGTTGCCGAGGCTCGCACCGGCTGCGGCGTCCTCGACCGGCGGCAGGCGGATCATGACGTCCGACGCCGAGCCGAACGTCTGCACGACGACGTCCTCGTAGCCGGCCCCCTCGAGCGCCGCGCGCACGTCGTTCAGCTCGACCGGTCCGCTGTAGCTCACCTCGAGCAGCACGCCGCCCGTGAAGTCGAGGCCGTAGTTGAGCCCCCTCGTCACGAGGCTCCCGATCGAGATCAGCAGCAGGATCGCCGACAGGATGAGCGCCGGGCGCATCTGCCCGACGAAATTTATCGAAGGCGTCTTATCAAGTAGTTGCATGGCTGGGGCTGATCCCGATCGGCAAGTGCTTGATCTGCTGACGGCGGCCGTAGATGAGGTTCACGAGCACGCGAGTGCCGACGATCGCGGTGAACATCGAGGTCACGATACCGAGCGACAACGTGACGGCGAAACCCTTGATCGGACCGGTGCCGAACGCGAAGAGCACGAGGCCCGCGATCAGCGTCGTGATGTTGCCGTCCGCGATACTCGAGAACGCCTTCTCGTAGCCCGCGCGGATCGCGGCCTGCGGCGAGTTGCCGTTCTTCAGCTCCTCGCGGATGCGCTCGTTGATCAGCACGTTCGCGTCGACCGCCATGCCGAGCGTCAGCACGATGCCCGCGATACCGGGCAGCGTCAGCGTCGCCTGCAGCAGCGACATCAGCGCGACCAGCATCACGAGGTTCATCAAGAGCGCCGCGTTCGCGATCAGGCCGAATACGCGGTAGATCAGAGTTATGAAGGCAACGACCAGCAGGAAGCCGACGATGACCGCGTTACGGCCGCGCTCGATGTTGTCCTGGCCGAGGCTCGGGCCGATCGTGCGCTCCTCGATCTTGAAGATCGGCGTCGCGAGCGCGCCGGAGCGCAGCAGCAGCGCGAGGTCCTGCGCCTCGAACGGCGTGAGCCCCGTGATCTCGAAGTTCGTCGAGAAGACGCCGCGGATCGTTGCGATGTTGATTACGCGCTCTTCCCGATCGGTCTCGATGATCTGCTCGCCGCCGCGCTCGACGATGCGCGGCGTCTCCTCGATCATCAGCACTGCCATCGGGCGGTTCAGGTTCTGCTGCGTCGCGGTCAGCATGCGCCGGCCGCCTTGAGAGTTGAGCCGCACGTTCACCGCCGGCGTGCCCTGCGAATAGCCGGGCGTCGCGTCCGTCAGCATGTCGCCCGACGCGATCACCTCGCGACGCAGCAGCGTGTAGGCCTTTCCGTCCGGACCCGGCGCGCAGAACGACGAGTTCGCGATCGAATCGGCGCAGCGCAGGAGCTCCGAGCCGATCGGCGCGCGCTGCCGCTGCGCGGCGTCGAAGAGGTCGCTCTCGTAGTCGACCAGGCGGAACTCGAGCGTCGCCGTCGCGCCGAGCACGCGCTCGGCCTGGGCCGGGTCCTGAATGCCCGGCAGCTGCACGAGGATCCGGTCCAGGCCCTGCCGCTGCACGACCGGCTCCGCGACGCCGAGCGCGTCGACGCGGTTCCGCAGCGTCGTCGTGTTCTGCTGGATCGCGAACTCCTGCCGCTCGGCGATCACCTGCTCGGACGGCCGGACGATCAGCGTCGGACGGCCGTTGACCGACGTGCGCTCGACGAGCAGCCGCTCGGTCAACGTGATCTGCGTGCCTTCGTCGAGTCTGCGGACGAGCTCCGTAGCGCGCTCGACGTCCGACTCGTTCGCGAGCGTGACGACGAGACGATCGCGCTCGGCACGCACGGAGCCGCGAATGTCGGCTTCGCGGAGCTGGGACCTAAGGTCCGATTCGTACGACGTAAGGAGCTGCTCGATCGCGGCGCCGATGTCGACCTGATACAGGAAGTGCACGCCGCCCCTCAAGTCGAGGCCGAGCGCCATCGGCTTCAGCCCGATCGCGGCAAGGAGCGGCGGCGTGCGCGGCGCGAGCGTCAGCGCGATCACGTTGTCCGGCAACGCGTCCCGCAGCACGTCGTTCGCGCGGAGCTGCGACTCGACGGTCGGGAAGCGCACGAGCGCGGCGGTATCCTCGATCTCCGCGGAAAGGTACGGGATCTGCGCCTCGTCGAGCGCCCCTTCGATCTGCTCGACGATCGCCGTCGAGACCGGCGCGCCGTCGGGATCGGAGACGTGCAGGGCCGGATCGTCGCCGAAGAAATTCGGCAAGGCGAGGATCACGCTCGCCACGCAGATCACGAGCACGAGGACGTTGACCCAAGTCGGATACCGGTTCATCGGCGTTTACTTGCTTGCTGGTTCACTGGATCTTCTTTGCGCCTCGTGCGCTCGCTTCGCCTGCGTCAGGCGCTCTTCATCGTCCCTTTCGGCACGACTTGAGCGATCGTGTTCTTCTGCACCTTCATCGTGACGTTGTCGGCGAACTCGACCGTGACGTACACGTCGCCGACCTCCTTGATCTTACCGAGCAGCCCGCCGCCAGTGATCACCTCGTCCCCGCTGCCGAGCGCCTCGATCATCGCGCGGTGCTCCTTCTGTCGCTTCGTTTGCGGGCGAATCAGCAGGAAGTAGAAGATCACGATGAGCAGGATCAGCGGGAGGAAGCTCATGATCGATGCTTCCGGCTGAGCAGCCTGCCCCTGGGCCCACGCGTCTTCGATCAGAAAGCGGGTCAACAATTCCATGCTCGGCCTTGATTCCATATGACCGCGGCCCCGGCGGCCGCGTGAGGGCCAGCATTATGACATAGCCTCGCCCGGCTGGTTCGCCGCGCGGGCCGCGAGCCGGGCCGTCTCCCGAGCGAGCTCCGCGAGCCGGCCCTGCTCGATCGCTTCCCGGATCCGTGCCATCCACACCGCGTAAAACCTGAGGTTATGTATCGTCGCGAGCCGAGCCCCCAAGATCTCGTTGCACTGCTGCAAGTGCCGGACGTAAGCCCGCGAGTAGTAGCGGCACGCGTAGCAATCGCAGCGCGGATCGATCGGCCCCGTGTCCGTGCGGAAGCGGCTGTTGCGGATGTTCAGCACGCCTTCGCTCGTGAAGAGCTGGCCGTTACGCGCGTGGCGGGTCGGCATCACGCAGTCGAACATGTCGATGCCGCGCGAGACCGCCGAGATCAGGTCCGACGGCGTGCCGACCCCCATCAGATAGCGCGGCCGGTCGGCCGGAAGCTCCGGCTCGAGCGCCTCGAGCACCGCGAGCCGCTCCTCCTCCGGCTCGCCGACCGCGAGGCCGCCGATGGCATAGCCGTCGAAGCCGATCGCGCGAAGACCGTCGAGCGACTCTCGGCGGAGGTCCGGGTACACGCCGCCCTGCACGATCCCGAAGAGCGCCGCGTCGCCGGAAGTCTTCAACCGATCGAACGCGTTCCGGCTCCGCGCGGCCCAGCGCAGCGACAACAGCATCGACGTGCGGGCGTCCGCGCGGCTCGCGGGATACGGCGTGCACTCGTCGAACACCATGACGACGTCGGAGCCGAGCGCGTGCTGCACCTCGATCGACGACTCGGGCGTCAACAGCACCTTCGCGCCGTCGACCGGCGAGCGGAACTCGACGCCGGTCTCGGTCACGCGGCGCAGCTTCTCGAGGCTCCAAACCTGGAAACCGCCCGAGTCCGTCAGGATCGGCCGCTCCCAGTGCATGAAGCGGTGCAGCCCGCCGTGCGCGCGAACGACCTCGACGCCGGGCCTGAGCATCAGGTGGAACGTGTTGCCGAGGATCATCTGCGCACCGAGCGCGTCGAGCTCCTCCGGCGTCATCGCCTTCACCGAGCCGTACGTGCCGACCGGCATGAACGCGGGCGTGTCGACGACGCCCCGCTCGAAGATGATCCGCCCGCGCCGCGCGGCGCCGTCCCGGGCCGTGACCTCGAACTTCATCCGTGATTTACCCCGCGTCGTCCTGCCCGCGCGGCTCGGCTCGGCCGCCGCGGGCTTCGTGGGCCGGCGTCACGAACATCGCGTCGCCGTAAGAAAAGAATCTGTAGCGCTCCTCGACCGCGTGCCGGTAGGCCGCGAGGGTCCGTTCGCGTCCTGCGAACGCGGCGACGAGCATCAAGAGCGACGACTCCGGCAGGTGGAAGTTCGTCACGAGCGCGTCGACGACACGGAACGTGAAGCCCGGATAGATGAAGAGGTCCGTTTCGCCCTCGAACGGCTCGAGCCGGCCGCCGAGGGCCGCGGTCTCGAGCGCGCGGACGGCCGTCGTGCCGACCGCGACGATGCGCCCGCCGCGGCTTCGCGCCTTCGCGATGCGCTCGCATAGCTCCGGCGGCACGGAGACCCACTCCGGGTGGAGGCGATGCGCCTCGATCTGCTCGGTCCGGACTGGCGCGAACGTGCCCGCGCCGACGTGGAGGGTCAAGTATGCGCGCTCGACGCCACGTGCCTCGAGGCGCGCGAATAGCGCCTCGTCGAAGTGGAGCCCGGCCGTCGGCGCGGCGACGGCGCCCGGCGTGCGCGCGAACACCGTCTGGTAGCGCTCGCGGTCCTCGTCGGCCGGCGCCCGCTCGATATAAGGCGGCAGCGGCACCTCGCCGTGCGCCGCGAAATAGGGCTGGACGTCCCGGTCGAATTCGAGGTCGAAGAGCTCGCCTGCCCTGCCCTCGACGAGCGCCCGCGCGCCGCCGGGGAGCTCGATGTACGAGCCGGCCTTCGGGCTCTTGCTCGCGCGAACCTGCACGCGAGCCCGTCGGGGCCCGAGCACGCGCTCGAGCAGGATCTCGACGCGGCCGCCGGTCGGCTTCCGGCCGTGGAGCCGCGCCGGCACGACGCGCGTGTCGTTCAGCACGAGCAGGTCGCCCGGACGAAGTAGCTCGACCAGGTCCGGGAAGCGCCGATCCTCGATCCGTCCGGTCGCGCCGTCGAGCACGAGCAGGCGGCTCGCGCTCCGCTCGGGGAGCGGCGCCTGCGCGATCAGCTCGGGCGGGAGGTCGTAGGCAAAGTCGCGGCGATCCATGGGGCGGGCATTCTAGCCCGCTTCCTGTGCTAACCTACCGCACCGGTTGCCGGGATGGCGGAACTGGTAGACGCGCCGGACTCAAAATCCGGTGGGGTAAAACCCGTGTCGGTTCGACTCCGACTCTCGGCACCACTCTTGCGCGATAGCACGACCCTCCGGCACATCGCGCATTACGTAGTTGGGACTACCGAGCATGACATGCGCGGGATGGTCGATTGAACGTTCGATTGCTTCGTCGATCACTCTAGCGGAATCGAATTTGCTTCGATCGTCGAATGGCAGCTCATGCTTCGAAGCTCTCAGAGCAGCAGCAACATGATCACTGTGCCACGTAGCGTGATCGTGCCTGAGGCGCGCATGGGTCCGCGGTCCTTTGAATGGCCGCGGACGCTGATTCGGAAGAACGACTCGCATAGACGGCTTTACTTGTCGATGCGCCGCCTAAAGGCGGCATGAACATGCCGGGTTACCATTTCTCGAAACAGTCATAGTTGCGCTGTCGATGTATGCGTCCGTCCCGAGTTTCGAAGAACATAGCGAAGTGTGCATGCATACGCGCTCCAGCCGGAAGGGTGCCAAGTGGTATCGCGAGCACGCCGGTCCACTTGGCCTCCACGGCCACGGAATCGCCAGCGGCCACTTCGCTCAGAATCTCGAAGGTTTGAGACGAGAGCACCTGGCGGCCTTGTAGTGACCTGCGAATGATGGTTGGCAAATCACTGGTCTGTCCGTTCGGGTTGAGCGCGTTCGGCAGCTCAACCTGAACGGCGTCCGGGGTGAAGAACCGCGACAGCTCGTCGCCGGCGACTCCGGACTGGAGCGCCGCCAGGTATTCCCTAACGACAAGCAGTGCGGGTGGGGTTTCGGATCGCATGTCTGTGCTGGGCACGAGTGCCACCTTTATCTCCCGCTTGAACGCTCGAACGAGTTTGTTCGATTGTGGAAATACCGGGATATTACCAAGGGAACGGCACATGGAGCGGCCCAGGAGCGGCCAACATGACAGCCCGTACTCGAGCCGTTGAAGAAGCGATGCGTACGACTCGCCATGCGCGAAGCACGATACCGGCTTGGGCGCGGGGAACGCTGCTCTTCGTCTATGGCACGCTCCGCCCGGAAGCCGACACGCGAATGTCGACGTGGCTCGCCGCGCGGGCGGAACACCTCGGGCCAGCCACAACGCCAGGACGCCTGTACGACCTGGGAAGTTACCCCGGCTTCGTGGATGCGCGTCTGCCGGATGAGGTCGTGCGAGGTGATCTCTACCGCCTGCGCTCGCCGGCAGCGTGGCGCGATCTCGACGACTACGAGAACGACGGAGCGAGCGGCGACGCCGCCCCGTACGTCTGCGTGCGTAGGATCGTGAACCTCGACACGCGCGAGCGCGTCGATGCATGCCTGTATCTCTATCGGGAGCCGCTCCACGGCTCCCGTCGCATCGTCAGCGGCGACTGGCTCGAGCGTATCGAGCGCAAACTGATGCTCGAAGCCCGGTCGGAAACGCGGTGAGATTCACCGAGTTTCCATAACGTGCCACGCGTACACCGTTCAGAGTCGATTCATGCAGCGCCTCCTACTCTTTGCCTCGACTGAAACGACTGGAGGCGCGAACCGTGAAGATCGCCGCATTAGCAACTGCCCTGCTTCTGCCTTTATCGAGTGCACCGGTCCTCGCCGATCCGTGGAAGGATGAGTCCGGACACCGTTACTCCGCGGCGGAACGGGAGCACTGGAAGCGACGAGCGGAGCTCGCTCGCGAGGAGCGCAACCGCCGGGAGGAGGCCCTCCGCGAGCATCGCAAGCGTCAGCAGGAGTGGACTCGTGAATTTCGCCACCACAATCACCACCACCGTCACCATCGAGTGCACGAGCGGTACCACGTGCACGAGTGGTACGTGGTGCCGGCGGTGCCGCGAGAGCACGTCGTGATCACACGTAACGGGATCGGCGGCTGGATCGACCTGTAGGAAAGCCGACTAGGACCCAATGGTCACCTTAGGGCGCGTCGACGGATCCGGGAGGCTTCTCGCCCGGTGATCCATCGGGTCGACCACGAGTCGGCCGCTCGAACAGGATCGGCCCACACCGCACGCCTTCGAGAGCACGTCACCGCGCCGCGTCGTCCGGCAACGCGAACACGTAGATCGCATTGTGCCCGCGCGGCGCGCTGACCTCCGGCACGACGCCCCTGAGCTCCGGCACCTTCAGGTTGTCGCCGGTCATCACGGCGACATACTGCTTGCCGTCGACCGCATACGTGATCGTGCTGACCGAGACGTTCCCGCCGACGATCGTCTCCCAGAGCTTCTCGCCGGTCTTTGCATCGAACGCGCCGAAGCGGCGATCCATGTTGCCGTGGAAGATCAAGCCGCCGCCGGTGGCGAGCACCGCGCCGTTGCTCGGTGCGCGCCCGACGTTGAAGCGAACGACCTCGCCCGTCTCCATGTCGATCTTCGCGATGCCGGTGATCGCGTTCGGATCCGCGCCCGGGCGCGTGACGACACGCCAGCGGCCGTAACCCCACCCTTCCGCCGAAGTGAGCTCTCGACAGGCATCGATGTACGCCGTGTAGAGCGAGTTCGTGCCGGGATGGTACGCGGTCGGCCAGTAGCTCCGCGTATTCCAAAAGCAGACGGTCTTGGTCTCGCCGGGCACCTTGAACACGCGGTCCCAATTGAGATGCACCGTGCCGTCCGGATCGACCTTCGAGATCGCGAACTCCGGTGCGTCGTATGGGAACGGCGTCGCCCAAAGGAACTCGCCATTGCTGCGATCGATCGCGAAGAGCCCGCCGCCCTCGGTCAGCGTGACGACGACGTCGCGCGCCTCGCCGCGCGGCACGTTGGTGTTGATCCACTTCACGTGCTCGGGATCGGGCGCGACGCGCGTGCGGATCAGCGTGCGCTCGTGCGTCGCGTCGAGATCCCAGTCGTCGCCCGGCAGATGCTGGTAATACCAAACCAGCTCGCCAGTATCCGGATCGAGCGCGACGGTCGAGTTGCTGTAGAGATCGGCCGGCGACGAGCGCGACGTGCCGTCCGCGTCGCCGCCGTGCCGCGCCGCGCGGTGATCCGGCATCGGATTCGAGACGCCCCAATAGATCACGTCCCGCTCGGGGTCGTAGCTGCCGGGGAATCCCCAAGTCGACGCCTGCCGGACCGCGACGTCCGCGCCGTTCCAGCTCTCGTCGCCCGGCTCGCCGGGCGCGGGCGTCGTGTAGAACCGCCAGACCTCTTCGCCGGTCAGCGCGTTGTGCGCGACGATGTAGCAGTTGTCGCGGTTGCCCGAGCATGCGCCGCCCGAGATCACGAGGCCCTTCACGACGAGCGGACCGGACGTATGGCCGCGCGTGTCGGTCCGCGACTCCCAGCGCAGCGCGCCGGTGCGCGCATCGAGCCCGACGACGTGACTGTCGGGCGCGGTGTAGAGGATCACGTCTCCGTAGATCGCGAGGTTCTTCGTCCGTGCGCTCGCGGCGACGTTCCTCGGGACGTCACGCCGATACTTCCACAGCGTGTCGCCGGTCTTCGCGTCGAGCGCGACGACGGCGGCGCCCGGGATCGCAACGTACATCACGCCGTCGTGGACGATCGGAACGGTTCCGATGACGCCGTCCGGGAGGTTCAGCGTCCACGCGAGCGCGAGCGAGGAGACGTTCTCCGTGTCGATCTGATCGAGCGGACTGAAGCGTTGCGCATCGTACGTGCGGCTGAACATGAGCCAGTCGTTCGGGCTCGGTGCTTCGAGCATCTCGTCCGTGACCGGCTCGAAGTGCCGCTGTTGAGCGGCCGCCGATGCGGAGGCCGCGGCGAGCGCGACGGCGATCGCGAGCTTTGCGAGTTTCATATCGTCCTTGTCCGTTCTGCCGGCTACGCGGCCGGACCGAGCCGACCGCGCGCGCGCCCGTCACTCGACCGCAGAGAGTCCCTGCGTGACCTCGATGTACGTGCCGGCCGGATCCGTGAAGAATCCGATCGTCAGACCGATCGCATCGACGCGCATCGGACCGCGATCGAACTCGATGCCGAGGCTCTGCGCATGCGCCGCGAAAGCGTCCATGTCCGCGACCTCGAAGCCGATGTGATCGATCGCGCCGCCACGCGACGGCTTCGGCGGCTCGCCGCGCGCCGGAATGAAGTCGACGCGCCCGCCCGGCACGAGCGCCGACGGCAGGTTTCTGCGTTCGCTCGGCTCCGCGGAGAAGACGTCGAGATACCAGCCGCGAAGCTCCTCCGCCTGCGGCGCCGACAAGTGATAGTGATGGAACACGATCGGCGCTTCCTGATTCGGCTCGGTCAGGATCTCGATCCGCACGCCGTCGGGCAGATCCGCGAGGATCTGTCCTTCGTCGGCGTTCTCGAAGAAGATCGTTGCGCCGATCTCCGCGAGCTTCGCCTTGTACGCAGCGAAGTCGTTGACCGAGAAGCCGACGTGATTCGCGGTCGTCTCGATCGACGGCGCGGCCGGCTGCCCTTCGGTCAGCAGGACGTAGATGCCCGGGAACGACAGCAAACGAAGCCGCCCGGCCGACTTCTCCTCGGCGCCGAGCAACCGCCAGATCTGCGCATGCTTCTCGACATCGGGAACGGTCAGATGCACGTGCCCGGTGCTGATGCCTGCCGCATTCGGCGTCGGCAGCTGCGCCGCGGCCGGAAGCGCAGAGGCGCCGAGCAGAGTGACCGCGAGCGCGCGTGCAATCGAATCGATGAGGCCGACCTTCCGTATGCTCATTATTCTCTCCCCGTATCCCGGTCTTGTTCGTTCGGCAACGCAAACACGTAGATCGCGCCCGGCGCTGCATCCGTGTCGCCGGCCGCGTCGGCCGGCGTGTCCTGCGGCCCGCGCGCGGCGGTTCCCACCACGACGGCGATGTGCTGGCGGCCATCGACGGCGTAGCTCAGGCCGCCCGTCGAGACCGGGCCGCCGAGGATCGTCTCCCACAGCACGTCGCCGGTTTCGGCGTTCGTCGCACGGTAGCGCCGATCCCGACCGCCGCGAAAGACGAGGCCGCCTCCGGTCGTGAGGACCGCGTGCTCCGTGACGCCGTCCGCGTTCGGCAACGAGGACGGGGGCATCGCGCCGGGGCGCGGCTCGCCCGTCCGCGCATCGAGCGCGACCGTCACGTCGCCGGCGCGCGCGAACAGCGTTTCGCCGTGCAGCGCGAGCTCGACGCTCGCGTGCGGCCCTGCCCCCAGCCCGATCACGTCCGCGGCACGCTCCCAGAACGGGTCGCCGGTCGCGGCGTCGAGCGCCACGATGCCGGAATCGGGCATCACGACGTACATCACGCCCGCATAGACGATCGACCGCGACTGGGTGTCACCGACCGGCAGGCCGCGAGACCATGCGAGGCGCAGCTCGCGCACGTTCGCGATCCGGACCTGATCGAGCGGACTGTAAGGACGACCGTCGCGCACGCGGCCGAACCACAGCCAGTCCCCGTCGTCCGGCGCAGCGAGCACCGCATCGGTGACCGGCGGAAAATTCTCGACGCCCGCGCCGCTGCTACGCTCGACGCGCACATCGTCCGCACCCGCCGTGACGCCGCTCGACGCCGCGACGACGCCGGAGGCCTCGCCGAGTGACTTCAGATATCCGACGAGAGCCGCGAGCTCGTTCTCACCGATCGGCGCCGGCGGCATTCCGCGCTCGGGCCTCCCGACGCGAAGAAACGCGGCGAGCTCGGCATCGTCCGTGGCGGCCACGCGCTCGACGATCGACGGGCCGAGCGGCCCGCCCCGAGCGTCCGGTCCGTGGCAGTACGCACACGTGCTGTCGAAGAGGTCGCTGCCTCGAGGCGCCTCCTGGCCCTGTACCGCGAGCGCGACGCACAACGCCGGCCATCCGGCCATCGCGACGCGCCGCATCCGCTTGCGTCCATGCGCGGCCATGTTCGCGCTATCTCCGCACCGCTTCGATCAGCGCCGACTTCGGCATCGTCGGCGGCTCGGGCGGCGTGTGGATCGGCACGAACTGCTCGTAGTCGACACCGAGGCGCTCGAGCTCGCCGTGGAGATGGACGAGGTACGGATGCCCGCCGCCGCCGAAAACCGGATTGATCCACGGCTGCAACAGGTCGGACTCGACGATGGCCTTCACGCGCGGAAGGTACGCGACGAGCATGTCGTCGGCATGCATGCTGCCCTCGATCGCAAGCAGCTCGATCGCTTGTCCGGAATCGTCCGAGATGACGTGGCGGCCCGAGACACCTTGAACGGTCACCGAACCGCCCGGACGACGCAGCGTGCGATCGGCCGCGAGCGTGCGCGGTGCACTCAACGCGCGCTCGAAGAACTCGACGTTCGCCTCGTGCGTCACCACGACCGCACCCTCGGCGACGAAGTCACGAAGCCCGCTCGCATGATCGAAGTGCGAGTGCGTCACGACGACGTAGCGGATCGGCTTGTTCGGGATCGCCTCGTGCGTCAGCCGGATCAGCTCGCGGACGCGGTTGTCGTTCTGCAGACCGTCGATCACGACGGCGAACTCGTCGAACTCGACCGCGACACCCTGGTATGCGCCGAGCATCACGAACACGCCGTCGCCGAGCTCGACGTACGACGGTCCGCTCTCTGCGGGGCGCGCCCCACCGCCTCCAGCTCGCGGCGGCCCGCTCGCGACGCTCGTCTCCGCCTGCGTTCCCGGCACGACCTCGTCGAACGTCAAGCTGAGCGTCGTCAAGCCGCCCTGCTTGTAGACCAGCGACTCCGGATAGACGATCCCGCCGAAGCTGCGATAGCCGCCGAACTCGGCCTCGACCGACATGTCGCCGAAGACCGAGTCGTCGATCCACGTCTCGATGCGCTCGAGCCGATAGTCTTCGTCGTAGTAGCCGTCGAAGGTGTACACGATATCGTCGCGCGGCACGCGCACGGTCACCTTGACGCCGCCGTCGGCCGCGGCGACCGAAGTCTCGCCGTTCTCGGCGAGACGGAGAAAGCCGTGCGGCGTGAGCCAGATCGGCAGCTGATCCGGCCAGGCGGACGCGCCGTCCACCCTGCTCTGCTGGCGGCTTGCCGCGCCGCCGGGCTGCGCACCGCAGCCGCCGACGCGCTCGGGATCCATTGCCGGGCGGCGCATCGCGGTTTGCAACGACGCGACCTCGGCATAGTCGATGACTCGACGGTAGTCGGTGAGCTCCCATCGCGCCCACCCTTCGTTGACGTTCCAGGCTTGACCCAGGCACGCGTCCCAGCCCGATCCCGCGATCTCGATGCGATCCACTTCGACGCCGCCCATCGCATCGACCGCAGCGGCCCGCAGCTCGTCGAACGAGATCGCCTGCGCGGCTGCGAGATCGGAAACGAACGGCGCCCCGAGAGCACCGGCGGCAACGAGAGTCCATCGCACCGCAGATCCGATCGATCGAAGGCTCAGGCCTCCCGCGGCCGGCGAAGCGGTCGTAAGAAAACGAGCTATCACGTGTTGATCCTCCCCGTGACTCGCGTGCGCGAGTCGGCAAACGACCAGCCAAGCATAGCGTCCGAGCATCGACCGAGAAAACCTCCGCGCGATGAGTCAGCCAAGCTGTGAATCGCGATCATAGGACTCATAGTCACATTGAACGCCGTTGATCCCGCTCTTACGATCTTTCGAATGTGTATCGAGCACATTCTCGAATAGATCCCACCTTTGATTTCAACGCTACGCTCGATGCAAACGGGAGGGGGAATGACACGCGAAGCACGGATCATGTTGAGCGTAGAACGCAAGGCGCTCGCGGCAGCCGTCATGGCGATCATGGCAAGCCCGGCCGCGTTGCAGGCGCAGCCAGCGAACGGCCAAGCAGAGGAGGAGGTCGTCGTCACCGGATCGCGCATCCTTCGCCGCGACTTCTCGGCGAACAGCCCGATCATGACCGTGGATTCCGAGCGGTTCCAGCAGTCGAGCACGGTATCGATGGAAACCGTGCTCAACCAGCTACCGCAGTTCGTTCCGGCAGTGACGCAGTTCCAGCCCGTGCCGCCCGGCGAGTTGTCGAACTCGGGCGATCCGGGCGTGACGCCGACGGCGGCGACCGTCAGCTTGCGCGGCCTCGGCTCCAACAGAAACCTCGTGCTACTCGACGGACGCCGCGCGATGCCGGTCGACGCGTCGATGGCGGTCGACATCAACGGCATTCCGAGCGCAGCGATCGCGCGCGTCGAATCGATCACGGGCGGAGCGTCGTCCGTGTACGGTGCCGACGCCGTCGCCGGCGTCGTCAATTTCATCTTCAAGGAGGATTTCGAGGGCTTCAACCTCGACTTCCACTACGGCGAGACGGAGGAAGGCGACGCCGAGGAGCGCGCGATCTCCGCACTGTTCGGTGCGAACTTCGCCGACGACAACGGCAACGTGATGATCGGCATCGAGCAGTACAACCGCGGCAAGGTGCTGCAGCAAGACAGGAAGTTCTACACGGACGGCTGGGCAGACCCGAACTCGCAGGGCGGACTGCAGGTCTTCTACACCGCCCCGTACATCGCGAACGCCGCCGCCAATCCGTTCTCGCAGGACGCGCTCGATCAGGTATTCGGCGGCACCGTCAGCGCGACGACCGGCTTCGGGAACTACTATCTGAACGCCGACGGCACCATCTACAGGACGTCGCTCGACGGTAACGCTCGCTACAACGGCCCGACGTTGACCTCCGACGGTAAGGTCTACCGCTTCATTCGTGCCGACAACGGCGTGCTCTCGGAGAACTGGGTCGACGAGCAGCATTCCGCGCCGATGGAGCGGCAATCGCTGTTCGGCCGCGCAGTCATCGGCCTCACCGACAACGTCTCTGCCTTCGCGCAGCTGCTCTTCGCCGAATCGTACGGCGAATACAGACGACGAGTCGGCGGCATGGTCGGCGGCTGGGGCGGAACCGTGCCGCACGGCAGCGACATCTACGCGCCCTCGCTCGACGAGAACGGCAACACGCTGCCGGATTATCTGCCCGGCGGACGCTTCGGCCTCGACTGCGAAGCGGACGGCGTTCCCGGCTGCACGTATTCCGAAGCGTGGCCAAAGTCGCCTGAAGCGCAGATCCTGCTCGACAGCAGGCCCGATCCGAACGCACCGGTCACGGTCGGCACGGCAACCACGTGGTTCGGCAACGTGAAGAACGACGTCTGGGTGCGGTCGCATCAGTTCGTCGCGGGCCTCGAGGGCGACGTGCCGGGCCGAGCCTGGACATGGGAGGCTTATGTCTCGCGCGGCGCGACGAGCACCGAGAACGAGTACGTCGGCAACACGTCGACTCAGCGCTGGCGCTACATCATCAACCAGCCCAACTACGGCGCGGGACTGTTCCAGCGAGGCAACCAGGAAGGCGGCGGCTTCGGTGCCGGCGTCATGGAATGCACGAGCGGCTTCGGGTTCCTCACGCAGGGCGAGAGCTACTACATCCCGGGAACGGGTCTCGGCGGCACGCCCCCTTCGGAGGACTGTCAGAAGGCAGTGGGCCTGACGCTCGCCGCCGTGGGCCGGCTCGAGCAGACGGTCGTCGAAGCGAACTTGCAAGGGAGGCTCGCGGAGCTTCCCGCCGGTGATCTCGCGTTCGCGGTCGGCACGAGCTGGCGCGAGAACTACTTCCGCTGGTTCCCGCCGCCGATCAACACGCCCGAATCGATCTTCGACCTGCCCGCGGGTCAGTATCCGCGCAGCGAGACGGAGGGCGAGATCAGCACGACGGAGCTCTACGGCGAGCTCCTCGTGCCGCTGCTGCAGGACAAACCGTTTGCCGAGAACATCAACGTCGAGCTCGGCTACCGATACAGCCGCAACGATCCGACCGAGAACGTCGGCTCGTACAAGGCGCTGCTCGACTGGCAAGTGCATCCGCGGGTTCGCGTGCGCGGCGGCCATCAGGTCGCGAACCGCGCGCCGAACGTCGCGGAGCTCTTCCAGACGGCGAACCAGCGGCTGATCGTCGGCACGCAGGGCGACTGGTGCTCGGACCTGAACCCGGTGAACCCGCTGAGTCCGAATCCGAACCTGAATCAGAACGCCGCGGGCGCGAGGGCGCTCTGCGAGACGCTGATGACGCCGACCGGCGCGTCCGAGTACTACAACAACCCGAATCGCAACGCGAGCGCGACGCACTTCTTCTGGGCGTTCGTCGAGGGCAACCTCGACGTCGAGGTCGAGACGGCCGGGACGACCACGATCGGCGTCGTCTCGAACCTGACCGACCGTGCGACGCTGACGGTCGACTACTGGTCGATCAAAATCGACGACATGATCTCGGCGCAGGATCCGAACGCGCTCTATCGGCAGTGCCTCGACCCGACGACGAATCCTACGTTCGACCCGACGTTCACGCCGTGCACGCAGATCGTTCGCGATCCGTTCAACGGCACGGAGGCGATATCGAGCCTCCTCTTCACGAACGAGGGCGCGATCGAGTTCTCGGGCTACGACATTCAGTTCGACTGGGGCCGCGAGGTCGGTGCCGGGCAGCTCAACCTGACGGCGGTTCTCACGATCACCGACAAGACGAAGACGCGCGTCAGCCCCGAATCCGACTGGACGGACTGGACGGGCACGTCGGGCCCGAGCGATCTGACGGGATTGAACGGCTGGTCGTACGACTACCGCACGTACCTGACGCTGAACTACTTCCGAGGCCCGTGGTCCGGCACGCTGCGTTGGCGGCACCTGCCGAGCATCGAGTCCGAAGGAACCGTGAACAACCCGGTGCACACGTTCCAGAAGGCCGGCGCCTACGACATCTTCGATTTCGCCGGCCGCTACTCGCCGGGCGGTGCATGGAACATCCGGTTCGGCATCGACAATCTCTTCGACGCCGATCCGGAGCGGACCTTCCCCGACGCGACGAACACGGCGACCGGACAGACAAACTCGAACTTCTACGACATCCTCGGTCGCAGGTTCTACGTCGGCTTGAGCCTCGACTTCTAGGCGACGGTGACGAGACGGCGGGGCACGCATCGAGCGTGCCCCGCCCTCCCCGCTGACTTCGTCCGCCTGCTTCGGCTACCGGCCTGCGCGCGTCACTGGCCGAGCGCGAGGATCGTCCGCACGAGACGTCTCGCCTCGTCGATGTCGATCCCCGGATGCGGCGTCATCGGCGCATCGCCCCAGCGGCCGATCCCGCCTTCGATGATCGTTCGCGCGAGCCGATCGACCTCTTCGTCCTGCCCGGCATAGCGTCGCGCGATGTCGATGAACGCCGGGCCGACGTTGCCGACGTCGACGCGGTGGCACAAAGAGCAATCGTGCTCGGCGAAGAGGACGGCCTGAGACGAGCTCGCAGAAGGCTGCGCCGCTGCGGCCGGCGCAGGGCGCGCCGCCGCTGCCGCAGGCGCCGCGGACCGCGCCGGCGCCGCTTGGCTCGTCACGGGCTCCTCCGCAACGGGCTCGATCCTGAGCAGCGCGGCGTCGGCACCGTCGGTCAAGAGATACAGCAGGCCGTCGGGTCCCTGGCTGATATGACGGATCCGCTGGCGCAGATCCGTCAGCAGCCGTTCCCTGCGAATCTCGCCGTTCTCGTTGAAGACGATCCGCTGCAGATGACCGGTGCCGGGTATGCGCCCCTCGCTCATCGCGGTCACGAACAGGTGGCCGGTCCACTCAGGGAATCGATCGCCGGTGTAGAACAGCATGCTCGCCGCGGTGATCGACGGGACCCAGAAGATCTCCGGGTCCCGCATGCCCTGGCGCCATCTGCCCGGAGGCCTGCTGCCGTCGTAGTCCCGGCCGTACGTCACGATCGGCCAGCCGTAGTTGGCGCCCGCCTCGATCACGTTGACCTCGTCGCCGCCGTTCGGCCCATTCTCGAGCTCCCACACGGCGCCGGTCTCGGGATGGATCAGCACGTCCATGATCGTCCGATGCCCGTAGCTGTAAATCTCGGGCAGCGCGTTCGCGCGGCCCGCGAACGGATTGCCGGGAGCGGGCTTCCCGTCGTCGGTGAGCCTCAACACCTTGCCGATGTGCGAGGCGAGGTCCTGAGGCGGCTCGGGCACGCGCCGATGCGACACGGTCATGAAGATCGTGCCGTCCGGCGCGAACGTGATGGCCGACGCGTCGCCGCCGAAGTTCGTCTGCCACCCGTTCGCGATGAACACGTCCTCGACGTCCGTGATGCGCTCGCCGTCGAAGCGTCCGCGCGCGAGCGCCGTCGTCGCGTAATACCTCGCGGACGCGTCCGGCGGATCGCCCTTCTTCATGTACGTGAAGTAGACGAGGCGGTTGTCGGCGAAGTCGGGATGAAGCGCGATGTCGAACAGCTGATCGATGCTCAAGAGCTCGGCGAGCTCCGCAACCGGCTCGGGCCGCAGGCTGCCGTCCTCGAGCAGCCTGACGCGTCCGCCCTTCTCGGTGATCAGCGCGTCCGGCGCCGCGTTTGCATCGCTGCGCGACCCGGGCAGAAAGGCCATGCTCCATGGCTGTGCCAGATCGCGCGCGACGACGGACACGCGTATCCGCGTGCCCTGCTCGAACGTCGTGTAATCCCACGGACCCTCGTCGAGCGCGACGGCCGGACGTTGGGCGCTCGCGGCCGTCCACAGCGACAGCAGCGCACCGGCGGCGAGCAGGCGAGCGGTTTGACGATAACAACGTTGCATGGACACTCCCTAGAACTGCATCGCGAGGCCGAGGTAATAGCGACGCCCAAGGATGTCATAGAAGCTCGTGTTGGTCTGCCCCGTCGCGGTGTTCGTCGCCTCCGGGAAGGTCCTCTCCGGATCCCGGTCGAACAGGTTGTCGACCCCGAAGCGCAGGTTGATCTGATCGCGCAGCTCGAAGCGCCCGGCGAAGTCGAACATGTCGTACGCCCCCGTCGGCTGCAGCGTGCTGCCCGGCGCGCGGGAGCTGACCGAGTCGATGCTCGGGAGATGGCGCCAGCGCAGCGTCGTGCCCCACCGGCCGAACCTGTAGTTCGTCGTGACGAACGTCCGGTAGTCGAACGCGTAGGCGTCGAGACCGGTCAGGTCGGCCGGGCCCGACGTCCCCTTCCAGTCGTTCCACGGCGCATCCGGGCTGACCCGCGTCTTCACCTTGTCGGCGATCACGAGGACTGCATTGACGTTGAGGTCGCCCGGCCCGACGTCGCCCGACCAATCGAGCGATATGTCGTATCCCGCGAAGTCGACGGCACCCTCGTTCGTGAACTTGAGGAGCGTGTTCGCGTCGTTGCCGGTCTGCGGGTCACGGACGAGCTGCCCGCAGGCGGGGTGGTTCACGGTGAGCGTCGGGTTCGTCTCGGGCGAGAAGCACTGCCCGTAGATCGCGAACGGATCCTGCGACGTGATCATGTCGTCGATCTTGATGTTCCAGTAATCGACCGTGAGCGTCAGCCGATCCGTGATGTCCGCGACGACGCCGATCGTCGTCGTGCCCGCGGTCTCCTCGTTCAGCTCGGGATTACCCTCGACGAAGCCGAACACGTTGTGGCTCGCGCCCGCGTTGCGGTTCGGGTTGTTGTAGAAGGTATCCGCGCCCACCGGCGTCATCAGCGTCTCGCAGATCGCACGGATCTGCGCCGCGTTCGGGTTGATGTTCGGATTCGCGCTCAACGGATTCACCGGGTTCAGATCCGAGCACCAGTCGCCCTGGAAGCCGATGAACTGCCGTTGGTTCGCCGACTGGAAGAGCTCGGCGACGTTCGGCGCGCGATTCGCGACCTGGTGACCGCCGCGCACGCGGACTTTCGGATGGACCTGCCAGTCGACCAGCGCCTTGTACGACCTGACGCTCTCGGTCGGATCGTTGTCGCTGTACCGGTAGCCGAGCTCGAGGCTCAGCGACTCGGCGCCCGGCTTGTCCGCGAGCAGCGGAACGAGCAGCTCGCCGTAGATCTCGGACGTGCTGATCTCGCCGCGCGTCTCCTTGCGCGGGAACTGTCCGGCCGCAAGGTCGAACACGGACTCGGGCTGGAGCAGCGTCTCCGGAATCCAGCGATACGTGTTCTCGCGGTTCGACACGCCGAGCGCGAAGCCGAGCGCGCCCGCGGGCAGCTGCGCCAGGCTGCCCTGCATGTTGTACTCCATGACCGTCTGCTCGAGCTCGCCCGTCATGACGACGGTCACGCCGATCGCGTCGATGCAGTCCTGGGTCGGCCTCGCATCGGAGATGCCGGTGGCCGGCAGGTAGTACATCTCGCCGAGACCGAGCGTCGAGAAACCGCTCGTGCACTGCAGAACGCCGGCCGCGAAGTTCGCGCCCTCCGGGTTGCCACGATAGAAGAGCCCGGCACCGTAGTTCGGCTGATTGATCACGAAGCGCCAGCGCTGCAACGACGCGTTGCCGGCCGCCTCGTTCGTGCTCGACGTCGTGCCGTTCGAGATGTAGGCCTCCCACGTCCAATCCCGCCCGGGGAAGGAGCCTTCGAGACCGGCGAGGAACTGGAAGCTGCGCGTATCGACGAGCGCCGTCCTGTTGCCCCACCAGTTCGTCGCGACGCCGACCGTCACGGGCGCATTCGGGTTGGGTCGGCTGTCGAGCAGGAGCTGCGCCTCCGGGGACTTCGGCCACGCTTCGGAGTACGTGCACCCCGGAACGCCGTCGGCCTCGCAGTCGAGACCGAACCGCCCGCCGGGCAGGTAGTCGACGACGGTGTTGCCGTTCGCATCGAGCGACGGCGCGTAGATGTCGCTGCCGTGAGGCACCGTGCCGCCCCAGCCGCCGATCATGCCGCCGACGCGCTGCGGCCACTCGCCGTTCGTCTGCGCGAACATCGCCTGCGCGAAAGCGGTGACGTTGTCGGCCACGTCGATCTTCGCGCGGCCGAAGAACGACTCGCGCGACATCGGCGACGACTGCTGATAGCCGACGCTGTTCTCCGACAGCACGCCATTATCGGCGCGCACGAAGCGATACACGTCGCCGTCCGAGGTCAGCGTCGGGCCGCTGTAGCGCCAGTTGCCGTCGAGGCTCGTCCGGTAGACGGTGCCGTCGGCGTTCAGATAGTAGTTGCCCGTGCCCGTCTGCGCGCTGACGGACCCGCCGAAGACCTGGTTCAGGGCGTCCTGCGAGAAGCGGTTCGTCGCGACGTTCGCGATGTACGGCGCCGTGTAGAAGACCTGGAGCCCGCCCTGCGAGCTCGGATCCGCCCAGCCTTCCGTGTAGAAGTCGCGGTCCGCCTGCCAGACACGGCCGCGCTCGTAGCGCTCGAGACCGAGGAGCACGTTGCCGTTGTTGCCGAAATTCGCACCGAAGACGAGCGAGATCGACTTCTCCTCGCCGTCGCCCTCCTCCGTCAAGCCGTATTGTGCGTCGACATCGAAGCCTTCGAGGTCGTCGCGAATGATGAAGTTGACGACGCCGCTCACGGCATCCGCGCCGTACACCGAGGACGCGCCGCCCGTGATCGTCTCGACGCGGCTGATCGCCGCGCTCGGAATGCTGTTGATGTCGACGGCCATCGAAGCGTCGACCGGCATCGCACGACGGCCGTCGAGCAGCACGAGATTGCGATTCGCGCCGAGGCCGCGCAGGCTGACGGTCGCCGCGGTCGGCGTCGTCGTCGGCCCGCCGGAGTTGCTCAGGTTCGCGCCCGGCACCTCTTGGAACTGCGACATCGCCGGCACGAACTGCGGTAGCTGGTTCAGCACGCTTTCCATCGCGATCGTGCTGGATTCCCGGAATCGCGACTGATCCACGGTCATGATCGGGCTGTTCGCAGCGAAATCCCGTCTGACGATGCGAGATCCGGTGACGGTCACCTCCTCGATCTGCTGCTCCCGCGACTGCGCCTGCGCCACGCTCGCTGAGGAGCCAATTAGGACCACCGACACGGCCGATGCGAGCACTGACGGCCGGACGATTCCCACGGTGCGCGCTTCCGTTCTCATCTGCTTCCCCCTGCGTGCATTGATTGTTGTAATCGCGAATTCCCGCCTGCTGACGCAGCGTATCCGGGCGCCCAAATGCGGGAAACTGGGAAGACATGGTCATAGGATGTCGCCGTCCCTCCTTCGGGACAGCGACGGCGCGAGATGCCGATACCTTGTGTAGCCTAATAAGCCGGCCGTGCCTGGCTCGTCGGCACGCACTTGCGAGGATCGATACCGCGCCTCGGCGCCGCGGCGATTCTCCTGAGCGCCTCTTCCGCCTGCGCCCTTTGGACGGGATGCACGTCGATCCTGCGGTACTTGAACCGGTAGGCATTCAGGATGTCGAGCCATGACACCTCGTTGAACGCCCACGGGAACGTCTTCAGGCGATTGAGATCGCTCGGCATCTCGTCGGCGTAGAGCTCGAGGCGCAGCTCGAGCCGCTCCGGGTACTTGCGCGACGTCTGATAGCGCCAGAACTCGCTGTCCCGCCGTGCCGAGAGCTTGTAGTGCACGTCGACGAAGTCCTGCACGTCGTAGATGTAGCCGAGCATGCTGGCGTTGTACTTCGCGCGGACGTCCTCATCGTAGTAGCGCGCGCCGAGCAGCTGCGCGAGGAGATCGGCGCTCGTGATCGTCCAGTTGAGGCCGGTCGCTTCGAGCGGCTCGATGAATCCGGCGCTCAAGCCCACGGTCACGACGTTCCTCTCCCAAGGATTGCGCAGCGTGCTGCTGTCGAACGAGATGTGCCTCACCTCGACGTTGCGCATACGCTCGACGCCCCAGTATTCGCGGAAGCGGCGCTCGGCCTCGTCCCGCGTGCAGAAGTCGCCGTGATACACGTATCCGCTGCCGATGCGAGATTGCAGCGGGATCGTCCACGTCCAGCCGTTCTCGTGCGCATGCGCCTTCGTGTACGGCGCGATCTCTCTGTCGACGTCGAGATACGGCACGGAAGCCGCGACGGCCCGATTCACGTTCGCCTCGTAGCGCATGATGTCGGGCGTCGCGACGCGCTTGAAGACGGCACGCCCGAAGCCGGTGCAGTCGACGTAGAGATCGGCCGACTCCTTCCTGCCGTCGAGGACGAGCGCCGAGACCTCGCCGTCGGCCGTCTCGACGTCGACCGCGTCGGCCTCGAGGACCTCGACCTGACGCAAGTAGCGCTGGAAATAGTCGGTGATCTTCAGCGCATCGACGTGCAGCGCGACGGCAGCCTCGGGCGCCACCTGCTTCCGCTTGACGCAGGCCTCGTACGACACGTGCACGGCCGAGTAGTAGCTCTCGTGCGTGTACCGCTCTGGATCGGCCAGGATCAATTGCTGGTAATGATGAGCGGCCGTGTAGGATCCCGTGAGCGCGAGACCCGAGAACGGATGCCAGTAATGCTCACCGATCCGATTCCAGTCCTCGTAATAGATGCCGCACTTGATCGTCGCGTCGCACGACGTGTAGAAGTCCTTGAGGTCGATCCGCGCGGCACCGAGCAATCGCAGGAAATCGGTCTGCGTCGATTCGCCGACGCCGACGGGCTCGTGCTTGCGCGGCCTGACGAGCTTGATCGTGAGAAAGGGGCAATGGGTGCTCAGCACGAGCGCCGCGAGCCACCCTGCAGAGCCGCCGCCGACGATGATTACCGATCTGACCAACCGCATGGCACTGCCCTCGAAGAGCGTACCGCCCCGCATCGGATGCTAGTGTGCGCCCTGCCGCACGAGAATATGAACTCGTGAACCTATGACAGGAACTCACACACAAGACTGATTGTTTGACATGCAAACGAGCCGTGCTGTAAGAAGTCTGCGATCGGATTTTCTCGGCGCGAGCGTTTCTCGAATCACGCGACGAGGACGGCATTCATGAGTGCAGACGTTTCTCGAGCGAACGCGGATCCGGCGCACGTCAGGCGATCCGCCGCTTACGCGCATTCAGTGACGGGATCCGCGCCGGCGCTTCTCTCGAGCGAGTCGTTCGGCCGTTCAGTTGCTCCGCGATCTCGGCGAGCTTCGCGGCTGCAGCCTCGTCCTGAGGAAAGTAGATCACGAGCCGCAGATGAGCGTCGCTCTTCGGAACATAGACGGAATGCTCGAAGTTGAAACGTCCGAGCTTGGGATGCAGAACGGTGCCCTCGCTCTCCGCCGGCCCGATGTCCGTCGAGTCGTTCCAGTAGTGGTCGAACAGCGGACAGGCCTCGCAAAGCTCGCGGATGAGCTCATCCAGGACCGGGTCGTCGCCCACCTGGCTGTAGTCGAAACGAAGCCGCGACGTCGCGAGCCTGATCTTTCTTTCGTAATCGTCGGGATTCGCCTTGTGCATCGGATCGCGAACGAGCAGCCGTAGCAGGTTGCGGTCCTTCGGCGGTAACTCGGAGTAGTTTCGGAAGAACTCCATGTACCGGTTCCACGCGACGAGGTCCCATCGATACGTCATCGCGACCGCGGGCACGTTCAGCGCGTCGAGCGTGCGCCGCAACAGCGGTGACGGCTCCTGCGGCTCGACGCGCTCGGGCGGAACGATCGGAGCGGGCCTGCGTTGGACCAGCGTGAACAGGTACTCGCGCTGTGCAGCGTCGAGCTGCAGCACGGACGCGAGGCGCTCGAGCACGCTCGCGGACACGCTGATGCTCCGGCCCTGCTCGAGCCACGTGTACCAGCTGACGCTGACGCCGACCAGCGAAGCCACCTCTTCACGCCGAAGGCCCGGCGTCCGGCGCCGGCAATCCCTCGGAAGACCGAAGTCTGCGGGTGAAAGTGCGGCACGACGCGACTTCAGGAAGCGCGAGAGCATCGCGCTTTGCAGTTCCTGCGACACAGCGGTTCCCTCCCCCGACGAATCCCAGGCCCGGAGCGGAAACCGAGGACGGAACGCCTGGGCGCATCCCGCAGTTCGGCGGTCCGCCGATCGGGAACCCGCTCTCAAGGCGGGCATTCGTTATATGTTATACATAACCTACGGCCGTGCCGCATCCCAAAGCGCTAACCCCGGGTCGGACGGGAAGCGGGATGACCGCGCTCCCTAGCCGCGCAAAGCCGGCCGAACGACGGGGCCCATCGGGAGAGAACGCCCGCCTCCACGGGCTCGACGACCTCGTCGGCTATCACCTCAACCTGGCGTACCGCCTTCAGCTGCGACGGTTCGCGTCGATCGGCCGCGCATTCGGCATCCGCGCCCCTCAGTTCGCGATACTGAAGCTCGTTTACTGCAATCGCGACCTCAAGCAGACCGACCTCGCGAAGGCGCTGGGCAAGAAACCCGCGAACCTGGTGACGGCACTCGACGAGCTCGAGCATCTGGGCCTCCTTTCCCGCCTGCCCGACCCGACCGACCGGCGCCACCGGGTGCTCCGCCTGACGAAACGCGGCGAGAAGCTGACGCGCGAGCTCGTAGCGCGATACGACGAGCTGAATCGCGACCTGCGCGAACGGTTGGGCGACCACGAGCTCGACGAGCTGCTTAGGCTTCTGAGGCAGTTCGTCCGCGCGGGCACGCTGACTTAGCGAGCCTGCAACGGGCGTCGCCGCGCGACTATTCGCTCGTGCCGGGCGCCCGCGTGCGCAGGGAGGCCGGCGCCCGACGCCGGCGCATCCGCAGGTTCAGCATCTCCACCGACAGCGAGAAGAACATCGCGAAGTAGATATAGCCCTTCGGGATGTGAAGATCGATGCCATCCGCGATCAGCACGACACCGATCAGCACGAGGAAGCTCAGCGCGAGCATCTTCACCGTCGGATGAGTCTCGACGAAACGGCCGATCGGGCCGGACGCGAACATCATCACGCCGACCGCAATGACGATCGCGGCGATCATGACCGGCACGTGCTCGGCCATGCCGACGGCCGTGATCACGGAGTCGAGCGAAAAGACGATGTCGATCAGCGCGATCTGCACGAGGACGCCGAAGAAGCCCGCGACCCGCGGCGCATGGCCGTCCTCCTCGGGGCCCTCGAGGGTGTGATGGACCTCTATCGTGGCCTTACCGATCAGGAACAGCCCGCCGCCGATCAGGATCAGATCGCGGCCGGAGATATCGACGTCGAGCACGCTGAACAGCACGGCCTCGAGCCGCATGATCCATGTGATCACGAGCAGCAGCAGGATGCGCGTGCCCATCGCGAGCGAGAGACCGATGATTCGGGCACGCTGCCGCTGCGCGTCGGGCAAGCGCCCGACGAGCACCGAGATAAAAACGATGTTGTCGATGCCGAGGACGATCTCGAGCAGGGTCAGCGTCGCGAGCGCTACCCAGGCCTCGGGCGAGGTGATCCACTCCATCGACCGGGATCACCGAGGCGTGCGGCCGGCGGTCAGTTCGCGATCTCCTCGAGCGTTTCGAGGAGCTGGTCCGGAGGCAGATACCCGCCGATCAGCTCGCCGTTCTCGGCGTACATCGCGGGCGTGCCGCGGACGCCGACCCGATGACCGAGCTCGTAATGCTCGGCAACCGGCGTCTCGCCGCATTCCTTGTCGGGGATCGATCCGCCGAGCTTCGCGCGCGTCAGCGCCGCGTTCCGGTCCTCGGCGCACCAGACCCTGTCGGCCTTCGCCCAGGATTCGGTATCCGGGCCGGTGCGCGGATAGAAGAGATACCGCACCTCGATGCCGAGCGCGTTCACGCGTTCGATGTCGCGGTGGAATTGCCGGCAGTAGCCGCAATCGATGTCCGTGAAGATCGTGACGGTATGCTTCGGCTCGCCTTCCGGGCGGAACACGATCATCTCGGACGGATCGACGGCACCGAGCAGCTCGATGCGGGCCGCGGCGCGCGTCGCCTCGGTCACGTTCTCGAGGCTCTCGAGGTCATAGACCTCGCCCTGGATCAGGTAGCGGCCGTCCGTGGTCACGTACGCGACGTTCGAGCCGACTGAAATCTGGTAAAGCCCCTGGATCGGCGAATCCGTGATGTCGCTCGCGGTGACTCCGTTCAGCTTCGCGGCGATCTCGTCCTTCGTCGGCGCCGCGGGCTCGTCCCCGAAGCTGACCGAGACGGCGAACGCGAGAGGCAGCATGATCCAGGTCGTCTTCACGGCTTCTCCTGACCCCGGCGCCAATGCGGCCGGATGAGTCGATTCTAGCAAAGGATCCCGTCGCCAGGCGCCTGCCCGGTGGCGCTACCCCCGCGGATGATGGCGGCTGTGCAGCTCCTTCATCCGCTCGCGGGCGACGTGCGTGTAGATCTGGGTCGTCGAGACGTCGCTATGTCCCAACAAGAGCTGCACGACGCGCAGGTCCGCGCCGTTGTTCAGCAGGTGCGTCGCGAACGCGTGCCGCACCGTGTGCGGCGACAGCTTCTTGTGGATCCCGGCCTTCTTCGCGTAGCGCTTGATGATGTGCCAGAACGCCTGGCGCGTCATTCGGTCCCCGCGCCGGGTCGGGAACAGGTAATCGGTCTGGCGCTCGAGGAGAATTTCGCTGCGCGGACCGCTCAGGAACTCGCGGAGCCAGTCCTGCGCCTCGTCGCCGAGTGGGATGAGCCGCTCCCGATCGCCCTTGCCGACGATCCGCAGCACGCCCTGATTCAGGTTCAGCTGGCTCATCTTCAGGTTGATGAGCTCCGAGACGCGCACGCCGGTCGCGTACAGCACCTCGAGCATCGCCCGATCGCGGTGGCCCAGGGGCTCCGTGACGTTCGGCGCGGCGAGCAGCGCCTCGACCTCGTCCTCGGTCAGCGACTGCGGCAGGGCACGTCCGATCTTCGGCATCGCGATCTGCGACGTCGGATCCTCGGCGATCAGCCCCTCGCGGAGCAGATACCGGTAGAACCTCCGGAAGCTCGAGAGCTGCCGAGCCGTCGAGCGCGGCTTCGCGCCGCCCTGGACGCGCCAGGCGATGTACTCCAGGATGTCCGCCCTGCTCGCCCGGCTCAGCTCGACGCCGCGCTCTTCGAGACGCTGGTTGAGCGCCAACAGGTCCGCGCGATACGCCCCGAGCGTATTCTCCGACAGCCCGCGCTCCATCCAGATGGCGTCGAGAAACCGGTCGACCAGCCTTTTCGGATCCTTGGGCAGCTTGCTCCGCGCCTCCGAAGGTGGGGTATGCAAAAAGTTATGGGCCATCTGAGAGTCGTTACGCTGCCGTTCCTTCGCCTTTGGACTGGCGCTCTTCGCTGTCCTTCTGCTCACCGTGAGGACAAATCGCCTCTCCTTGGCACTTGGGATACTTGGACGAGTCGATATAATTCAGTCCGTTGTGGCGGGAGCGGGCGTACCGAGATCCATTCAAGCTCGGCCGAGTATGGTGACGCGACGAGGCGCCGTGTGTGACCCCCGTCACAGATGCCGTCGCGGCATTAACATAAAGAGAAGCGTGTCACAGAAAGCCGAATCCGTTGGGCCTTCAGAGCCGCCGACGACACGCGCGGTTTTGACATAACCGTGCGCCTGACCGCAACCTTGTTGGCCGTCGGCCGCGCCGCCTACGGCGTGTTCGCCTGGATCTCGTTGCTGCTGCACTCGAGCGCGCTCGCGCTCGTGCTCGCGGTGCTGCCGGATCTCGGGGTCCGCCGCCGCGCCGCGAAATGGACGGCCGGCGCGTTCTTCCGCTCGATCGGGAGCCCGATTCGCGTCGACGGCCCGGCGCCTCCGGACGGCGGCTGCGTCGTCGTCGCGAACCATTCGAGCTACCTGGACGGCATGATCCTGACGGCCGCGCTCCCGCCCCGCTTCACGTTCCTGATCAAGCGCGAGATGGCGTCCGTCCCGCTCGCCGGGTTCATCCTGAAGCGCCTCGGCTCGAAGTTCGTCGACCGCGCGGACGCGAGGAACCGGCAGCAGACGGCCCGCGACCTCGTCGCGTCGGCCGGCCAAGGCGAGGCGCTCGCGCTGTTTCCGGAGGGGACGTTCGACGCGCGGCCGGGCCTGAAGCCGTTCCACTCCGGCGCGTTCGGCGCGGCGTGGCGCAGCGCGCTGCCGATCGTGCCGGTCGTCGTGCTCGGCGCTCGCCGGAAGCTTCCGTCCGGCGCGCTGCTGCCGAGGCCGGGCCCGCTCGAGGTCCGCGTCTGCACGCCGGTCGCGAGCGAGACGTTCCGGACGACGAAGGACCTGATGCGGGCGACGCGCGCCGCGATGCTCGAGCAGCTCGGCGAGCCGGATCTCGCCCGGGACGTGGCTGCCGCTGACCCGCGTGACGACAGGCCTGTCGAGGCGCGCGTGCCGTCCGGCGGCCGTCCGGCGGAGGCGACCGACTAGCGGGAATTGGGGTCAGAGCCCTTTGACTCAGTCTAGGCGACCTGAGGTATGTCGGCTGGATACGCCTCGTCTCGCCTAGACTGAGTCAAAGGGCTCTGACCCCAATTCCCCCCCAATTCACATCCCCGAGTACGTCGGCCCGCTGCCCCCTTCCGGCGGCACCCACGTGATGTTCGCGACCGGGTCCTTGATGTCGCACGCCTTGCAGTGGATGCAGTTCCCGGCGTTGATCTGGAAGCGCGGTCCCGCGGGCTCGTCGACGACCTCGTAAACCCCGGCCGGGCAGTACCGCTGCGCGGGCTCGTCGAACCGCCTCAGGTTGTGCTCGATCGGCACGCGGGGATCGGCGAGGAGCAGATGGCACGGCTGATCCTCGTCGTGGCGCACGTTGCATAGATGAACGGACGACGGCCGATCGAACGACAGAACGCCGTCCGGACGCGGATAGTCGATTGGGCGCGCGGCCGCGGCCGATCTGAGCCTCAGGCGATCCGGCTCCCGGTCCCGCAGCGTCCACGGCACGCGGCCGCGCAGCACGTTCTGCTCGACGAACGCGAGCGCCGCGCCGCCCAGCCGGCCGAAGCGGCTGAACCCGGCGCTGAAGTTTCGCGCCGCGCGGAGCTCCGTCCAGAGCCACGAGTGGCGCACGCGCTCGGGATACGCGGTCAGCACGCCGCCGCCCTGATCCCCGGCGGCGAGCGCGTCGAAGACGGCCTCGGCCGCGAGCAGGCCGCTCTTCATCGCGGTATGCGTTCCCTTGATCCTTGCGCCGTTCAGGAATCCGGCTTCGCAGCCGACGAGGAGTCCGCCCGGGAACGCGAGCTCCGGCAGCGAGCACAAGCCCCCTTTGTTCACGGCCCGCGCCCCGTAGCCGATCCGCCGTCCCCCGCGCAGAACGTCGGCGACGACCGGATGGTGCTTGAACCGCTGGAACTCGTGGAACGGGGAAAGGTGCGGATTCCGGTAGCCGAGCGACACGACGAAGCCGACGGACACGCGCCCGCCCCCGGCGTGATACAGGAAGCCGCCGCCGTCGGTGTCGCCGGGCAGCGGCCAGCCGGTCGTGTGCAGCACGGATCCGGACACGTGCTTCGCGGGATCGACCTCCCAGAGCTCCTTGAAGCCGAGCCCGTAATGCTGGGGATCGCGGCCGCGGCGCAGACCGAAGCGGCCCTCGAGAATCTGGCCGAGATGCCCACGGCAGCCCTCGGCGAAGATCACGTACTTCGCCTCGAGCGCGTAGCCGCGCTCGAAGTTCGGCTTCGGCTCGCCGCTCTTCGATCGTCCCATGTCGCCGGTCACGACGCCGCGGACCCGCCCTTGCGCGTCGAACAAGGGCTCCGTCGCCGCGAAGCCCGGCAGGACGCTGACGCCGAGCGCCTCGGCCTCGCGCGCGAGCCAGCGGCACAGCTCGCCGAGGCTGATCACGTAGTGGCCCGCGTTGTGGAGCGTTGCGGGGACGAACGGCTTCGGGACGGTGAGGCTGCGGCGCTCGTCGAGGAGCCATTCGACGCGGTCGCTCGTGACCGGGACCTCGACCGGCGCGCCGCGCGCGGCCCAATCGGGAAAAAGCTCCGCGAGCGGCCGCGGGTCGAACAATGCGCCCGAGACGATGTGCGCCCCGACCTCTGCGCCCTTCTCGACGACGCAGACGCCAAGCTCCGCGCCGCGCTCGGCCGCAAGCTGGCCGAGCCGACAGGCCGCCGCGAGTCCCGCAGGGCCGGCGCCGACGATGACCGCGTCGAACGCCATCGACTCGCGCGGAGCGTCGCCGCTTAGATCGTCGCGGCGGTTGACCGGATCGGTCGGCATCGACTTCTCGCTCGCAAGGACTCGCCGGCCGCGTGCCGCGCGGCGGCCGCGCATTGTAACATCGCGCCCCGACCCCGTTTTCCGGCGGGGTCCACGGCCTACGGAGCATCGTGAACACCGAGCGCATCGAGCCGATCTGGCGCCCTTCGGACGCGCGCATCGCGCAAACGCAGATGCGCCGCTTCATCGAGCACCATCGTTCCGCGCTCGACGACGATGGCTACGAGGCGCTCCATCGCTGGAGCGTCGCGAAGCCCGAAGCGTTCTGGCCCGCTCTCGCGGAGTTCGCGGGGATCCGTTTCGGCTCGCCGCCGTCCCGCGTGCTCGTCGACGGCGACCGCATGCCCGGCGCGCGCTGGTTCGAAGGCGCGACGCTCTCCTTCGCGGGCAACCTGCTGCGTCCCGAGCACGATGCGCCGGCGCTCGTCGCGACGGACGAGACCGGGCGGCGCCGCGTCGTCGAGCGCGCGGAGCTCCGCGCGCAGGCCGCGGCGCTCGCGGCCGGGCTCGAGGCACTCGGCGTCGCGCCGGGCGACCGCGTCGCGGCACTCCTGCCGAATTGCGCGGAGACCGTCGTCGCGATGCTCGCCGCATCGAGCATCGGCGCGACGTTCTCGACGTGCTCGCCGGATTTCGGCGTCGGGGGCGTCGTCGATCGCTTCGCGCAGATCGAGCCGAAGGTGCTGATCGCGGTCGACGGTTATTTCTACGCCGGCAAGCGGATCGACGGCCTCGGGAAGCTCGCCGAGATCGCCGCGCGGCTGCCGAGCGTCGAGGCCGTCGTCGTCGTCGGCTTCTGCGATGCGAAGCCGGAGCTTTCGACCGTGCCGCACACCGTGCACTGGGACGACCTCATCGCGTCCCATGCCGGTGCGACGTTCGCGCCGCGCGAGCTGCCGTTCTCGCATCCGCTCTACATTCTCTATTCGTCGGGCACGACCGGCGTGCCGAAATGCATCGTGCACGGCGCAGGCGGCACGCTGCTGCAGCATCAGAAGGAGCATTTGCTGCACTGCGACATCAGGCCCGGCGACGTCGTCTTCTACTTCACGACGTGCGGCTGGATGATGTGGCACTGGCTCGTGTCGGCGCTCGCGGCCGGCGCGACGCTGCTCCTCTACGACGGCTCGCCGCTCTACCCCGAGCCGAACGCGTTGTGGCGGCTCGCGGAGCGTGAATCGGTCGCGGTATTCGGCACGAGCGCGAAATACCTTCAGTCGCTCGAGAAGGCCGGCGCGGTGCCCCGGCGCGAAGCGCGCCTCGACGCGCTGCGCGCCGTGCTGTCGACGGGCTCGCCGCTGCCGCCGTCGAGCTTCGATTATGTGTATCGTGCAATCAAGGACGACCTGCAGCTCTCGTCGATATCGGGCGGAACCGACATCGTCTCGTGTTTCGCTCTCGGCAATCCGATATGGCCGGTCTACCGCGGCGAGCTGCAGTGTCGGGGTCTAGGGATGGACGTGAAGGTGTTCGACGAAAGCGGCCGAGCGGTCGTAGGGCAAAAGGGCGAGCTCGTGTGCACGACGCCGTTCCCGTCGATGCCGCTCGGCTTCTGGAACGATCCGGACGGACGCAAGTTTCGCGCCGCGTACTTCGAGCGCTTCCCCGGCGTCTGGTGCCACGGCGACTACGCCGAGCTCACACCCCGCGGCGGGATGATCATCCACGGCCGCTCGGACGCCGTGCTGAACCCGGGCGGCGTGCGGATCGGCACGGCCGAGATCTACCGCGTCGTCGAGCAGATCGAAGACATCGCGGAATGCGTCGCGGTCGACCAGCGCTTCGACGGCGACACGCGGATCGTGCTCTTCGTGCGGCTGAAGCCTGGACGGCGGCTCGACCCAGAGCTCGTCGACGAGATCCGCACGCGCCTTCGCCGCGACGCGAGCCCGCGGCACGTCCCCGCGAGAGTCGTCGAGGTCAGCGACATTCCGCGGACGCGGAACGGCAAGATCGCGGAGCTCGCGGTCCGCGACGCCGTCCACGGCCTCGACGTGAAGAACCGCGACGCGCTGGCGAACCCCGAGGCGCTCGCGGAGTTCCGCGACCGGCCCGAGCTCCGCGTCTGATGGGCCCGCTCGCGGAATATCGGCGCCGGGTCGCCGCCGGCGAGCTCTCGCCGGACGACGCTCAGGCCGTCGCGATCGAAGCGTTCGAGCGCCTCTACCGCGAGCTCGTCGCCGCCGGTCCGCCGCCGAGAGGCTGGCGCCGGCGCGTCGCGCGCACGCTGAAGCGGCCAATCGAGCCGGTGCGGGGCGTGTATCTCTGGGGCGGCGTCGGCCGCGGCAAGACGCTGACGATGGACCTCTTCTACAAGTCGCTGCCGTTCGACGACAAGCTGAGGCTCCACTTCCACCGCTTCATGGCGGAGGTCCACGCGGGCCTCAAGAAGCTGCACGACCGCGAGGATCCGCTCGAGGTCGTCGCGGACGATCTCGCGGACCGCACGCGGATCCTCTGCTTCGACGAGCTCGCGGTCAACGACATCGCCGACGCGATGATCCTCGCGAACCTGTTCTCGGCGCTCTTCAGACGCGGCGTGACGCTCGCCGCGACGTCGAATCTCGAGCCCGGCGAGCTCTACCGCGACGGGCTGCAGCGTCAGCGCTTCGTGCCGACGATCGACCTGATCCGTAAGCACACCGACGTCGTGCACGTCGAAGGTCTGCACGATTACCGGCTACAGTTCCTCGAGAGGGCGAACGTGTATCTCCATCCTGCCGGCGACGCCGCGACGCGCGAGCTCGAGCGGTACTTCGCGACGGTCGCGCCGGACGCGGTCGCGGCCCCGGGGCGCATCGAGGTTCTGAATCGGCCGATCGAGTACGTGCGCGCGTCGGACGGCGTCATCTGGTTCGACTTCGCGGCCGTCTGCGACGGGCCGCGCAGCCAGGACGACTACATCGAGCTCTCGAAGCTCTACCAGACCGTGCTCGTGTCCGACGTGCCGCAGTTCGACGCGCGGCTCGAGAACCAGGCGCGCCGCTTCATCGCGCTCGTCGACGAGTTCTACGACCGCCGCGTGAAGCTGATCCTGTCCGCGGAAGCCCCGCTCGAAGCGCTCTACGCCGGAAATCGGCTGAGCCACGAATTCGAGCGCACGCGGAGCCGCCTCGCGGAGATGCAGAGTCACGATTACCTGGCCGCCGCGCATCTCGCATGAGCGCGGCGGATCACGTCATGCCGAACCATCGATCATGAGCGCCGTTACGCAAGAAGAACGACTTCGCACGATCGCGGCCGCCGCGCGCCGCGTCGATTTGCCGGTCGATCCGCGCGCGTTCGTCGAGCATTACTACGCGCAAGTCGGAGCCGACGACCTGACCGAGGATCCCAAGCTCCTCGCCGCGGCCGCGCTCGATCATCTCGAATGGGCCGGAACGCGCCGCGCGAAGACCGTGAAGATCCGCGCGTTCAATCCGACCCTCGAGCGCAACGGCTGGACGTCGCCGCATACCGTCGTGCAGATGGTCAACGACGACATGCCGTTCCTCGTCGACTCGTCGACGATGACGCTCGACGGGCTCGGCCACGGCCTGCATCTGACGATCCATCCGCGTTTCGCCGTCGAGCGCGACGGCCGGGGGAGGCTCAAGTCGATCGGCCCGCCTAAGCGCGCGGACGGCAAGGCTCGCGTCGAGTCGTTCATCCACATCGAGATCTCGAGGCAAACGGATCCCGACGTCCTGCGTCGGATCGAGACCGAGCTCGAGCGCACGCTCGCCGACGTGCGCGCCGCGGTCGAGGACTGGCAGCCGATGCTCGAGCGCCTCGCCGAGGCGAGCCGCGAGCTCGCGGAGAGCCGCGGCGCGCCGGAGGCGCTCCGCGCGGAGGCGTGCGCGTTCCTCGACTGGCTCGCGGCGGACCACTTCACGCTGCTCGGCTATCGCGAGTATCGGCTACGCCGCGGCAAGGACGTCGACACGCTCCACGCCGTGCCCGAGACGGGGCTCGGCATCCTCAGGCGCGACGAGCAGGTGCCCGAGGCGGCGCGCCTCGTCGGCGCCGCACGCGCGGAGGCACGCTCGCGTCACCCGCTCGTGATCACGAAGACGACGGCGCGCTCGCGCGTGCACCGCCCCGTTCCGCTCGACTACGTCAGCGTCAAGGTGTTCGACCCGCGCGGCGAGCCGAGCGCCGAGCGCCGCTTCCTCGGGCTCTTCACGTCGTCCGCGTACAACGAGCTGCCGCGGGACATTCCGTTCCTGCGCCTCAAGGTACGGCAGCTGATCGAGCAGTCCGGCGTCGACCCGACGAGCCACCGCGGCAAGACGCTGCAGCACGTGCTCGACACGTTCCCGCGCGACGATCTGTTCCAGATGTCGCTCGACGATCTGCAGCGGATCACGAACGGCATCCTGGCGCTCCAGGAGCGTCGGCGCGTGCGGCTCTTCGCGCGCCGGGATCCGTTCGGCCGGTTCTATCGGTGCTTCGTGTACCTGCCGAGGGATCAGTACACGCGCCGCGCGCGCGACCGCGTCGAGGAGATCCTGCTGCGCGGCCTGCACGGCACGGACGTCGAAGCCGAGGTGTGGCTCTCGGAGTCGGCGCTCGCGCGGATCATCGTCACGGTGACGACGGACCCACGTCAGCCGTTCGAGCCCGATCTCGACGCGCTCGAGGTCGAGATCCGCGAGGCGGTCAGGAGCTGGCAGGACCGGCTGCGCGAGGCTCTGCTCACGAAGCTGCCGGAGGACGAGGCGCTCGCGCTCGTGAACCGCTTCGCGGATCGATACTCGGCGGGTTACCAGGAAGACGTGCCGGCCGAGCAGGCGGCGGAGGACATCCATCGGGTCGCGCGGCTCGCGGACGGCGCGAGCCACCGCGAGCTCAAGCTCCGCCAGGGCGACGGAGCTTCGCGCATCGAGTTCGCCGTGTATTCGCGCGGCCGCCCGATTCCGCTCCACGTCGCGACCGAGATCCTCGAGAACATGGGTCTCGAGGTGTTTGCAGAGCGCGACTACGTCGTGCGCCTCGACGACGGGACCGTCGCGATCCAGGTCTTCCGCGCCGAGACGGCGTCGCGCGCGCCGGTCGATGCGCCCGCGATCGCGGAGCGCTTCGAGGAGACCTTCGCGCGCGTGCTCGACGGCGACGTCGACAACGATTCGTTCAACGCGTTCGTCGTGTTCGCGGGGCTCGGCTGGCGCGACGCGATGCTCGTGCGCGCGTACGGCCGATACCTCGCGCAGACCGGGTGGCCGTTCAGCCTCCCCTACGTGCAGGAGGTGCTCGCGCGGCACCCGAAGTTCTGCGCGGCGCTCGTCGGCTACTTCCACGCGACGTTCGATCCGGACGTCGATGCGAGCGTGCGCGCGGAGCGGCGCGCCGGGCACGAGCGCACGATCGCGGCCGAGCTCGAGGCCACGACGACGCTCGACGAGGACCGGATCCTGCGCGCGTTCGCGTCGGTCGTGCAGGCAACGTTGCGCACGAACTTCTTCCAGCGAGGCGGCGACGGCAGCCCGAAGCCGTACGTGTCGTTCAAGCTCGACCCGACGCGGCTGCCGGAGCTGCCGCGTCCGCGGCCGATGTTCGAGATCTACGTGTACTCGCAGCGCGTCGAAGGCGTGCACCTGCGCTCGAGCCGCGTCGCGCGCGGCGGTATCCGCTGGTCGGACCGCCGCGAGGACTTCCGCACCGAGGTGCTGGGTCTCATGAAGGCGCAGCAGGTCAAGAACGCCGTGATCGTGCCGAACGGCGCGAAGGGCGGCTTCGTCTGCAAGCGCCTGCCGCAGGGCGATCGCGATGCGGTCCGTGCCGAGGTCGTCGAATGCTATCGGACGTTCATCCGCGGGCTCCTCGACGTCACGGACAACATCGTCGGCGACCGCGTCGTCACGCCGCCGCGCGTGATCGCGCTCGACGACGCGGATCCGTACCTCGTCGTCGCGGCCGACAAGGGCACCGCCGCGTTCTCCGACATCGCGAACGCGCTATCGGCCGAATACGGCTTCTGGCTCGGCGACGCGTTCGCGTCCGGCGGCTCGGCCGGCTACGACCACAAGAAGATGGGTATCACGGCGCGCGGCGCGTGGGAGTCCGCGAAGCGGCATTTCCGCGAGCTCGGCATCGACACGCAGAAGCAGCCGTTCACCGTCGTCGGCATCGGCGACATGTCGGGCGACGTGTTCGGCAACGGGATGCTGCAGTCGGACAAGATCAAGCTGATCGCCGCGTTCGACCACCGCCACATCTTCATCGACCCGGATCCCGATCCCGCGATCAGCTTCGCCGAGCGCAAACGCCTCTTCGAGCTGCCGGGATCGAGCTGGGACGACTACGACCGCGCGAAAATCTCGCCGGGCGGCGGCGTCTATTCGCGGCAGAGCAAGTCGATCACGCTGTCGGCCGCGGCGCGCGACGCGCTCGGCATCACGGCGACGACGCTGACGCCGCCCGAGCTGATCCGCGCGGTGCTCGAGGCGCCCGTGGATCTTCTCTTCAACGGCGGCATCGGCACGTACGTGAAGGCGAGCGACGAGCCGCACGCGAGCGCCGGCGACCCGGCGAACGATGCGCTCCGCGTCGACGGCGCGGACCTGCGCTGCCGCGTCGTCGTCGAAGGCGGGAACCTGGGCTTCACGCAGCGCGGGCGCATCGAGTACGCACTGCGGGGCGGCCGGATCAACACGGACTTCATCGACAACTCGGGCGGTGTCGACAGCTCGGACCGCGAGGTCAACATCAAGATCCTGCTGAACGGCATCGTCGCGGCCGGCAAGCTATCGAAGACACGGCGCGACCGGTTGCTCGCCGACATGGAGCACGACGTCGTGCTCGGCGTGCTCGCGAACAACTACGGCCAGACGCAGGCGCTGTCGATGATGCAGGCACGTGCCGCGGAGCGGCTCTCGGAGGACCAGCGGCTGATCCGGCTGCTCGAGGCCGAGGGGCACCTCGACCGCGCGCTCGAGTTCCTGCCGAGCGACGAGACGCTCGAGGAGCGGCGCAAGGCCGGCATCGGGCTCACGCGGCCGGAGCTCGCGGTCGTGCTCGCGTACTCGAAGATCCAGCTGACCGCGAGCCTCGTCGCGAGCGACATCCCGGAGGATCCCTACTTCGCGGCCGAGCTCGAGCGCTACTTTCCGGAGCGCTTGTCCCGGCGCTTCAAGGTGGAGATCGCGCAGCATCGGCTCCGCCGCGAGATCGTCTCGATGCTGCTGTCGAGCAGCATCATCAACCGGATGGGACCGTTCTTCGTGCTGCGCGCGCAGGAGGAAGTCGGCGCGAGCGTCGCGCAGATCGCGCGCGCGTATTCGATCGCACGCGAGGTCTTCGACGTGCGGCGCTTGTGGCGCGGCATCGAGGCCCTCGACTACGAGGCGCCCGCCGACGTGCAGTACCAGACGATGCTCCGGATCGGCAGGATGATGCGCCGTGCGGTCTATTGGCTACTGCAGCGCGAGCCCGATCGGCTCGACATCGAGCCTGCGGTCGCGCGGCTCAAGCCGGCCGTGACGCGGGTCGCGGAGGCGCTGCCCAAGATCCCGATCGGCGGCTCCGGCCGACGGTTCGCGGATCACGTCGCGGAGCTCGAGCAGTCGGGACTTCCGCAGCCGCTCGCGCGCCGCGTCGCGACGCTCGCGCTCGCGACGCAGATCCTCGAGATCGTGCAGCTCGCCGAGGAGCGCGGCCTCGATCCGCGCGAGCTCGCGCGCGTCTACTTCGATCTCGGCGCGAACCTGCGCCTCGACTGGATCCGCGAGCAGATCGAGGCGCTCGAGGCCGCCGACCGCTGGCGGTCGCTCGCGCGCGCCCATTTGCGCGAGCGGCTCGCGCGCGAGCATCGCGCGGTGCTCGAGCAGGTCCTCGACGCCGGCGGCCCGGGGGCGCTCGCGCAATGGCTCGTCGACTCGGCCGCGCGCGTCGCCCGCGTGCAGACGATCCTCGACGAGATGCGCTCGGCCGGCCCGCCGGACTTCGCGACCCTGTCGGTCGCGCTCCGCGAGATCGAGCGCCTCTCCCGATAAATGGGGTCAGAGCCCTTAGACTCGATCAAAGGGGTCTGACCCCGGATCTCGTAGAATGGTGATCATGAACAAGCAAAACATCGGCAAGCTGGTGCTCGTGCGCCACGGCCAAAGCGACTGGAATCTGCAGAACCTGTTCACCGGCTGGACGGACGTCGACCTCACCGAGCAAGGCCGCCGCGAGGCGCGCGACGCGGGGCGGACGCTGCGCGAAGCGGGCCTGACCTTCGACATCGCGTTCACGTCCGTGCTCGTCCGTGCGATCCGCACGCTGTGGCTGATCCTCGACGAGATGCAGCTCATGTGGATCCCGGTGGAGCGGCACTGGCGCCTGAACGAGCGGCACTACGGCGCGCTGCAGGGTCTCGACAAGGCCGAGACCGCGGCGAGGCACGGCGCGGAGCAGGTCAAGATCTGGCGCCGCAGCTACGACATTCCGCCGCCCGAGCTCGAGCCCGACGACCCGCGCCATCCGCGGCACGATCCTCGTTACGCAAACCTGCCGCCCGACACACTGCCCGCGACCGAATCGCTGAAGACGACGCTCGCGCGCGTGAAGCCCTACTGGGAGGACCGGATCAGCCGTGAGCTCCTCGCCGGCCGCAACGTGCTCGTCGCCGCGCACGGCAACAGCCTCCGCGCGCTCGTGAAGATGCTCGAAGGCATCTCGGACGACGAGATCGTCGAGCTCAACATCCCGACGGGCGTGCCGCGCCTCTACGAGCTCGACGCGCGCCTCAAGCCGATCCGCGCGGAGTACCTCGGGGATCAGGAAGCGATCGCTGCCGCGGCCGCTGCCGTCGCGAATCAAGCGGCGACGAGCCGGCCGAGGAGCTGAGCATGCTGTACGACCTCGGCGAGCATCGCGTCGAGCTCCTCGGCGACTGCTTCGTCGCGCCGAGCGCGGCCGTGATCGGCCGCGTGCGGCTCGGACGCGACGCGAACGTCTGGTTCGGTGCGGTCATCCGCGGCGACAGCGCACCGATCACGATCGGCGACGGCACGAACGTGCAGGACAACGCTGTCGTCCACGTCGACGCCGACGCGCCGGTCGAAATCGGCGCAAACGTCACGATCGGCCACGCGGCGACCGTGCACGGCTGCACGGTCGGCGACTATTGCCTGATCGGCATCGGCGCGACGATCCTCAGCCACGCGGTGCTCGGCCGCTACTGCATCGTCGGCGCGAACGCGCTGATCACCGAGCGCAAGACGTTCCCGGACCGCTCGCTGATCGTCGGCGTGCCGGCGAAGGTCGTGCGCGAAGTCACCGACGAGGAGGTCGCGATGCTCGAGGCGAGCGCGGCTCACTACGTCGAGAAGGCACGCTACTTCGCGAAGGCGCTGGTTCCCCGCTGACGAACGCGACCGCTCGCGCGGCGCTCAGCGTCGCCGCATGCCGAGCACCTTGGCGGCGATCCCACCGAGCAGCGCCGAGAGCCACGTTTTGAGCTTCGCGCTCACGTCGGCGATCGGTGCCACGCGGGCACGCCCGCCGGCCCGCCGATGCGTCGGGACCGGCTCGTCCTCGGTTTCCCCGCGCAGTTGCGCACGGTACTCGCGGACGGCAACGCGCAACGACCTGAGCGACAGGTCGAGCTCGCGCATCACCGGGTCCGGCGCCTTCGGCGCGAGCGTCCCGTGCTCAGAACGGCGGGACGGCATTCGGCGGAAACCACTTGTAGAAGTGTCCTTCGACGGTGCGCAGCAGCCGAATGAACGTCTCCTTCTCGTGCGGCGCCGTCGCATCGTAGACGACGACGAAGAACACGCAGCCGTCGTCTCGCGCATGCGCGTAGAGCGGTGCTGTCCTGCGCAGGAATTCGCCGGGTAACAAGACCTCCGCGGGATCGACCTCCGGCATCGGCAGCCGCGCACGCTCCGCCTCCCGTGCCGGGTTCGGCCGCTCGCGCATGCTGATCCCGTCGCTTCGTAACACGACGTCGTACAGGAAATCGATGTCGCCGCTCGGCTGCACCCAGCACGGCCGCGCGCCCGGGCCCTGCCCGAGACGCGCGAGCAGGTTCTCGTAGCGGGTCAGCAGACCTTCCTGATTCTCGATGCGGTAGCTCATCGACTCGAGATCCGTCGCGAGCTGCTCGGCGCTTCCGCTCTCGAGCTTCTCCGCTGCACGTGCGACGCGCTCGACCGCCCGCTCCATCTCGGCGAGGAGCGCCCTCGCTTCCGTCAGTGCGGCCTCGCCGCCCGGAGTGCGCGCGGCGGCCTCGACGACGCGGACGAGCCGCACGAAGTCGTCGGGCACCTCGTAGGCATCGGCGCCGAGCAGCTTGCCGATCTCGCGAAGCGACGACTCCTGCTGCAGCAGCTCTTCGAGCCGCTCCGGCTCGACCGCGGACTTGTTCGCGTACTGCGAAACCAACTGGTCGCGGCGCACCCCATCGAACGCGATCAGCAGCAGCAGGACGAAGATGATCAGGATGCCGACCTCGGCCATCGTCAGGCCGAGCACGAGACCTTTGCGGTATGCGGCGTGCTGCTCGCCGATGCGGCCTTCCGATCTAACGCGCATCGGTCTGCCCGTGCGGCTGTGCGGCCGGCGGTGCAACGGGCCGGTGGCTCGCGGCGCCGCGCACGAGATCGGTCAGCTCCCGCGTCACGGCGGTGAACGTCGCGATCACCTTGTCCGCCGCCTCGTGCACGCGCAGCGCCTCGGCCGCGGACGCGCGAGCTTGCGTCTCGAGCTCCGCGAGCACGACCTCGTCCTGACGCAACGCTTCCCCGGCCGCGGCCAACGCCTGACGAAACTGCTCGGCCGCGGTCGCGATGTTGCGCATCGTGGCCGTCTGCTGCTCGCGGCTCTCCCGGCTCGCGGCATCGAGCTGGCTGCCCAACGCGCCGAGGTGCTGCGTCGCCCTCGTGATCTCACCGGCGCACCGCTCGAGCACGGTCGTGATCTTCTCGATCGGCGCCGAGAGCGCCTCGAGACCGTCGGAGACCTTGCTCAGCCGCGTCGCGAGCTTCTGCGGCGGAGGCTCGACCTCGCGGAGACGCTCCATCGCCTCGCGCGCGCTGTCGGCCATCTCGGTCATCCGCGCCGCGGCTTCCGTGCTCTGTGCGAGCACGTTCTTCTGCGCTTCCTCGGTCCGCTCGAGCAGCTCGAGCATCGCCTTGCCCGCCTCGGTCGTGAACGCGGTCAGAAGCTGCATGACGTTCTCGCTCGCGGTCGCGAGAACGTCGTTCATGCGCTGGGCCGCCTGCCCCTGATGGAGCGCGATATTGCTGCTGACCTGGTCGAGCTGCGCCTTCACGCGCTTCGACGCGTCGGCGAGCTCGATCCGCGTCATGCTCTCGACGTCAGCGGGATCGACGCGCATCTGGTGCAGCAGCACGCGGAGGAAGATGCCGGCGATCGTGCTCGCGAGGGCGACGCCGAAATTCGCGATGATCTGCTCTACCCCGGAGCGGGCCGGCGTACCGGCATCGCCGAGAGCGGTCCCGCGGAACTCGTACAGCGTGACCGCCATGCTGACCAGCGTGAACAAGAGACCGAGGTAATAGGCGTTGTCGCCCGCCTGATCAAGACGGACGCGAAGCCGCGGCACCTTCGCGACCGACGCGGCATAGAGCAGCATCGTCGAGACGATCGCCGCCGTCTGGCTCAGCTGGCCGAAGCCGAGCAGCTTCAAGCCGAAGTACAGCATTAACCCGCCGCCGAAGGCGACGAAGAACAGATAGACGTCCAGTCGGGTCTCTCGACCGGGTGCGAGCCGCTCCGTGAGGATCGGATCCGCCATCAGTCTCCGAAAATGCGCTCGACCGTCATCACCGTCGCGCCCTGCGCGGCGAAGTACTCGTCCCAGAAGCGGATGTGCTCCGCGCCTTGCGTGCGCTGCTCGGACCGGTTCATGTAGTAGAGGTGCACGCGCACGTCGCGGAGATCCGCGCGCACCTCCGCGAAGTACGGGGAAGCGCGGAACTCGTCGAACGCGGGCACGCCGCGGTAGTGACTGCTCTTGCCGGGCACGTTCTGCAGCAGGTCCGAGACGACGATCAGCCGCTTCGCGACGCCGTCGTGCTCGGGCCTGCCGAAGAGCCGCACGGCGACGGCCTGCACGGCCTCGAAGATCGGCGACGTCGCGCTGTCCGGCGCCGCGAGCAGCTCGTCGAGCTTCGCGCGCAGCGCATCCGCGAAGTCCCGTTCCCAGCGCCGCCTGACGAGCTCCGGATTCTGATAGAGGCGGTTGAGATCATCGCCCCTGCCGGGATTGCAGAGGCCGACGACCGGCTCGGCGACGCTGCCCGGCCGCTCCTGCACCGTGTAGAGCTCGACGAACGCGAACCGCGGCAGCTCGCCGTACAAGAGCCGATGCAGGTGATTGCGCACGGAGTAAAGCTGCACCTCGTTCAGCCGGTCGGACACGTCGAGCAGCACCGCGACGACTTCCGCAGGCGGCTGCCCGACCGGGCAGAGCGTGTCCGGGTCCATCGTGACGTGCGCCGCGCGGCTCACGAAATACGCGCCGACACCGAGCGCGACCAGCGCGACCAGCGCGGTGACGGCGCCGACGAGCGCAAGGGCCGAGCGCTCCCGCCGCGTCGGTGCGGCGCGGAGACGGCCCGCGCCGTCACGAAGCCGCGACCCGCCGCGCGTGCTACGCAGCGGCATGGAGCTGCTCCTCGCGCGGGGCCGGCTCGGCCAACCGATACGCCGCGCCGTATCGGGTCATCTCGCCGTTCACTTCCTTGATGAAGTGCTGCATGCGCTCGACCGCGGCGTCGCGCGCGTCGTCGTCGAGCTCCGGCACCGGTGCGAGAGGCGGCGGCGGTTGCAGGCACGGCAGCCGCTCGGGCGGTCGGCGGAAGTATGCGGGCACGGTCCCGCTGCGGGCCTCCTCGTTCGCCTCGCGATACCGCGCGACGAGCCGCTGGTGAGCCGCGGCAAGGTGATCCAGGTATGCAAGAAAATCCCGATGCAGCCGGTTTCGGCCGTCGATCGCGAGGCGCTTGTCGTACTCCTGACGCCGCAGTGCGGCGATGACCTGAGTCATCTGCTCGACGGCCTCGTCGCGGCGCTCCATGAAGCCCTCGAGCGCGAGCGTCTTCTCGTCGTTGAAGCGCTTGAACGCCTCCTCGCGCGCACGCCCGATCTCGCCGTAGAAGAGGTAGCGATCGTCGAGGCCCGATGCGCCGATCAGCCCGGACAGACTGAAGCCGACGCCGAGGAGCGCGAGGAGCCACGACTGCGCATCCTGCAGCGCGAACGGCGCATCGAAGACGTTCTGCCACAGCGCGGGCGCCGCGACCGCGCCGGCGGACGCGATGTAGGCGTCGCGGAAATGCGCGACGGCGAGGTTCAGCCCGAACAGCCACACGACGTACAGCAAGAGCGCCAAGACGCCCACGATCCTGACCGCGAAGTGGCGATAGATCAGAAGACGCATGCCGTAGATCGCGAACAGCACGGCGGCCCCGACGTTCAGCAGCGACAGCGTGAAGGCCTGCACGACGCCGCCGACGAGGCCTGCCTCGCTGCCCTCCGCGAAAAAGAGCCCGTTCAGGATCGACTCGAGCATGATGAAGATCGCGATCACGACGCCGCGGAAGACGCGCTCGCGCGCGCTCACGATCTTCGGCATTCGCTCGAGGCGGTGCTTGCGCCGGAACGCGACACATTCCTCGTCCCTGCCCTTCGCCTCGTGCTCGAGCTCCGCGAGGTGATTCGCGTCGTTGACGGCGCGGATGCTGAAGTCGCTGACGGCGCCCTCGCCGGCGCTTTCGACCTCGACGCGCAGCTCGGAAGAGATGATCGCGTCGCGGATGCGGCTCTCGTAAAGCTCGAGCGCGGTGCGATACTCCTCCGCCGCCTTGCGGGCCCGCCGCTCGATCTCTTCGCCGATCGCAAGCTCCTCGGAGTCGGGCCCTTCGGCGTCCTCGGGCGGCTTGCCGTCCGCACCCTGCTGTCGAGCGCGCACGTCGATCGCGAGCTCTTGTGCGATCTGCTCGACGTTCAACGGCGGGAACGTCTGAATGCTCGGCAATAGCGCTTCCCGCGAGCCGTTGATCAGGGTCAGGATCGTTTCGAGAGACCTGGGCATGCGAACGACTCGTCGTCGGGATGGTCCGGCGGGCGATTATCGACGACTGTAGCCGATCGGCTTTGGACGGTCCAAGCGGCGCCCGGCACGAGCGGAAGCGGCTCTCGACGGCCTCGCTGGCGCGTCGGCGGGACGCCCGTGGTGCGCATCAGGCGGCCGTCGTACCATCGAGCCGACAGCACCGGAGGAGGACTGCGATGCGGAACACCGTCTTGCCGGCTCTTCTGATCACCGCCGCCGCCGCGGCTTCGGCTGCCGGCCCTGCACAGGCGGCGGACGAGGAAGGTTTGACCGCCCTCGACTACATCGAGATTCAGCAGCTCGTCGCCCGCTACGCGCGCGCCATCGACACGTGCTCGAACAACGGCTACGACTACGCCGACTTATTCACTCCGGACGGCGCGTTCATTGCGATGTTCGACGGCGAGCCCGCGGCGGAGGTTCGAGGCCGAGAGCGGCTGGCCGAGGTTTCGGGCGGCGGCAGCCGCGGCTGCATGAACGTGCCGTGGATCGAGCAAGGCGTCCGCCACCTCTACGTCAACCACATCATCACGCCCACGGCGGAAGGTGCGTCCGGGACCGTCGACATGCTGATGATCGGGCTCGGCGGCGACCCGAACAGGATCGAGTACGACGGCTACTACGAGGATACGTACGTTCGAACGCCGGACGGGTGGCGCTTCGAGCAGCGCGTCCACCACGCGCTGCTTCGGGCGGGCGAGCGAGTGGCACCTGCAGCGTCCGAGGGGCAATAGCGCCCCTCGACGCTGCGTCGGGTCGGCTCGCGGACGGTCGGTCCTCGGCCGACTCAGTCGGCCGCGGTGATCCGCCCGACGGTATGGCCGTCCTCGGTGACGAACGCCGTGATATAGCCGCCGTCCGAGCCGTCCCGCATCGGCGCGATCTGGATCGTGATCTTCTCGCCGACGCCGAACAGATTCGGCACGAGCCCTTGCCGGATCATGTTGTTCCGGCTGTGCCCTTCGTACTCGATGTCGCGCGTGCCGCGCACGTCATCCGTCACTTCGAGAATGATCTTCGCGTGCGGATTCGCGAAGCGCACGTACTTCACGATACCCGTGATCTGCACCTGATTGCCGAAATCGAACTGTGCCGCCGAGTGATGGCCGAACGCCGCACCCGAAGCCGACAGCGCGATGGCCGCAGCCGTCAATCCGACGAAAATACCTTTGCTCATTGAGGTGGCTCCCGCGCCTACTCGCCCTGATAACCGATCTTCTCGCCGGCAAGGAGCCGTTCGAGAATATCGGCCCATTGCGGCTCCGTGCACTCGTAATTCAGAAGTCTCCCGCCCTCGAGCTCCTGCCAGCGCTTGACGCCCGACATCGGCTGCGTGAGGAACAGCGGATCGGTCATCGTCCACTCGTTCGTGATCACGCGGCGGCCGTTCTCCATGCTCAGCGTGTAACGCTCGACGATCTTCGCCTCCTCGCTGTGCGGCGCGGAGCTATCCACCTGCTCGACGAGGTGCGTCGTCTCGACGACGAGCGTGTCGCCCTCCCACCTGCCGACGGAAAAGCCGTTGCGCTCCGGAAAGATCTCGTCGACGTTGAATCCGTGGTCGCCGATGTAGATCCGGCGGATCTCCTTGTGGGCCTCGTACGTGACGTTGATCTGTCGCGGATGCTGCAGGATTTCCATCGGATAGCCGCCGGAGCCCGTCATCGACGCCGGCATGCCGCTGCCGACGCAGTAGGCGCCCGGGCTATGGTTCGTGCCCTGCGTGACGGCGCGATAGGCGGCCACCTTTTCCTGCGCGAGCGGCGTCAACGCCGGACGCCCGTCGCCGTCGCGATTGCGGGCCCCGGCCGGAGGCGGACCGCCCGGTGCGGCCCCGCCGCGGTACGTCGTCCAGACGCCGGTGAAGTCGGGACGTCCGTCCAGCGTCCGCGGAATCTCCTGCGCCGCGCCCCCGGCAGGTGCGCCGGTCGCGTTCGCCGCAGGCGCTTGACCCTGAGCGGCCGTGGCACCCCACAGCATCACCGCCCCGGCAGTCGCCAGCGTCGTGAAGGCCCTGACTGTCGAATTCATCGTGTTGATCCCCCCTGACCCCTCTCGCGTGCACATCGTCCGTGCACGATTGCCCGGCCGCAACGTTCTCGACGCTTCCATTCCGGGATGGACGCGCGTTCCAACCGAAGGGCCGTGGCGCGATTGTCGCGCAGTTGGCGTACGGAGGCCATCGTCGCCAGGCACATCGTCGCCGCCCATGGGGGATGTGGCCGGGCGGCTCGGCTCGGTCCATACAGCCGCGCAACCATTGATGCAACGCAGCAACACACATTGCAACAACTCTCCATTCCTGCGCGCCCTAGCCACACTTGCTGATATTTTCAGGAAAATCCGTACATTCTCGTGTCGCTACATCGCCACATAACCTTGTCTTCCCATAACGAATTGTTACACTTTCGCAACACCGGCACCGTGACGGCGCCGGTCGCCTTCCTAGGGAGTAAGGGAGAGAAGGGAATGTCTCAGAGACCATTCGCTGTGAAGCCTCGGCTGTTGGCCGCTTCGATCGCGTCCGCGTTGGGCGCCTCGAGCTTTTTCGCGGCCCCGGTTCATGCGCAATCGAGCAACGAACCCGCCGTCGAGGAGATAGTGGTCACCGGTTCGTTGATCCGCCGGCGCGATTTCGAAGCAAACAGCCCGATCGTCACGGTCGACGAGGATCTGTTCGACCAGACCACGACGTCGGCCGTCGAAACGCAGCTCAACCGGTTGCCTCAGTTCACACCGACGACCGATAACCCGACGCAGGGCGGCGACATCCAGCCGAACGCGCGAAACACGCCGGGCGCGGCGACGGTCGCGCTGCGCGGCCTCGGCCCAAACCGCAGCCTCGTGCTGATCAACGGCCGCCGCGGCACGCCGGCGAACGCGTCGATGGTGATGGACATCAACACCATTCCGGCTGCGGCGATCGAGCGCGTTGAAGCGATTTCGGGCGGCGCCTCGGCAACCTACGGCGCGGACGCCGTGGCGGGCGCGGTCAACTTCATCCTGCGCGACGACTTCGAAGGGTTCGAGCTCTCGGTGCAGGCCGGCGCTCCGGAAGAGGGCGACAACTTCGAATATCAGGTCTCGGGCATTATGGGGAGCGATCTCGCGGACGGCAGAGGCAACGTCAGCGTCGCGTTCTCGACGAACAAGAGGAACGAGGCGTTGCAGCGCGACCGCGACTGGTATCGAGACCTGTGGGCGGACCCGACGATCGGCAGCACGCAGTTCTTCCCCGAGTTCACCGGCTTCTATACCGGCTCCGATAACCTTCCGGATGTCGACGTTCTGAACCAGGTCATCAACGGCGCGAGCTTCACGGCCTCGCCACAGAACGCGGTGATCTACAGCGACTTCGACGGCAACGCGTTCTCCGGCTTCGACGCCCCCGGCGCCCCCGGCGCTTCCGGTGCGCAGTTCATCGACGGCCAGAAGTACGTGCGTCTCGCGAACGGGCAGCTCGGCGTCAACAACACGGACAATTACCTGATCCTGCCCCTCCGGCGCCACAACATGTACGCGCAGGGCAACTACCGGATCACGGATTCGATCGGCGCGTTCGCCGAGGGCTACTTCAGCCGGACCAGCACCGACACGCGACAGGAGCCCGTGCCGATCACGAGCGGATGGAGCGTGCTGATCGATCCGACGATCAATCGCGACGTGATCCCCGACGAGCTCCTGACGATCCTCGATTCGCGGCCGAACCCGGACGCGCCGTTCGAGCTGAGGACGCTCCTGCCGTTCCCGCGGACCTCGTCGACCGACGTCTCGACGTACAACATCACGTTCGGCTTCGAGGGTGATCTCGCGGGCAGCGACTGGACGTGGGAGCTCTTCACGTCGCAGGGCGAAGCCGAGACGACCGTGCTGCAGCAGGGCTTCGCGTCGTTGCAGCGCATGCGGACGATCATGCAGCTGCCCAACTTCGGTCGCGGCTTCCGCGCGACCAGCAACGACGGTCCGCCCGACTACGGGTTCGGCGGCGCAACCGCAACGTGCGAATCGGGCCTCAATCCGTTCGCGTGGAGCTCGGTGACCCAGGACTGCTTCGACGCCGTGATGGCCGACATCAGCACGAAGCAGGTCATGAAGCAGACGATCTGGCAGGCGAACTTCCAGGGCGGAGTGGCGCAGCTTCCCGCCGGCGAGGTGCGTGCCGCGGTCGGCGCGAACTATCGCGAGAACGAGTACACGTTCCAGAACGACACGCTCGTCAAGCAGGGCACGTCGTTCCTCGAGCAGTCCGCGGGTCTCTACCCGGCGGGCGATTCGGCCGGCAAGATCGACGTGACCGAGGGCTACGTCGAGTTCCTCGTCCCGGTGCTGTCGGGTCTCCCGGCGGTTCAGCAGCTCGATTTCGAGATCGGCGGCCGCTGGTCGGATTACAACACGACCGGTGCGAGCAACACGTACAAGATTCTCGCCGACTGGCGCGTCAACGATACTCTGCGGATCCGCGGCGGCTTCAATCGCGCCGAGCGCGCGCCGAACATCGCGGAGCTCTTCCTCGCGGCCGAGCAGACGTTCGCGGCCGCGGCGGGCGGCGACGTCTGCTCGGTCAGGAACGGCCAGGCGTGGTCGGCGAATCCGTTGCGGAATCCGGATCACTGGCGCGACGTCGTGCGCTTGTGCGGCGCGCTGATGGAAGGCAGCGGCAACGTGAACGCCGACGAGCAGTACTACGGCGTCTCCGCCGAGACCGTCGCCACGGCCGATCCCGAGGACGTCGCGGCGGGTCTCGTCACGACGAATCCGCAGGCCGCGGGCCCGGCGGTCTTGTTCCCGACGACCGTCGGTAACCCGAACCTCGACCCCGAGACGGCGGATACGTGGACGCTCGGTGCGGTGATCGATCTCGGCAATGCCCTCACGGGCCGCTTCTCGGACGTGCGCCTCTCGATCGACTACTACGACATCGAGGTCAGCGACGCGATCGGCGAGCAGTCCCCGGACATCGTCATGCGTCAGTGCACGGACCCCGCGTTCAATCCGACGTTCGATCCCGACTCGCCGTTCTGCGACGGCTTCCGGCGTGCCGCTTCGGGTGCGATCGGCAACCTGCAGCGGACGTTCCTGAACAACGGCCGCTTCCGGACGTCGGGCATCGACCTGCAGGTCAATTGGCGCTTCGACCTCGGTCCGGGCCAGTTCAGCGTCAGCTCGCTGCTGAACGTGCTGCTCGACATGGAGTCGGCCGAGCGACCGACGGATCCGTGGGTCGATTACGCCGGCACGTTCGGTCCGAATCAGAACGGCCTGAACGGCAGCTCGTACGACTACCAGGCGCTGACGACGTTCACGTACGCGTTCGATCGTCTCGAGCTCGGCCTCAGGTGGCAGCACCTGCCGAGCATCAAGGCCGCGATCGCGGCGGTCGCGCCTTCGACGACGCTCACCGGAGCGCCGGCGTACAACGTCTTCGACCTGCTCGGACGCTATCGGGTCGCGGACAACGTCAACCTGCGCTTCGGCATCGAGAACGTGTTCAACGAGGAGCCGCCGCTCACGGGCCGCGATCCTTCGGCGACGTCGCCGAACCTGCCCGGAGGCTCGTTCAACATCAACAACTACGACATCAACGGCCGTCGCGCGTACTTCGGCGCGACCGTCGACTTCTGAGCCTCTCTCTGCAGGCTGCGGCGGGCCCGTCGGGCCCGCCGCTCTTCTCGATGCGGCGGGCGACGCGGACACCTCGCCCCGCCCCTTCCTCGAGCCTCGCCCGGCTTCGTCCGCGCGGAACGACCGTCAGCGCGGTTCCTGTGGCATCAGCATGTGCGCGAAATACGCGAACTCGAGTGCCGTTCTGTACGCGAGCTGCTGCTGGTTGCTCGTGCCGCCGTGCCCGCCCTCGATGTTCTCGTAGTAGAAGTAGTCGTAGCCGAGCTCCTTCATCCGCGCCGCGGCCTTGCGCGCATGCGCCGGATGCACGCGATCGTCCTGGGTCGACGTGTAGAAGAGCACCTTCGGGTAAGGCTGCCCGGCACGCAGCCGTTGATACGGCGAATATTGCGACAGGTACGCCCAGTCGTGCGGATCGTCGGGATCGCCGTACTCGCCGATCCACGACGCTCCCGCGCCGAGCTTCGTGTATCGCTTCATGTCGAACAGCGGCACCCCGCAGTCGATCGCCGCATAGAGGTCCGGCCGCTGCGTGAGGATCGCGCCCATCAGAAGCCCGCCGTTCGAGCGGCCGATCGCGCCGAGCTTCTCGGGCGTCGTCACGCCCGATTGGATCAACGCCTCCGACACCGCGACGAAGTCGTCGAACGCCTTCTGCCGGTTCTCCCCGAGCACCGCGCGGTGCCATGCGGGCCCGTACTCGGAGCCGCCGCGGATGTTCGCGAGGACGAGCACGCCGCCGCGCGAGATCCAGAGCTTCCCGGCGAGCGCGCCGTGCTGCGGGCGCCCCGGGTCCTCGTAGTAGACGGGCAGCACGGCGTTCAGGAAGCCGCCGTAGCCGTATTGCACGGTCGGCGCGTCCCCGGCCTCGAGCACGTCCCTGCGGCCCGCGACGAAGTAAGGAATCCGCGTGCCGTCCTTGGACGTCGCGAAGCGCTGCTCGACGACGACGTCGGTCGCATCGTAGAAGGGCGGCGCCTCTGCGGTCTTGCGAAGCTCGCCGTCGGCGCGCGCGTGGTAGAGCGCGTTCGGCGTCGTCAGGCTTTCGAACGACAAGAGCGCGTCGTCGGTGCCGCCGCCTGCCGACACGATCTTCACGACGCCGTTGTCCGGCAGCGCGATCGGTTGCACGTTCCAGCGGCCGCGGTCGTCGCGCGACACGCGAGCGGCACGGCCCGAGACATTCTCGAGATACTGGACGACGAGCTCCGACTCGCCGACGCCCAGGTCCTGGAACGCGCGTCCGTCGTCCGCCGCGAAGACGACCTCCGCCCTGCCCGACTCGAGGTCGTACGCGACGAGCGTGCCTTGGGGATACGCCGCACCCCGATAGCGCCAAGGCTCACGGAGGAAGAACAGCGCACGCCCGTCGAGCACACCATGAAGGTCGGCATTCGGCGGCACCGGCAGGCGCGTCCACTCCTCCGCCCGTCCGGTCGAGTAGTAGTACTCTGTCTCGAAGAACGAGACGGCCCGCTCTGCGAACACGTGCGCGATGCCGTCGTCGCGTTCGACGCGCGGGAAGACGCCGACGTCCGTCCGCTCGCCGGCGAACACGGGCGACGCCGCGTCGAGCGGCTCGCCCCGCTCGAGCCGCACGAGCGTGCGCGCGTAGCCCGAATCGGTCAGCGAGCCGTCGCCGAGATCCGTGCCGACGAGAAGCGCGTCGCCGTCGATCCACGCGACCCCCGTCTTCGCCTCGGGCAGATGAAAACCGCCGTCGACGAACGACTTCGCCGCGACGTCGAACTCGCGCCAGACGCCGGCGTCCTTGCCGCCATCCGACACCTCGACCATGCAACGCCGATACTCGGGCTCGAGGCAAACGACGCTGCCCGCGACCCAGTTCCTGCCTTCGCGCTCGGCGAGCGCATCGTAGTCGAGCAGCGTCTCCCACTCGGGCGCGCCGGACAGAAAGCGTCCGACATCGGCCCTGCGCCACACACCGCGCACGTGCGTCTGGTCCTGCCAGAAGCTGTAAATCGCGCCGTGATGGATCTCGCCCAACGGAATGCGCGCGTCGGACGTCAGGATCTCGAGCGCCTCGCGCCGCATCGGCTCGAAGCGCGGATCGGACTCGAGCACGGCGAGCGAGCGCGCGTTCTCCGCGCGCACCCACTCGAGCACTTCCGGGCTCTCGATCTCTTCGAGCCAGAGGTACGGATCGTCCTGCGCCGCCGCGTGCACGCTCGCGGCGGCCGTCAGGGCCGCGAGCGCGCCGCGCACCCTCAACGTCATCCCAAACCTCCGTAACCGGGGCTGCTCCGGGAGACAGGATACTCCCGGCATGGCGGACGTCAGAAACGGACGTCGAAGGCAGGATGTCGACGGGCCGATCGGCCTCTTCTGTCCCGAGGAGGCCGGTCGGCCCAAGAAGCGGTCAGGATCGCTCGTCGATCAGCGCGATCGCCTTCTCGCGCAGCGCCGCGTCCGCGTTCACCGCCTGCACGACCCGGTTGTACTGATCCGGCGTCCACCCGTGCTCGGCGATCTTCCCGAACGCGTCCTCCTGGAGCTTCGCCTGCGCCTCCTGCGCCTCCTCCTGCGATTCCGCCGAGGCGAGCTCTTCCTCGAAATCGCTCAGCATCTGCTCGAGCGCGACGTAGATGTCGGCGAACGTCTCGAGATCCTGATCCGACACCTCGACCGCCGGCTCGCCGCCCCCGGGAACCGGCTGGGCGGGCGGCGGCGCCGGCTCCTGCGCGTAGAGCGGTCCCGTCAACAACAGCGCGGCGGCGACCGCCGGAGTGAACAAGCCTTTCATGGCACTACCTCTCGAAAACCGGACATGAGCGCGCTTCAGTGCAAGCGCCATGCCAGGTTTTCGAGGGCGGCGGCCGACGGGCCGCCGCCGACCCTGCGCTACGGCAGCGTCAGCGCGATCAGCTCCGCCGGTCCCGGCCGGCCGATTGCGAGCACGATGTACTGCTTGCCGTCGAGCATGTACGTCATCGGCTTCGCGGCGGCCTGCCCCGGCAGCTCGATCTCGGCGACGACCTCGCCGGTCGCCTTGTCGTACGCGCGCAGGATCGGATCGCCGCCCCAGCCCTCGCCCGCGAACAGCAACGTCTTCGTCACGAGCAGCACCGGGCGCACCGGCTTTCCGGTCTCCGGCAGGTCGAGCCCGCGCAGCGCCGGATGGTTCCTGATGTTGTCGGGCGTCCGGCCGTTCGGCTTCATCCACGCGTGCTCGCCCGTGTTCAGGTCGATCGCCGTGATGCGGCCGTACGGCGGCTTCACGATCGGCAGCCCCATCGGGCTCGGCACCTGGCCGCCGGTGAAGATGTAACGCATGTCGGTCGTGCCGGGCTCGGGCTCGTCGACCGAGAACACGGCCGGATTCGTCGTCGAGCCGACGTACACCAGGCCGGTCTCCGGGTCGGCCGCCCCGCCCTCCCAGTTCGTGCCGCCGCCGAAATTCGGCAGGAGCAACGTGCCGCGCGTGCCGTCCGGTGCGTTCCGCAGCGACGGCGGGCTGAACATCGGCCCGAGCCGCAAATCCTTCACCGCGTCGAGCGCCGCGGCCTTGATCTCGGGCGTGAAGTCGACGAGATCGTCCTCGGTGAAGCCTTGCCGGTCGTACGCCGCAGGCTTCGTCGGGAACGGCTGAGTCGGCGACGTCCACTCGCCCGGCACGTCGGTCTGCGGCACGGGCCGCTCCTCGATCGGCCAGATCGGCTCGCCGGTCACGCGATCGAGCGCGTATGCGAACGCGTGCTTCGTGAGCTGCACGAGCGCCTTCACGGGACGCCCGTCGACCGTCACGTCGAGCAGGATCGGCGACGTCGGATTGTCCCAGTCCCAGATGTCGTGATGGATCTGCTGGAAGTGCCAGACGCGCTCGCCGGTCTCGACGTTCAGCGCGACGATGCTGTTACCGAAAAGGTTCGCGCCGGGCCGATGGCCGCCGTACATGTCGCTCGTCGGCGCCTCGACCGGCAGATACACGAGGCCGAGCTCGGGGTCTGCCGCCATCGGCGCCCAGACGCCCGCATTGCCGGTGTAGTCGGCCGAGCCGTCGAGCCACGTCTCATAGCCGAATTCCCCGCGCTCGGGCACGGTGTGGAACGTCCACTTGAGCTCGCCGGTCCGCACGTCGAACGCGCGGACGTCGCCCTTCGTCTGCGTCCGCGAGTTCGGCCGAGCGCCGACGCCGTGCGCGGGACCGACGACGATGACGTCGCCGACGACGATCGGCGGCGACGTCGAGCCGATCTCGATGTTGTCCTTCGGGCCGCGCAGGAACTCGTGCATGTCGACGATGCCGTTCTTGCCGAAGCCCGGCTTCGGCAGCCCGCTATGCGCGTCGAGCGCGACGAGATGGAAGCCCGGCGTGACGGTGATGATCCGATCGTCGCCCTGCCCGTCGCTCCAGTACGCGACGCCGCGGCCCGACATCTTGCGCGGCGCGCGGTCGAAGCGCTCGCCCTCGTTCGGCCGCCACATCCACAGCGTCTCGCCGGTACGCGCGTCGATCGCGACGACGTTGCGCGTGATGCCCGCGGTCGCGTAGAGCACGCCGCCCACCATCAGCGGCGTCGTCTCGGTGCGCGCCTCGGCCCGCGGGCCGAAGTTCGCCGCGGACCAGCGCCATGCGACGCGCAGGTTCGCGACGTTCGACGCGTCGATCTGATCGAGCGGCGAATAGTGCTGCGCGTAGAGATTGCCGCCGTAGACCGGCCACTCGGCCTCGGCCTGCCCGCGGTTCTTGCCTTCCTGCGCGTGCGCCGCCGCGAGCACCGCCGCGCAGACCGAAGCCGCGAGCGCGGCACGCCGAATCCGCCGAATCATCGAGTTTCCTCCCCGCAAGCGATCACCCGTTTTCCGGGTCGTTCTTTGCGACAGAGGCTACCGCATTTTTGCCGGACGTGGCAGCAGGCCGCCGGGAACCGGCGAGCGGGCCGGATGAGCCGAAAGGCGGTCGCGCCGCGGGGATCAGGTGCCTTCGGGCCAGATCCGGATCAGCCCTTCCTGCGCCGTCGATGCGACCAGCCGCCCGTCCGCGGTGAAGAACTGCCCGAACGCGAGCCCGCGCGCGCCCGACGCGTTCGGGCTCCACATGGAATGCAGCAGCCACTCGTCGGCCCGGAACGGCCGATGGAACCACATCGCGTGATCGAGGCTCGCCATCTGCACGTTGCCGAGCTCGAAGCGGATGCCGTGCGGCAGCGTCGACGTCGCGACGAGCTGATAGTCGGAGATGTACGCGAGCAGGCGGCAGTGGAGCGGCGCATCGTCCGGCAGCGGCTCGATCGCGCGTACCCAGATGTGCCGCACCGGCGGCGCGGGCTCCGCCGAGAAGATATGGATCGGCTCGACGGGCCGGAACTCGAACGGCCGTGCCGCCGTGACGAAGCGGCGCATCTTCTCCGGAATCTTCTCGAGGAGCTCGGCCGGGATCTCGCGCACGTCCGCGAGCCCGTCCGGACCCGGCACGTCGGGCATCTCCGCCTGATGCTCTAGGCCCTGCTCCGGCGACTGGAACGACGCCGTCATGTTGAAGATCGGCCGCCCGTGCTGGATCGCGACGACGCGCCGGTTGCTGAAGCTCCTGCCGTCGCGGTCGCGCTGCACGTGATAGACGATCGGCGCGTTCACGTCGCCCGGGCGCAGGAAGTACGCGTGCAGCGAATGTACGTGCCGGCCTCCTTCGACCGTCCACGTCGCGGCACAAAGCGCCTGCCCGAGCACCTGGCCGCCGAAGACCCTGTTGCTGCCGATGTCGCGGCTCTCGCCGCGGAAGAGATCGAGCTCGAGACGCTCGAGCTCGAGGAGATGCAGAAGGTCTGCGAGGACGGGATCCATAGGGCCTCGGAACCGATGCAGCGGCGCAATGCCCGAGGCCCCATGATACGACCGCGCGCGGCCGGCGCGGCAGTCGAGCGCCGCGCGGCGAACGCTACTTCCCGCGATTCAGTCTTGCGATCAGGCTCGACGTATCCCAGCGCCGCCCGCCCATCTGCACGATGTCCGCGTAGAACTGGTCGACGAGCGCCGCGACCGGCAGCTCCGCGCCGTTGCGCCGCGCCTCGTCGAGGCAGATCCGCAGATCCTTGCGCATCCATTCGACCGCGAAGCCGAAATCGAAGCGGCCCTCGATCATCGTCTGCCAGCGGTTCTCCATCTGCCACGACTGCGCCGCGCCCTTCGAGATCACGTCGACCACGGCAGGCACGTCGAGCCCCGCCTGCTTCGCGAAGTTGAGCGCCTCGGCGAGCCCCTGCACGACGCCCGCGATCGCGATCTGATTGACCATCTTCGTGAGCTGCCCCGCGCCCGGCGGCCCGATCAGCTTGACCATGCGCGCGTACGCGCGAATCACCGGCTCCGCGCGCGCGAACGCTTCCGGCTCGCCGCCGACCATCACGGTCAGCTTGCCCTGCTCGGCGCCGGCCTGGCCGCCGGACACCGGCGCGTCGAGGCACGCGACGCCGCGCTCGCGGCCCGCGGCCGCGATCTCGCGCGCGAGACCCGCCGACGCCGTCGTGTGGTCGACGAACACGGCGCCCTGCTTCATCGCGCCGAGCGCGCCGTTGGGCCCGAGCACGACCTCGCGGACGTCCGGATCGTCGCCGACGCACGTGAATACGAGCTCGGCGCCGGCGGCGGCGTCCGCCGGGGACTCGGCGAGCCGGCCGCCGTGCTCGGACGTCCAGCGCTCCGCCTTCTGCCTCGTCCGGTTGTAGACCGTGACGTCGTGACCGGCCTTGCTGAGCCAGCCGGCCATCGGATAGCCCATCACGCCGAGCCCAAGGAACGCCACCTTCATCGTCATCGTCGTCAGCTCCGTTTCGTGTCGTCGAGGGCGGCGGCCGCGCGTTCCGCGAACGCGGCGTACGGACCGCGCTCGTCCGCCCGAACCGACGACGACAACGCCCAGAAATAGGCGACGAGCCGGACCAGCCTCACGACTCGACGCAGCTCCCGCGGAGTGAACGGCACCGGCGCCGCGCCGTAGTACGCGCTCGCGAGCTGCCAGCCGTCGTCGTCGAAATGATTGAGCGCCGCGACGCCGGCGATATCGAGCACGGGCGCGGCGGCCACAGCATACTCGAAGTCGACGAGCTTGAGCTCGCCGTCGTCGAGCACGTTCGACGCCACGAGGTCGTTGTGGCAGAGCACGTGGCTCGGGAAGCGCACCGCATACGCTCGCGCGAGCTCGCGAAGCTCCGCAACGCGGCGGCGGTCCTCGGGGCGGAGCGCAAGCCCGCGCGTGTACGCGTCGGCGAACGCCTCCGCATCGTATTGACGGAGCGGTCGTCTGATCGAGTGAAGGCGTTTGAGCAGCCGCGCGACGCGCTGGATGTTCTGCGGCGACGCGAGCAGCGCGGGGGTCAGCGGCCGCGCCTGCGCGAGATGCTCGGTGATCAGCACGCCGCCGCGTGTCTGCGCCGCCACGACGTGCGGCGCGATGCCGAGCGCCGCGGCTTCCTCCGTGACCGAAGCTTCGACGGCGAGCTCGAGCGTGCCGGCCCGCGGCTCGTCCGACACGCGCACGACGAAGCCCCGTTCCCCTGCGAATGCGAGGATGCTGCGCGGATGTAGCCCCCCGCCGAGCGGCCTCAGCTCGGCAGCCGACGACGGCGGCGCTCCCGGCGCGTCGACGAGCGCCGCCTCGCGAAGCGCGCGCAGGACTCTTTCGCGCAGCCCCGCGTCGATCATCGAGATGCGCCCCCCGGCCCTCCGTCCGCGACCCAAACGGTATCGACGCCCCCGGCGCGAGCCCCCTCGTCGCTGCGGCCTCCTCGCAACGCCTGGCCGAAAGTGTTGCGTATGCGCACCTTCCTGAGCACCGGAACCGCGTATGGTCGCATTTCAACCACTATTTACCCTGATTGAATCGTCATTATTGCAGTGTTAGTCTCGCGGCCGCCACAAACCTGTCGGGTTGGGCTCGCATCGAGTTGCATCTGTACGACAGAGTTCGCGGCACCCAACTGCTTCATCGGGAGGATAGTAGAAATGGGACGACTGTTCCGTCCGGAAAAGTCTCGCCTACGGAAGGCTGCCCTTGCGGATTCGGTCGCACGCGCGATGCATGATGCGCGCTTGCACCGCGCCGCAACCAGATCGACGAGGATAACACCTCGTCTGCTTGCGACCTCGGGTGCGGTCCTGCTCGGCTCCACGCTCGCCGCGATGCCGTCGGGACGAGCGTTCGCTCAGGATGCCGCGCTCGAGGAGGTCGTCGTCACGGGATCGCGCATCGTGCGCCGCGACTTCGAGTCGAACAGCCCGATCGTCACGGTCAACGCCGAGGACTTCGAAACGCAGACCGGCCTCAACGTCGAGTCGTACCTGAATCAGCTGCCGCAGTACAACCCGGCGGCGTCGCCCGTCACCACCGACGGCGACGTGCAGATCACGCCGATCAACTCGGTCGGCATTGCGTCGATCTCGCTGCGCGGCTTCGGTCCGAACCGCAGCCTCGTGCTGATCGACGGTAAGCGAATGGTGCCGATCAATCCGTTGATGGTCACCGACATCAACGGCATTCCGTCGGCGCTGATCGAGCGCGTCGAGACGATCACCGGCGGCGCGTCGGCCGTGTACGGCGCCGATGCCGTCGGCGGCGTCACGAACTTCATTCTCCGCGACGATTTCGAAGGCTTCGACGTCGACTTCCAAACGGGCATGACCGAGGAAGGCGACGGCGAGGAGTCGCGCCTGTCGGCGATCCTCGGCGCCGCTCTCGGCGACCGCGGCAACGTCACGATCGGTTTCGAAACGTACAAGCGCGAGCGCGCCCTCGAAGTCGACCACGACCTCTATCAGGACTGGTACCGGCGCAGCGATACGGGGGGCTTCCTGTTCGTGCAGGGCGTCAACGGCTATTCGTGTAACGGTCCGGAGTGCCCGTACTCCGAAACGATCAACGCGTTGTTCGCCGACCGGCCCGCGGGCTCGTTCGTCTTCAGCCCGAGCGGTAATCAGGACGGCGTCGGACGAGGTTTCTCGTTCAACCCCGACGGCACCGTCTTCGTCAACAGTCGAGGCGGTCTGTATCGGGCGGACGGGTCGCTGCGTTACACCGGTCAGCTCGACGGTCTGGAGTACGCCTTCCAGGACGCGCTCGACACGAACGTCCCGTTCGGACAGTCGCCGGAGCCGTATCAGAACCTGAAGTACAACTTCCTCGATGCGACGATCAGCGCGCCGCAAACCCGCTACTCGTTCTTCGCGTCCGGCTCGTACGACCTGACGGATCGCGTGCGCTTGAAGGCGCGTGCGACGTTCGCCGAGAGCGATACGGCGACGGTGCTCGGCGGCACGTCCGCGGTCACCGGCTGGGAAGCGACGGTGCCGTACAACCCGACGACCGACAGCCCGGTTAACCCGAACCTGAACTGGCGGGATCCGGCCGTCGTCCAGGCGTGGCTCGCGAACCCGAACGATGCGATGTTCGCGAATCCGGACTTCATCCCGACCGGACAGCCCGGCGCGGGCCACCCGGTTCCGGCCGAGCTCGCAATCCTGCTGAACAGCCGCAACCCGACGACGTACTGCCTCGAGGGGTCGACGCTGACCAGCGGTCCTTCCACGGGCCTGCCGTGCGGCACGTGGGGCTCGAACACGACGCCGACCCAGGATCCGGCGCTCGTCGGCACGACCGGCCCGCAGGCGCGTTGGCAGCCGCAGTGGCTGCCGAAAGACAGCCTGCCGCCGCGCCAGACGCGCAACGTGAACGAGGTCTGGCAGTTCGAGGCGGGCATCGACTTCGACATCGGCCGCGACTGGACCGGCGAGTTCTACCTCGCTCACGGCGAATCGAGCACGTACAACAACGCCGGCGGCAACATGTCGCTCGAGCGTTACCGTCAGCTGATCGCGATGCCCGACTACGGCCGCGGCGCGAAGATCTCGGGTAACGAGCCGCCGAACAGCCAGCGCCCGTACTTCGGCGCGGGCGACGTGACCTGCACGTCCGGCTGGTACTCGACGCTGTTCGAGGGCGACAAGCCGCTGAGCCAGGACTGCTACGACGCGGTCAACGCGGTGCTGCAGACGCGGACCCAGAACGAGCAGAACATCATCGAGCTCAACTTCCAGGGCCCGGTGTACGAGCTGCCCGCCGGCGAGGTCCGCATGGCGACCGGCTACCAGAGGCGCCGCAATACCGGCATTTTCATCCCGGACATCCTGCAGTCGCAGGTCTCGTTCACCGATCAGGTGGTCGGCGTCTATCCGACCGGCTATCTCGACGCCGAGACGTCGGTCAACGACTACTACATCGAAGGCCTGATCCCGGTGCTGCAAGGCAAGAAGTTCGCGCAACGGCTCGAGCTCGAGCTCGGCGCGCGCTACTCCGACTACGAGCACACCGAGGAAGAGACCACGTGGAAGTCGCTGCTCAACTGGCAGGTCAACGACATGCTCCGCTTCCGCGGCGGCTTCAACCGCGCGACCCGTGCGCCGAACCTCGGCGAGCTGTTCCTGAATCCGCAGGAAATCTTCACCGGCGGCGGTCTGTTCGGCGATCCGTGCGGCGTCCGATCGAACTCGCCGTTCGGCGCGGGCGGCACGTCCGATGATCCGGTCCTGACGCCGGGCGAGACGAACCCGCCTCCGCTCGCGGCCGGTCAGACGCCGGAAGGTGCGATGAGCACCCGCATGATCTGCGAGGCGATGATGGGCGGCCCCGGCAGCTCCGCGGTGAATCAGTTCTACAACCTGAACAACGCACCGGCGGCTGGCGGCGGCGGCTTCGCGTGGGTCATGCAAAGGGGTAACCCCAACCTCCGCTCGGAGGTTGCGGACACGTGGACGTGGGGCTTCGTGCTGAACCTCCGCAACAACATGACGTGGGCGGTCGACTGGTACAAGGTCGAGATCGACGACGCGATCATGTTGTACTCGCTCACGTATGCGGCCTATCAGTGCTTCGGCACCCGCCTCGTGACGACACCCCAGGAGGCGGCCGAGCAAGCGCAAACCGAGGCGTGCCAGCTCGTTCCGCGCGACCTGAACAACGGTGCCGCGCTGACCGCGATGCTGCAGTACGACAACCTCGCGACCATCAAGACGTCCGGCCTGGACCTGGCGTGGAACTGGCTGAAGCCGCTCGGCAGTGGGAACCTCAACTTCAACATGCAGGCCACGGTCCTCGACGAGTACAAGACGAAGGCCTCGCCCGCGCCGTTCGATCCCGAGATCGACTGGAAGGGCTCGCTCGGCCCGACCGGCCTCACGGGAACGAACCCCGGCGCGTTCGAGTATCGCCTGTTCGGCTCGGTCGGCTACTCGCGCAACAACTGGAACGTCTCGCTGCGCTGGCGGCACCTGCCGTCCGTCTGGACTGCGAACTACGCGCAGCAGCAGGCGATCAAGGAGCACAACGCGAGGGTCGCGGCCGGCGAGCCCGGCATCTTGCTGAGCTGGACGCCGTCGACGGAGATCAAGACGGACGACTACAACGTCTTCGACCTGTCGTTCCGTTGGGACCTGACGGACACGATGACGCTGCGCGGCGGTGTCACGAACCTGTTCGACACCAAGCCCAAGGCTGTCGGCAGGAGCGCGGGCTATCCGGTCGGCACGAACCTGCAGGACGTCTGCAACAGCCTCGGCTACACGGCGGACAACCGCCAGGGCTGCCAGAACCCGTTCGGGTACAGCCTGCCGGGCTCCGGTTCCTACCAGCCGGGGTACTACGACACGCTCGGCCGCCGCTACTTCGTCGGCCTCAGCATGCACTTCTAAAGGACGTTCTTGTCCGTTTCGCGGCGGGCTTCGGCCCGCCGCTTTTTTTTTTGCACGACGTCAACGCCGACCGGCCGCCGCCGGTCCTGCTCGATTCAGCGCGCCGTCGCCGCTGCGGGTCCGATCCCCCCGCTCCGCCATTGGCGGACCCACGCGCGGTAGCCAATCACGATCAGCACGAGGTAGAACGCGAAGAGCGCCGCGAACAGGAAGAGCTCCCTCGACACGTACAGATAGATCGAAATCGAATCGATCACGAACCAGTAGATCCAGTTCTCGAGGACCTTCTTCGCGACCATGTAGGTCGTGACGAGCGCCGCGACCGTCGTGAACGAGTCGGCGTACGGCAGGGCCGCATCCGTCCTCGCCGACAGCACGGCGCCGAACGCCCACGTCAGCGCGACGATCACCGCGATCGCGAGCGCATGACGCTGCCACGACCAGACGCCGATCGCGGCCGGCTCGCCGCGCGGCCCGCCGTGCAGCCATTGCCGCCAGCCGTACACGGCCATCGCCGCGTAGAAGACCTGCAGCGCCGCTTCCATGTAGAGCTTCGCGTCGACGAACACGACGAGCGACAACAGCGTGCCGACGAGCGCGGCGGGCCAGCACCAGACGTTCTCGCGGATCACGAGCACGAGGTACAGCACGGCCAGCACGACGGCGACGAGCTCGAGCAGCGCCATCGCTCGCCTACAGCGCGTACTTGAACGTCACGCCGACGTGGCGCGGGTCGCCGAGGCGGACGTAGAGCTTGTCGGGGAAATCCGGCGGCTCGTTGCCGAAGAAGAAGCCGCGCACGGCGTATTCCTCGTCGAGCAGGTTCCGCACCCAGAGCTCGATGCCGAGCCGGCCGATCGTGCGGCCGAGCTTCACGTTGACGAGCGTGTAGTCGGCGGAGCGCTGATCGTGCGAGTAGTCGAAGTAGAAGCCGTCGCGGCCGCCGATCTCGATCCGGCCGAACCAGCCCGCGTCGTCGCGGTACTCGGCGCCGACCGTGTAGCTCCAGCGCGGCGCGTGCGCCTGCTCGCGGCCCTCGAGCGCCGGATAGACCGAGAACTCGACGATCTCGGTGTCGAGGAACCCGACGCGGCCGAAGAGCTGAAGTCGCTCCGTCGGCAGCCACTCGATGGTCGCTTCGACGCCGCGATGCAGGCCCTCCTCGGCGTTCTCCGTCAGGAACAGGAACGACGACGGATCGCCGAGCCGGAGCTGCAGCGGGATCTTGATCTGCTGATCGTCGCGCCGCGAATGGAAGATCCCGATGTCGCCCCGCACGCGACCGTCGAGCCACGTCCCTTTCACGCCGGCCTCGAGGCTCCACAATGCCTCCGGGCCGAACTCGATCTGCTCCGGCGTCACGCCGTCGACCTCGTCGAAGTCGACCCCGGCGAACGACACGTTGAATCCGCCGGCCTTGTAGCCGCGCGCGAGCCGCGCATACGTCGTCCACTCGTCGCGGAACCGCCATGACAGCGCGACCTCGCCGCCGAGCATGCGGTCCTCGGGCGAGAAGAGATTGCCGAACGTGTCCGCGTAGTCGGCCTTGCGCCGCTCCCAGCGCAGGCCCGTCACGAGCCCCAAGCGGCTCGTCAGAGCGAGGTCGAGCTGACCGAAGATCGCGACGTTCGACGCGTCGTAATCGGTCGCGGCCGACTCGTCGAGCACGAACGGCTCGAAGACGCCGTCGTCGAGCACGCCTTCGTTGAAACGATCGTTCGTCTCGTCGAGCTCGAGCGCGTAGACGCCGACGAGCCAGTCGCCGCGCCCGCCCGCGATCGCGCCCGGCTTCGAGAGGAGCCGGAGCTCCTGATTCAGCATCCGCCGCTCGCGCTCGGTGCGCGAGAAGAAATCGTAGACGACCGGCGCCCACAGATCGGGATTGCCCCAATCCGCGTCGAAGCTGAGTGTCGCGTCCGTCGAATTGAGACCCGTGATGCCGACGAGATCGAAGCGGTCGAGCGCCGCGTCGACGCGCACGGAGCCCGCGACGGAGCGCTGCGCGTCGCGTCCCGGCCGATCGGAGTGCACGTCGAAGCCGTTGTCGATCGTCCACGCGTCGTAGCCGTTATCCATATCGAGGTAGAGCGCGGTCGTCTCGACGCGCACGCGGTCGCCCGGCTCGAAGCGCAGCTTCGCGCGGGCCGCGAGCTCGTCGCGGCCGTACGTGTCGTCGCGGCCGAGATAGACGTTTTCGCGGAAGCCGTTGCTCTCGTAGCGATGCAGCGAGAAGCGATACCCCGCCGAATCGCCGATCGGCCCGCCGACCGCGGCGCCGACGGCGACCGTGTCGTCGTTGCCGCGCGTCACCTCGAAGTCGGCCGACGGCGTCTCCGTCGGCGCGGCCGAGCGCACGTAGACGAGCCCGCCTAGCGCGTTCGCGCCGTAGCGCGTGCCCTGCGGGCCGCGCAGCACCTCGACGCGCTCGACGTCGAACAGCGTCGCGACCGCGCCGAGCGACGAGAAGTCGATGTCGTCGATCAGGAAGCCGACGGACGGGTTCGGCGCGCCCTCGTACTGCTCGAGCTCGCCGATGCCGCGGATCTGGAAATAGCGCGCACGCGAGCCCTCGCCGGACCAGTTCAGGTTCGGCACGAGCAGCGTGACCTCCTCGAAGTGCTGCAGGCGCGTCGCCTCGAGCTCGGCCGCGTCGAGCACCGAGACGCTGCGCGGCAGCGCCTGCGCCTCCGCCTCGCGGAACTCCGCCGTGACGACGATTTCCTCGGACACATCGGCGCGCTGCGCCGGTGCGACGAGCGGCGCGAGCAGCCCGGCGACGAAAATCGGGGTCAGAGCCCCAAGTCGACCGACAAATCGAATCGGAGCCCCGACCGCGCGCGGCGACGATCGACTCGAGAAGGCCGGGGTGTCGGAAAAAATCGGGGTCGGAGCCCGAATCGGGGTCAGGACTTTCGTTCGACTCTGCAACGACCGACTCGAGTCTCGAGACCGAGCGGAAGCCCGGTCCCGAGCGATGTCGGACCCATTCGGCGCGCGAACGGCGCGCTCTTCGACGAGCGAAGCGAGCATCGCGGATCTCCTCTCAGAGCGAGATCCGGTGTGTAGTAGCGATCGGGGATTCGGAGTGGCTCCAGTCCCTACGCCGGCACTAACCGGATCAGGTTCAAAGGGTTAGTCGACAACCGAGCCGACTTCTCAGGCCGCTCCAGCGGCCACCCCTCGGATTGCAGATTGCGCGTCGAATGATACAGCGCCCGCGCGCGGAAAAGCGAGCGGACCCGCTACTCCTTGAGGCGCGGGATGAGCTCCGCGAAATTGCACGGCCGCGTGCGGATGTCGAGCTGCGCGCGCAGGATCTTGTCCCAGCCGGTCGCGCACGCGTTCGTCGAGCCCGGCAGACAGAACACGAACGTGCCGTTCGCGACGCCGGCGAGACACCGCGACTGCAGGCTCGACGTGCCGATCTCGTCGTACGACAGCATTCGGAACATCTCGCCGAAGCCTTCGATCTCTTTGTCGAGCAGCACGGCGACGGCCTCGGGCGTACCGTCCCGGCCCGTCACGCCGGTGCCGCCCGTCGTGATGACGACGTCGACACCGGGATCCGCGATCCAAGCCGATACGGCCGCGCGGATCGCGTACACGTCGTCCCTGACGATGCGTTTCTCGGCGAGCCGATGGCCGCTCGACGTGATGCGCTCGGCGAGCAGCGCGCCGGACTTGTCCGTCGTCTCCGTGCGCGTGTCGGAGACCGTGAGCACCGCGATCGACAGCGGCAGGAATTCGGCGCTCATCGGTGCTACGCGTTGAACGTCGGGTGCACGGTCAGATCGTGCGTCATCACGAGCGCGTCCTCGCGGCCGCAGTAATACGCGGTGCGCCGCCCCGCCTCGCGGTAACCGAGCTTCGCGTAGAACTCGCGCGCGCCCTGGTTGCCTTCGCGGAGCTCGAGCCGCACGAGGAAGATGCCGGCCGTGCGGGCGGTCGACTCGAGCCACTCGAGCAGCCTTCTGCCGACGCCCTGCAGCCGATAGCCGGGATGCACGGCCAGCAGGCTCAAGTGCGCGTGCGCGTCGTGGAACTCCATGATGCCGAAGCCCGCGATGCGGCGCCGATCGCGCGCGACGACGACCGAGCACTCCGGATGCCGGATGCAGCGCGCGACGCGGCTTTCCGTCCACGACCACGGCAGCCCGTGCTCGATCAGAGAGCGCGACATCAGCGAAATCTCAACCGCCTCGTCGCGCCTTGCGAGTCCCAGTCGAACGTTCATGCGTCGAGTATAGTGCCGGCATGCGCGTCACGACACGACCGACGTCTCCCGCCGTCACTGCCGTCGTGCTCGCCGCGGGCGGCTCGTCGCGGCTCGGCACACCGAAGCAGCTCGCGAAGCGGCGCGGCCGCGCGCTGCTCGCGCGTGCCGTCGACGCGGCGGCCGCGGCGACCGGCCGCCCGGTGATCGTCGTCGTCGGCGCCGAAGCGCTGCGGCTCCGCGCGCTCCTCGCACGCTCGTTTTCCCGTGCCGACATCGAGATCGTGTATCACTCGGGATGGCGAAAAGGGCTCGCGGGGTCGCTGCGCCGCGGGCTCGCCGCGCTGCCGCGCGACGCGCGTGCGGTGCTCTGTTTGCTCTCGGATCAGCCGCTCGTCGATGCGCGGAGCCTGTCCCGGCTGATCGCCGCCTGGCGCAGACGCCCCGCGCACGCGGCCGCGGCACGCTACGCGGGCAGGGTCGGCGTGCCGGCGATCCTGCCGCGGCGCGCGTTTCCGGCGCTCCGCGCGCTCACGGGCGACGAGGGCGCGCGCCGAGTGCTTGCGGCCGATCCGCACGCGACGGTCGTCGACATGCCGGAGGCGGCGTTCGACGTCGACACCGTCGAGGATCTCGCGCGGCTCGCCGTCGCAGCGCGGCCGCAGACGCCGATGCTGCGGCCTCGGACGTAATCCTTCGATCAGGAAACCTTCGCCGCTTGACCGGCCCGATGCGCGGGCGCGCGCGTCGCGCAGTTCACCCAGCCGCTGTCGCCGTCGGCGTAGTGCTCCTTCTTCCAGATCGGCACGCGCGCCTTGATCTCGTCGATCACGTAGCGGCACGCGTCGAACGCCGCGCCGCGATGCGCGGCGCTGACGCCGACCCAGACCGCGCAATCGCCGATCGCGAGGCTGCCCACGCGGTGCTCGGCATGGATCGCGATCACGTCGAAGCGCTCGCGCGCCTCCGCGAGGATCTTCTCGCCCTCGGCGACGGCGATCGGCTCGTGCGCCTCGTACTCGAGCGCGGTCACGGCCTCGCCTTCGTTGTGGTCGCGTACCCAGCCCTCGAACGTGACGCACGCGCCCGCGCGGTCGTCCCGGAGCCGCGCCTCGAGCACGCGAGGATCGATCGGCTTGTCTTGAATGCTGAAGCTCATCGAAGCATCCGGACGGCGTCAGCCGCCCGCGACCGGCGGGAAGAACAACACGACGTCGCCGTCGGCGAGCTCCGCGTCCCAATCGCGCAGCTCGTCGTTGATCGCGACCTTGCAGCGGGCGCGCGGGTCGGCAAAGCCGTGCCGGGTCGCGAGCTCGCCGTAGAGCTCGCCGGCGGTCCGCGCGCGGGTCTCGACGCGCTCGCTCTCCTTGCCCGCCTGCTCCCTGAAGGCGGCGAAGTAGCGTGCCGTGACCTGCATCATTTCTCCTCCTCGTCGATCCGGTAGTCGCGCTTGCCGCCGGTCTTCGACACGAGCGCGACGTCGCGGATCCGAATGCCGTGCGTCAGCGCCTTGCACATGTCGTAGATCGTGAGCGCGGCGGCCGTTGCGCCGGTGAGGGCCTCCATCTCGACGCCGGTCTTGTGCGTCGCACTCACGGCGCACCGCACCGTGATCTCGCCAGGGCCGCTCCAGTCGATCGTGACCTTGCAGTCCTCGAGCGCGATCGGATGGCAAAACGGAATCAGCTCGTGCGTCTTCTTCGCGGCCATCACGCCCGCGATGATCGCCGTGTCGAAGACCGGGCCTTTCTTCGTGCGCAGCACCTCGCCCGTTTCGACGCGCGCGTCCTCGGGGAATACGACGACCGCGCGCGCCTCAGCGGTGCGTCGCGTGACGGCCTTGTCCCCGACGTCGACCATCGTCGGCCGGTCGTTCTGGTCCACGTGCGTCAGCATCAGCCGCCCATCCTGTACATCTCGACCCGCTCGCGCTCGCGGGTCTCGCGCAGCTTCGCGCGGAGCTCGCTGTAGCGGTCCGCGCGTGCCCTCCAGACGTTCTGCAGCAGCCCGATCAGCTCCGCGTCGCTCGCGCCCGCGCGGAGCGGCGTACGCAGGTCGGTGCCGTGCGCGGCGAAGAGGCATGTGTAGAGCTTGCCCTCGGCAGAGAGCCGCGCGCGATGGCAGTCGCCGCAGAACGGCTCGCTGACCGACGAGATGAAGCCGATCTCGCCCTGCCCGTCGACGAAGCGGTAGCGGGTCGCGACCTCGCCGCGGTAGTTCTTGTCGAGCGGCTCGAGCGGCCAGCGCGCGTGGATCATGTCGCGCAGGGCTTTCGACGGCACGACGTCCTCCGGCCGCCAGCCGTTCAGCGTGCCGACGTCCATGTACTCGATGAAGCGCACGATCACGCCGGTGCCGCGGAAGTGCTCGACGAGATCGAGGACGCCTTGGTCGTTCTTGCCCTTCTGCACGACCGTGTTGACCTTGACCGGCGCGAAGCCGGCGGCGCGTGCCGCGTCGATCGCGGCGAGCACGGTCTCGACGTCGCCGCGGTCCCCGTTCATCGCGCGGAACGTCGGGTCGTCGAGGCTGTCGAGGCTCACGGTCACGCGCTTCAGCCCCGCGGCCTTGAGCGTGCGGGCGCGCTCCGCGAGGAGCGTCCCGTTCGTCGTCAGCGCGATGTCGTCGACGCTGGGAAGCTCCGCGAGCGCTGCGACGATGTCGGCGAGGTCCTTCCTGAGCAGCGGCTCGCCGCCGGTCAGGCGAAATTTCGTGACGCCGAGCTTCAGGAACAGGCTCGCGACGCGCTTGATCTCGCCGGGCGTGAGCCAGTGCGAGCGCGGCAAGAACTCGTGACCGTCGCCGTAGACGTCGGCCGGCATGCAGTACGGGCACCGGTAGTTGCAGCGGTCGATGACCGAGATGCGGAGGTCGCGCACGGGGCGGTTCAGGCGGTCGCGGACCGCGCCTTCACCGTGCCATTGCGTTACGTTGCCGTTCGTCATCGCGTTTCCTCTCGGTCGGTTCGCTATCTTAGCCCACTTGGGCGGGGGGCTCTCCCGGCCCGGTCCGTCGGTCGGCCCCTGCCTGTGCCGCGCCGGCGGCAATTCACTGCCCGCGGGCACCGGCTTCACGCCTCGCGGGCATCATTCACGAACGTTTGAGCGGCGCCGTGGGCCGCGGCCGCGTCGCATCGCCTCTTGCCGGACCGCTGTGGATGCATCCCTGCACGCTGCGGGCGCGGCGTCCCTGCCGCGCACGCTCCGGCAAGAGGCGATGCGACACGTCCGCGGCGGATACGGCGTGCCGTTCGTGAATGATGCTTCATGCGCCTGTGGTCGATTCCCGCGTTCGGAAATCGACATGGGCACCCCCGCCGTGTTCCATCGGTGCGGAAAGAGTTCCGGAACAAGCACCTGCGGGCGGGGGCGAAGTGCATTCCGCGAGGGGGACATGGCACAATAGCCCGAGGCCGGTCGGCTCGGAACTCCCGATGCGCGAGTGATGCGGTCGACCGTCCAGCGGGCGGTCGCGGTGGCCGTTCCGCGCGGAAGGTGCGGCCTCCGGGCGTTTCGGGTCCGGGCGACGGCTGCAGGCAGCAGAGAAAGAAGGCAACAATGAACAGAAGTCGCCTGGAGCCTCTTGGCGTCCCGAATTCGGGCTATGCGGCGGAGTCCGGTGCCGCGGCCGAAGGCCGCGGTGAGCCGTCGGCGTTCGACCGCTTCCTGCTGAAGCAGATCGTCAGCCGCCTCGGCGACGCGAAGGTGACGGTCTCGCTGTGGGACGTGCCGGCCGAGAAGGTCGCGCCCCGCGACGGCGAGGTCGCGGTCCGGATCGCGGACCGAAAGGCGCTCTTGCAGCTGCTCGTGAATCCGGAGCTCCATTTCGGCGATCTCTACAGCGCCGGGCGAATCGAGGTCCGCGGCGACCTGCTGGACCTGCTCGACGTCGCGTATCGTTCGCTCGACAAGCAACCGGGCATCGCCGGCTGGATCGAGCGCAGCGGGCGAAGGCTCGCACCGGATCTCTCCGAGTCCAAGCGCAACATCCATCACCACTACGACATCGGCAACGAGTTCTACAAGCTGTGGCTCGATCGCGAGGCGCTGCAGTACACGTGCGCGTACTACGCGTCCCCGGACATGACGATCGAGGAGGCGCAGCAGGCGAAGATGCACCACGTCTGCCGGAAGCTGCGGCTCGCCGCGGGCGAGCGCGTCGTCGAGGCCGGCAGCGGCTGGGGCGGGTTCGCGATCTTCATGGCGAAGCACTACGGCGTGCACGTGCGGAGCTTCAACATCTCGCGCGAGCAGGTCGCGCACGCGCGCGAGTGGGCCGAGCGCGAAGGTCTCACCGATCGCGTCGAGTTCGTCGAAGACGACTACCGGAACGCGGCAAGCAGGAGCTCCGGGCGCTACGACGCGTTCGTGTCGATCGGCATGCTCGAGCACGTCGGGCCGGGCAATTACCCCGCGCTCGGGAAGCTCATCGACTCGCTGATCACGCCGAACGGCCGCGGCCTGATCCACAGCATCGGCCGCGACAAGCCCGAGCGACTGAATCCGTGGATCGACAAGCGGATTTTCCCGGGCGCCTATCCTCCGACGCTGCGGCAGATGATGGATATCTTCGAGCCGAACGGTCTGTCCGTGCTCGACGTCGAGAACATTCGCTTGCATTATGCCGAGACGTTGCGCGCGTGGCTCGCGCGTTACGAGGAGAACGTCGACAAGGTCCGCGCGATGTTCGACGAGACGTTCGTGCGCGCGTGGCGGCTCTACCTCGCGGGCTCGATCATGGCCTTCGTGCACGGGAAGCTGCAGCTCTTCCAGGTGCTCTTCGCGCGCAGCGGCGTGAACGACATCCCATGGACGCGCGCGCACGTTTACGAGCGCGGTTGACGAGGTGAGCGCGCACGCAGGGACCGCCGGCTACGAGCGGAAGAAGGCACGGCTCGCGGAGAGCTGGAGCAACGACGGCGGCGGGCAGCTCAAGCTCGCGAAGTCGACGATCTCGAACCTGTTCCGCTATCAGCCGAAGGAGACGGCCGCAAAGCGGATCTCTCTCGGCGAGTTCAACGACGTCATCGCGCTCGACGCCGACGCGCACACGCTCGACGTCGAGGGGCTCGCCACGTTCGAAACCGTCGCCGACTACGCGCTCGCGCGCGGCTTCGTGCCGCTCGTCGTGCCGGAGCTGAAGCACATCACGGTCGGCGGCGCGACGGTCGGGATCGGCATCGAGTCGACCTGCTTCCGCAACGGTTTCGTGCACGACGGACTGCTCGAGGCCGACGTGCTGCTGCCGAGCGGCCGCATCGTGACCGCGTCGCCGACGAACGAGCACGCGGACCTCTTCGCGGCGCTGCCGAACTCGTACGGCACGCTCGGCTATATTCTCCGCGCGCGGCTCGCGCTCGAGCCGGCGAAGCGCTACGTGCATCTGCACATGGAGACGCTCGGCAGCACGCGTGCCTATCTCGATGCGATGCGCGCCGCCGCCGAGTCCCGGGCGCACGACTTCGTCGAAGGGCTCGTGTTCGAGGACGGCCGCTATATCCTGATGACGGGCCGCTACGCGGACGACGTGCCCGCCGTCGACGACATCCTGCGCCGCAACGTCTTCTACAAGCTCGTGCAGCAGCGCAGCGATATCTACCTCACGACGCGCGACTACCTGTTCCGCTACGACCCCGAGTGGTTCTGGAACATCCCGGAGGGGATCGGCTATTCGCTGTTCCGCCGCTATGCCCCGGCGCGCTTCCGCAACTCGAGCTTCTACACGCGCTACGTCGCCGTGAAGGCGAAGCTCGCCGAGCGCCTCCCCGGTTACCGCGAGCCCGACACGGAACCCCTGATCCAGGACTGGGAGGTGCCGTGGGAGCATGCGGAGGCGCTGCTCGACTTCGCGCTCCGCGAGGTCAGGCTCGACGGCCGGCCGTGGGCCGCGGTGCCGATCCAGACGCCTCGGCAGCCGACGCTCTATCCGATCCGGCCGAACACGCTGTACTTCAATCTCGGCTGTTACCTGCAGGTGCGCAAGCCCGAGGGCAAGCCGCCGTACTACTACACGAAGATCCTCGACGAGAAATGCTTCGAGCTCGGCGGGATCAAGATGCTCTACTCGTCGTCGTTCATGACCGAGGAAGAGTTCGATGCTCGATACAACGGCGCCGCGTATCGCGCTCTGAAGGCGAAGTACGATCCCGACGGACGCGCGCGGACGCTCTACGCGAAGGTCGTGCTGCCTCCCTGACCCATCCGCGGACGGGTCGCACCAAGGATCGGAACGAATCCGCGAACCTCGGATCACGCGGCGCGGACGTCGTCCATGGCATCGATGGCGGATTCGCACGGATCCAAACGTTTCCGCCGAACAACCGGTGAACGCGCGTCGCTGGGCGTAAACTCGGAGCCTGATCACTCCGACTCGGAGAGCGCAAGTGGACGTTCTTTCGCCGTCTCCCCACACGTTGATCCTCAACGACCTTCAGCCGATGCACTGGGCCCTTGCGGGCGCGGCGATCGGCTTGATCACGCTGTGCCTCCTTTTCGTTGCGAATCGCCGGCTGGGCATTTCGACCGGATTCGATGACCTGTGCAGCTTCGTGCTGCGCCGGCCGTACTTTCGGCGCGGCGCGGTCGTCCTGGGCCGGACGTGGCGGCTGCCGTTCCTCGCGGGCCTCGTGCTCGGCGGCGTCCTGTCGGCCGCGCTCGGCGGCGGGTGGGCGCTCACGTGGGACGCCGGCATGCTCGACACGGTCTTCGCGCTCGGAGCAGGTGCGAAGCTGCTGTGGATGTTCGCCGGCGGACTGCTGATCGGTTTCGGCACACGGCTCGCAGGGGGCTGCACGAGCGGCCACGGCATCTTCGGGCTGTCGAACGCCGAGGGCTCGGGTGTTGTGACGACGCTGGCTTTCATGGCCGGCGGCGTGCTGACGACGCAGTTGATTTATCGCGTTTTCGCGGGCTGAAAGGGAGAGCTGCTTTGGCGATGCTCTATCTCATCCTCGGCACGCTGTTCGGGTTCGCCCTGAGCCGCTCGGGCGCCGGCGACTACGACATGATTCAGGGCATGTTCCTGTTCGAGCGTTTTCAGCTCTACGGGATCATCGGCGTCGCGATCCTCGTGACCGCGCCGGGCCTGCGGCTATTGAAGCGACGCGGCCGCTCGTTGCTCGGCCGCCCGCTCGAATTCGAGAGCAAACCGCGCCATCGCGGCAACATCGTCGGCGGGCTTCTCTTCGGTATAGGCTGGTCGATAACCGGAATGTGCCCAGGTCCGATCCTCGTGAACATCGGCGAAGGCAAGCTGTATGCATTCGCCGCGCTGCTCGGCGCGTTGATCGGTGCCGGCGCTTTCGGCACGCTCTACTCGCGGCTCGAGCGCGTGTTCACGCTACCACCGCTCGTGAAGGGCACCGGCGACGGCTGAGGTCATCGGATTCGCCGGACCCCGAGCTCTTAGTCGAGCGGTCCGTCAAAGGGCGATACAACGCTCCGCCTCACCCCCCGCGACTACGCCGACGCCAACGCCTGCTGCTCGATCTTCGCCCAGCTGTCCTTGAGCGTGACCGTTCGATTGAAGACCGGCTTGCCGGGCTGCGACAGCACGGGATCGACGAAGAAGTAGCCGACGCGCTCGAACTGGTAATGAGCCTCGGGCGCCGTATCGGCGAGCGCCGGCTCGACCGCGGCCGTCACGATCTCGAGCGACTTCGGATTGAGCTCCTCCGCGAGGTTCTCGCCCGTCGGGAACGGCACCTGGAAGAGCCGGTCGTAGAGCCGCACCTCGGTCCGCACGGCATGTCGCGCCGACACCCAATGGATCGTCCCCTTCACCTTGCGGCCGCCGTCGTCCGACCCGCTGCGCGTCGAGGGATCGTACGTGCACTTGAGCTCGACGACGTTGCCGTCGGCGTCCTTGACGACCTCCTCGCATTTGATGATGTAGCCGTAGCGAAGCCGCACCTCGCCGCCCGGCATCAGCCGGTGGAATTTCTTCGGCGGGTTCTCCATGAAGTCGTCGCGCTCGATCCAAAGCTCCCGCGAGAACGGCACACGGCGCGTGCCGAGCTCGGGACGGTTCGGATGATTCGCCGCCTCGAGCCACTCGACGAGGTCGTCCGGATAGTTCACGAGCGTGACCTTCAGCGGGTCGAGCACCGCGAAGCGCCGCTCGGCACGCACGTTCAAGTCGTCGCGGATCGAGCTCTCGAGGAGGCCCAGCTCGATCACGTGCTCCTTCTTCGTGACGCCGACCCGCGCGATGAAGTCGCGGATCGCCTCGGGAGTGTAGCCGCGCCGCCGGAACCCCGACAGCGTCGGCATCCGCGGATCGTCCCAGCCCGCGACGTGCCCCTCCTCGACGAGCTGGCGCAGCCGGCGCTTGCTCATCTGCGTATACGCGAGGTTCAGGCGCGAGAATTCGATCTGCTGCGGCCGGTTCGGGACCGGCAGGTTGTCGAGGAACCACTCGTAGAGCGGCCTGTGATCCTCGAACTCGAGCGAGCAGAGCGAATGAGTCGTGCCTTCGAGCGCGTCCGATAGCGTGTGCGCGAAGTCGTACATCGGATAGATGCACCACTCGTCGCCGGTGCGCTGGTGCGGGATCTTACGAATCCGGTACAGAGTCGGGTCGCGCAGGTTGATGTTCGGCGAAGCCATGTCGATCTTCGCGCGCAGCACGCACTCGCCCTCTTCGAACTCGCCGCGGCGCATCCGCTCGAAGAGCTCGAGGTTCTCCTCGACGGACCTGTCGCGGTACGGGCTGTTGCGCCCGGGCTCGGTCAGCGTGCCGCGGTACTCGCGGATTTCCTCCGCCGATAGATGATCGACGTAGGCCTTGCCGTCCTTGATCAGCTGCAGCGCGAACTCGTAGAGCTGCGGGAAGTAGTCCGACGCGTGGGTCAGACGATCGCCCCAGTCGAAGCCGAGCCAGCGCACGTCGCGCATGATCGACTCGACGAACTCGACGTCCTCCTTGCCGGGGTTCGTGTCGTCGAAGCGCAGGTAGCACGTGCCGCCGAACTCCTCGGCGATGCCGAAATCGATGCAGATGGCCTTCGCGTGGCCGATGTGCAGGTAGCCGTTCGGCTCCGGCGGGAAGCGCGTCTGCACGCGTCCGCCGTTCTTGCCGGCCGCGACGTCGCTCGCGACGATCTGACGGATGAAATCGGTGCCTGCGGTACGTTCCGTGTCCATGGCGAGGGATTGTAGTCGAACGCCGCGGCCGGAGCCCGCCGCGGCGTTGCGGCGAGCCCGCGGCGAGTCGTTTCATGAGCCGCGGGCGGCGAAGCGTCGATCGGCCGCGGCGCGGGGAGGCCCGCGCGGCAGCGGGCTCAACCGCCGGCGCGGAGCTCGAACGTGAAGCTGCGGCAGGCCGGAAGCGCCTCGTCGTCGCTGCCCCAGCTTCGATAACGGGATCCGGCGACGGCTTCGAGCGTCGGGCCGCGGAACACGTCGTCCGTCGTCTCGACGACTTCCGGTCGAAGGATTTCGCCGGCTCCGGTCACGGCGAAGCAGCTGACGGTCCTGCCTTCCTTCGCCTCGCGGATCGCACTCAGCGGATAGCGCGGGCTCGCCATCACGGCGGGCACGAGGACGGGCAGCAGTCCGGCGATCGACGGCGGCTCGTCGTCGACGGCGTAGGCGGTCGGAGTGCACCACCACCCGCCGCGGTCTCCGCTGCCGAGCCACGTGCCGCCGAGATCCGCGCGGCGCCCGTCTGCAACGAAAAAGCGCCCGTTCAGCGGGTCGTCGAACTCGATTCGGTCGCGCGCCCTGCGCCAGACGCCGAGAGACCGCCACTCGCCCTTCTCGGTCTCCGTTGCTCGCGCGATCCGCGCGGCGCCGTGGCCGGCAAGCTCCAGATAGAAGCGCAAATCGCCGGACGTGCCGTAGAGCAGGCAGCTCCAGACGCCGACCGGCCAGGCCTCGGCCTCGTGCGCGGCGCCGTCCGGAGGCGCCGTCGCAGCGGCGAGCAGCGCGACCGCGGCCGCCGTGAAGCAAAGTCCGCGGCGTGCGGCGCTCGCGCTCACTGCCTGTTCTCCATCGTCACGCGCGGCAACAACGTCTTCTCGTTGATCAGCCCGCGGATCTCTCTGATCTGCGGCGCCCCCGGCGCGAGGCTCGCGGCCACGTCGATGTCGGCTGTCGCTTCCGCGTACATCCCCTTTTGCCAGTAGGCGTACGAGCGGTTGCTGTAGGCGCGCCAGTTACGCGGATCGAGCTCGACGGACTCGTCGCAGAAATCGATCGCGACGTCGGCTTCGCCCTTTGCGGCGTGGGCCGCGCAGAGATTCGCGAGTGCGGCGGCCTTGAGCCGCGGCGACACAGGCTCCGATTCGAGCCCCTGAATCGTGAGGCGGATCCCGTCGTCGTAGCGGCCGGCTCTGATCGCGTCGGCCCCGGCGGCGAGCAGCGGCGTGCGTGTTCCGAACACGGAACGGCTATCCGGCTGAGCCGACGCGGCGGAAACCAAGGCGGCGAGGCTCGCGACGAGGAGGAAGCGGCGCATGGCGGGTTGCCTCCTGCGGCATAGTATAGCATCGTGACCCGCCCGCACCGGCTCGCGGGAACCGCTTATGACCGAAGTCGCCGAAGCCGAAACGCTGATCCTCGCGCGGATGCCGAAGATGCCCTCGGCGCGCGAGCCGCTCGCGCGCTGCGTCGGCCGCGTGCTCGCGGAGGACGTGACCGCGGAGCGCGACCAGCCGCCGTTCGACCGCGTGACGATGGACGGCGTCGCGATCCTGCACGCCGACTTCGCCGGCGGCACCCGCCGCTTCGCGCTCGCGGGGACACAGGCGGCAGGCTCCCCCCCTCTCGAGCGGCGCCGGCCCGGCGAATGCGTCGAGGTCATGACCGGCGCGATGCTGCCGCGGGGCTGCGACACCGTCGTGCCGGTCGAGCGGGTCGAGCGGCACGGTGCCGAGGTGGTCATTGCGGCCGATACCGATGTGACCCAGGGGCAATTCGTCCATCGCCGCGGCAGCGATCGGCTGGCGGGCAGCGTCGTGCTCGCGCGCGGGATTCGGATCGGCGGTCCCGAGATGGCGGTGCTCGCGAGCGCGGGCCGCGCCGAGGTTGCGGTCGCGGCGCTCCCGCGTATCGCGGTCGTCTCGACCGGCGACGAGCTCGTCGACGTCGACGAGCCGGTCGCGCCGCATCAGATCCGCTCGTGCAACGACCGGGCGATCGAGGCGGCGATCGTGCGCCACGTGCTCGGCACCGTCACCCGCGCGAAGCTGCCGGACGACGAGCGCGTGCTGCTCGACGCGCTCGCCCGGCTTCATGCCGAGCACGACGTGCTGATCCTGTCGGGCGGCGTGTCGATGGGGCAATTCGATTACGTGCCCGCCGTGCTCGAGCGGCTCGGCGTCGAGCTCGTGTTCCACAAGATCAAGCAGCGGCCGGGTCGGCCGATGTGGTTCGGGATGTCCCGCGACCGGAAGCCCGTGTTCGCGCTGCCCGGCAATCCGGTGTCGACGCTCGTCTGCACGACGCGCTACGTGCTGCCGGCGCTGCGCGCATCGCTCGGGCTTGCGCCGTACGTGGCCGAGCACGCGGTGCTGGTCGCCGAAGTCTCGATGCCCGCCCGCCTCTCGTACTTCGTGCCGGTCGTGCTGTCGTCTCGCGAGGACGCCGTGCTGCTCGCCGAGCCGAGGCCGACGAACACGTCCGGCGACTTCATCACGCTCGCCGGCACCGACGGATTCGTCGAGCTGCCGCGCGGCCCCGCCGCCTACGCGCCAGGCACCGCGGTCCGACTGTTCCGCTGGTGAAAAATCGGGGTCAGAGCCCTTTGACTCCGTCTAGGCGAGTTGAGGCGAACTCGGGACCCGACGCCCAAGTCGCCTAGACGGAGTCAAAGGGCTCTGACCCCGATTTTCAGAACCAGAACGACAGGTAGACCTGCACGACGTCCGCGTCGAACGAATAGAGCGGCTCCTCGCCGGGCGCGCCGCCGCGGATCACGTTGCGGAAGTCGGCGTAGTCGAAGCTGATCCGGTCGTACGCGATGTTGATCGTGCCGCGCTCGACGAAGCGCCAGCCCGCGCGCAGCACGTCGTAGCTCGCTCCCAAGCGGAACGTCGTGCTGTCGAACGTGCTGAGCTCCTTGTCGCGTGCCATGAAGTTTTGGAAGCGCGAGCGCGGGAAGAGATCGCGGTAGAACGACGCGGCGGTCTGCGAGTAGCTCCGGACCTTCGCCTCGATCACCCAGCCGCCTTCGAGCGGATGCGTGTAGCCGAGCTCGAACGTGTCCGCCGTGATGTCCCACGTGTCCGTGTAGGCCCGATACTCCGCGTGCAGCGCCGCGCGGTACGGCAGGTAGTAGCGGAGCCTGAGCGCGGCCGCGTCGCTCGTCCTCGTGCGCGGATACACCTCCGCCTCCCACGAGTAGCCGCGCGGGTTCTCGTCGTCGAGGAACCGCACGGACCGATACGGATTGTTCAGGAAGCCTTCGTCGGTGATCGTCTCGAACGACAGGCCGAGCATCAGGCTCCGCGTCAGGATCTGCGAGAGGCCGAGCCGATATTGCCGTCGCTCGACCTCGGCGGAGAACGCGGAATCGCCCCGGCGGCGCACCTCGTCGCTGCCGACCGAGTAGCCGAGCGAGAGCGTCGTCAGGTCGCCGAAGAAATCCTGGCTGACGCCCACGCTGAACGTGTTCGCCGTGTAGTCGTTCTCCTCGCTCGACGTGAAGCCGAGGTTCAAGAGCCAGCTGTCGTGCAGATAGTCGAGGCCGACCGAATACTGCGTGCGCTCCTCGGTGTACGGGCTCGCGGTGGAGACGACGTCTATCGACGCGCTCGTGACGCGGTCGACGTAGTAGTTCGCGGAGGCCGAGAACTTGTCCGCGAACTGCTTGCGCACGAGCAACGAAGGCCCCTGAATCGTGACGCCGCCGCCGTCGTACGAGTGGAAGAGCACGTCCGCGCGGTCTTCCGGCAGCACGCCGCCGAACGCGGGAAACGCGAGCGCGGCGACCGCGGCCAGCACGGCCGCGAAGCGCGTCACGAGCCCGCCCGCACGGCGTTCAGTTGCAGCCACATCCGCCCCCGGCGCTGCCGGTCGCGCCCCGCGCGCCCTCGCGCGCTTCGTAGACGTGATGCATGTACGCGGTCGAGACCGGATCCCGATCCCACGACATGATCGGATCGGCGAGCCGGTCGCGCTCGTAGGGCTTGACCCACGGCTCGACCGCGCAGCCCGAAGCGAGCGGCAGCGCCGCGATGCATGCGAGCCCTGCCGCCCGAAGCTTTCTCACGTGAAACGTCCTCATTCGCGTAGCAGCGCGCGAATCTGCGCCTGATATTCGTGCTCGTACCCGGCCTGGTAGCCGTGATGCATGTAGCGGAGATTGCCTTCGCGATCCACCATCACGGTGCTCGGCATCGCGACGACGTCGTAGAGCTCGCTGACCTTGCTCGCCGGGTCGAGCAGCACCGTGAACGACACCGGCGTCTCCTTCAGATACTTCTCGACGCCGCTCGTATCCTTGTCGACGTTCACGCCGAGCAGAGTGAAGCCGAGATTCGAATAGCGCTGGTGCAACGCCTCGAGGTGCGGCATCTCCTTGCGGCACGGCGCGCACCACGTCGCCCAGAAGTTGATCATCACGACCTGACCCTTCAGGTCCTCGAGCGACACCTGCTCGCCGTTCCTCGACTGCAGCGTGAAGTTCGGCGCGGGCCCCGAGATCTCGCCGGCTCCGGTCGACGATGCGAGCAGCAAGCTCGCCGCCATCCCTAGCATCTTTTTCAGCATCGCGTCACCTCCGTCAGAAGAAGAACGTCACGCCGACGTGAGCCTCGAGGTTGTGCGTCGTCTTCTCGTGCCCCAGGATGTCGAGATCGAACAAGTGGTCCCGCACGTCCGCGTGCACGGCCAGCCAGTCGAGCGGCAGCAGCCTCAAGCCCATGCCGAAGTTGAGCGTAAAACGATCATCGCCCGCGAACCTCGTGTTGCCGACGCCGCCGATCAGATACAGCGACGAGTTGAACGCGCGGTTGCGGCCGATGAAGCTCTCGCCCGGCAACAGGTTGTAGCCGATCGAGACGTTATAGTAGGAATACTCCCGCTCCGATTCCGTGAGCAGTTGCGCAGCGCCCGAGAGCCTTTCGAAGCTCGTCGGCTCCGTGTCGCTCTTCCCGCCCGCGGCCTCGACGAAGAAGGCTTCCGTTATGTGATACGCGAAGCGCGCGCCGACGACCGTGCTCACGCCGAAGTCCTCGACGCTCAGCTGTCCGGCGAAGACGCCGACCTCGAAATCCTCCGTGTCGATGTCCGCGGGATCGATCTGCCGGCGCTCGAGCTCGGGCTCGATGACGGGCGGCCGATCCGCGTCCGCGGTCTCGATCGCGCGATGACGGCCGCAGCCCGTGAGGCTCGCCGCAGCCACCGCCGTCAGAAGAAGAACGAGAAGCCTGCTTTCCATTCCCTGATTTCCTCGTTGTCGTCGCGGCTCGTGAACACGACGTAGCTCTTGTACTCGGCACGGAACACGAAGCGCCGGGTCAGATAGGCGCGCAGGCCGGCGCCCGCGTGCGCCGCCGTATCGCTGCGGTCCGTCGTCGCGACGAGCGTCGCCTTCGGGTCCGTCTTCACGACTCCCGCACCGAGCCCGATGTACGGCGAGAACCGCTTGTCCGGAAAGAGCTCGTGCACGATGTCGAGGCTGACGATCTTGCTGTCGGAGAAACGGCCGAGCGCCTGCGACAGCCAAAGCTCGAGCGACAGGTTCGGCGTCATGCCGAAGGCCCCGTAGACGGAGATCACGTTCGCGCCCCCGAAATCGCCGTACAGCGCGCCGACCTCCCAACGCCGCTCGGTGTAATCGGCGAGCTCGTACGCGGGAACGTCGAACGGCTCGCCGTCGAGCCCGAGCGTCCGCCGCAGCTGCTCGAGCGGGACCCAGCCGACGTCGCCGCGGGGGACGCGAACCTGGAACCAATCCGTGCGCCGGCGGATCAGCTCGACGCGCTCTCCCCGCTCCGCGACATGAAAGACGGGATAGCCGCGGCCCGGACCGGTACGCATCTCGAGGTACGGATCCTCGACGACCACCTGATACGTCTCGGCGCAGGCCGCCGCCGAAGCGAGCGCGAGGCCGGCGCACGCGGCGACGCGGACGATCGCCCGGGCGACCCGGCCGCGCACGAAGCGGGTCAGCTGCGAGAGGCGCGTCGAGATCATTCCACCGGCACGTCGAACGGGTTGTTGTAGTACTGCGCGCCCAGGTCGAGCCATTCGGCGATCAGGCGCAGCTCCGCCTGCGTCAGGTAGCCCTCGTGCGAGCCGCCCGCGTCGAACCTGGAGAAGAACCGCGGCGACGCGTTCGCGCCGGCCGCGCTCATCGACGGCGCGACGCCGACCGTCACGAGGATCGGATTGCCGTTCTCGTCGACGCCGATCTCGACGAGCCGATCCTGCAGCGCGCCGCCGACGACCTCCTGCTCGTTGTCCCCGAACAGCAGCTCGCGATACGAGTTGAAGTGATCCATCTGATCGGGCGAGAGCCCGTCCGTGAGGTCGAGCTGCGCCGCGGGCACGGCCACCGCGTTCATCGCGTCGACCGGCGCATGGCACCCGCCCTGCGTGCACGTGCGGGTCACGCCGTCCATGTCGAACGTTTGCCGCGGCACGCCCCAGAGCGGATGGATGTGCTGCTCGTAGTTGATCACGATGCGGCAGCCCGTGCTCCAGCTGCTGAGGCACGCGGGCGTCGTCGGCGCCGGCGTCGTCAGATCCGCGTAGCGCATCGCGAGATCCGGGTCCGGCGCCCGCACCGCGGGATCGGTCCACACGTCCGAATAGAGCAGATCGACGGACGGCGTGAGCGCCGCGCAGTCCGTCTGGCAGCTCACGCGCGCGCGCGCCTGGGCCATCGTCTCGCCGAAGTCGGGGACGATCGTCGACACCGTGTTCGGGAACGGCACGCCGGTCAGCGACGCGCCGGCGTACGCGCTCGCGAAGCTGTCGCGCCGCCCGTGCGACAGCCCGCTCGTCGGGCTGTGACAGCCGTTGCATGCGAGCACCTCGCCCGGCTGCACCTGCAGCCAGTTCTGGTGCCGCGGCGAGATTCGCCGGCCGCGCGCGTCGACGACCTCGACCGCGAGCGGCACTTGCGCCGGCACCTTGATGCGCACCGAGCCGTCCGGCTCGATCGGCGCGTAGCCGACGATCTCGCGCATGCCGTTGCGGATGTTCGGGCCGAACGCCGTGTTCGGGAGATCGACGACCTCGTCGTCCGGAATCGCGACCGCCTTCACGACGCGGAGGAAGCGCGCGGGCCGCTGATCCGCGGTCGTCGTGCCAGGATCGGCGAGCGTCGCGATGTTCGGCACGGCCGTGTCGACGCCGTCGACGTCGTAGACGCTCCGGATGTCGATCAGGCCGGCGCGCTCGGACGCGAGCTGCGTACCGATGCCGGACGGGACGAAAGGCGCGATGAAACGCGGATTCGGCCGCGGCTGCGCGGCGACGACCTCGGCGATCATCGTTCCCTCCTCGCCGACGACGACGGGCAGCTGCGTCTGCTGCACCGGATCGTAGAGCCAGACGCCGTAGAGCGGCAGCGCGGGCTCGAAGGTCTCGTCCGCCAGCCGGTCCTCGGTGCACGGCACGATCACGCCGTCGGGATCGACGAGTCGGCACATCGACCACGCGGTCAGGATCCGGCCCGTGCCGTCCCACAGCGGAAACGCCGCGGCGAACCGTCCGCCCGGCGACGGACCCTCGTCCGTGCGGACGATGTTCACGGTCGCCGGCACCTGCGCGGGACCCGCGAGCCCCGCGAAGGCCGCGATCGGCTGCTGATTCTCGACGAACGCGGGCACGTCGATGATCGCGATGTCGCCGCCGAGCGCGTCGTGCTCGAACGGACGCACGAGCGCCATCACGCGCCCGTCCGGCATCTCGCGCGCGCCGACGAACTGGACGAGGCCGCCGTCGGTGCCGGTCGCGTGGCTTTCGGCACCGTACAGGAGCTCGAGCCCGGTGCCGTCGGGATTCATCGTGTAGAGGTGGATGCCGTTCACGGTCCCCGCTCGGTCCCAGCGGCTGAACAGAATCCGCCCGTCGTCGAGCACGGTCGGGTCGAGGTCGTGGCTCTGATTGAACGAAATCTGCTGCAGGTTCTCGCCGTTCGCGTCCATGACGTGCAGCACGAACGCCGGCTCGTTGCGATCCTCGTCGAGCGCGTCGAATTGCGGCTTGCCTTCGTCGAGCAGGATCGCCTTCGCCTGCCGTTGCCGCGTCGACGAGAAGACGATCCGCCCGTCGGGCAAGTAGTGCGGGAACACGTCGTGCCCGGCCTCGGCGATCAGGTCGGACGCGATGATGCGCCGCAGCGTATCCGTCGCGAGCTCGTACTCCCAGATGTTCCAGGTCGGCTGCTCGTCCTCGTCGAGGTCGGGATCGAACGGGCCGCGCATCGCGAACAGCACCTTCGTGCCGTCCGCCGAGATCTCGATGCCTTGCACGTCGCCCATGCCCTGCGTGACCGGGAACGTGACGTTGCGCTCGGGCGAGCTCGGCGATGCGCGGTCGCGCACGAAGAGATCCGTGCCGACGTTGAAGCGAAGCAGCCGCCTCACGTCCGTCTCCGACTGGAACTCGCCGTCCTCGTCGAGCAGGGGGCCCTTCGTGTACGCGATCGGGAAATCGAGCACGACCGGATCGGGATCCTGTCCGGAGCCCACGCCGACGCTTCCGTCGCTGTTGCCGCCGCAGCCCGTCACGAGCGTTGCGGCGGCGAGCGAACAAAGAACGGCGGGAAGGCCGGCCGCGCGGCGACGCGTACCGTCACGACACATCGCTCGGCGGCTCGACGTAATCATGGGTCTCTTCATAATGAGTAGGTCAAAACGCCTCTACCGTTAACGCGATCACAAGATCGCCCCGCCGCAATCGCCTCGTCCCCGGATCGGTGAGCGGCGTCTCCCCACGCGTTCGTTTCCCGGGCTCCGCGCCTGCTACTTCACTTAACGCAAGCGTCGACATCGCGGGGGATTCGACGGTCCAGGAAAAACCTGCGGTAGATCACCCCGGCGAGCTTAACGGCGAGCTAGGCTTTCGAACGACCTGTCGCGGAACCGAGACGTCGCGAAACTTCCACATTACGGAGCAGATCGTCGGTGTGGTGTACTTCGCGCCGGATCGGAGATTGTTTCAACTCTCGAATCGGACGACTGCGGATGAACAGCCGAACATCTTCACCTCGTCGCCGCCGCTCGCGCGCCGTTGCCATGCTCGCCGCGGCGACGATCGGCGCGGCGTCGGCCGCTCTCGCCGGACCGCGCGAGCAGGCTCAGCGAATTCACGATCGCTTGACCGGTGTTCCGCCGAGCGATGCGGTGCTGAATCAGATGGCCACCCACATCGCCAACGGCAACCCGCTCGAGGCGGCGCTCCTCGCGACGCACGACCGGCACTTCTACACGGTCACGTTGAAGAACTTCGCGGCGCCGTGGACGAATCGTGATCAGTCGCCGTTCGTGCCGCTCAACGACTACACGGCGCTCGTGATCGGCCTCGTCAAGGACGACGAGTCGTTCGATCAGATCCTGTATGCGGATGCGCTGTACGTCGGGGCGGGCGTGACACCGCCGCCAGCGGCGAACAGCAACGCGCACTACGAAGCGCTCGAGCGGCGGATGCTCGACCCGAGCTTCAATCCCGAGACGGGGCTCACGCGCACGACGCAGTCGTCCGTCTATCCGCTGCCGCCGGACGCGACCGCGGGTGCGATGACGACGCGGGCGGCCGCCGAAGCGTTCTTCATCGCCGGCACGAACCGCGCGATGTTCCGCTTCACGCTGATCAACCACATGTGCATGGACCTCGAGCAGGTCCAGGACACGAGCATCGTCCCCGACCGCATTCGGCAGGACGTCTCGCGCAGCCCGGGCGGCGACAGCCGCGTGTTCAACAACAGCTGCATCGGGTGCCACGCGGGCATGGACCCGCTCGCGCAGGCCTTCGCGTACTACGACTTCGACCCGGACACCGGCAGCATCGAGTACACGGCGGGCGTCGTGCAGCCGAAGTACTTCAACAACGCGGAGACTTTCCCGGACGGCTTCGTCACGCCGGACGACTCGTGGGACAACTACTGGCGCGAGGGGCGCAATGCGCTGCTCGGCTGGAGCCCCGTCCTGCCCGGCAGCGGCAAGGGTGCGAAGACGATGGGCCAGGAGCTCGCGGCGTCCGACGCGTTCGCGCAGTGCCAGGTCGAGAAGGTTTTCCAGGCGGTCTGTCTGCGTCCGCCGGTGGATGCGACCGATCGCCAGCAGATCGACACGATGACGGCTTCGTTCAAGACCGGCTACAACCTGCGGAACGTGTTCGCGCAGTCCGCGGTGTACTGCATGGGCGACTGAGCGGGGCACGGAGGCACGACGATGCAGCACGGAGTACGGGCGGGCGCGACGGCGCTCGCGGTGATGCTCGCGGCAGCGCTTGCGGGATGCAGCGGCGGAAGCAGCACAAGCGTCGAGGAGATACCGGGAAACGGAGGCGGCTCGAGCGGAGCGACCTACAACGGTCCGCCGCCCTCCACGCCGGACGTCCAGGCGTTCAAGATCAACCTGTTCGACAACGTGCGCGCGTCGAACCGATGCGGCGCGTGCCACGGCCTCGAAGGCGGCCAGTCGCCGCTCTTCGCACGGGCCGACGACGTGAACCTCGCGTACGCCGAGGTCAACCCGTTCGTGAACCTCACGTCGCCGGGCGACTCGCCGATGGTGCTCAAGGTCCTCGGCGGCCACAACTGCTGGCTCACGAGCGACGAGGCGTGCGCGGATATCCTCGAGACGTGGATCAGGAACTGGGCCGGCGAGCTCGCAACGGGCGGTCGCGAGATCGAGCTCGAGCCGCCGCCGTCGCGTGATCCCGGTCAGAGCAAGAGCTTCCCCGCCGACGTGACGCTCTTCCAGACGCACGTCTATCCGCTGCTGCGCGCGCATTGCGCGAGCTGTCACAGCGCGAGCTCGACGACGCGGCAGTCGCCGTTCTTCGCGGAGGGCCCGGAGAACGATCCCGCCGCGGTGGGGGCCGCGTACGACGCGGCGAAGGCGCGCATCAATCTCGACGCGCCCGGGTCGTCGCGCTTCGTCGTGAGGTTGCGCGAGGAGGCGCACAACTGCTGGACCGCGGACTGCGGCAGCGACGCGACCGACATGGAGAACGCGATTCGCGCGTTCGCGGACGCGGTCCCGCTGACGTCGGTCGACCCTGCCCTGCTGACGAGCAAGGCGCTCACCCTCTACGAGGGCACCGTCGCGGCCGGCGGCAACCGCTACGAGGCGAACGTGATCGCGCTCTGGGAGTTCAAGACCGGACAGGGCGGCACCGCGTTCGACACGAGCGGCGTCGAGCCCGCGATGGACCTGACGCTCTCCGGCGCCGTCGAGTGGTTCGGCGGCTGGGGCCTCGCGTTCTCGGGCGGCAAGGCGCAGGCATCGACGACGGCGAGCAGAAAGCTGTACGACCAGATCGTCGCGACCGGCGAGTACTCGGTCGAGGCGTGGGTCGCTCCCGGCAACGTCGTGCAGGAGGACGCGCGCATCGTCAGTTACTCCGGCGGCGAGATGCAGCGCAACTTCAACCTCGGCCAGAACATGTACGACTACGAGTTCTTCGTGCGTACGGACAACTCGGACCAGAACGGCAACCCGGCGCTGTCGACGCCGTCGGCCGCCGAGGTCCTGCAGGCGACGTTGCAGCACGTCGTCGCGACGTTCGACCCGGTCGAAGGCCGCAAGATCTACGTGAACGGCGCGCTCGTCGCCGATCAGGATCCCGCGCCCGGCGGCCTGCTCACGTCGTGGGACGACACGTTCGCGTTCGTGCTCGGTAACGAGGTCTCGGGCAGGAGGCCGTTCACCGGCGTGATCCGGCTCGTCGCGATCCACAACCGCGTGCTCACGCCCGAGCAGATCGTGCAGAACTTCGAGGCCGGCGTCGGCGAGAAGTTCTTCCTGCTGTTCGGCGTCGAGCACCTGACGAACGTGCCGCAGAGCTACGTCGTGTTCGAGGCGTCGCAGTACGACAGCTACGCGTACCTGTTCCGCAAGCCGTTCTTCATCAGCCTCGAGGAAGGCGTCGAGCCGGGCAACGTGCAGATTTCGGGCGTCAGGATCGGCCTGAACGGCGCCGAGGCGCCGGTCGGCCAGGCGTACGGCAAGCTCCGCACGACGATCACGAGCGCGGACTACGATCCAGCGACCGGGCAGATCCTGTCGACGCTCGGCACGGTCGTGCCGCTCGAGAAGGGCCCGGAGTCCGACGAGTTCTTCCTGACGTTCGACGCGATCGGAGGGCTCACGTACAACCGGCCGCCGCTGCCGACGCCGGCGCCGCCTGCGCCCGTCGACCTCCCCGAGATGGCGGACATCGGCGTGCGGACGTTCGACGAGATCAACGCGACGATGGCCGCGATCACGGGGGTCGACCCGAACCATCCGGACGTGCGGGAGACGTTCGAGACCGTGCGGCAGTCGCTGCCGGCGATCCCGACGCTCGAGGCCGTGCTCGCGTCGCATCAGGTCGCGATCGCGCAGCTCGCGATCGAATACTGCAACGCGCTGATCGAGAACCCGACGCTGCGGGCGCAGAAGTTCCCGGGCTTCCCGTTCGATGAGCTGCCCGCGGACGCGTTCGCGTCGCGCAGCTCGTTGATCGATCCGCTGCTCGACCGGGTCCTCGGCGTCGTCCATCTCGCGACGCAGCCCGATCGCGCGGCCGTCGAGGCCGAGCTCGACCAGCTGCTCGACGGGATCGATGACGACCCGAGCCGACCCGGCCTCATCAATACGCCGGGCGCCCCGAACAACGGGGCACGCACGCGCACGCTAGCGAAGGCGGTGTGCTCGGCGGTGCTCGGCAGCGCAGCGATGCTGGTTCAGTGAGATTTCGACGGGGAACGGACATGATCATCAAGATCAAGCGCAAGCTGCGGCATCCCGATGCGCCGCAGCGTCACGAGCAGCATCGGCGGCCGATGACGCGGCGGGAGCTGCTCGGACAAGGCTTCATCGCGGGCTCGGCGACGGTGCTGTCGGGCGGCGTGCTCGGCCTCTTCGCGAATCCGCGCGCGGCGTACGCGGAGCTCGCGGCGGACCTCCGAGCGCTGACGCAGGCCTGCGGCATCACGAACGGCGCCGGCAAGATCCCGTTCATCTGCTTCGATCTCGCGGGCGGCGCGAACATGGCGGGCTCGAACGTGCTCGTCGGCGGCCAGGGCGGCCAGTTCGACTTCCTGAGCACGGCGGGATACCGCAAGCTCGGGCTGCCGGGCGACATGGTGCCCGGCGTCACCGAGGCGACGCCGACCGCGACCAGCAACGGCGATCACACGGACACGAGCCTCGGGCTCGCGTTCCACAGCGACAGCGCGTTCCTGCGCGGCATTCAGGCGAGCCTCCGCACGCCCGGCGTCGCGGCGAACATCAACGGCGCGGTGATTCCTGCGCGGTCGGAGAACGACACGAGCAACAATCCGCACAACCCGCTCTACGCGATCCAGAAGGCAGGCGCGGACGGCTCGATCCTGACGCTGTGCGGCTCGCGCAATTCCGATTCGGGCGGCAACTCGGTCGCGCCGATGTCGATGATCGACCCGGAGTTCCGGCCGACGAAAGTGGACCGGCCGAGCGACGTGACCGGCCTCGTCGACACGGGCCAGCTCGTCGGCCTGCTCGGGCCGAGCGACGCGACGGCCGTGCTCGAGTCGATCTACCGGATCAGCCGCAAGAAGATGGACGATCACGTCTCGACCGGGTTGAGCGTCAGTCGGGACGAGGTCGTGAAGGATCTCGTGAAGTGCGGGTATCTGAAGGCGGCAGACGTCGCGGACCGCTTCGGCAACGTGATCCTCGATCCCGGCGCGGATCCGAACATCGTCGGACCGAACGGCATCTTCACGGCCGACGAGTTCTTCGCGAACAACACGGACGGCGCCGAGTTCCGCAAGACCGCTTCGATCATGAAGCTCGTAGTCGAGGGTTACGCGGGCGCGGGCTGCGTCACGATGGGCGGCTACGACTACCACGGCGGCGCGCGTCAGGAGGGCGAGATCAAGGACTTCCGCGCCGGACGCTGCATGGGCGCGTGCCTCGAGTACGCCGCGCGGGTCGGCGTGCCGCTGATGCTTTACGTCTTCAGCGACGGCTCGCTGTCGAGCAACGGCGTGATCGACAATTCGGTCAACGGCCGCGGCAAGGGCGAGTGGACGAGCGACAATCAGGACACGGCCGCATCGTTCTTCCTCGTCTATAGCCCCATAGGCCGGCCGGCACTCTATCAGAGCGGCTCGGACGGGCTCTCCGTCTTCCAGCACCAGCAGATCGGCTACTTCTCGCCGAACGGCGACGTGCAGCGGGCGGGCACGCCGGGCGCGAACAACGTGAACCTGCTCGTCGAGATGATCGCGCTCAACTACATGGCGCTGCACGGCGAGCAGAACCTGTTCGCGGACCGCTTCCCGCGCCACGGCCTCGGCAACAACGAGAACCTCGATCGCTTCACCGCTTTCGAGGCAATCGTGAACGGCACGATCGCGTAGCGAAAATCGGGGTCAGAGCCCTTTTCGTCAGGGGAATCGGGGTCAGAGCCCACTTTCGTGGAGCCTTTCCGTCGGAACGGCTCTGCCCCCGAATCCGGTTCGAGCCGCTTTTCGCGATTGCGCCGCCCCCATTCCTCCCACCCTCCCGTCGAAAACGGGCTCTGACCCCAATTTCCTGGAAAACGGGCTCTGACCCAAGAAGGGCTCCGACCCCGATTCTCCTGACCCCGATTTTCCCTTGACACGCAGCGCCGTTGTCCGGAAAAAAGGCGCTCCTTCTGCCCGAGTGTGCCCGCGTGACGACTTCCGGCCTGTTTGCGTGCCCCCGCTGTGACCGAGCGCTCGACGAGACCACGGATGGTCACCGCTGCGCCGGCTGCCGAGTCGAGTTCCCGCGGATCGGCGGCGTCCCGTGGCTGTTCGCGGAGCCGCAGGCGGCGCTCGGCGAATGGCGCGGGCGGCTGCATTTCTCGCTGCGTCAGCTCGAGCGCAAGTGCGCCGAGCTCGACGAAGCGCTGCAGCAGAAGGGCCTGCGCACCGCGACGCGCGAGCGGCTCACGTTGCTGCGCAGCGCGAACGCCGATCACGCGAAGCGACTCGCGGAGCTGCTCGCGCCGCTCGGCGTCGACGCGCTGACCGCGAGCGTCGAGACGTACCTCGCGCTCCGCACGCGCCCGCCGTCGGACCAGGGCCTTCTGACCTACTACGCGAACGTGCACCGCGACTGGGCGTGGGGCCGAGAGGAGAACGCACTCTCCGTCGAGCTGATCCGCGAGGCGCTCGACGGCCGCGCGCCCGGCCGCACGCTCGTGCTCGGCTCGGGCGCGGGCCGGCTCGCGTACGACATCCACATGACGCTCGGCGCCGAGACGACGGTCGCGCTCGATTTCAATCCGCTGCTCGTGCTGATCGCCGACCGCGTGACGTCCGGCCGTCCGGTCGAGCTCTACGAGTTTCCGCTCGCGCCGCGCCGGACCGAAGACCATGCCGTCCTGCGCGCCCTCGAGGCCGAGTCGCCGGCCCGGCCCGGGCTCGTGCACGTGCTCGGAGACGCGCATCGGCCGCCGTTCGCGAAGGGCGCGTTCGACACGATCGTCACGCCGTGGCTCGTCGACATTCTTCCGGAGCCGCTCGACGCGCAGGCCGGCCGCATCAATCACCTCCTCGCGGATGGCGGCCGCTGGGTGAGCTTCGGCTCGCTCGCCTTTCACGATGCGGATCCCGCGCTGCGCTACTCGCTCGACGAGTGCATCGACGTGCTGGACGAGCAAGGCTTCGCCCGCCCCGCGATCATCGAGCGGACGATTCCGTACCTCGCGTCGCCGTCGAGCCGCCACGCGCGGCGCGAGGAGGTCGTCGTCTGGCGTGCGGACAAGGCTCGGCGCGTGAAGCCGCCGCCGCGCCACGAGGCGCTGCCCGACTGGATCGTGCGCGGCAACGAGCCCGTGCCGCTCTCGGCCGCGTTCCGCACGCAGATCATGACGACGCGGATCCATGCGTTCATCATGTCCCTGATCGACGGCAAACGGTCGTTGAAGGACATCGCACGAGTCCTCGCCGAGCAGCAGCTGATGACGGCCGACGAGGCGGAGCCCGCGCTCCGCTCGTTCCTGATCAAGATGCACGACGACGCACGCCGCGGGATGGGCTGATTCCCTGCTCCGCCGACGAGCCGGCGCCGCGACGGCCGGCCCCGGCACGCGGCCGCGCTTGCGCGGCGCGCCGAAATCGATTCGAATGCCCGCCATGTCCCAAGAGCGATCCAACCGCATCATCGTCACCGTGATCGGCGCCGACCGCGTCGGCATCATCGCCGGCGTCTCGGCCGTGCTCGCCGATGCGAACGCGAACATCGTCGACATCTCGCAGACCACGCTGCGCGAGTTCTTCACGATGATCCTGATGGCCGACCTCGACAAAGCGACCATCCCGTTCGACGAGCTGAAGCGCCGATTGACCGAGAAAGGCGACGAGATGGGCGTCAAGATCGACGCGCAGCACGAGGACGTCTTCAAGTACATGCACCGCGTCTGAACGGCGCGCCCGCCGTTCCCGATCCCGAGCACAACCGATGCCGCTGCCGTTCTCCCCGCAGGAAATCGTCGAGACCATCCGCATGGTGCAGATGGAGAACCTCGACATCCGCACGATCACGATGGGGATATCCTTGCGCGACTGCGCGCATCCGGATCTCGACGTCGCCGGCACACGCGCCTATGACAAGATCTGCCGGCTCGCCGGCCGCCTCGTCGCCGTCGGCGACGAGATCGAACGCGAGTACGGCATCCCGGTCGTGAACAAGCGCATCTCGGTCACGCCGGTCTCGATCGTCGCGGAATGCACGTCGGCGGAGCGCTACGTGCGCTTCGCCGAGCATCTCGACCGCGCCGCGGCCGAGGTCGGCGTGAACTTCCTCGGCGGCTTCTCCGCGCTCGTGCACAAGGGCGCGACGCCGGGCGACCGCGCGCTGATCGCGTCGATCCCCGAGGCGCTCGCGACGACCGAGCGCGTCTGCGCGTCCGTGAACGTCGGCACGACGCGGGCCGGCATCAACATGGACGCGGTCGCTGAGATGGGCCGGATCGTCCACGAGACGGCGCATCGCACCGCGGACCGGGACGGCATCGGCGCAGCGAAGCTCGTCGTGTTCTGCAACGCCGTCGACGACAACCCGTTCATGGCGGGCGCGTTCCACGGCATCGGCGAGCCCGACTGCGTGATCAACGTCGGCGTCAGCGGGCCCGGCGCCGTGATGAGCGCGGTGCGGCAGGCGCCCGACGCGGACTTCGGCGAGCTCGCGTCCGTGATCAAGCGGACCGCGTTCAAGATCACGCGGATGGGCGAGCTCGTCGGCCGCGCCGCGTCGCACAAGCTCGGCGTGCCGTTCGGCATCGTGGATCTCTCGCTCGCGCCGACGCCCGCGCACGGCGACAGCGTCGCGCACATCTTGGAGGCAATGGGCCTCGAGCGCGTCGGCACGCACGGCTCGACCGCGGCACTCGCGCTTCTGAACGACGCCGTGAAGAAGGGCGGCGCGATGGCGTCCGGCTACGTCGGCGGGCTCTCCGGCGCGTTCATCCCGGTCTCCGAGGACATCGGCATGATCGAGGCCGCCGCGATGGGCGCGATCACGTTCGACAAGCTCGAAGCGATGACGGCCGTCTGCTCGGTCGGCCTCGACATGATCGCGATCCCCGGCGACACGACGCCCGAGACGATCGCGGCGATCATCGCGGACGAGGCCGCGATCGGCATGATCAACCGCAAGACGACCGCCGTGCGGGTCGTGCCCGCGCCGGGGAAGTCGGTCGGCGACTTCGTCGAGTTCGGCGGCCTGCTCGGCCGCGCGCCGGTCCTGCCGCTCTCCCGATACTCGAGCGCGGACTTCGTGCGCCGCGGCGGACGCATCCCTGCCCCGCTCCAAGCGCTGAACAACTGATTCGCCGGCTCCTGCCCACACGGGACGAGCCGGTCCTGCCACCCTGCCAAGCATGCCCCGCGCACCGCGCTGACGCGACGCGTGTCTGCGCGAGCCGCACCGACTCATGCTCCAGACCGATGGCCTATTCCGTCCCGACCCTACCGCTTTACATCCGGCCGTCTCGAGCAGCAGACGCTCTATACGCTCGCGCAGCTCTACGGCCAGGAGGAAGACTACGAGCGAGCGCTCGCCGGGCTCGAGCGCTGGTTCACGCTGACCGAGACGCCGTCGGCGGATGCGTGGACGCTCAAAGCGCGCTTTCTCTACCTGCTCGGGCGTTACGCGGACGCGATCGCACCGGCACGCACCGCGCTGCGGCTCTTCGACGAGCGCGGCGAAAGCGCCGAAGAGACCCTGTATCAAATGCTGCAGTACGCCTATGTCGAGCTCGAAGAGCTCGAGAATGCAGCCGAGGTCGGCAAGGAGATCGTCGTGCGCTGGCCGAAGAAACAGCACGTTCTGACGCTCGCTGCGGTATACGGCGAGATCGGCGACGAGCTCGTGCAGCTCGCGTTGTACGAGGCGGCGTTCGAGGCCGGCTGGCTCACGAGCGGAGCCGAGCTCACGGGCTACGCGCAGCTCCTCCTCGCCGGCGAGATCCCGTACAAGGCAGCCCGCATCCTCGAGGACGGGCTCGAGACCGGCCGCATCGAGTCGACGCCCGAGAGCTGGTCGCTGCTGTCGCAGGCCTGGCTTCTCGCGCAAGAGGACGAGGCACCGCCGCCTCCGGTCCAGGCACATACCGGCGGCACGTGCCGCGGTGCGCGTGTCGCCGCAAGGCCGCTCGATGCGGTCCGCTAGAATGAGCGCGCAGCATTCCCCCTGCGTAACGGAAGACGCCGCCGAATGGCCTGGATCATCCTGCTCTTCGCCGGACTGCTCGAGATCGCGTGGGCGGTCGGACTCAAGCTCAGCAACGGGCTCTCGCGCCCGCTGCCCGCCGCCGCGACGATCGTCGCGATGATCGCGAGCATGGCGCTCCTCGCCGTCGCCGTGCGCACGCTGCCGCTCGGCACCGCCTATGCGGTCTGGACCGGCATCGGCGCGGTCGGCACGGTCCTCTTCGGGATCCTGCTGTTCGGTGAGTCGGCGTCGGCCGTGCGGCTCGCGTGCATCACGCTGATCATCGTCGGCATCGTCGGGCTGCACGTGACCGAGCCCGCGTAGCCGCGTCGCGGGAACGCGCGCAAAGCGATGCGCTCACGCCGTCACGCTCGCCGCTCGGCCGCGATCAGCGCGTTCAGCTCCGGCACGCACGATCCGCACGACGTCCCGGCGCCGAGGATCCGGCCGATCTCCGCCGCCGTCGTCAGCGACTGCGCGCGGATCACGTCGACGAGCACGTTCCGCGCGACCGAGAAGCACGCGCAGACGATGCCCGCGACCGCACCGTCGTGCTGCGCCGGACCGCCCGCGAGAAGGCTCGGCCGCACCGCGTCCCCGATCTCGGGCTCGCGGAACTGCGCCGCGAGCCACTCGCGTCCGACGCCGATCGGCTCCGCGGACGCGAAAAGGCACGCCTTGAGACGCCTGTGCTCGAGCACGGCCGCGCGATAGCGCCGCCTGCCGGGATCCGAGAGCTCGATCCACTCCCCGTCCGCGCCGAGCACCGCGCGTGCCCACTCGGGCCACGACCTCGCGTCCATGTCGTCCGCGAACTCGATGCGCCAGCAGCCGCGCAGCCGCGCGCGCACGACGTACTCGCATCCCGGCAGCTCGAGCGGCTCGCGCGACAGCACGAAACCGTGCCGCGCCGGCGCGTGGCGCCGCAACCTCACCGCGCCGTGCTTGAGCTCCGGCTGCCCGGAGATCGGATCGAACTCCGGCGCGATCAGCGCATTCACGCGCCCGTGCGTCGCGAATTGCGCGTTCCAGTGCATCGGCGCGAAGACCTCGCCCTTGCGCACGTCCGCCGTCACGCGGACGCGCGCGAGCATCCGGCCGCGTTCGTTCTCGAGCACCGCGAGCCCGCCGTCGTCGAGCGCGAAGCGCGCCGCGTCGTCCGGATGCACGTCGACGAACGGCTCCGCGCGATGGCCCGTGAGCCGCGGCGCGCGGCCGGTCCTCGTCATCGTGTGCCACTGATCGCGCGTCCGGCCGGTGTTGAGCACGATCGGCGCGGCGTCGGTCGGCAGGCTCCTCGGCGCACGCGGCTCGAGCGCGACGAGCCGCGCCTTGCCGTTCGGCGTGAAGAAGCGTCCGTCCGCGAAGAGCCGCTTCGGCCGGGCGGCGTCCGGCGCGCGCCGCGCGTCAGCGTTCGCGGCAGGCAGCGGCCACTGCACGGGCTCGAGCGCGTCGTACTCGTCGTCCGAGAGCTCCGCGAGCGCGCCGATGTCGAACGCGCGCGACCCGTCGTTCTCGAACGCGGAGAGCCGCGCGTGCTCGCGAAAGATGTCGGCGGGCAAGCGGTGAGCAAACGCGCGGCCGAAGCCCATGCGCCGCGCGACGTCGCAGATGATGCGCCAGTCCGCCCGGCTCTCGCCGGCGGGCTCGAGGAACGGGCGCTGCCGCGAGATCCGCCGCTCCGAGTTCGTGACCGTGCCCGACTTCTCGCCCCACGCCGCGGCAGGCAGCAGCACGTGCGCGTATCGCGTCGTGTCGGTATGCCGGATGCAGTCCGACACGACGACGAGCGGGCAGCGCGCGAGCGCCTCCGCGACGCGATCGGCGTCCGGCATGCTGACGACGGGATTCGTCGCCATGATCCAGACCGCCTTGATCCTGCCCGCATGCACCGCGTCGAACAGCTCGACGGCCTTGAGACCCGGACGCGTCGCGACGTTTGGCGCCTGCCAGAATCGGGCGACGCGCTCGACGTGATCCGGCGAGAACTCCATGTGCGCCGCGAGCTGGTTCGCCAGCGCACCGACCTCGCGGCCGCCCATCGCGTTCGGCTGCCCCGTGATCGAGAACGGTCCCGCGCCGGGGCGGCCGATCCGGCCGCTCGCGAGGTGCACGTTCAGGATCGCGTTCACCTTGTCGGTGCCGCTCGACGACTGGTTGACGCCCTGCGAGAAGAGCGTGACGACCTGCCGCGTCCGGACGAACAGCCGATAGAACTCCGCAACGTCGCGCTCCGGCACGCCGCACGCCGCCGCGACGGCCGGCACCGACGGCGACGACGCCTTCGCGGCGCGCAGCGCCGCCGTCGCGCCTTCGACGTGCGCGTCGATGAACTCCCAGTCGAGCGCGTCCTCGCGCCGCAGATAGCTCAGGAGCCCGTTGAACAGCACGACGTCCGTGCCGGGACGGATCGGCAGGAACACGTCCGCGACGTCGGCCGTCGCCGTGCGCCGCGGGTCGATCACGACGACACGCACGTGCGGCCGCTCCTCCTTCGCGCGGCGCACGCGCTGGAACAGGATCGGGTGGCACCACGCCATGTTCGCGCCGACGATCACGAAGAGCTCGGCGGCGTCGAGGTCCGCGTACGCTTGCGGCACGACGTCCTCGCCGAACGCGCGCTTGTGACCGGCAACGGCCGACGCCATGCAGAGCCGCGAGTTCGTGTCGATGTTCGCGCTGCCGATGAAGCCCTTCATCAGCTTGTTCGCGACGTAGTAATCCTCGGTCAGGAGCTGGCCCGAGACGTAGAACGCGACCGAGTCCGGGCCGTGCGCGGCAATCGTCTCTGCGAACCCCGACGCGACCGCGTCGAGCGCGTCGTCCCACGCCGCGCGCTGCCCGCGAATCTCCGGATGGAGCAGGCGCCCGTCGAGGCCGAGCGTCTCCGCGAGCGCGGCGCCTTTCGAGCAGAGCCGCCCCGCGTTCGCCGGATGCTCCGCGTCGCCCGTGATCACGACGCTCGAGCCGCCCGCCTGCGGCCGCGTGGCGACGATGCCGCAGCCGACGCCGCAGTACGGGCACGTCGTGCGGACGGCCGTCATGCAGGCACGGAGCGCTTCGTCTGAGCGGTGGTCGCGTCCGCTTTCGCCGCGTCGGCCTCTGGCGCGGACGCTTCGTCCGTCGCCTCGGGATCGACCGCGACGAGGATGCGTCCGTCCTCGATGCGCACCGGGAAGCGCGCGGTCGCGCCCTCGTCGGGACCGGTCGCCTCGCCGCTCTCGAGATCGATGATCCAGTCGTGCAGAGGACAGGTCACGCAATGCCCGTGCACGATGCCCTGCGACAGCGGCCCGCCCTTGTGCGGGCAGCGGTCCTCGAGCGCGTACACGCGATCGTCGGTCGTCCGGAACAGAGCGATCGCGCGGCCTCGAGCGTGCAGCACACGCGCGCCGCGGCGCGGAATGGCCTCGAGCGGGCCGGCGTCGACGAGCGTCATGCCGGCTCTCCGTCGTGGAGCGGCACCGCGTCGAGCGGCTCGAACTCGTCCGCATCCTTGCCGGCGGCCCGCTCCGCCCACGGGTCGACCTGCGCGTACTTCTGCGACTCGAGAAAGCGCGCGTAGAGCGCGCGCCTGCCTGCCTCGTCGTCGACGATCCGCTGCTTCACGTACGTGAGGCCGACGCGCTCGATCCACGGCGCCGTCCGTTCGAGATAGCGTGCCTCCTCGCGGTAGAGCTGCAGGAACGCGCCGCAGTACTCGAGCACCTCCTCGGCCGTCGGCACCTTGCACAGGAAGTCCGTCGCGCGCACCTTCATGCCGCCGTTGCCGCCGACGTGGATCTCGTAGCCCGACTCGACGCAGACGACGCCGAAATCCTTGATCGTCGCCTCCGCGCAGTTGCGCGGGCAGCCGGACACCGCGAGCTTCACCTTGTGCGGGTGCCACGAGCCCCACGTCATGCGCTCGAGCCTGATGCCTAAGCCCGTCGAATCCTGCGTGCCGAACCGGCACCACTCCTTGCCGACGCACGTCTTCACGGTGCGTAGCGCCTTGCCGTACGCGTGGCCCGAGACGAATCCGGCCGCGGCGAGGTCGCGCCAGATCGCCGGCAGGTCCTCCTTCTTGACGCCGAGCAGGTCGATGCGCTGACCGCCGGTGAGCTTCACGGTCGGCACGCGGTACTTCTCCGCGACGTCGGCGATCGCGCGAAGCTCCGCGGGCGTCGTGACGCCGCCCCAGATCCTCGGCACGACCGAGTACGTGCCGTCGCGCTGGATGTTGCCGTGCGCACGCTCGTTGATGAAGCGCGACTGCTTGTCGTCGCGGTACTCGCCCGGCCACGCGCAGAGCAGGTAGAAGTTGAGGGCCGGGCGGCACTTGTGGCAGCCGTCCTCGGTCCTCCACTCGAGGAAGCGCATGACGTCCGGGATCGACTTCAGCGCGTACTCGCGGATCGCCTTCCGGACCTCGTCGTGCGTATGTGCCGTGCACGGGCACATCGGCTTCACTGACGGAGACTCGGAGTAGTCGCCGCCGAGCGTGTTCGCGAGGAGTTGCTCGACGAGGCCCGTGCACGAACCGCAGGAGGAGGAGGCCTTGGTGTGCGCACGGACCTCGTCGAGCGTGAACAGCTTCTTCTCGGTGATCGCGGCGACGATCTTGCCCTTCGTGATGCCGTTGCAGCCGCAGATCTCGGCGTGATCGGGCAGCGCCGTGACCGCATCGGCTCCGGCCGTGCCCGAGTCGCCGATGTGCGCGGGACCGAACAGCAGCTGGTCGCGCATGTCCGCGATGCTCGTGCCGTCGCGCATCAGCTGGAAGTACCACGCGCCGTCGATCGTGTCGCCGCAGAGCACGGCGCCGCGGATCCGGTCGTCCTTCACGACGAGCTTCTTGTAGACGCCGCGGCCCGGGTCCTGGAACGTCAGCATGTCGCACTGCGCGTCGCCGACGAAGTCGCCCGCCGAGAAGACGTCGATGCCGGTGACCTTGAGCTTCGTCGATACCGTCGAGCCCGTGTAGCGCGCGATGCCGAGCTCGGCGAGGTGATTCGCGACGACCTTCGCCTGCTCGAACAGCGGCGCGACGAGCCCGTACGTCACGCCGCGGTGCTGCACGCACTCGCCGAGCGCGTAGATCGCGGGATCGTACGTCTGCATCGTGTCGTCGACGAGCACGCCGCGGTCGCACGCGAGGCCGGAGCGGCGCGCGAGCTCGATGTTCGGCCGGATGCCGACCGCCATGACGACGAGGTCCGCCGGGATCTCGTCGCCGTCGTCGAAGCGGACGGCGCGCACGGCCGACTCGAAAATCGTGTCAGACACCTTTTTCGTCGGCGCATCGCTGGATGACGAGTGGTCGTCGTCGAAAAAGGTGTCTGACACAATTTTCGACCCCACGATCGCGGCCGTCCTCGCGGGCATCTTGAACGCGATCCCGCGCGCCTCGAGCGAGCGCCTGAGCAGCGCGCCGGCCGTCGCGTCGAGCTGGCGCTCCATCAGCGTCGGGCCGAGATGCACGACGGTCACTTCCATGCCGCGCTTCTTCAGTCCGTGCGCCGCCTCGAGCCCGAGCAGCCCGCCGCCGATCACCACCGCGTGCCGGCCGCGCCGCGCCGCGTCGACCATGTGCTCGACGTCGCGGATGTTGCGGTACGTGACGACGCCGGGCAGGTCGGCGCCCGGAATCGGCAGCACGACCGGGTTCGAGCCGGTCGCGACGATCAGCCGGTCGTACGGCACGATGTCGCCGTCCGAGGTCACGACGCGCCGCCGCGCGCGGTCGATCGCGGTGACCTCGACGCCTGCCCGCAGCGTGATCCCGCGCTCGGCATACCATTCGGGGCGATGCAGCATGATCGCGTCGAGCGTTTTCTCGGCCGCGAGCAGCGGCGACAGCAGAATGCGGTTGTAGTTGCCGTAAGGCTCCGCGCCGAACACCGTGATCTCGTAGAGCTCGGGCTCGAGCGCGAGCAATTCCTCGATCGCACGCATGCCGGCCATGCCGTTGCCGACGAGCACGAGCCGACGCTTCCGGCGGCCGCCATTGCCGCGGTAGCGAGCCGGCCCGGTCTTCGTTCCGACGCGCATCGCGCTGCCCGACGCCGATCGCACGTACATGCCGTTCCCTCCTTCGAACACTCTCAAGCTCCCTCCGCTGCTCATGCCGCCTCCGCCTCGTCGGCCTCGTGCTCGCGCTCGCAGCCCGCGAGAAAGTCGAGCAGCTCGCGCCGATACCGGTAATAGCTCGGATGCTCGAGCAGCGACTTGCGCGTGCGCGGCCGCGGCAGATCGACCTCGAGCACCTTTCCAACCTTCGCGTTCGGCCCGTTCGTCATCATCACGACGCGATCGGCGAGCAGGATCGCCTCGTCGACGTCGTGCGTGACGCAGATCGCCGTGACCCGCGTGCGCGCCCAGACGTCCATCAGCACCTCCTGCAGCTCCCAGCGCGTCAGCGAATCGAGCATGCCGAACGGCTCGTCGAGCAGGAGCAGCTTCGGGCTCAGCGCGAACGCGCGCGCGATGCCGACGCGCTGCCGCATGCCGGCGGACAGCTCGCGCGCGGGCTTGTCGGCGTCGTCGGCGAGACCGACGCGCGCGAGGTAGTAGCGCACGATTTCGTCGCGCTCGCGGCGCTCGGCATGGCGATACACGCGATCGACGCCGAGCGCGACGTTCTCCGCGGTTGTGAGCCACGGGAAGAGGCTCGGCGTCTGGAACACGACCGCGCGGTCGGGTCCCGCCGTCGTGACCTCCCGGCCGTCGACGACGATGCCGCCCGAGCTCACCTCGCTCAGACCCGCCGCCATCGACAGCACCGTCGACTTGCCGCAGCCGGAGTGGCCGATCAGCGAGACGAACTCGCCCTTGCGCATCCTCAGGTTGAAGCCGTCGACGACCGTCAGCGGCCCTTCGCGTGTCGGGTAGGTCTTTCGTACCTCGAAGAACTCGACGTAGTGGTTCACGGGCCGCGTCTTCGCGGCGCGCAGGTATGCACGCGGCGGATCCCGCGGCACGATCGGCGTCACGTCCGGCAACTTCTCGGAGCCGCTCGCGGACGTCGAGCGCGACGCGCGCGCACGGCCTGCGTCGAGCAGGTAACGAGTGATCGCGCGCTTCAAGCGCCTGAACTCGGGATCGTCGTCGAGCACGGTCCGGTCGCGCGGACGCGGCAACGCGACGTCGAACGCCTCGCCGAGCGTCGCGCGCGGCCCGGGCAAGAGCGGCACGATGCGATCCGCGAGCAGGATCGCCTCGTCGACGTCGTTCGTGACGAGCACGATCGTGTTTCGTTCGCGCTCGGCGAGCGCCGCAATCTCGTCCTGAAGCTTCGCGCGCGTCAGCGCATCGAGCGCGGACAGCGGCTCGTCGAGCAGCAGCATCTTCGGCGCCTGCGCGAGCGCCCGCGCGACGGCGACGCGCTGCCGCATGCCGCCGGAGAGCTGCGCCGGCTTTCGGTCGCGTGCGTGCGCGAGGCCGACCTTCTCGACGTACTCTGCGACCCTCGCGCGGCGCTCGGACCTCGGCAGGTGACGGAGCACAACGTCGACCGCGAGCGCGACGTTGTCCTCGACCGAGAGCCACGGCATCAGCGAGTAGCTCTGGAACACGACGCCGCGCTCGGGGCCTGGGCCCGTCACGGGCTTGCCGTCGAACACGATCTGCCCTTCGCTCGGCGTCTCGAGCCCGGCCATCAGCGACACGAGCGTCGATTTGCCTGCGCCCGAGAAGCCGACGATCGCGACGAGCTCGCCGGGCGCGATCGCGAGGTTCACGTCGGCGAGCACGTGCGCGGCATCGGGGCCGGTGCCGAACGACTTCGCGACGCCCTCGAGCCTCATCAGCGGCTCGCTCGGCGTGTCCTTCACCGCCCGGCTCATCGGCTCTCTCCGCGCGACACGGCCGCCTGCAGCGCGAGCATCACGCGGTCGAGCAGGAAGCCGATCAGGCCGATCGTCAGCACGGCGACGAGGATCCGCGCGAGCGACGACGACGAGCCGTTCTGGAACTCGTCCCAGACGAACTTCCCGAGGCCCGGATTCTGCGCGAGCATCTCGGCGGCGATCAGCACCATCCAGCCGACGCCGAGCGACAGGCGCAGCCCCGTGAAGATCAACGGCAACGCCGCGGGCAGCACGATCTTCGTGAGCTTCGTGGTCCATCCGAGCCGAAGGACGCGGCCGACGTTCGTGAGATCGCGGTCGATGCTCGCGACGCCGAGCGCGGTGTTGATCAGCGCCGGCCACAGCGAGCACAGCGTGACCGTGATCGCCGAATTCACGAACGACTTCTGGAAGAGCGGCGAGTCGCTGACGTAGACGGCGGAGACGACCATCGTCACGAGCGGCAGCCATGCGAGCGGCGACACGGGCTTGAAGATCTGCACGAGCGGATTCACCGCCGCGTGCACGGTCTTCGAGAGCCCCGCCATCACGCCGAGCGGCACCGCGATCACGGTCGCGAGCACGAAGCCCGCGAACACGGTCTTCAGGCTCGTCAGGATCTGGTCGAGGTACGTCGGTCGCCCCGTGTACTCGCGGATGCGCACTTCCGCGTTCGGGTTCTCCGCGAGGAGCGCCGCGTTGCGCTCGCGCTGCCGCTCGTAGAACGCGGCGCGGCGCTCCCGCTCCGCGCGATGGTCCGCGATCAGATTCTTCGCTTCCTGCCAGACGGCGGCCGGGCCCGGCACGGCGCCGAGGCTCGTGTCGATGCGCGGCGCGACCTGGGCCCAGACGAACGCGAAACCGACGAGCGCGAGCACCGGGATGCCGAGCGACGGCCAGAGCGCCCTGAGCTGCTCCGAAGGCCGATCGCCGATCGCGAGGCGCAGCATCGACGCGAGCCATCCGAGGCCGAGCGCCGCGAGCGTGCCGTCGGCCTTGTCGATCAGCGCCGCGATCCGAAGGCGCAGCGTGGACGCGGAGATCGTCGCAGCTTCAACGGCCATCGCCGCCTCCCGGCACGACCCGCGTGCCGACGACGCGCTCGTCGCCCTTGAGCCCGATCGCGAGCTGCTCGAGATAAGCGTTCGGCGACCGCGCGTCGAACACGATGCCGTCGATGAAGCCGTCCTGCGGGGGGCGGTAGCCGTCCGTGTCCCACGGGAAGTCGCCGCGATCGGCACGGCCCTCCTCGACGAGCTGCTTCGCGGCCTCGAGGTAGACGTCGGGCCGATACACCGACCTCGCGACGTCGTGATACCACTCGTCGGGCTTCCCCTCCTCGATCTGGCCCCATCGGCGCATCTGCGTCAGGTACCAGATCGCATCGGAGTAGTACGGATAGGTCGCGAACTCGCGGAAGAACACGTTGAAGTCCGGCACCGGGCGCTTGTCGCCTCGCTCGTACTCGAACGTGCCCGTCATCGATGCCGCGATCACGTCGAAGTCCGCGCCGACGTAGTCGGGGCGGGACAGAATCCGCGCCGCCTCGGTGCGATTCGCGTTGTCGTTCTCGTCGAGCCAGATCGCCGCGCGAATCAGCGCCTTCACGAGCGCCACGTGTGTGTTCGGATGCGCATCGGCCCACGCCTTCATGACGCCGAGCACCTTCTCGGGGTTGTTACGCCAGATTTCGTAGTCCGTGATGACCGGCACGCCGATGCCCTTGTGCACGGCCTGCTGGTTCCACGGCTCGCCGACGGAGTAGCCGCGGATCGTGCCCGCTTCGAGCGTCGCCGGCATCTGCGGCGGCGGCGTCACGGACAAGAGCACGTCGGCGAGCACCTGCCCCGTCACGTCCGCCGGCGAATAGAAGCCGGGATGGATGCCGCCCGCCGCGAGCCAGTAGCGAAGCTCGTAGTTGTGCGTCGAGACCGGGAACACCATGCCCATCCGGAACGGCTCGCCGCGCGCGTTCTACTCGTCGACGATCGGCTTCAGCGCGTCGGCCTTGATCGGGTGCAACGGCCTGCCGTCCGCGTCCGTCGGCAGCGAAGGCTTCATCGCGGCCCAGACCTCGTTCGAGACGGTGATCGCGTTGCCGTTCAGGTCCATCGAGAACGCGGTGATCACGTGCGCCTCGGTGCCGATGCCGATCGTCGCGCCGAGCGGCTGACCCGCGAGCATGTGGGCACCGTCGAGCTCGCCGGTGATCACGCGATCGAGCAGGACCTTCCAGTTCGCCTGCGGCTCGAGCGTCACGTAGAGCCCTTCGTCCTCGAAGTAGCCCTTCTCGTAAGCGATCGCGAGCGGCGCCATGTCCGTGAGCTTGATGAAGCCGAGCTTGAGCTCGTCCTTCTCGAGCTCCGCCGCGTATACGGCCCCGGAGAGCACGAGCGCCGCCGCGGCGCACGGCGCGAGCAGCATGTGCGTCGCACCGAGCGCGCCATCGCCGCGCCGTGCGCGCCAAGCGGCACGCACGTCACGGGCCGGTGCCCGCTCCGCGTTCTCCGTGAGTCGTCCTGTAGCTGCTAAGCGCAATCGCATCCTTTCCTCCGTGTCCCCCGGGCACAAGAAAGCCGCTGGACGCAGCCGTGTCGTCGGCGCGTGTCAGCGGCGTTGCTGTATCGCCCATCGTCGGGCGCTCGTCCGATCCCGGGCGTTCCCGGGACGTTCCGGAAGCGGGCGTTCCCGGACCGCCGTTGGCCCCGACGCCTCGCTTCCGCCCGGCCAAGTACAAGTGCCGTGCCAGCCGCCCCGCGAGAGCTCAACTGTTTGAAATGCGAAGGAGATATCGAGGCTTCCCGAGATGCTCCCGGGTGCGGCGCGTCCGGCCAGGCACCGCGACGATGCATGCTGCGCGGCCGAATGTGCCTTTCCGGTGCAGCGGCGGACGAATCAGTCGCCGAGGAGCGGCGCCGCGTCGACGATCACGCGGGCGAGATCCGCGATTCGTCGATTCTGGTTCATCGCGGTGCGGCGCAGCAGCGCGTATGCGTCCTGCTCGGAGAGCCCTTCCCGCTTCATCAAGATCGCCTTCGCGCGCTCGATGAGCTTGCGCTCGCGGAGCGCCGTCTGCGCGCGCTCGAGCTCCGTCTCGAGGCGGCGCATCGCCTGATGGCGCGCGACCGCGACGGTCACGAGCGCCGGAATGCGCTCCTTGCCGAGGCCGTCGACGACGTACGCGGCAACGCCCGCGTCGATCGCCTTGCGCGCGCTCGCGGAATCGGAATGGTCCACGAACGCGACGATCGGCCGTTTGACGGCCGTCGCCGCGGCCACGAGCAGCGAGATGCGTTCCGGGCTCGGCTCGCGCAGGTCGACGAGAATCACGTCGGGGTTGGTCGCGGCGACGCTCGGCAGGAGCGACGCGATGCGGTCAATGCGATGCACGACCCGGCGGCCGTCCGCATCCGCATCCTTGCGCTCCTCGAGCGCCTCCTCGATGAGGGCCGCTCGCGCGGCGTCCTCCGCGCAAATGAGTATCTGCAACGTCGGCTTCCCACGAATGATGATTCCCCCTCGCGCCGACGCGTTTGCAAGAAGCGTGCGCGGCGAGCGGAACGATCCGCGCTGCGAGACGAATCGGCTAGTTACGCGGGCTAAGCAGGTCGTGCACGATGCGGACACGCTGCGGCGCTGCACTTCGTTGGGCCGCGCGCCTGCCGGCGCTGCGCCGCGACCGTGCAAGCGCCGACGTCGCTGCGCGATCAGCCTTCGGCGGGCCCGGCCACCGCGATGCTGCCCGATGCGCCGCCGGCGAGCGGCACGTCCGCGACCAGAGCGCTCTCGCGCGCATAGACGTGCAACGCGACGAGCACCGGAAGCCCGCACCATAGAAGCTGCACGTGCGGCCACATCGACCCGACGGCGGTAACGGCCGCCGCGCCCAAGAGCAGCATCGGGCTCACACGGCGCCCGGCCCGCCGCAGGATCGGCACGGCGCTCGCGAGCAGCAGCGCGACGAACACCCCTCGGACGCCGATCGGCGTGCCGAGGACGGCCGGATCCCAAACGAGCTTGATCGCGTTCGACCCGACGGACGCCGTGACGTACCACGCGAGGAGCACGATGACCGGCGCCGTCACGTGATCCTGCCGCGTGACGATGCGCCTCACGACGAGCAGCGCACAACCGAAATACAGCGCGGCGGCGAGCCAGTCCGCCGGTCCGCCGGGATACGGGAGCACGAACGCCGCGGCGACGAGCACGGGACCGAGCCCCGCGGCGACGCCGAGGACGAGCGGACGATGCCGCGCGAACTCGAACGGTTTCCGTCCGTCGGCGATCGCGCCGAGCGTGTTGGTGCTCGTGGCGGCGACGAGCAGCAGGATCGCCGAGAGCTCGATGCCCTCCTCGAGCGCCGCGCGCACGCCGTAGACGACCGGATTCGGCCACTCCCTGGTTTGCTGGATGTACTCCTGGAGCGGCACGGTGCCGAGCAGCGCGAACGCGAGGAGCAGGAGCGCCGGTATGCGCAGGCCTTGTCCGGAGCGAAGGAGCGTGAGCCACGCGTAGCCGATGAGCCCGACCAACGGCACGGCGAGCACGGCGATGTATTCGAGCCTCGCATTCACGAGGAACTCGTGCAGCGAGGCGACCTCGTCGAACGAGAGAATCGCGAGCGCCGCGGCGAGCGCAAGCCACGCGCTCCGCTCCGCGCGGCGTGCGCGCGGCGCCACGGAACCGTCGAGCGCGAATGCGGCCGCGAGGAGCAGCAGCATCCCGGACCACCACGCGCCGACGTTGTTCTCGCCGGCGAGACCGATCCAGTAGAGGAGCGTCGACACGGCGCCCCTCCCGTCGAACGCGAACGACAGGAACGTCACGAATACGAAGATTGCAGAACAGATAACGAGGACCGAGAACCAAGCGCGGCGGACGAATACCGCGCGACTCGCGGCGTGCACGGATCCCCCTCCTTGTCGTCTGAATCGGGGTCAGAGCCCCTATTCAGGGAAATCGGGGTCAGAGCCCTTTTTGCCGTAGCGAGAGGAAATCGGAGTCGGAGCCCTTTTGCCGTAGCAAGAGGAAATCCGAGTTGGAGCGCTCTTTCGCAGCGAGAGAAGGGCTGTGGAACTCGGGGGACAGGTCTTCTGCCGCGGAGTCTTCCTGCGGCAAAAGACGCCTTCGACCCGAAGGCGTCCGATCCCGATCTCCCCGCTCGAAGGGCTCCGACCCTCTCGACTGCGATTCGCAAAAGGGCTCTGACCCGATTTCGCGGCCACCCAATTGTGCTCTGACCTCGTGCGCCGGCCGGGTTGCGGCCGGCGCCGTGCAACAGGGCATGCAAGACCCGTACCTGTCGCGAGCCGATTCCGGACCTCGAATGGTCTAGCGGCCGCGACGCTCGCGCGGCGCGATCGCTACGACATGCGCCCGGCCGCGGGCAGGTCGACGCCGCGCGCAGCCCCCGTTCCGCGCCGGCGGTCGTTCAGCCAGATCGCGCCGAAGATCGGCAAGAGCAAGAGCGGAATGACGACCGCGGCCTGGAACGACTCGCTCGACGCGTAGCGCCGCACGGCCTCGAGCGCCTCGCCGCTCAACGCGGCGAGCGCTTCCGCGCCCCCGGCCGCTTCGTTGCGCACCGAATCGAAGATCCGGCCCATGATCGGCAGCATGATCTGGTTCGCCATGCCGGCCGCGAAGCCCATGATGCCCATCGTGAACGCGCCGCCGCGCGGGTAGCGCTCCGCGACCGACGCGACCATCGTCGGATACATGTAGCAGACGCCGACGCCCCAGATCGTCGCGGCGACGAACACGAGCGCGGGCGACTCCGCGATGCTGAGCCCATAAAGGCCGACCGCCGCGATCAGGCTGCTCCACCACAAGAGCCCGACCGGCGGCACGAACCGCGTCAGGTGGCCGGCGAAATGCCGCATCACGAACATCAGGCCGCTGACGTAGACGAGCACGAGGATGCCCGGCATGCCGGTGATGTTCGTCAGCGCGAGGTCGACCCACTGCCCGGGCGCGAGCTCCGTCGTCGCGGTCAGCATCATGCAGCCGAACCATACGAAGCAGCCGGGCGAGCGGATGATCTCGCGGTACATGTCGGCGTGGCTCACGCCCGCGGCGACGCGCTCCGTCACGGGAAACTCGGCCGTGAGCGCGAGCCACGCGAGCAGCGCGCCGGGAATCATCAGGATCGCGAGATTCCACTGCCACGGCACGCCGACGAGGCCGAGCCCGAGGCCGAGCAGACCGCCGATCACGATGCCGGCCGGCCACCACGCGTGCAGTACGTTCAGGCGGTGCGTCTTCTCGTTCGGATAGAGCGCGGTGACGAGCGGATTGCTGGCCGCCTCGACCGCGCCCCAGCCGAGGCCGGTCAACAGGAAGCCCCCGTAGATCATCCAGTAGCTCGCGTCGGTCACGGGCAAGAGCGACGCGGCGATCACGATCACGCTGCCGACGATGTAGCCGAGCGCCGAGAAGAGCAGCATCCGCCTCATGCCGAGGTAATCGACGAGCGCGCTGCCGAAAAGCAACGTGAACGCGAAGCCGAGGAACGTCGCGCCGAGCACGATGCCGATCATCTCGCCCGACCGCGCGACGTCGATCTGGTCGAAGATGCCGCCCTGAATGTCGGCGGCGATGTTCGTCCGCACGGCGAAGCCCAAGCCGATCATGAAGATCGACAGGTTCGCGATCAGAAAGAGCCGGCGCGGATCGAGGGATGGCGTGCGATCATTCATCGTCGAGCCCCAGCACGAAGCGATTCATTCCTTCGTCGACGCCGGACGCGGCGAAATCGTCGAACGCCCGATCCGTCGTCCGGATCATGTGCGACCGGATGAACGGCGCGCCTTCGCGCGCGCCGTCCTGCGGATGCTTGAGGCAGCATTCCCACTCGAGGACCGCCCAGCCGTCGTAGCCGTACTGAGCGAATTTGCTGAAGATCGCCTTGAAGTCGACCTGGCCGTCGCCCGGCGAGCGGAACCGACCCGGCCGATCGATCCAGCGCTGGTAGCCGCCGTAGACGCCGGAGCGGCCGTTCGGCCGAAACTCCGCGTCCTTCACGTGAAACGCCTTGATCCGCTCGTGGTAGAGATCGATGAACGCGAGATAGTCGAGCTGCTGCAGCACGAAGTGGCTCGGATCGAACAAGATGTTCGCGCGCCGATGGCCGGCGACCGCGTCGAGGAAACGCTCGAACGTGACGCCGTCGTGCAGGTCCTCGCCCGGATGGATCTCGAAGCAGACGTCGACGCCCGCGTCGTCGAACGCGTCGAGGATCGGCCGCCAGCGCTTCGCGAGCTCTGCGAAGCCCTCCTCGACGAGACCGGCCGGCCGCTGCGGCCACGGATACATCGTGTGCCACAAGAGCGCGCCCGAGAACGTCGCATGCGCCTCGAGGCCGAGATGCGCGCTCGCACGCGCCGCCGCCTTGAGCTGTGCGGTCGCCCACTCGCTCCAGCGGCTCGGGTCGTCGCGCACGGACGCGTGCGCGAACGACGCGAAGAGCGGCGCATACGCCGGATGCACGGCGACGAGCTGACCCTGCAGATGCGTCGAGAGCTCCGTGATCTCGACGCCCGCTTCGCGGAGCCTGCCCGCGACCTCGTCGCAGTACGTCTTGCTTTCCGCCGCGCGCTCGAGGTCGAAGAGCTTGGGATCCGACGTCGGCACCTGCACGCCGATGTAGCCGAGCCCCGCGGCCCATCTACCCATGCCCTCGAGCGAATCGAACGGCGGCTCGCTGCCCGCGAACTGCGCGAGAAAGATCGCCGGTCCCTTCAACGTCCTCCCTCCCCCCTTGGCGCGTGCCGCGCGCCGTTGGACGCGCTCACTCGAGCCGCGGAAAGTCGTGCCACTTCGCGTCGGACGCGCTCGCCGCGACCGCCGCGTCGATGAAGGCCATCCCGCGGAGCGCCGCGTCGATGCCGGGCACGGCGTCGCGCACCGGGCACGGCGGCGTCGCACCCGCGAACGCGCGCACCTGCGCCGCGAAATCCCGGTACAGATTCGCGAACGCCTCGATGTAGCCTTCGGGATGCCCGGCCGGCACGCGGGCCGCAGCCTGTGCCCGCTCGCCGAGATACGGGCCGCCGGTCCTGAGCCGCTCGGCCGGCCGGTCGGCGCGCTTGATCCACAGCGTGTTCGGCTCCTCCTGTTGCCACGCGAGCCCGGCCTTTTCGCCGTATACGCGGAGCGTCAGCGCATTCTCCTCGCCGACCGCGATCTGGCTCGCGGAGAGGAGCCCGTGCGCGCCGTTGTCGAACTCGAGCAGCACGCCCGCATCGTCGTCGAGCGCGCGGCCTTCGACGACGCGGTTGAGCGCCGCGCAGAGCCGCGTCACGCGAAGGCCCGTGACATGCTCCGCGAGCTGAAACGCATGCACGCCGATGTCGCCGATGCAGCCCCCCCGCCCCGCGCGCTCCGGATCGGTCCGCCATTCGGCCTGCTTCTGCCCGCTCCGCTCGATCGGCCGCGCGAGCCAGCCCTGGTGATACTCGACGAGCACCTTGCGGATGCGGCCGAGCTCGCCCGCGGCGACGCGTGCCCGCGCTTCCTCGATCATCGGATAGGCGGCATAGGGATGCGTCAGGCCGTACAGCAGGCCCGATGCACGCACCGCATCGCGCAGCGCAATGCATTCGTCGAGCGTCGCGGTCGCGGGCTTGTCGGAAAGCACGTGGAAACCGTGGCGCAGCGCGGCGAGCGCGACCGGCAGATGCAGATGGTTCGGCGTGGCGATCGCGACGAACTCCATGCGCCGCTCCGGCGGCAACGCGGCCTCCGAACGGAACATCGTCTCGAAATCCGGATACGCGCGGTCGGCGTCGATGCCTAACGCGAGCGCCGATCGGCGGCTCCTTTCCGCGTCGCTCGAGAACGCGCCGCAGACGAGCTCGAGCACGCCGTCGAGCAGCGCCGCGCGGCGATGCACGGCGCCGATGAACGCGCCCTCGCCGCCGCCGACCATGCCGTATCTGACTCTGCCTCCCCCGCCGGACATCGTCGCACCAGAGCCGAAATCCTCTCGGATTGTAGACGGCCGTCGTTGCGATTGAAACGCGCTCGAGGCGCGACCGCGCTCAAACGAGATTGCGCCGCCACACGGCTTCGAGCCGCGGCACGCCTTCCGCCGCGCGCGCAATCGCTGCGAGCTTCGGCGCGCTCGCTTCGAACCACGCGCGGCCCGGCCGCCAGCGCGTCATCGTGCAGAGGTAGAGGTCGATCGCGGAGAAACGCTCGCCGAGGAACCACGGCGCATCGGCCGCGTCGTCGAGCATCGAATAGAGCCTCTTCGCGTGCGCCGTGACGGCCTCCTTGAACGCGTCGCGTGCCGAAGGCTCGGCGACGAAACGCGAAGGGTCGTCCGCGTACGTGTACGTCGGATAAACGTTCGCGACGAGGAAGACGAGCCAGCGCAGGAACCTCGGCCGCGTCGGATCGCCGGGCGGCGGCACGAGCGTGCCGTCGCCGGCGAGATCCGCGAGGTGCAGCGTGATCGCCGCGCTTTCCGTCATCACGTCGCCGTTCTCGAGCACGAGCGTCGGAATCTGCGCGAGCGGATTGAGCGCCCCGACCTTCTGCCGCGCCTCGGCCGACGCGAACAAGTCGCCGACGGGCTCGAAGTCGTAGTCGAACCCGTACCATGCGAGCTGCGCATCGACGATCGTCGATCCTCAGCCCGGCTCGCCGAGCAGCTTCATCCTTGCCATCGGCTCATCCTCGCGCAGGTTGCGCCCGGCCGTCGCAAAGAGCGCCCGACTCGATCGTCGACAAGTCGCGACCGACACGATTTCCCGAAAAATGTGTCTGACACAATTTCTCGGAAAACGTCTTCGACACGACTTTTCAGTCGCCGCCGCCGATCTCGTACGCGACGGTGACGTTCGCCGTGATGTCGATCTGGCCCGGCTGGACCGGCGTCGCCGCGATATCCGCCGCAAGCGCGCGCTCGGCGTACGGCATCGGCGGACGCACGCCGTACTCGCCTGCGATGACCTCGCGCACGCCGGTGATGCGCACGCCGAGCGCATCGGCGATCGCGTTCGCCTGGATCCTCGCCTCTTCGACCGCGAGCTTCATCGCCTCGGCGCGCGCGCCGGCATCGTTGCGTGCGCCGAAGACGATGCCCTGCAGCTGATTCGCGCCCGCCTCGATGCCGGCATCGATGACCTCGCCGATCCGCGCGAGCTCGACGACCTCGACGCTGACGACGTTGCTCGCCCTGTAGCCGACGATTCGCGGCTCCTGCGGCTCGCCGCGCTCCGAATAGCGCTGATTGCCGTAGACCGGATAGAGCGACAGATCCTCGGTTCGCAACGCGCGGTCCGGCATGCCGAGGCCGCGCATCCCGTCGAGCACGCGCTGCATCGTCTCGTTCACCTGGTTCTGCGCGCTCGCGGCATCCGGCGCCTCCGCGAGGACGCCGAGCCTCACGATCGCGTGATCGGGCTGGATCGACACGTCCGCCGACGCGGACACGCGAATGACGGGCGGCGCGCGGAAGGCGACTCCGTCCTGACCCGAGGCGCAAGCCGTCCATCCGAGTCCCAATGCCGCTGCGGCGGCGACGATTCGTGTCGGTTTCTCGAGCATGTTCATCGATTCGTCAACGAAGACGACCTAGTTGTCTCACGGCACGGGCATCGGCGCAATCGGGGAATCGCCGCCGACCCAGAGCGTCACGACGGCGTAGAGCATCAGCACGCCGACGACGAGCCCGAGGTAGTCTCCCCAGCGCTCGAGCGCGAGGGCGCGGCGCAGCGAGGCGCCGAGCAGCGCCCAGATGCCGATGCACGGCAGATTGACGGCCGAGAACACGCCGCAGACGACGAGCACGGCGAGCTCGCGCGGCGCGATCTGCGGCACGAACACGGACGCGGCCGTCAGCGCCATCAGCCATGCCTTGGGATTCGCGAACTGAAAGAGCGCCGCCTCGGCGAACCTGAGCGGACGCGCGGGTTGCCCGGCCGCGTCCGGCACGAACGCGCGGCGCATGCTCCACGCGAGATAGAGCAGGTAGAGAGAGCCCGCGATCTTCAGCACTAGGCCGACGACGGGAAATGCGGCGACGGCGGCGCCGACGCCGCCCGCGCAGACGCCGAGCAGCGCGAGGAAACCGACGAACACGCCGAAGAGATGCGGCAGCGTGCGCTTCAAGCCGAACGCGATACCGGACGCCGACAGCATCAGATTGTTCGGCCCGGGCGTGATCGACGACGCGAATGCGAAGCTCACGAGCGGCAGCAACGATTCCATGACGCATCACCTCTCGATAAGGGAGACGCACGCTACTGCCGGATGGCTGACTAGTACAGAATCAGCTACATTGAATTTCGGTTGGTACAGATGGAGCTTCGCCGATGGCCGCACGAAAAGGCTTGCGCTACGAGCAGGTCGCGGATCTCGTCGAACGGCAGATCGCGAGCGGATCGCTGAAGCCGCACGATCGCCTGCCGTCCGTCCGCACGATGAGCCGCAACGTCGGCGTCAGCGTCGGCACGGTCGTGCAGGCCTACATGCATCTCGAGCGGCGCGGGCTTCTCGAGACGCGGCCCCGATCCGGATTCTTCGTCGCGCCGCGCGCGGCCGCGCTCGAGCTGCCGTCCGCGCGGCGCTCGCGCTCGCGCACGCCGCGCACGGTCGCGCCGCGCGTCGTCGACACCGTGCTCGCGTCGCTCGCGCGCACGGACCTGGTCGCGCTGAACAGCGCCGTGACGAGCCCCGCGGCGCGGCTGAACGGCAGGCTCAACGGCCTCACACGCCGCGTGATCCGAGAGCTGCCGAACCTGCCGAACGTGTTCGTGATGCCTCCCGGCCACGAGCCGCTGCGGCGCGAGATCGCGAAGCGGATGGCGCTTTGCGGCGCGAGCGCCGATCCGGACGACGTCGTGGTCACGAACGGCACGATGGAGGCCCTCGCGCTCGCGCTCGGCGTGCTGTGCCGCCCCGGCGACACGGTGCTCGTCGAGTCGCCGACGTATTTCGGCATCCTGCAGCTCCTCGAGCACCTGCGGCTCAAGGTGGTCGAGGTGCCGAATCATCCCGAGCGCGGCATCGACGTCGCCGCGCTCGAGTACGTGACCGCAGGAACGAGGATCGCCGCCGCGGTCCTGCAGTCGAGCTTCAACAACCCGACGGGCGCCGCGACGCCGGACGACGCGAAGCGCCGGATCCTGTCGCTCCTCGAGCGGCGCGGCATTCCGCTGATCGAGGACGACATCTACGGCGACCTCCACTACGGCAACGAGCGGCCGAAGCCGTTCGCGGCGTTCGATGACACGGGCTCGGTGATCACGTGCGCATCGATCTCGAAGTCCGTTGCGCTCGGCTTCCGCGTCGGCTGGGTCGTCTCGCCCCGCTACACGACCGAGCTCGTCCGCGCGAAGTTTTGCACGTCGGTCGCGACGCCGACGCTGCAGCAGCACGTCGTCGCGCGCTATCTCGGCGAAGGGCTGCACGACCGGCACCTGCGGCGCGTGCGCGAGGAGCTCGCGATGAACGTGCGGCGCTTCACGGAGGCGATCGCGGCGGCCTTTCCGCCCGGCACGGGCGTATCGCGGCCGCAGGGCGGCGTCGTGCTGTGGCTCGAGCTCCCGAAGGACGTCGACGGGCTGTCGCTGTTCCACGCGGCGCTCGCACACCGCATCGGCATCGCGCCGGGGCTGATCTTCTCGGCGAGCGGCGACTACCGGAACTTCATCCGCTTGAGCGCCGGCGTGCGTTTCACCGCGGACGTCGCGAAGGCGATCGAGGTCCTCGGCCGGCTCGCGCGGGGCCGTTCCTGACGGGCCTTCCGCTCGCGGTTCTGTCAAATCCCGCTTGCCGTCCGCAAGGCCGCGGCGCAGACTCGCGGGCAGGGCAAACCCGTCGAGAGGCGGGGACGCAAAGCTTCCGGTCTTGGGCGCGCCGCGCAACGGCGGGCCGAGATAGCGGGGTTGCCGGGCACATGGATTCCATTCCGACACCGCCTGATCCGTTCGCGCGCCTCGGCGCCGGCTCGCCGGCCTTCGGCGATCTCGAGGCCTTCGCCGTGGAGCTCTTCTTCCTGCCGGGCAACTGGCTCGTGTGGGCCGTGGTCGAGCACGTGCCCATCCTCGCGCGCGTCCTCGACGTCGGCGTTCACGACTACGGCGGCGTGTTCGCCGGCTGCCTGTCGGCGTTCGTGTGGATCGCGGCGCTGATCCTCGTGTCGGTCACGTGGGGCAAGATCCGCGAGATCGACGAGGCCATGACGAGCGCGCTCGTGTCGGCCTGGGCCGAGCTCCGCCGACGCCTTCGGGTCGCCCGCGTCAAGGTCGCGTGCGTGGTCGCCCGTTATCGGCAACGCGGACGCCCGGCCCCGCAGGAGGCGGCAGGCGGTGTCGCCCTCGCCGAGGAGCTCGAGCTCGATCCGCAGGCGCTGCGCCTGTTGCGCGTGCACGCGGAGCTCGGTCCAGGCCGGTCGCTCCCCGTGAGCGCGGCGGTGTCCACGACCGGCACCCGCCGCCACGAGACGCTCCGCATGCTCGCGCGGCTCCAGGCGCTCGAGCTGATCCGTCCCGCGTTCGGCGGCCCCGACGGCGAAACCGCGTACGTGCTGACCCCGGCAGGGCGAGCGTTCCTGATGTTCAACGGCATGATGCCGCCCGCGCGCCGCGCCGTCTGATCCGCGTCCGAGCCCCCTCGGCTTTCACGTACGACCGGCCGCCGCGGGCCGGCCACAGCGCCCCAACCGGCCACCGCACCCCGCCCGGCCGTTTTTCCGCGCGCCTTTTCTTTACAATGCCCCGCTCGGTACGACCACCGAGGCCAAAGGACATGGCTGAGATCGAGGCGAGAATCCGGCGGATCATTCAAGACGTCGAGCGAAGAAATCCCGGCGAGAGCGAGTTCCATCAAGCAGTTACGGAGGTGGCGTCGACGCTCGCCCCCGTCCTGCGCAAATACCCGCAGTACGCCGAGCACAAGATCATCGAGAGGATCTGCGAGCCCGAGCGGCAGATCATCTTCCGCGTGCCGTGGCAGGACGACCGCGGCGAGGTGCACATCAACCGCGGGTTCCGCGTCGGCTTCAACAGCGCGCTCGGCCCGTACAAGGGCGGCCTGCGCTTCCATCCGTCCGTGAACCTCGGGATCGTCAAGTTCCTGGGCTTCGAGCAAACCTTCAAGAACGCGATCACGGGGATGCCGATCGGCGGCGCGAAGGGCGGCGCGGATTTCGACCCGAAGGGACGCTCCGACGACGAGGTGATGCGGTTCTGCCAGAGCTTCATGACCGAGCTCTACCGCCACCTCGGCGAGTTCACCGACGTGCCGGCCGGCGACATCGGCGTCGGCCAGCGAGAGATCGGCTACCTGTTCGGCCAATACAAGCGGATCACGAACCGCTACGAATCCGGCGTCCTGACGGGCAAGAGCCCGAGCTGGGGCGGCTCGCTCGTACGCAAGGAGGCGACGGGCTACGGGGTCGTCTACTTCGTCGAAGAGATGCTGAAGGTCCGCGGCGACTCGATCGAGGGCAAGACGTGCATCGTCTCGGGATCCGGCAACGTCGCGATCTACGCGATGGAGAAGCTCGAGATGCTCGGCGCGAAGCCGGTCGCGTGCTCCGATTCGAGCGGCGTCCTGCATGATCCGCGCGGGATCCAGCTCGATACGGTGAAGCGGATCAAGGAGGTAGAGCGCGGCCGCATCGCCGCGTACGTGGAGGCGCATCCGCACGCGCACTACTTCCCCGCCGGCAACATCTGGAGCGTGCCGTGCGACATCGCGCTCCCGTGCGCGACGCAGAACGAGCTCGACGACGGCTCCGCACGCATGCTCGTCGAGAACGGCTGCATTGCGGTCGCGGAGGGAGCGAACATGCCGACGACGCCCGGCGGGGTCCGCGTGCTGCTCGACGCGGGCATCGCGTACGGCCCGGGGAAGGCCGCGAACGCCGGCGGCGTCGCGACGTCCGCGCTCGAGATGCAGCAGAACGCGAGCCGCGACGCGTGGACGTTCGAGTATACGGAGAAGCGGCTGCACGAGATCATGCAGAACATTCACCGCGACTGCTATCAGACCGCCGAGGAGTTCGGCTGCCCCGGCAACTACGTCGTCGGCGCGAACATACTCGGCTTCTTGCGCGTCGCGGAGGCGATGGTCGCCTTCGGGCTGATCTGAGCCTCGCCGCTCCGCGGCACTGCCCCGCATGGACGCGGGGCCGATTCGACTCGCTCGAGGGCCGGACGCTGAACCGAGGCACGACATGCTGCTGACCCTGATCGTAGTGTTGCCGTTCCTCGGCAGCGTGGCCGCGGCGTTCCTGCCCGCCGCCGCGCGCAACACGGCGGCTTCGTGGGCCACGTCGGTGACCGTCGCGTGCACGGTCCTCGTGCTTCTCTTCTATCCGGAAGTGCAGGACGGCCGCGTCGCGAGCGCCCGCTTCGACTGGCTGCCGCAGTTCGGGATCGACGTCTATTTCCGAATGGACGGCTTCGCGTGGCTCTTCGCGCTGCTCGTCTCGTTCATGGGCGCGCTCGTCGTGCTCTATGCGCGGTACTACATGTCCGCCGAGGACCCGGTGCCGCGCTTCTTCTCGTTCCTGCTCGCGTTCATGGGCGCGATGCTCGGCGTCGTGCTGTCCGGCAATCTCATCCAGATCGTCGTGTTCTGGGAGCTGACGAGCTTCACGTCGTTCATGCTGATCGCGTACTGGTACCACCTGCCGGACGCGCGGCGTGCGGCCCGGATGGCCGTCACCGTCACCGTCGCCGGCGGGCTGTGCCTGCTGCTCGGCGTGCTGATGCTCGGCGCGATCGTCGACAGCTACGACCTCGACGACGTGCTCGCGGCGGGCGACGTGATCCGCGAGCACCGCTGGTACCCGGCGGTGCTCGTGCTCGTCGCGCTCGGCGCGTTGACCAAGAGCGCGCAGTTTCCGTTCCACTTCTGGCTGCCGCAGGCGATGACGGCGCCGACGCCCGTGTCGGCGTATCTGCACTCCGCGACGATGGTGAAGGCGGGCGTCTTCCTGCTCGCGCGGCTCTGGCCTGCCCTCCACGGCAGCGATCTATGGTTCTGGCTGATCACCGGCGCGGGCGCGGCGTCGCTCCTCGTCGGCGCGATCTCGGCGACGTTCCAGCGCGACACGAAGGGCGTGCTCGCGTACTCGACGATCAGCCACTTGGGCCTCATCACGATGCTGCTCGGCATGAACAGCGAGCTCGCACTCGTCGCCGCCGTGTTCCACATGATGAATCACGCGACGTTCAAGGCGTCGCTGTTCATGGGGGCCGGCATCGTGCAGCACGAGACCGGCACGCGCGACATGCAGCGGCTCTCCGGTCTCGCGCACTCGATGCCGCTGACGGCGACCGTCGCGACCGTCGCGGCCGCAGCGATGGCCGGCGTGCCGCTCCTGAACGGCTTCCTGTCGAAGGAGATGTTCTTCGAGGAGTCGATCGTCGTCGGCGGCGCGACGGGACTCGTGATCACGCTGCCGACGATCGCGACGATCGCGGGCGCGTTCAGCGTCGCGTACTCCTTCCGCTTCATTCATCAGGTCTTCTTCGGCCCGCCCGCGACCGACCTCCCGAAGACGCCGAAGGAGCCGACGAGAGGCATGCTCGTCCCGAGCGCGCTGCTCGTCGTCGCGTGCCTGCTGGTCGGGATCCTGCCCGCACGAACGATCGGCCCCTTCCTCGAGACGTCGATGCTGTCGATCCTCGGCGCGGATCTTCCGGAGTACCGCCTCGTGGTCTGGCACGGATTCACGGCGCCGCTCCTGCTGAGCCTCACCGCGTCCGCGGCCGGCATCTCGCTCTACCTGTTCCTGCTCAAGCGCGGCGCGGCGATGCGGCGGACGCCGATCCTGTCGCGGATCGACGCGAGCCGGCTGTTCGACGTCGGCAACGTCGTCGTCGTGCGCGGCGCCGCGCGCATCGCGCACTTCTTCTTCACGCGCCGGCTGCAGTCGCAGCTCCTCGCGATCGTCGGCGTCGCGCTCGTCGCAGGCGTTGCGGCGTTCGGTAACGTCGGCTGGTCCGCGGGGGACCTGCCGCTCCATCCTGTCGATCCGCTGTTCGTGCTGCTCTGGGTCGGCGGCGCCGCGTGCGCGGTCGGTGCGGCGCAGCAGGCGAAGTTCCACCGCCTCGCGGCGCTGATCATGCTCGGCGGCGCGGGCCTCGTCACGTGCCTCACGTTCGCGTGGTTCTCCGCGCCCGACCTCGCGCTCACGCAGATCACCGTCGAGGTCGTGACCGTCGTGCTGCTTCTGCTCGGGCTGCGCTGGCTGCCGCGGCGGATCCAGTTCGAGGATCCGCGTCGGCGCACGCCGCGGGCGAGAGCTCGCCGGCTGCGCGACGCCGCGCTCGCGCTCGGGTCGGGCATAGGCGCCGCCGCACTCGTGTTCGCGGTGCTGACTCGTCCGAACGGCGGCGAGATCCGCGACTACTACGTCGACAACGCGCTCGAGATCGCGAACGGCCGCAACGTCGTGAACGTGATCCTCGTCGACTACCGAAGCTTCGACACGTTCGGCGAGATCACCGTCGTCGCGATCGTCGCGATCATCGTCTACGCGCTGCTGCGCCGTTTTCGCCCGGCGCCCGAAAGCATCGACGTCCCCCGCGCGCAGCGCGCGGACCCATCGCCGCCGGTCGGCGTGCTCGACGATCCGCTGCCGCGCGGCTACATGAAGGTCCCGGCCGTGCTCGTGCGGCTGCTCGGTCCGATGGCGGGGCTCGTGTCCGTGTATTTCCTGCTGCGCGGTCACAACGCTCCGGGCGGCGGCTTCGTCGGCGGCCTCGTCATGGCGACGGCGGTCATCGTGCAGTACATGGTCGGCGGCACGATGTGGGTCGAATCGCGCCTCCGGATCCATCCGCAGCTCTGGATCGCGCTCGGCCTGCTCACCGCGGGCACGGCCGGCATCCTCGCGTGGTTCGCGGCGAAGCCGTTCCTGACGGCGCTGAGCGTCGACCTGCATCTGCCCCTTCTTGGCGACCTGCATCTGTCGAGCGTGCTGCTCTTCGATCTCGGCGTGTACATGCTCGTAATCGGCGCGGCCGTGCTGATGCTGGTCGCGCTCGCGCATCAGTCGCTGCGGAGCCCGCGCAGGTCGCAGTTCGTCGAGGAGACCGCGCACGCGCAGGCGGTCGAGGAAACCGCGGAGGCGTCGGCCTGATGGAAGCGGTTTACGCGCTCGCGATCGGGGTGCTCGTCGCGGCCGGCGTGTGGCTGCTGCTGCGCCCGAGAACCTTCCAGGTGATCATGGGCCTGTCGCTCCTGTCGTACGCGACGAATCTCTTCATCTTCGGGATGGGTCGGCTCGAGGTGCAGCGGCCGCCGATCCTCGAAGGTGTCGACGTCGAGCCCGCGCTCTACGCGGACCCGGTCCCGCAGGCGCTCGTGCTGACTGCGATCGTGATCGGCTTCGCGACGACGGCGCTCTTCCTCGTCGTGCTGCTCAAGCTGCGCGGCCTCTCGGGCACCGACCACGTCGACGGCCGGGAGCCCGAGCAATGACGGCGCTCCTCGACCATCTGCCGATCCTGCCGATCGTCGTGCCGCTCTTCGCGGCCGCCGTGATGCTGCTCGTCAGTGACGCCCATCGCGCGCTGCGCAACACGATCGCGTTCGGCTCGCTGGCCGTGCAGCTCGCCGTCGCGTTGGTGCTGCTCTATCAGACCACGGACGCGGCGGCGCACATCTGGCCGAACGGCATCGGCGTCTATTCGATCGGAGCGTGGTCGGCGCCGTTCGGCATCGTGCTCGTCGTCGACCGCCTGTCTTCGATGATGCTGACGCTGACCGCGACGGTCGCGCTCGCGGCGCTCGTCTATTCGACGTCGCATTGGGACCGTCCGGGCCAGCCGTTTCATTCGCTGTTCCAGCTGCTTGTGATGGGCCAGAACGGCGCGTTCCTGACCGGCGATCTGTTCAACCTCTTCGTCTTCTTCGAGGTGCTGCTCGCGGCGTCGTACGGCCTCGTCATGCGCGGCCTCGGCACGGCGCGGGTCCGCACCGGGCTTCACTACATCGCGGTCAATCTCGCCGCGTCGTTCCTGTTCCTGATCGGCGTCGCGCTGATCTACGGCACGATCGGCACGCTGAACATGGCGGACCTCCTCGGGCGCGTCGGGGCTCTTCCGCCGCACGACCGGGCGGTGTTCGACGCGGGGGCATGGCTCCTCGGCGTCGCGTTCCTCGTGAAGGCCGGCAGCTGGCCGTTGAACTCGTGGCTGCCGGGCGCGTATGGGGTGTCGGTCGCGCCGGTCGCGGCAGGATTCGCGATCATGACGAAGGTCGGCGTCTACGCCGTGCTGCGCCTCGGCACGCTGATGAGCGAGGACGAGGCGGCGGCGACGATTCTCGGCGAGATTCTGTACTACACGGGTCTCGTGACCCTCGTGTCCGGAATGATCGGCATGCTCGCGACGCAGCACCTGAAGCGGCTCGTCGCGTACTCCGTGATCGTCTCGTCGGGACTCCTGCTCGCGTCGCTCGGGCTCGGCATCGAGGCTGTCACGCCGCCCGTGCTCTTCTACATGACGACGTCGGTGCTGACGACCGCCGCGTTCTTCCTGCTGACCGGCATGACGGATCGTACGCGGCTCGTGTTGCCGCGGACGGACGAGCCCGAGTCGCAGGGCGACGTGCTGCCGGTCTACATGGCCTTCGGCGTGACGAGCCCGGACCCGTACGGCACCGAGGAAGAGGTCGGCGCGGCGATCCCTGCCGCGATGGCGTTCCTGGGGCTCATGTTCGTCTGCTGCGTGCTGCTCGTCGCGGGCTTGCCGCCGCTGCCCGGCTTCGTCGCGAAGTTCACACTGCTGTCGGTCGTGCTCGAGACGGCGCCGGTCGTCGGCGCGCGCAACGCCGGCTGGGTGCTCGCGGTCGCCGTGCTCGCGACGGGCATCGCCAGCGTCGTCGCGCTGACGCGGATCGGCATGCGGCTCTTCTGGTCGCCGGCGCAGCGGCGCACGCCGCGCCTGCACGTCCTCGAGGCCGCGCCGGTCGCATTCCTCGTGCTCGTGTGTCTCGTCCTCACGGCAGCATCGGGACCCGCGATGCGTTTCTTCGACGCGACCGCGCGCTCGCTGCACGACCCGCAGACCTACATCGAGACCGTCCTCGGCGCGCGCGCCGCGTCGCGGACGGGCGGAGACGCGGAATGAAGCCGATCTCCGACCGTTGGCCCGTCGCGCTCACCGTGGTGCTCGCCGCGATGTGGCTCCTGCTGAATCAGACGCTCGCGCCGGGCCACATCGTGCTCGGCACGCTGCTCGCGATCCTCCTCACGTGGGCCAGCCGTCGGCTGCGGCCGCTGCAGCCGCGGCTCAAGCGTCTCGGTCTCGTGCCCGTGCTCCTCGCCCGCGTGCTGCAGGACATCGTGCGCTCGAATATCGCGGTCGCACGGATCGTGCTCGGGCTCGTCGGCGACCGCGAGATCCGCTCGGGCTTCGTCGACATCCCGCTCGAGATGCGCGACCCGCACGCCCTCGCCGTGCTCGCCGGGATCGTCACGTCGACGCCGGGCACGGTATGGGTCGATCTAGCCCCGGACGGCAGCCGCGTGACGCTGCACGTGCTCGACTTACGCGACGAGCAGGACTGGATCGACTGGATCAAGCTTCGCTACGAACGTCTGCTGATGGGCATCTTCGAATGAACGCCGTCTTCGATTACGCAGCCTGGTTCGCGTCGCTCTGCTTCGTGCTCGCGATGCTGCTCGCGCTGCTTCGGATGTTCCTCGGGCCCGCGGCCCAGGATCGCGTGCTCGCGCTCGACACGTTCTACCTGAACGGCATGTTGACGCTCCTGATGCTCGGGATCCGCTCGAGCTCGACCGTCTACTTCGACATGGCGCTCCTGATCGCGCTCTTCGGCTTCGCGAGCACGATCGCGTTCGCGAAATTCCTGCTGCGCGGCGAGGTCATCGAGCCGTGAACGGCATCGAGCTGCCGCTGTGGGTCACGATCCCCGGCACGCTGCTGCTCGTCGCGGCGGGCCTCTTGACCCTGATCGGCGCAATGGGCCTCGTGCGCCTGCCGGACTTCTTCTCGCGCATGCACCCGCCGACGATGGGCACGACGCTCGGCACGGGCTGCGTGCTGATCGCGTCGATGCTCGTGTCGTCGGCGCTCGAGCAGCGTCCCGTCGTGCACGAGCTTCTGATCACGCTGTTCATCGTGATGACCGCGCCGGTGACGGCAATGCTGCTGATGCGGGCCGCCGTGTTCCGCGCGGAGCGCAAACGTGACGAAGCGCCGAGGCCGACGGGCGCGGCGTCCGTCGCGCGCCGCGCGCAGGACGAGGACGTTCGCACGGCGCGGCCTGCCACCGAGGACGCGTCGCCCGATCAGAAGACGTAGCCGCGCACGAGCATGATGCCGAGCGCGACGATCAGAACAGCGATCAGCAGGTTTGCCCGGCCCATCCATCCGGCCGCCCGGCGGAGCCGCCCCGCCTCCTTCGAGCCCGGCGCCTCGCGCATCGTCCGCGTCGCGCGCGGTCCGACGACGAAGTCGTGCACCGCGCTCAACGCGAGCGCGGCCGCGACGAGCGCGAGCTTCGTCGCGAGGATGTGCGCCCACGGCGACGCCCAGAATCTCGCGCTGCCGATCTGCTCGAAGCCGACGCCCCAGCGCGTGAGGTTGACGATCCCGGTCAGGACGAGGATCACGAGGCACGCCCAGCCGACGTTGCGAAAACGCGTTCCCGTGAGCCGGATCAGCTCGGCGTACTGACCCTGCGCGGCCGAGCTTCGCCTCAATATCGGGATCAGGATCGCGCCCAGGAACACCATCCCGCCGATCCATACGACCGCGGCCAGAATGTGCAGCAGAATGGCTGCGAAATGCACCGCCTGCATCGTCCGACTCCTCGAGGACCGTGTCCGGATAATGATGCGCCGACTGCGGCCGTCTCACACACTACGGCAGCTCCGAGCTTGATCCAGCGGGACGTATGGTGCTGCTTCGGCGCGGGTCCGTCGACGTGCCGAGTTGTCAACGTGCGCCGTCACGGTTATGGTGCGGCGAAGCCCCGAATCGGAACCAGAATGCCTCGTGCCGCCTTCTTCAAGTCGGTCAGGGCCGTGAGCTGGATCGTGCTGCTCTTGATGCTCGTCGCGATCGGCTATTCGGTGTTCACGTCGATACGCTACTGGAGCGGCATCGGCGTCTGAGGCGGCACCGCGATGACGAACCGGCAAGCCCGCATGTTCGCGATCGCATCGACGGCGATCGCGGCGCTCGTGTTCCTGACGCTGACGGTGCACAGCCACACGCGCTTCCCCGAGCTCACCAATGCGGAGGCGATCACGCCGCAGGTCGTCGCCGGTCAGGCCGTCTGGCACCGGTACAACTGCGTCAACTGCCACACGCTGTTCGGCGAAGGCGCGTACTACGCGCCGGACCTGACGAAGATCGCGCAGCTGCGCGGCGAGCGCTACCTCACGGCGTACATGCGCGATCCGAGCCAGTTCTACGACGAGCAGATCCACAGGCGGCTCATGCCCCGTCAGGATCTGAGCGATCAGGAGATCGCGGACCTGATCGCGTTCCTCGCATGGGTCGCGAACGTCGACACGCAGGGCTGGCCGCCGCGGCCGATCCTCGTCGCTACGGGGCTCACGATGCCTGGCGCGGCGGAGCAGCCCGGCGTCACCGAGGTGCCGGTGCGGCCCGTGACGGCCGAGGACGACCCGATCGCGGCGGGCGAGAACCTGTTCCGGAACGTAGCGCCGCCGTGCCTCGCCTGCCACTCGACGCAGCCGGGCGTGAACATGGCCGGGCCTTCCCTCGCCGGCATCGGGACGCGGGCCGCCGAGATCGTCGCGTCGGACGGCTACACGGGGCAGGCGTCGGACGCCGAGGGCTACATCCGCGAGTCGATCGTCTCGCCGAGCGCGCACGTCGTTCCCGGCCCGATGTACTCGGCCTCGGGCATGTCGTTCATGCCGGACACGTATCGGTCCGTGCTGAGCGACGACGAGATCGAGCAGCTCGTCGCGTACCTGATGAGCTTCCGCTGAACGCCGTACGGGAAGGCTACCGATGCGCTACAAGTCCCAAGCCGTCGCCTACTGGTACTTCGCGGTCGCGATGGTGCTGTTCGGCCTGCAGATCGTGTTCGGCCTGCTTTCGGCGGCGAAATATCTGGGGCCCGATCCGCTGCTCTACATCCTGCCGTTCGACGTCACGAAGGTCATCCATACGAATCTGCTCATCGTCTGGGTGCTGACGGGCTTCATGGGCGCGACGTATTGGCTCGTGCCGGAGGAATCGCGGACGGAGCTCCACAGCGTGAGGCTCGCCTACGTGCAGCTCGTGCTCTTCACCGTGACGGGCGTCACCGCCGTCATCGGCTATTTGTTCCGCTTTGGCACCGGGAACAAGCTGCTCGAGCAGCCGCTGCCGCACAAGCTCGCGATCGTCGCGACGATGCTGATCTTCCTCTACAACATCGGCATGACGATCAGGAAGGCGGGCCGCTTCACGGTCACGGAGGGCGTGCTCGTGCTCGGCCTCGCCGCGTCCGCCGTGCTGTACCTGCCGGCGCTCCTTCATTTCGACAACTACACGGTCTCGATCTTCTACCGCTGGTGGACGATCCACCTGTGGGTCGAGGGCGTGTGGATGATGATCATGGGCTCGTTCCTCGCGTACCTGCTGATTCGCCTCTCCGGCGTCGACCGCGAGGTCATGGAGAAGTGGCTCTACGTGATCGTCGGGCTCGTGTTCATCGCCGGGATTCTCGGCACGGCGCATCACTACTACTGGGTGGGGGTGCCGTCGTACTGGCTGCCGATCGGCGGCTTCTTCAGCGCGCTCGAGCCGCTCGCGCTCGTCGGCATGGCGGCTTACGCGTACTACGCGCTGCGCAGGTCGGGGCTATCGCATCCGAACACGCTCGCGCTCCACTGGACCATCGGCAGCGCGGTCTTCGCGCTGTTCGGCGCGGGGCTCTTAGGGCTAGCGCATACGTGGCCGGCCGTGAACCGCTGGACGCACGGCACGCTGATCACCGCGATGCACGGGCACTCGGCGTTCTACGGCGCGTACGCGATGATCGTGCTCGCGATGATCACGTATGCGCTGCCTTCGCTGACCCGCTCACGCGTCTCGGGCGAGAGCTACGTAGGCTACGCGGCGTTCTGGCTGCAGATCGCCGGCATGTTCGGCATGACACTGAGCTTCGCGACGGCCGGCGTCGCGCAGGTCTATCTCGAGCGGATCGTCGGGCTCGGCTATCTCGACACACAGCTCAAGATCCAGGTGCACTTCCTGATGCTGATCCTGACCGCATCGGTCTTCGCGATCGGCGTCGGCCTCTTCATCTACGATTTCTTCCGGCGCGTGCCGCGCTCCGAGGTCGTGGGCGACGACGAGCCAATCGAGTTGCCGCGACGCGAGGCGCAGCCTGCCGGCTGACGAAAATCGTGTCAGACACATTTCCCCCGAGAAAAATGTGTCTGACACGATTTTCAGTGGGTCATCGCGTAGATCAGGTAGTTGACGGCGAACTTGTACGCGAGCGCCGTCATCGGCTCGGGATACCGCGGATCGTCCGCGTGCTCCCACGCATCGCCCATGTCCATGTTGAAGTTGATCGCGACCATCAGCCGGCCGTCGTCGTCGAGCACGCCGCGCCAGTGCGGCGTCTCGTAGCGCATGCCGCCGATCCCCGGAATCTGCGTGCGCTGATCGAGATCGTAGAGGACGTGCAGCAGCTCGTGATTCTCGGGCAGATCGACGACTTCCTTGTCCGGAAAGACCCGGCGCAGCGACTCCATGAAGACCGACCACTCGTACTCGCCCCAGAAGTCGTCGACCATCAGGAATCCGCCGCGGTCGAGATACTCGCGAAGCCTGCGCGCCTCGGCCTCGCTGAGCTCCCAGTGCCCGACCTCGACGGCATAGAGCCACGGGTAGTCGAAGACGCGGTCGTCCTCGAGCGTGATCAAACGTCCGCCGTTCCCGTTGTAGTCGACAGACGCGCCGTCGACGCGCGTAAGGCGGTTGATGCCCTGCATCAGGTGGTACTCGGCATCGGGATAGTCAGTGCTCCACGCTCCCCATCCGCGACGGCCCCAGCCGCCGCGGCGGCCGTATGGCGAGTCGGCATAGACGAGCCGCGCGAAGTGGAATTCCGCGCTCGGCGGCGCATCGAGCCTCGAATCGCGGCCCTGCCCGAGCGCGACTCCGAACGCAAGCATCGCCAGCGCGGCGACGCCCCCCCAAAGTCCCAAACGAAGGCACGCTCGCGGTCGCACGTCTTGAAAGCCTCCGCTGCCTCGACGCCGGCCGTGAGCCGGCCGACGGCCTACTCTAACCTACTTTCACGGGCGGCGGCACCGGAACGCTGCCGAGTCGCGCGACTTCCGCGCCCCGGCATTCCGCGCGAAACTACACAGGTTCGATCGAAAGGAAGGGCTCGCCCGGTCGATGAGCCGACGGTTCGGGCTCTTCTCGTTCGATGCTAAAGACGTAACGAGAACTCGGAGTCGTACGTTCATGCAGAAGTCGAAGCTCGTGCCCGCCGTCATCGCCCTTCTGCCGATCGCGGCCGCCGCGCAACCGGCCAGCTGGAACGATCCGTTCCCGCCGCACCGGGTGATGGACAACCTTTACTACGTCGGCACGTCGATGCTGTCGTCGTTCCTGATCACGACGCCGGAGGGGCACATCCTGATCAGCGCGAACTACGAGTCCTCGGTGCCGATCATCAAGGCGAACGTCGAGGAGCTCGGCTTCGACTTCGACGACATCAAGATCCTGATCAGCGGCCACGCGCACCCGGATCACATCGAGGGCAACGCGCTCGTCAAGGAGCTGACCGGCGCCGAGGTCGTCGTCGGAAGGCTCGATGCCCCGTGGGTCGAAGCCGCGCGCACCCCGGACGGCAAGCCGCTGCCGATCGACCGGCTCGTCGACGACGGCGACACGGTGACCCTTGGCGGCACGACGCTGACCGCGCACCTGCTGCCCGGCCATACGCCGGGCTGCCTCGCATGGAGCCTCGACCTCGAGGAGGACGGCCGGACCTACTACGGCTTCATCGAGTGCAGCTTGAACGGCCGCTTCCTGAATTACGTGAACAACGAGGAGTATCCGAGCATCGTCGAGGACATGCGCGCGACGTACAAGAAAGCGGCCGAGATTCCGGTCGAGGTCTTCGTGAGCTCGCACGGTGTCTTCTACGGGCTCGACGAGAAGTACGCGAAGCTCGTAGAGCGCAAGCACGGCGATCCGAACCCGTTCGTCGACCCGGAAGGGTACCGCGCGCACGTCGCCGAGCAGGAAAGGCTCTTCGAGGAGGCGCTCGCGCGACAGCTCGCCCGATGATCCGCAGACGCGCCCGGACGTTCGCGATCGCGGCACTGCTGCTCGCCGCGTGCGCGAGCGCGCAGGAAACCGACAGCCTGCGCGCGGAGGCGCAACGCCTGTTCGGGTCGATCCCTCCGGTACGCGTCGAGGAAATTGGCCGGCCGATCGTCGAGCTCGGCCGGGCGCTCTTCTGGGACGAGCGCTTGTCGTCGAGCGGAAGCGTCGCCTGCGCGAGCTGTCATCCCGCTGAGGCGGCCGGCGCCGACGATCGCCGCTTCTCGATCGACGCTCGCGGCAGGCCGACGTCGCGGAATGCGCAGTCGGTCTTCAACAGCCAGGCCGCCTCGGCCGGCCTCCGCTGGACCGCGGATCGTCCGTCCGGCGCGGCACAGGCCGTCGGCTCGATCACCGGCTCGATGGGCTTCGACGCCGCCGCGGACATCGTTCCGGTGCTCGATCGAAACGGCTATCGAGACCTGTTCGCAGCAGCGTTTCCGGACGACGCCGAGCCGGTCTCGCCGGAGAACTTCGGCCGCGCGCTGCAGGCGTACCAGGAGACGTTACGCACGCCCGCACGGTTCGACCGATGGCTCGACGGCGACGACGCCGCGTTGACCACCGTCGAGCTGCGCGGCCTCGAGCGCTTCATCTCGATCGGGTGTGCCGGCTGCCATGACGGCCCTCTGCTCGGCGGCACGCGCCTTGCTCGCTTCGGCGTCGTCGAGGACTACAGGCCGCACACTGGCTCGACGGGAAACGATACGGGGCTCATGCGCACGACCGGCGACGAATCCGACCGGGACGTGTTTCGTGTGCAGCCGCTACGCAACGTCTCGCGTACCGCTCCGTATTTTCACGACGGGTCGGTGGCCGACCTCGAGACCGCGACCCGCATCATGGCGCGCGTGCAGCTCGGCCGCACGCTCGGCGATACCGAGCTGACCGAGCTCGTCGCCTTCGAGCGCGCGCTCGCGGGCGAAGTCCCGGCGCACTATGCGCCGCCTGCGAGCCGCGAGGCTCCTCGTCGGCCGTCCGCGGATTGAGTCGACCGACGACCGCACGCCGACGCTCGCCCGTTTGAACGGCGCTGTCGTTCCCCGTTATTGTTTCACCCGCTAAGCGCACGCGCGGACGCGTCGCCTGCGATTGGCACCGAGGAGCAGATTCGGATGAAGCAAGAAGAGACGGCGCAGTTGCCGGAAGGCTACGGCAGCGAGGTCGCATCACAGACCGGCCGCGCGCTCATCGGCATCCGGGAGTGCGTCCTGCGCGGAGAGTTCTCCCGAGGCGAGCGTCTCTCGGAGATCGCGATCAGCGAGCGGCTGCAGATGTCGCGAACGCCGATCCGCATGGCCCTCGAGCGGCTGGCGCATCTCGGGCTGCTCGAGGTCGGCCCGAAGGGCGGCTTCTTCGTCCGGGAATTCACGATCGCGGATGTCCGCGACGCGATCGAGGTGCGGGCCGTGCTCGAAGGCACGGCCGCGCGGCTCGCTGCCGAGCGGCTGGCGCACGATTCGGAGCTCGACGAGCTGCGCCGGCTTCGTGACCGGATGGATAGCCTCTCCGAGCTCTCGGTGACCTCGCTCGATCTCTATATGGACTCCAACGAGGCCTTCCACGCGACCGTCGTCGAGCTCAGCAAGAGTCCGATTCTGAAGCGGATGATCGAGCAGGCGAGCTCGCTTCCGTTTGCATCGCCGAATGCATTGGTGTTCTCGACGCCGATGCTCGATCCGACGCATCGGACGCTCGCGGTGGCGCTCGAGCAGCATCGTGCGCTCATCGAAGCGATCGCGCATCGCGAAGGCACACGCGCCGAGCACCTCGCGCGCGAGCATGCCCGTCTCGGGCGAATCGCGTTCGACCGCGTGCTGTCGACGCCCGGCCTGCTGAGCAGCGTCCCGGGCGGGACGCTGATCAACGTCGGGTCCCAGTGAGAGCGGCTGGCCCGACGGACGCGCCGGCCCCTTGCGGGGAGCCTCAGACCGACAGCGTGTCGGGCTCGAGCCGCCCCGTGCTGTCGCCGAACTTGTCGAGGTGCACGCCGACCTTGTCGAGCACCGTCAGCAGCAGGTTCGTCATCGGCGTGTCGTCCGCGAAGCGGATGTGCTGTCCCGTCCTGACCTTCCCGCCGAGCCGCCCGACGAGCAGGCACGGCAGGTCGTGATGACGGTGCAGGTTCCCGTCGCCCATGCCGCTGCCGTAGATCAGGAGGCTGTGATCGAGCAGGCTCCCGTCGCCCTCGGGCGTCGCCGCGAGCTTCTCGGCGAACTCCGCGAAGAGCTGCACGTGGTATGTGTCGATCCGCGACTTCTTGTCGATCAGCCCCGGATCGTCACGGTGATGGGAGACGTTGTGGTGACCGTCCGGCACGCCGATGTTCGGGTAGCTGAGCCCGGAGAGCTCGCGCGACATGATCATGCTGAACACGCGCGTGACGTCCGCCCGGAACGCGAGCAGCGTCAGGTCGAACATCAAGCGCGTGTGCTCCTCGTAAGTGTCCGGAATGCTCGTCGGCCGTGCCGGCAGATCGAGATCCTTCGCCGCGTGCGCTTCCGCGCTCTGGATCCGCCGCTCGACCTCGCGCACCGCATCGAGGTACTCGTCGAGCTTGCGGTGGTCGCCGGGGCCCAACGTCCTTGCGAGCGCAACCGCCTCGCTCCTGACCGAGTCGAGGATGCTGCCCGTCGCCCGCGCGCGCGCGAGCCGCGCCTCGCTCGAGCCGCCGTCGCCGAAGAGCCGCTCGAACACGATGCGCGGATGGATCTCCGCGAGATTCGGCGTCGTCTCGTTGCGCCACGACACCGTGTTCACGTAGAAGCAGTCGCCCGAGTCGCACTGCCCCTGCATCGGCGGATCGACACTGAGCTCGATCGACGGCAGCGCCGTGTCCGCGCCGATCTTTTGCGCAGCGATCTGATCGGCCGTCGTCGCGAGCTTCACCTCGACTCCGGGGCGCGTGCGGTCGTACGCGTGCACGCCCGTCAGCCATGCCGCCGACGAGCGCGGGTGATCTCCCGTGCCGTCGCCCTTCGTGTCCGCCTCCCGGTGCGCGAGGTTGCTCAGCACGTTCAGATACGACCGAACGTTCGCGAGCGGCTTCAGATTCGGCGTCAGCTCGAAGTCCTTGCCGAGCGTCTTCGGCGTCCAGTTCGCGTGCACGATGCCGTTGCCGACGTAGACGAACCCGAGACGCGGGGGCGCCGCCGGCGCGTCGGCCGCAAACGCAGGCACCATCGAGTCGAGCAGCGGCAGCGCAATCGTCGCGCCCGCGCCCCGCAGGAACGTCCGTCGGTCGATCGCCTTCTTCGTCACGAACATCGTCAACCCCCGATCTCTGCCGCCCGCGCCTCGTTCGGCGCCGCCGGCCCTGCCGTGATCTCGCGAGACGCCCCGTTCTCGGCAGGCGCCTGCCGCATCCTGAACGGCACGCTCTTCACGATGCCGCGCACGAGCGCCGCGAACGTGTAGTTCTCCTTCGCCGCGTCTCGAACGATCTTACGCACCGCGGGCTTGTCGTAGTACTGGACGTTGCGCCCGAGCGCGTACATCAGGAGCTTTTCGGTCACCGCGCCGACGAACCGCTCGGGGTCCTTCAGCAGCAGCGCCTTCACGCCGTCGATCCCGTCGATCACGGTGCCGTCCGGCAACTCGCTCGACGCCTCGATCGGCAGCCCGCCTTCGGCGTCGCGCCAGCGCCCGATCGCATCGAAATGCTCGAACGCAAAGCCGATCGGGTCCATCTGCGCGTGACAGCTCGCGCACTCCGGGTTCGCCCGATGCGCCGCCATCGCCTCGCGCAGCGTCATCTTCACCTGCTCGTCCGGCTCCTCCGCCTCGAGCGCCGGCACGTTCGGCGGCGGCGGTGGCGGGGGAGACGCGAGCAAGTTATCGAGCACGTACTTCCCGCGCAGCACCGGCGACGTCCGCGTCGGATACGACGTCAGCGTCAGGATGCTTCCGTGCCCGAGCAACCCTCCGCGATGGCTCCCCGCAGGCAGCTCCACGCGGCGAAAGTGCGTCCCCTTCACGAACGGGATGCCGTAATGCGTCGCGAGCCGCTCGTTCAGGAACGTGTAATTCGCCGTGATCAGCTCGAGGACGCTCTTCTCCTCGCGCAGGATGCTCTCGACGAAGCGCTTCGTCTCCTCGACGAAATCCTCGCGCAGCCCGTCGTCGAAGTCCCGGAACAGGAACACGTCCGGCTCCTTGAGCTCGAGATCGCGCAGGAACAGCCACTGGGACGCGAAGTCCTCGACGAGCGCGTCCGCACGCGGATCTGCGAGCATCCGCTCGACCTCGCGGTCGAGCACGTCGTCGTCGGTCAGACGGCCCGAGACGGCAAGCTCGAGCAGCCGCTCGTCCGGCAGACTGCTCCACAAGAAGAACGACAGGCGCGACGCGAGCTCGAGCGGGCTCACCGGGAACGCCTCGCCTGGGGTCACGCCGTCCGGCACGCGCTCGATCCGGTACAGGAACTGCGGGCTGACGAGGAGCCGCTCGAGCACGCGCTGGACGCCTGCGTCGAAGCTCCCCTCCGCGCGCCCCGCCTCGTAGAACGGGAAGAGCGCGGCGACGTCCGCATCGTCGATCGGCCGCCGATAGGCCTGCTCGGCGAGGCTCGCGATGATCTGCCGCGCGCACGGCGCCTCGTCCTCCGCGCTCGTCGGCGTGCAGACGAAGATGCGCTCGCGGCTCGGCGTCTGCCCGGGCCCCGTCGGGTTGTGCGGGCCGCTGATCGTCACGAGCTCGATCGCGGGCAGCGTCCCGCGGCTCCTCCGCTGCACCCGCACCGTCGACTCGTCGAGTGCGAGCGTCCGCCGCACGAACGTGACGCCCACCTCGTGCGGGCCCGCGCTCACCGGCACCGTGAACTCGAGCACCTCCGCCTCGCGGCCACGGCTCGTCCCGACCTTGCCCGATGCGGCACGCTCCCCGTCGATCGTAATCTCGATCTCGTGCGGCTCGCGCGCGGCGCGCTCCATCTCGACGTGGAACGTGTATTCGGCATCGAGCGGGAAGTAGCTCTTCACGTGCAGCCCGCCGCGCGTGCCGAACGGGAGCCCCTCCACGGATTCGTCCTGCGGCAGCTCGAGCGGCATGCGATGCAGGTTCACCATCTCCGGCATCCGCATGTCGCCGACCGCGAGCCGGCTGATCTTCTGCGCTGCCGCGATGTAGCGCTCCATCACGACCGGCGACACGAAGAGCAGATCCGCGATGTTGTCGAACCCGCTGCTCGCGTTGTCCGCCGGCAAGAGCACGTCGTAGTCCATCTCCGCCGGAAGATCTTCCAGGCGCAGCATGTCGCGGATGGCGTTCTTGTACTCCGTCCGCGTGAGCCGGATCAGCTGCGGCAGCTGCCCTGCGTTCGGCCGCTCGGCGGCCGCCGCATCGAGCTCCCGCTCGAGATACGCCGTGACGCGTCGATACGTCGCCTCGTCCGGGCGCGGCTCCTCGGGCGGCGGCATCGTCCCCGCGCGGAGCTTGTGCAGCACCTTCTCCCAACTCTCCGCGTGCGCGCCGATGTCGGCAAGGTGCGCAGGGTCGATCAGCATGTCACCCGAGCGGATCGAGCGATCGTGGCAGTCGAGGCAATAGGCGCGGAACGTCTCGCTCGCGAGCGCCGCATCGCGGCTGCCCGAGCCCGGGATGCCGAAAGACACCGTGTAGCCTGCGATCCCAGCGGCCGAGACCGCTGCCGCGCCGAGCACGACTGCTCTTGTTCTTCTGCTTCTCCCCGCGGTCACGCCCGTTCCCTGAGACTCAGCTTCTCGGCTATGGTACCCTCGATTGCATGCAAATGCATGGCGCCGGCTAACGATGCGTACCTTTCGTTTTGCGCTCATCTCTTTGATCTGTGGAGTCGCCGCGCCGGCGATCGGCGGAACATCCGACCTGATCGAGGCCGTCAAGCACGGAGATCTGCATGCAGTCCTGTCCACGATCGACGCCGGTGCCGACGTCGACGCGACACTCGGCGACGGCTCGACGGCACTGCACTGGGCGGTCGAGATGGAGGCCTTCGAGATCGTCGAGGCGCTGCTCCAGGCCGGCGCCGATCCCACCGCCGCGACGCGCAACGGCGTCACGCCGCTCGCGCTCGCGGCGCACGCCGGGAACGACGCGATCATCGCGCGGCTGCTCGACGCGGGCGCCGATCCGAACGAGCGCTCCGAGGAAGGTCAGACGGCGCTGATGCTCGCGGCGCGCAACGGTAAGCCCGACGCCGTGCGGCTTTTGATCGAGCGCGGCGCGGACGTGAACGCGGTCGAGCCGTTCAGGCAGCAGACCGCGCTGATGTGGGCGGCCGGCGAAGGCAACGCCGAGGCGATCCACCTGCTGGTCGACCACGGGGCCGAGCTCGACGCACGCTCGGTCGGCGGCTTCACCGCGCTCATGTTCGCCGCGCGCGAGGATCGGCTCGAGGCCGCGCGGGCGCTCGTCGAGCGCGGCGCCGACGTCGATGCGGTCGCGCCCGACGGCACGAGCACGTTGAACATGGCGATCGTGAACGCGCACTACGACGTCGCGTCGCTGCTCGTTGCGGCCGGCGCGAACCCGAACCTGCCCGATCCGCGCGGCTCGCCGCTGCACATCATCGCGTGGCTGCGCGAGCCCGGCGCGACCGGTCAAGCGGCCGTCGGCGACGAGGCCGACGCCCCGCCCCGGCCGCAGGGGCGCGTCACGAGCCTCGAGCTCGCGCGTCAGATCCTCGAGGCCGGCGCCGATCCGAACGTGCGCATCGACTGGCAGGAGATGCGCTTCAACAAGGTCGCCGGCATGGCGCGCAACCCGCCGGGGCTCACGCTCGGGCGTCACCTCCTCACGTACAACGGCGCGACGGCGTTCTACGTCGCGGCCAAGAACGGCGACGCGCCGCTGATGCGGCTCCTCGTCGAATATGGCGCCGATCCGTTGATCACGAACCGCTTCGGCATCACGCCGCTGATGGTCGCCGCGGGCCTCGACACGTGGGAGGGCGAGACGCCGGGTCCGCACACCGGCGTCAGCGAGGCGGAACGGCTCGAGGCCGTGAAGCTCGCGGTCGAGCTCGGCAACGACGTCAACGCGCGCGCCGACTTCGGCGACTTCGAGATGATCGGCGATCCCGCGTACACGCTCCTCTACTACCCGCACAACATCGAGGAGCTCGCCGATCTCGGCGTCGGCGATCCGCGCTGGGACGACAGCACGGCGCTGCACGGCTCGATCATCTCGGGCCAGCCGTCGATCACGCGCTACCTCATCGAGCAGGGCGCAGACGTCGATGCGAAGAACGCGCTCGGCTGGACACCGCTGATGATGGCCCGCGGCGTGTTCCTCGCGAACGCCTCGCGCGAGTTCCCCGCCGCGGAGGCGATCCTGCTCGAGGCGATGGCCGCGCAGGGCATCCCCGATTCCGCCGCCGACTAATTGGGACTAATTGGGGTCAGAGCCCTTTGACCGAGTCTAAGGGCTCTGACCCCGATTTCCGTGCTACCTTCGGGGCGATGAGCTCGAGCACGCTGCGGGCTCCGTCGCCGTCCGCGGGCGACGGACCGTTCTATCTTCCGACCGGCGACGAAGTGTCGATCTTCGCCGAGTGCCACGCGCGCGGGCTCGCCGTGATGCTGAAGGGTCCGACCGGATGCGGCAAAACTCGGCTCGTCGAGCACATGGCGTGGCGACTCGGCCGGCCGCTCGTCACCGTCTCGTGCCACGATGATTTGACCGCGAGCGATCTCGTCGGACGATTCCTGATCCGCCATGACGGCACGGTCTGGCAGGACGGCCCGCTGACGCGCGCCGTTCGCGAGGGCGCGATCTGCTATCTCGACGAGATCGTCGAGGCACGGCAGGACACGGTCGTCGTGCTGCATTCGCTGACCGACCACCGCCGAATGCTGTCGATCGACAAGACCGGCGAGCAGATCGAGGCCGCACTCGGTTTCCAGCTCGTGATCTCGTACAACCCGGGCTACCAGCGGATGCTGAAGGACCTGAAGCCGAGCACACGGCAGCGCTTCGTCGCGATCGAGCTCGACTTCCCCGCTCCGGAGCAGGAGGCCGCGATCGTCGCGCACGAGAGCGGCGTCGATCGCGCGACCGCGCACGAGCTCGTCACGCTCGCAGGCCGCATCCGTGCGCTCCGTGACCGCGGCTTGCCCGAGGTGCCGAGCACGCGCCTGCTCGTCGCGGCCGGCGCGCTCGTGACGCGCGGCGTGCCGATACGCGACGCGTGCCGCGCGGCGATCGTCGCACCGCTGACGGACGACGACGCGCTCGGCGCGGCGCTTCGCGATCTCGTCGACGCGACGTTCGTCTGACGACCGCGAGCGATGAGCGAGCCCGAAGAGCTCCTCGCGGACGCAGCCCGGCACGCAACGGTCTTCGCGCGTGACCTCTGGCGCCGACAGCGGAGCCGCGCTCGCAGCGCGCGGCTCGAGCTCGCCGATGTCGCTCCGCGGCTCGATCTCCTGATCGCCGCGGTGTTCGCCGAAGGACGCCGCCTCCGCGTCGCGCAGCGTCCGCCGCCGACGACGTGGCTCCGCCAGACGTTCAGTGCGGACCGCGGCCCACGAGCGACGCACGCGGTGCCCGCGACCGACGGCGAGAGCATCTGGCTGCCGGGCACGCTCGATCTCGACGACGACGCGCTCGCCGAGCGCTGCTATCGAACGATCGCGTTGTCACAGGCGGCGCGCGCGCAGCGCGGCAGCGCCGGCCCGACAGGCACACTGCAGAACGGTCTCAGCGCCGATGTCTACCTCCTGCTCGAGGCCTACTCCGCGGACGAGACACTCGCGGCGCTGCTGCCGGGGCTCGCGCCGTCGATCGATCAGCTCAGGCACGTCGCACTCGAGCGCCGCCCCCCGGTCGACGCATTCCCTGCGCACCGACGCCCGCTCGAGCGTCTCGCGCGCGAGCTGCTCGAGAGCCGCTGCGGCCGCCCGCGCGACACGGCGCTCGTGACGTCGTCGCCGGCGACGTCGCTCGAGCTTGCGAAGCGAATCGCTGCCGACATCGCGACGCGCGCCGGCACCGATCGGTTCGGCACCGAGCCGCTGTACAAGGATTGGTGGACCGGCGCGCTGCTCCCGGCGGCTGGCGATGCCGCTCACGTACCCGACGAGGCGTCCCTGCCCGACGACGATTCGGATGCCGTGCCGTCCGCCGCGCGCCTTCGCCGCAGCCCGACGCGACGCGACGCGGTCGAGGGCGAAGAGGACGGCGACGACGACCCGGGGCTCGTCACCGTTCAGCAGGACGATCCGCACCCTCACGCCGAGGATCCGATGGGCCTCAACCGCCCCGCCGACCGTGACGACGACACGAGCGCCGATGCGCTTGCCGACATGGTCTCGGATGTGCCGGAGGCGCGAACGATCGCGACGCCCGCCCCGCCGAAAGAGATTTTGCTCTCCGACGATCCTCCCGATCCGCGTGCGAAGCTCGACCTTCGCGACGACTCGACGCGGGACGAATGCATTCGCTACCCCGAATGGGACTACCGCAGGAACGCGTATCGCGAGCCCGGCGCCGGCGTGCGCCCGTCGGTCGCGCCGCCGGGACCCGACGAGTGGATCGACGCGACGCTTGCGAAGCACGCGGCGATGCTCGACGTCGTACGCCGACGGTTCGAGACGCTCCGCGCGCGGCGCGTGCGCCTGCGCCGGCAGCTCGACGGCGACGACATCGATCTCGACGCGTGCATCGAGCAGCACGCGGACCGCGCGGCCGGGCGCCACAGCGCGGAACGGCTCTACGAGATCCGCCGCGCGGCCGACAAGGATCTCGCCGTGCTGCTCCTGATCGACGTCAGCGGCTCGACCGACGGCTGGATCGCAGAAGACAGGCGCGTGATCGACGTCGAGCGCGAAGCGCTTCTGATCGTCGCCGTCGCGCTCGAAAGCCTCGGCGAGCCGTTCGCGATCGAGGCGTTCTCCGGCGAAGGACCTGACCGCGTAGCGCTGCGCACGGTGAAGCGATTCGACGAGCCCTTCGGACGCGACATCGCGCGCAGGATCGCGGGCCTCGAGCCCGAGCGCTACACGCGCGCAGGCGCTGCGATCCGTCACGCGACTGCGCTCCTGATGCGGCGCCGCGCCGAGCACCGTCTGCTGTTGCTCCTGTCGGACGGCAAGCCGAACGACGTCGACGAGTACGACGGCCGCTACGGCGCCGAGGACATGCGCCAGGCGGTCGTCGAAGCGAAACTGCAGGGCATCTTCCCTTTCTGCCTCACGATCGATCGCCACGCGGCGAGCTACCTGCCGCGCGTGTTCGGCGCGCATCAATACGCGCTGCTGCCGGATCCCGCGCGGCTGCCCGAGGTGCTCGTCGAGTGGTTGAAGCGGCTGATCGCGGCGTAGCGTAGTTGCCGATCGCGTTACCGGTTGCCCGGCCGCGGCACGATCGTGCTCGCGCACGCTGCGCGGACCTCGCGATACACGGCGTCGGGGCACGTCTCGTAGCGGCGGGAGAAGTGAAACGGAACGAGCCGTGCGACGTTCGCGGCCGACGCGATCTCGCCGCACGCCGTCGTCGTCAGATGCCCCGTCCGTGCCGCTCGATCGGCATCGGCTTCGCGAAACGTCGACTCGCAGAACATCACGTCCGCATCGCGAGCCAACGCCTCGAGCCGCCGCCTGTTGTCCGCCGTATCGGCGAGGTCCGTTGCATAGACGAGCTTCGTGCCCGGACGAAGCAGCACGAGCTCGTCGGCGAGCTCGCGGACGCGACGCTTCGAGCCGTCCGGAAGGTCGAGCATGTCGTCGGTTCGACCTGCCGCAACGTGATCCTTGAGCCGTGCGAGCCACGGGCCGGGCTCGAGACCGAGTGCGGCAAGACGCTCCTTGCGCACGTTGATCCCGACGACGGATTCGAGCGCAAACGCGAGCACGGGCGTCAGGTGATCGAGCATCACGGCGCGCACGCGAACGAGCGGCTCGTCGAGCAGCAGACCGCCGTCCGCGCGTGACTCGCCCACTGCACGGGGGATCGGATCGCCGGCGCGGACCGCGAATCTACGCGCGACGTCGTCGGCGCCGACCTCCGTGACGTCGAAGCACGGCGCGCCCTCGCCGGCGCGATCCCAGTGCACGCCGTTCACGAGCCCGCTGACGTTCGCAGCAATACCGGGCGGACCGTGCAGCCTGCAACTCGACGTCACACCGATCCGCGAGCGCAGCAGCCAAAGGAAACCCGCGATGTGATCGATGTGAGCATGCGTGATGAAGACGTCGGTGACCTGATGCGCGACGCGCGCGCCCAGACGATGTGTCTCGCCGAGATCGAACAGCAGCGTTCGGCTCCGATGCTGCATCCGCACGAGGAGCAACGGGTCGCCGAACACGCCGTTGACGAGCGTCGCGACGAACGGGCCGACGCGGACGACCGGCTGCAGGTCCGCGATATCCGCGCGGGCGTTCTCGCGGTCGCTCGCGTCGTCCGCGTCCGCCGGCGAGCCGTCCTCGGGTGCGTCCGGTCTCGCGAGACGGCGCGTCGTGCTCGAGCGGGAACGCGGGTCCGCTGCGTCGAGATAACGGACGTCGCGGCCGAAGCGTTCCGCGGTCCCGAGGCGCCCGTCCGACGCGCGCCGCGCATCGCGAATCAGTAGCGCGGTCGCGGCCTTCGCATCGCCTCGCACCCGGACCCGTGCGAGCCCACCGTGCAGAGCCAGCACCTCGCCGAATGCGACGCACGTCTGCTCGTTCAACAGCGCGACCTGTCGTCCCGGCCACGCCGAAGGTGCCTCGCGCGGCGGAGGCGTGCCGATCACGGTCAGCGAATCGAGGTCGAGCTCCTGCTCGAACGCACCCTTTGCGAGATACGCATCCCACGACGCGGTGCGGTCGCGCGCACGTGCCCGCTTTCCAGGCGCGTGAGCCTCCGGCGCAGCAGGCACCGTCACGACGCGAAACCCGAGCGCACGGAGCTCGGAGGCGAGCCCGTCTCCTCGGCCAAATCGCTCGAGCAGCACGACGAGCGTCGCGCGCGCAGCGGTCGCGAGCGCCGTCACGAGCTCGGCCCCGGGCACGCCGCGGACGGCGCCCGGCCCGTCGATCAGCCACGCGCGCCGCGCCGACCGATCGAGCAGCCGCACGACCGCCTGCGCGAGCGGCAGGCGGAAGCGCACCGCGTCGAGCGTGCAGACGGGCTCGACGTCGACGAGCCTCCATGAGCCGCCGTCCCAGTCACCGGTGCAGACGGCGCCCGGCGGTCCGAAGGCCGGCGAGCCGGGATCACACCCGATGCAGCCGACGTCGATTCCCGCCGTCGCCGCATGCGCGGCGAGCCTCGCCGCCAACGTCGACTTACCGGCGCCCGGCGCACCGGCGAGCAGCACGTGACCGCCGGCTTCGAGCGTCGCTGCGATGAGATCGATACCCACGAGGGAGGTCGAAGAGGGTTTCGGCTTCCAGTATAGGCGGCCGAGAGCAAGGCCGTGTGGCGTACGTCAGTCGATGCGCTCCGCGCGCAAGGTCTGCCCTGCCTGACGCAGCACCAACGCGCGCGCCGTGCCGGTCTCGTCGGGCTCGAACGTGATCTGCGCGTCGGTTACCTTGTAGAAAAAAAGCACGTCGCTCGCGGGGAATATTTCGACTCGCGGCTGGCCGGTCAGCTGCGCGAACAGCGAATTGCCTTCCCGCGCGATCGTGAAAACGAGCGCGGGCGTCAGACCGTATCGCCCGACGTAGCCGTCGTAGATTGACGGATCGACGTCCGCGACTCGATACCCGAACCACTCGTCGGGCTGATCGGCGTCGCCGTCGAGCCTGCGGGCGACCTGCTCGACGCCGAGCTGGCGGAGGACGAGCGAATGGACGCGCCCCGCGTCGTCGCTCCGAAACTCGATGTCCGCATCGACCCCGGCCGGAAAGAACAGCGTCTCGCTCTCCGGAAACACCTCGAACCGCGGCTGCCCCGTCAGCTCCGCGAAGAGACGACCGCCGTCGCGCGACACGACGATCTCGACGCCCGGCACGAGCTCGTAACGGCCGACGAGCGGCTCGAGCTTCGAGGGCTCGAGCGTGATCCGCGTCCGCTCGCGTGGTGGCCGCAGAAGCGGGGAGTCGGGCGGCAGCAACGGCGCGCTCGGATTCAACAGATGCGCGCCGATATCGTCGACGCCGGCCGGCGTGGACTGGTTCGTCAGCACGACCACACCGACGCCGGCGTTCCGGTCGAGGCCGATGAACGAGCGATAGCCGCCGGTGCCGCCGTTGTGCCACACGAGACCGGTGTCACCGCTCCCGGCGTGCCAGGCGAGGCCGATGTCGAGACCCGGGAGCGCGGCTCGGCGCTGCTCGAGCATGACGTCCAGCGGATCGTCGAGCGGGCCCTCCTCATGGCCGAGGAAGTACGCGACGAACGTCAGCAGATCGTCGACCGTCGACTTCAGCGCCCCTGCCCCCGCCAGCGTCGGCAGCTCCCAGTTCGACGTCGGCGCGCCGCGGACGTCGTGACCGACCGCGAGCCGCGCGCGGAGGCGGCGACCGAGATCGACGGCGGTGCTCGTCATCCCGAGCGGGCGCGTGATGCGCTCGCGGACGAGCGTCTCGAAGTCGCGGCCGGCCGCGAGCGCGAGCGCCTGGCCGAGCAGACCGTACCCGAGGTTCGAGTACTCGTACTCTGCACCGACAGCCCTCGGCAGCTCGTAACTTGAAAGGAAGGCATAGAGCTGCTCGACCGAATAGTCGGCGTACGGGTTAGCCGGATCCGCCGGCGCCATGTTCCCCGGCAGCCGCGGCAGACCCGAATGGTGCATCGCGAGCTCGCGCAGCGTGATCGCTCGGCCGCCGCGCTCCGGCACGTCGACGCCGGCCGGCAGATAGGTTTCGACGGGTGCATCGAGATCCACCTCACCGCGTGCCGCCATGTCCGCAAGGAGCAGCGCCGTGAAGACCTTCGTGACCGAGCCGATCTCGAATACGGTGTCGCCGTCGACGGCGCGACGGGCATGCTCGCCGGGACTGCCGTGCGCGACGACGCGACGCCCGTCCGGCTCGACGACGCCGACGACGATGCCGATCCGGTCCGCGCGCTCGCCGACGCGCTGCCGCAGGATCTCGAGAATCTCGTCGTCGCTCGGCACGCCCCATGCGCCGCGGACGACCGTGATGTACGCGGCGAGCACGGCGATCGATAGCATGCGACGGAGAACGGTCATCGCAAGGCTCCTCCGGAGGTCGGCGCGCCTCGTGCCGAAGCGGGCAAGGCGCGGCGTTTAGCATGCTCGAACTCGAGATCGTTCACAACGGAGCGACCTTGGCCGCCGGAGGCCCTGCTGCGACGCGTCGACGCCGGGCGACGCCCAGCGCCGGCCGGTCTGTGACCGACCTCAACGCCGCGCGTGTGGAATTCCGCATACGCTCGGTCGGCTGCCGGGAATGTTCCGTATGAGCGAAGACCGCGAGGACTACGAAGACGACGCGACCGAGGCACGTTGGGGCCTCAAGGCGCTTGCGGCGCGGGCCGTCGAGGTCGCGAGGACGGCGAGGTCCGCAACGTCGAGCGCGGCGGCGAAGGCCACGGCGGCCGCGAAGGCGGCCGCGTCACGCGCTCGCGAGCCGTCGGAGGCGGACGCCGATACGCCGGACGAGCGCGACGAGCAGATCGCGCGGCTCGAGCACGATATCGGCGCCGAGCGTGCGCGAACCGCGGAGCTCGAAAGCGCCGTCAAAGCGCTCGAGTTCAAGCTCGGCATCCTCGAGCAGAGCTACGGGAAGCAGCTCGCGGACGCGAGGGCGGAAGGCGACGCGGCGAAACGGGAGCTCGCGGAGGTGAAGGCGCAGCTCGCGGAAACGATTCGCGAGTTGAAGGACGTCACGGCGCATCGTGATCGGCTGCGCGACATGCTCTCGTTCGACGGCAGGCGAATCCCCCCCGAGCTCCGCGACCGGCAGCCGGGGGACGAGGACACGATTGCGCGGATTCTGAACGCGGTGCCCGACCCCGGCGAGAAAGCGAGCGATCCCTCGGCGGCCGACGACGAGCCCGAGACCGGCGACCTGCTGTCGCCCGATCTCGTGTTCGACGCGAACGACGATCGCGAAGACGACGACGAGACGAGAGCGGCGCGGGGCTAGCGCGCAGGACGGCGAATGCGCCGCCCGTCGCGGCGCTTCGATCATTGCCGGCGAACGCTCTCTCCTTCACTCATCGATCCGCAAGCGCCGATCCCGATCAACCCGACTGCACGCGCGGACCCAGCAGGATCGGCGCGTAGACCGCGAGAAAGACGACGAACGCCGCCGCCCAGAGCGCGACCGCGCACGCGAGCACGTGCACCGGGCCGAGCGGCAGCACGACGGGGCCGAATACGCGCACGAGCGCGCCGGCAACGACGAGCGCGTACGCGACGCCGATCGCACGATGGACGACGAGCGGTCGTCCGGTATGTCCGAGCGCAACCCGCGTCGTGACCGCGAGGATCATCGTGCCGAATACGCCCGCCGTCTGCGCATGCAGCCAGTTCGCGGCCCACGGCGCTTCGGCGAGGATCCACACGGCCTTCAGCGCGAGCGCCGCGGCGACCCAGCCATAGCCGACATGCAGGATCAGCACGATCGGCATCTTGAGCGTCTTCCACCCTTCCCAGCGCGCGAGTCGTGCGGCGACGAGCAGGGCCGCGGCCGCCGCGACGGCGCCGGCCGCAGCGGACAGAGGGGCGACGAGATCGACGACGACGACGGCCGCGATCGCGGCGAGCGACGCGCGCTCGAGCCAAGGCGCAGGCCGAATCGATGTCCCAACCCCTTCGCGCATGAGCGCGTTCCGCGTGAACGCGGGCACGATCCGGCCGCCGACGACGACCACCATCACGAGCACGATGTTCGCGGCGAAGCGGAGCGGATCGAACGGCAGCGAGAGCAGTCCGACGGACACGGCGTGAAACGCCGCGTCCGCGACGAACAGCAGGCCGAGCAGCAGCAGGAACGGGAAATTCCGCACGTTGCGCGTCCGGACGAGCGGCCCGGCAAGCGCGGCCGCGAGCGCCGGGAAGAACGCGAGATCGAGCACGACGGCCGGCGTCGCGTGGAGCCCGGTCAACGGGCTCGAGACGACGCGGCCTGCGACCCACAGGAGCACGAGACTTGCGAGCGGAACGCCCGAAACCGGCTTCGTCCCGGTCCACGTCGCCGCCGCCGTCAGCAAGAAGCCGGCGATCGCGGCCCCGACGAAGCCGAAGATCATCTCGTGCCCGTGCCAGCGAAAGAGCGGCAGCGCATCGCCGCCCCAACCTGCTCCGCGGAGCGCGGCGACGAGCAGCACGAGCGCGAGCACGGCCCAGGCCGCGCCGAGCAGGAAGAACGGACGGAACCCGTACGACAAGAAATTGCGCATCATCGCGATCCGTCGCTTGGAGCGTTTGCTATCGATCGGCAGACGTGCCCCTGCGAAGCGACGCAACGCCGAGCCACGCGGCACCGACGAGCGCGCCGAGCTTCACGGCCTCGACCGCGACGTAGACGTCGTGCAGCACCGACGGCGGAGGCATGCCGCCCTGAATGATCGTCTCGACGCGCGCATCGAGTGGCGGCAGCAGGACGAACCCCTGCAGCAGGACGATCGTGAGCAGGAAGCTCGCGACGAGCGTCGCGTAAGGCAGCGCGGACGCGCCGTGCGGTGTCTCGTTCGCTACGCCGCGCCCGAGCATCCGCGGCCGGTCCCACGCGAGCGCGGCGATCAGCGTCGCCGCCGCGATCACGAGCTCGACACGGTTGTACCAGTGAAACGTCTGCCGGCCGACGTCGAGCGCGACCGGCAGCGTGAGAGTCGGCGCGAGAAACTTCACCGGCGTCGCGAGGAACGAAACGCCGAGCAGCGCGCCGATCCAGACGAGCGAGACGACCGCGAACACGACGACCGCGGTGTCGGTGCGCGCCGCGGTCGCGGCCGGAGTCCTTTCCACTATGGCCATGCGTTGCCTCCTGACTGCATTCCTTACGCGCGCGATCCTTCGCACGCTCGCCGCGCTCGAATCCGCCGCGGCGCCCTGCATCACGCAGCCGACGCGGCGCTCGGTATCCTCCGCTTGCGTTTGCGCTCTCCGGCGGACCGGTCGAGCAGCCCGTCGAGCCGGCCTTTCGGCCCGAGCAGATCCTCGAGCGTGTAGCGATCGAGCACGTCGAGGAACGCGCCGAGCGCATCGCCGAGGACGCCCTTCAGCACGCACACCGGCGCGATGACGCACGCGCCCGGCGACGTTTTGTCGAAGCACGGAACGATGTGAAACGCACCCTCGACCTCGCGGACGACATCGCCGAGGCGAATCTGCGACGCGGGCACGCCGAGCTTGAGCCCGCCGCCTTTGCCGCGCAGCGTCTCGAGATAGCCCGCGCGGGCGAGATGCTGAACCACCTTCATCAGGTGATTACGTGATATCCCGTATTGCGCGGAGATCTCACCTATCGTTACGCCTCTCCTCTCGCCCTTGCGGTCGTTCAAACCGACCGAAATCAGCACGCGGAGGGTGTAGTCCGTGAACCTTGTCAGCTGCATGAGCGTTTTGTACGATAAGATGCATCTAATTTACTTCTTTTGATTCGACGAGCGCAAGGGAATGTCGAGACTGTCACCAGATCGCGTTCTTCGCAGAAGTGCGAGTCTTGCGGGCGCAGCGCTCGCAGCCCTGACGATCGGCGGATGCGGGCCGACGCAGACCGCGCTCGAGGTCGAGCAGCCCGAGGGTTGGGCGGACGACCTCGCGCTCGCCGAGGCGAAGGACATCAACCCCGATCCTCGCATCGTCGAGATCGAGCTCGAGGCGCGCATTACCGACCTCGAAATCGTTCCCGGCACGAAGACTCCGGTCTGGACGTACAACGGCTCGTTGCCGGGGCCGCTGATCCGCGCGAAGGTCGGCGACAAGATCATCGTCCGCTTCAAGAACTCGCTGCCCGAGGCGACGAGCATTCACTGGCACGGCATGCGTCTGCCGAACAACATGGACGGCGTGCCCGGTCTCACGCAGGATCCGATCGCGGCCGGCGCCGAGTTCGTCTACGAGTTCGAAGCGAAGGACGCCGGCACGTTCTGGTATCACCCGCACATCAACTCGGCCGCCCAGGTCGGCTGGGGGCTTTACGGACCGCTCGTCGTCGAGGATCCGCAGGACCCGAAGGTGTTCGGCGACGAGCTCGTGATCGTGCTCTCCGACATCGCGCTCGACGAGCAGGGACGCTTCATGCCGGAAGACACCGGCGGCGAGTTCGGCGACCTCTTCGGCCGCGAAGGCAACGTGCTTCTCGTGAACGGCAAGGTGCGGCCGAAGCTCAAAGTGCGCCAAGGCAAGCAGCAGCGCTGGCGCGTGATCAATGCGGCTCGCGCACGGTACTACACGCTGCGGCTGCCGAATCACACGTTCGTGAAGCTCGGCGGCGACAACGGCCTTGCCGAGCGCTCACAGGAGGTGCCGCGGATCGTGCTCGTCCCCGGCGAGCGCGCGGACTTCGTCTTCACGCCGTCCGATCCTCCCGGCACGTCGACGTTCATGCAGTGGATCCCGACCGAGCGCGGCTTCGGCAGCGTGTTCAACCGGCCGCGGGAGAACATGCTCGAGATCGTGACCGTCGACGCCGATCCGGTGATCCCCGAGCCGATCCCCGTCGAGCTCAGGGAAATCGAGCGGATCGACGTCGCCGGCGCGAAGGAGCTGACGCTCGACCTCACGATCGAGACGCAGAGCACCGCGCGCGCGAAAGAGATCGTGATGGGCATCAACGGCATCCCGTACTGGGACAGCAAGCCGCTCGAGGCCCGTATCGGCGAGACGCAGATCTGGAATGTCGTGAACGACACCGCGTTCGCGCACCCGTTCCACCTGCACGGCTACTTCTTCCAGGTGCTCGACGACACGCGCATCCCCGAGTGGAAGGACACCGTGGACGTGCCCGCCGGATCGTCGCTGCGGATCGCGGTGCGCTTCGACGAGCGCCCCGGCATGTGGATGTACCACTGCCACATCCTCGATCACGCGGATTCGGGGATGATGGGTCACCTCTGGGTCGCCGGCGAAGGCGACACGCACCCGCCGCACGTCGAGCTGATCCACTGAAGGATCGTCTCGAGCCCGGAAGGCGCCGCAGCTTTCCGGGCTTTAGAGCCCGTGCCGCTGTAGGATGGGAAGGTGCATGAAGCGCACGAGCCCGATCGTCCTATGGCTGGAATCCCGACCTCTCTCGTCCTCGGCGCCGGCGGCGCGCGCGGGCTCACGCACATCGGCGTGATCCGCTGCCTCGAGGCGCACGGCTACGACATCCGCTACATCTCGGGCGCCTCGATGGGTGCGCTCGTCGGCGGGATCTATGCGGCCGGCAAGCTCGATACGTTCGCGGAGTGGGTCCAGGCGCTGCAGCGCCTCGACGTGCTGCTCTTGCTCGATTGGTCGCTGAACGGCTCGCTGTTCAAGGGCGAGCGGATCATCCGCGTGCTCCGCGATCTCGTCGGCGATTGCCGGATCGAGGACCTGCCGATCGGCTTCACGGCGATCGCGACGGAGCTGTCGACGGGCCGCGAGATGTGGCTGAACCGCGGCCCGCTCTTCGATGCGATCCGCGCGTCGATCGCGGTGCCGACCGTGTTCGCGGCCGTCACGCTCGAAAATCTCGTGCTCGTCGACGGCGGCCTCGTGAACCCGGTGCCCGTCGCGCCGACGTTGAACGTTCACACGGACGTCACGATCGCCGTCGACCTGAACGCTGCGGACGAGCCCGACGCGCCCGTCCGCATTCGCGCGGGGAGGCAGGACACGTCACACACCGCGCAGCGGCAGAGCATTTTGAAGTTCATCGAGACGCTGCTCGGAACCGATGCGTCGACGACGTCGACGCACTTCGGCTTCTACGATCTCGCGGCCCGTTCGATGGACGCGATGCAGCGCACGATCACACAGCTCAAACTCGCGAGCTATGCGCCGACGCTCGTGATCCCGATCCCCGGTAACCTCTGCGGGTTCTTCGACTTCTACAGAGCGCAGGCGCTGATCGACTACGGCTACGAGCGGACGGAGCAGGCGCTCGCGACGCTCCACGCCGCCTGACGCCTGCTCCGGCGAACGGCTACGGAAGCAGCCCCCGCTCGTACCGCGACGTCTCGATGTAGTTGCGCACCGCCGTGTTCCCCTCGTGGCATGCGTACTCGAAGATCTTGTAGCCGTCGTCGCGCCACATCGGGTACTGCACCGTGAACGGCCGCGTCAGCGTGACCGGGTCCTCGACCGTCATCTCGAACTCGATCACGTCGTCGCTGACCCGCGTGAAGCGCTCGACGATCCGCAGGCTCTCCGACGACGGGTTCACGGTGCGC
>Ga0182741_1000069_pt1 | contig 167346 bp, 154 predicted proteins | sample eDN5th37CBELigOP_FD_128874 | JGI IMG/M metagenome (GOLD analysis project Ga0182741, IMG submission 128874) | Enriched Organic Plus compost microbial communities from Emeryville, California, USA - eDNA 5th pass 37_C BE-Lig OP (version 2) (version 2) ...
GAGAATCGACTGCGCCCACGTCCCCCAAGCGAGCAACAGCAGACAGCAGACGAACATCACCGACGCTGCACCGAGACCGACACCGGGAGTCGAGATCGGTTCCCGATCCGTTGCCCAGGCAAGCAGTCCCCACAATGCGAGCAGCAACGCGAACGCGCCGACGACAGCCGCCCCCACGAGCCCGAAGACGTAGCCCCGGGTCACGCCGCGGCCGGAGCCGCTGCTCACGAGCACATCACGGCTGCTTCGCCTGCACCTCGGCAAGAGCGGCCTCGTACTCGGCGATGGCCTCGCTATTGATCCGTTTCATCCTTCTGCCACGACCGCCGATCCACGCGCCGAACCAAACGGAAACCTCCCGCGCCACGAGCGCGGCTGCGATCACCGGGAAGATCAGGCCGTACTCCGCAACGAGCGAGAGCGGGTGCAACGATACCGACTCACCCATGAGCCGGTCGCTGAGAGAGAAGCCGGCGAGCGTCGCGGCCCACGTGAACGCGGCGACGAGAAAGCCGCCGAGCACGTACGCCCACCATCCAGCGCGCCCCACGATCAGCACGAGCAGCACGAGTCCCACGAAGAAACCGATGATCGCGGCGGCGCTCCCCCAGCTGAGCAGGAGGGGCTGCAACCCTTCGCTCAGAAAAGTTGACGGAGGGTAGTTCGGGGCGAGCCAGAGCGCGAGCACCCCGGCATAGAGGATCGCGAACGCGACGGTGGCCAGCAGGGAGATCAGCACCCCCGCGCCTCGGTTGCCGCGCATCTCGGGTGGGGTGGGGCTTTGCATATAGAGCGCCGCCATCGGGTGATCAGCGCTGATGCGGATCTCGCCGTCGCGAACTGGTGCGGTCGGTGCCGGTGCGGCCTCGGGCGCAACGCTCTCGGCTTCCTTGACCCGATCGTCATTGCCTGCCGGCTCCGAAGCTGGCTTCGCATCGGACTCGGGGGGCACCGACTCCGTCGCTTCGGTGGCCGTTACCGGTGCCTGCGCTGCGGTGCCGGCGTGCGGTGTGTGAGCCGCAAAGATTTCCTCGGCGGTCTGGGCCTCCCCGGCGCTCGGCGGTTCCGAGCTCGGCGCGATGCTCGGGCGTTCGGTGGTGCCCGTAGGTTCCTCTGCCGGTTCGGAACCGGTGGGTTCGGGTGCCGCGACCTCGGCGGCGCGTTCAACCGCGGCGAGCACCTGGGTATCGGTGGCTTCGGCCTGCTCAACGGGTGAGCCGGCCTGCTCGTTCTCGCGCTCTTCGCTCATCGCGTGACCTCTCGTTTCGGTGCGGTGTGCGGCGCAGCAAAGTTCCGCTCGTACCGCTCTGCAGGCCAGCGTAATCGCTGCTTGCCGCAGGTTTCCGCAACCGCCCTGGGTGTCGCTGAAATGGAAGGAGGCGTCGCCCGTACGGGCGACGCCTCCGATCCTCGGCACGTATCAGCTGTAGTCGCTGGGGTTGAACTCCTCAGCCGTGAAGGTGTCGTAGTCGACGAACGACAGGTCGTTCTCGTCGAAGCTGCTGTCGGTCGCAAACATGCGGCTCGGGTAACGCTCCGCCTTCGCCTCCTCGGTCGCCTCGACATCGACGTCACGGTACACACCCAGACCGGTGCCGGCCGGGATGAGCTTACCGATGATGACGTTCTCCTTGAGGCCGATGAGCGGATCCTTCGATCCCTCCATCGCGGCCTGCGTGAGCACGCGGGTCGTCTCCTGGAACGATGCGGCCGACAGCCACGACTCGGTCGCAAGCGACGCCTTGGTGATACCCATGACCTCGGGGCGCGCGGTAGCGGCGCGCTTGCCCTCAAGCAGCGCCTCGCGGTTGATCCGCTGGTAGCGCGCGCGGTCGACGAGCTCGCCCGGCAGCAGCTCGGTCTCGCCGTGATCGACCACGGTGACCTTACGCAGCATCTGGCGCACGATCACCTCGATGTGCTTGTCGTGAATCGGCACACCCTGCGAACGATAGACGCCCTGCACGCCCTCGACGAGGTACTTCTGCACCGCGCGCTCGCCCGGAATGTGCTTGCCATTCTCGGTCGAGCCGACCTGAAGGATGTCCTTCGGGTCGAGCGTGCCCTGCAGGAACGGCTGGCCGAGCTCGACGTGATCGCCGTCTTCGACCAGCAGCGTCGCACGCTTGAGCACCGGGTAGGACTTCTCATCGCTACCGTCGTCCGGTGTGAGCACGATGCGACGGCTCTTCTCGGTGTCCTCGATCGTGACGCGACCGGCGGCCTCGGCGATCGGCGAGGCACCCTTCGGAGTACGAGCCTCGAAGAGTTCCTGCACGCGAGGCAGACCCTGCGTGATGTCGTCGGCCGAAGCGGATCCACCGGTGTGGAACGTACGCATCGTCAGCTGGGTACCGGGCTCACCGATTGACTGCGCGGCGATGATGCCGACGGCCTCGCCGATGTCGACGCGCTGGCCGGTCGCAAGCGAACGCCCGTAACAGGTGGCGCACACGCCGACCGCCGACTCACAGGTCAGCACGGAGCGAACCTTGATCTCGGTCACCCCGGCAGCCACCAGCGTGTCGATGAGCACATCGCCCACGTCGCTGCCGGCCTCCGCGATGACGGTGCCCTTCGCGTCGACCACGTCGACCGCGAGAGTACGCGCGTACACCGAGTTCTCGACGTTATCGTCACGCACCAACTCGCCGTTCGCATCGGCGGTCGCGATCGGCAACTCGAGTCCGCGGGTCGTGCCGCAGTCCTCTTCGCGAATGATCACGTCCTGCGAGACGTCCACCAGACGACGGGTCAGGTAACCCGAGTCGGCGGTACGCAGTGCAGTATCGGCCAGACCCTTACGCGCACCGTGGGTCGCGATGAAGTACTCCGCCACCGACAGACCCTCGCGGTACGAGTTAATGATCGGGCGAGGGATGATCTCACCCTTCGGGTCGCTCACCAGACCGCGCATACCCGAGATGTTGCGGATCTGCAGCCAGTTACCGCGGGCACCCGACGACACCATGCGGTAGATCGTGTTGTCCTCAGGGTACGCCTCGCGCATGGCGGCCGCGACCTCATCGGTGGCCTCGGTCCAGATCTCGACGAGCTCGCTGTGACGTTCGGCATCGGTGATGAGACCGCGTTCGAACTTCTTCTGCACCGCCGCGGCGGCCTTCTCATGCTCTGCGAGGATCTGGGCCTTGCCCTCAGGGGTCACGATGTCGCTCAGCGCCACGGTGACGCCCGAACGGGTGGCCCAGTGGAAGCCGGCATCCTTGATGCGGTCAAGCGTGGCAGCGACCTCCACCTTCGGGTAGCGCTCGGCCAGGTCGTTGACCAGGCTCGAGAGCGATCCCTTGTCGGCGACCTTCTCGAAGTACGGGTAGCTCTCCGGCAGCGCCTCGTTGAACAGCGCACGCCCGAGCGTGGTCTCGACGACCACGGGGCGCTCGTGCGTCACACCATCGGCGTCCGTGTACCCGGTGAGGCGGATCTTGACCATCGCACCGAGGTCGAGCGTTCCCTCGTCCTTGGCGAGCAGCGCCTCGGCGACCGAGCCGAACGCGCGGCCCTCACCGATCGCGCCCTGCTTGACGGTCGTCAGGTGGTGCAGTCCGATGATCATGTCCTGCGACGGCAGGGTCACCGGGCGACCGTCCGACGGCTTCAGGATGTTGTTCGATGCGAGCATCAGCACGCGGGCCTCCGCCTGCGCCTCGACCGACAGCGGCAAGTGCACCGCCATCTGGTCACCATCGAAGTCGGCGTTGAACGCGGCACACACGAGGGGGTGCAGCTGGATCGCCTTGCCCTCGACGAGCTGCGGCTCGAACGCCTGGATGCCGAGGCGGTGCAGGGTCGGTGCGCGGTTCAGCAGCACGGGGCGCTCGCGGATGATCTCTTCGAGCACATCCCACACCTCGCTGCGCGCGCGCTCGACCATCCGCTTCGCGGCCTTGATGTTCTGCGCGTGCGACAGGTCGATCAGGCGCTTGATCACGAACGGCTTGAACAGCTCGAGCGCCATGTCCTTCGGCAGACCGCACTGGTGCAGCTGCAACTGCGGGCCGACCACGATGACCGAACGGCCCGAGTAGTCGACGCGCTTGCCCAGCAGGTTCTGACGGAATCGGCCCTGCTTGCCCTTGAGCATGTCGGAGAGCGACTTGAGGGCGCGGTTGCCGGTACCCGTCACTGGGCGACCACGACGGCCGTTGTCGAACAGTGCGTCGACGGCCTCCTGCAGCATGCGCTTCTCGTTGTTCACGATGATCTCGGGAGCCCCGAGGTCGAGCAGGCGGCGCAGACGGTTGTTGCGGTTGATCACGCGACGGTAGAGGTCGTTGAGATCCGAGGTCGCGAAACGACCGCCGTCGAGCTGCACCATCGGGCGGAGCTCCGGCGGGATCACCGGCACGACATCGAGCACCATCGAAGCGGGGCTCGCCCCGGTCTGCAGGAACGAGTTCACGACCTTCAGACGCTTGATGGCGCGGATCTTCTTCTGACCCTTGCCCTCGCTGATCTGCTGGTGGAGCGACTCGCTCTCTGCCTCCAGATCGAATGCCTCAAGACGCTTCTTGATCGCCTCCGCGCCCATGTAGGCCTCGAAGTAGTCGCCGAAGCGGTCCTGCAGCTCCGCGAACGCGGCGTCCTCAGGCTTGAGGTCGCCCACCTTGAGGTTGCGGAAGTCGTCCCACACGCGGTGCAGGGCGGCGATCTCGTCATCGAAGTTCTTGCGAATGCCCGCAAGCTCCTTCTCGGCCGAGGCCTCGGCGCGGCGCCGCTGGTCAGCCTTCGCACCCTCCGCCTCGAGCGCTGCCAAATCTTGCTCGGCCTGCTGCTGGCGCTGCGCGATCGCAAGGTCGCGCTGCTGCTCCAGGCTCGAGATCTCGAGACGCAGCTCCGCCTCGAGTTCGGCCATGTCCTCGTGACGGCCCTCTTCGTCGATATCGATCACCATGTAGGCGGCGAAGTAGATGACCTTCTCGAGATCCTTGGGCGCCATGTCGAGCAGGTAGCCAAGACGCGACGGGACGCCCTTGAAGTACCAGATGTGGGTCACCGGAGCGGCAAGCTCAATGTGGCCCATGCGCTCGCGACGAACGCTGGACTTTGTCACCTCGACACCGCAGCGCTCGCAGACGATGCCCTTGTAGCGCACGCGCTTGTACTTGCCGCAGGCGCACTCCCAGTCACGGCTGGGTCCGAAGATCTGCTCGCCGAAGAGGCCGTCTTTCTCGGGCTTTAGCGTGCGGTAGTTGATGGTCTCGGGCTTCTTGACCTCGCCGAACGACCAGCTGCGAATATCGTCAGCGGTCGCCAGACGGATCTGAAGCTCGTTGAAACTCGTACCCTCGAGCAATGTTTCTCCTTGAATAAAAACTGTCAGTCTGCGGCCGCTCAGATCTCGTCAATCGACGAGGTCTCGAAACGGGACGAAAGGTTGATGCCGAGCTCCTCCGCGGTGCGGTGAGCTTCGTCGTCGTTGTCGCGCAGGTTCACGGCCTGACCGTCAGCACCGAGCACCTCGACGTTCAGACACAGCGACTGCATCTCCTTCATGAGCACCCGGAACGACTCGGGCACACCCGGTTCCGGAATGTTCTCGCCGCGGACGATGGCCTCGTAGACCTTCACACGCCCGAGAATGTCGTCGGACTTCACCGTGAGCAGCTCCTGCAGCGCGTAGGCGGCACCGTAGGCCTCGAGTGCCCACACCTCCATCTCGCCGAAGCGCTGGCCGCCGAACTGGGCCTTTCCGCCGAGCGGCTGCTGGGTGATCATCGAGTACGGACCGGTCGAACGCGCGTGGATCTTGTCGTCGACCAGGTGGTGGAGCTTGAGAATGTACATGTAGCCCACCGACACCGGGTAGGGGTACGGTTCTCCGGAGCGGCCGTCGAACAGGCGCGTCTTGCCCGAGGAATCGATGAGGCGTTCACCGTCGCGGGTCAGCAGGGTCGAATCGAGAAGCCCCCGAATCTCATCCTCGCTCGCACCGTCGAACACCGGGGTCGCGACCTTCGTGTTCGGTGCGGCCTCGCGCGCGGTGTCGGCGAGCCGCTCCGCCCACTCAGGGTTGCCCTCGATCTTCCAGCCCTGCTTCGCGATCCACCCGAGGTGCGTTTCGAGCACCTGGCCGAAGTTCATGCGACCGGGGATGCCGAGCGGGTTCAGGATCACGTCGACAGGGGTGCCATCGGCGAGGAACGGCATGTCCTCCACCGGGAGAATCTTCGAGATAACACCCTTATTACCGTGGCGGCCGGCGAGCTTATCGCCCTCGGTGATCTTGCGCTTCTGAGCGATGTAGACGACGACGCGCTGGTTCACGCCTGAGCCGAGCTCATCATCGTTGTCATTCTCAGCGTCGAAGACCTTGACCGCGGTGACCGTGCCCGAGACACCGTGCGGCACCTTGAGCGACGTGTCGCGAACCTCGCGGCTCTTCTCGTTGAAGATCGCGCGGAGCAGGCGCTCTTCGGCGCTCAGCTCGGTCTCGCCCTTCGGTGTGACCTTGCCGACCAGGATGTCTCCGGGGCGAACCTCGGCACCGATGCGGATGATGCCGCGCTCGTCGAGATCCTTGAGGGCCTCCATGCTGGCGTTGGGGAGATCGCGGGTGATCTCCTCCTTGCCGAGCTTGGTGTCGCGAGCATCGACGTCGTACTCCTCGATGTGGATCGAGGAGAGGGTGTCGTCCTTCACCAGGTTCTGGCTCAGAATGATCGCGTCCTCGTAGTTGTGACCCTCCCACGGCATGAACGCCACCAGCAGGTTCTTGCCCAGCGCGAGCTCACCGTTCTCGGTCGCGGGGCCATCGGCGATGACCTCGCCGGCCTCGACGCGGTCGCCGGCCTTCACGATGACGCGGTGGTTGTAGTTGGTGCCCTGGTTCGAGCGATCGAACTTGCGCATCGGGTAACGCTTGGTGCCGCCCTCATCGTTCTGCACGATGACGTAGTCGGCGGACACCTCTGCGACGACGCCCGACTGCTCGGCGGTGACGACGTCACCCGCATCGATAGCGGCGTAGCCCTCCATGCCGGTGCCCACGAGCGGGGACTCGCTGCGCACGAGCGGCACGGCCTGACGCTGCATGTTCGCGCCCATGAGTGCTCGGTTCGCGTCGTCGTGCTCGAGGAACGGGATGAGCGAGGTCGCGACCGACACCATCTGGCGCGGCGACACGTCCATGTACTCCACGCGTCCGGCGTCGACGAGCTCCACCTCGGCACCCGACGGGCGCGCAAGCACCTGCTTCTCGGCGAACCTGCCGTCCTTGGTGAGCGGGGCACCGGCCTGCGCGATGAGGTACTCGTCCTCCTCGTGCGCGGTCAGGTAGTCGACCTGGTCGGTGACCTTGCCGTCGATAACCCGGCGGTACGGGGTCTCGATGAAGCCGAATGCGTTGATGCGCGCGAAGGTTGCGAGCGCACCGATCAGGCCGATGTTCGGGCCCTCAGGAGTCTCGATGGGGCACATGCGGCCGTAGTGCGAGGGGTGCACGTCGCGCACCTCGACGCCTGCGCGGTCTCGGCTCAGGCCGCCCGGACCGAGGGCCGAGAGGCGGCGCTTGTTGGTCAGACCCGCGAGCGGGTTGTTCTGATCCATGAACTGCGACAGCTGCGACGTGCCGAAGAACTCCTTGATCGCGGCCAGCACTGGGCGCGTGTTGATCAGGGTGTTCGGGGTGATCGCCTCGATATCCTGCGTCGTCATGCGCTCGCGAACCACGCGCTCCATGCGGCTGAGGCCGGTGCGCACCTGGTTCTGAATGAGCTCGCCGACGGCGCGAATGCGGCGGTTGCCGAAGTGGTCGATGTCATCGGTGTCGAGCTTGACCTCGATCTCCTTGCCGTCGCGGATACCCGGCAGGGTCTCGGTGCCCGCGTGCAGTCCGACGAGGTACTTGATCGTCGCAACGATGTCCTCGAGCGTGAGCACCGATTCGGTGATCGGGGTGTCGAGTCCGAGCTTGCGGTTGATCTTGTACCGGCCGACCTTCGCGAGGTCGTAGCGCTTCGCACTGAAGTAGCTGTTGTCGAGCAGCGCGCGAGCGGCCTCGATGGCGACCTGCTCGCCCGGACGCTGCTTGCGGTAGATGTCCTTGAGCGCTTCTTCCTGCGTGGTGACGCCGTCCTTCTCGAGCGTCGCGGCGATCGACTCGTACCCCGCGAACTCTTCGAGAATCTCCTCGGTCGTCATGCCGAGGGCCTTGAGGAACACGGTCGCCGACTGCTTGCGCTTGCGGTCGATGCGCACGCCGACCTGGTCGCGCTTGTCGATCTCGAACTCGAGCCAAGCGCCGCGGCTCGGGATCACGCGCGCGGTGAAGACGTCCTTATCACTCGTCTTCTCCTGAGCGCGTTCGAAGTAGACACCCGGGCTGCGCACGAGCTGCGACACAATGACGCGCTCGGTGCCGTTAATGATGAACGTGCCCTTGTCGGTCATAATCGGGAAGTCACCCATGTAGACCGTCTGACTCTTCAGCACCTGTGTCTCGGTGTTGTAGAACGCCGCTTCGACGTAGAGGGGCGCGGAGTAGGTCTTGCCGCGTTCCTTGCACTCTTCGATCGAGAACTTCTGCTCGTCGAGAATCGGGTTCTCGAACGACAACTGCATGGTGCCGGCGTTGTCTTCGATGGGCGAGATCTCGTCGAAGATCTCCTCGAGGCCGCTCTTCAGCGCGATGTCATCGCGCCCCTGGGCCTGTGCTTCAGCGACGCGTTCCTTCCACGCGTCGTTGCCGACGAGCCAGTCGAAGCTCTCGAGTTGCAGCGCAAGAAGGTTGGGCACCGTGACGGTGTCGCTGATCTTGGCGAACGAGAGCCGCTGGTGATCGCGGCCGTTCTTTGGTGAATTGGTGGAAGATGCGTTGCGCGCAGCAGCCAAGGAAACTACCTCCGTGGGCCCCGTCGGGCCGTCTGTCCTGGTCTAGCGATGGTTCGCTTCGACCCGCTCAGAAACGCTGGAGTCCGAGCGAGATGGCCGACCGCAATATGAAGGCACACAGATATTCGAAGCGCAACTATCAACTGTAACCGATTTGTTAAATCAGGGCAAGGATCCCGTCGACAAGTTTTCCGCTGCTTCTTCTGATCCCGGGTACCCTGGGTCGTATGAGCGAAACGATCATGTTCGGGGCGGACTGGTGCGGCGATTGCCGCCGTGCCAAGATCGTCTTTGATCGCGCTGGCGTGCACTACCGGTACATCGATCTCGTTGCGGATCCCGAGGCAGCGGAAGTGGCGAGGGATATCAGCGGCCGTACCAATATTCCTGTGATCGTCTACCCCGATGGCACCCACCAGGTCGAGCCCTCGAATGCCGATATGCAGCGCAAGATCGATGAGCTTGGGTTGGCCGCGGAGCGCGCCGAGTGAGGCTGCCCGATCCCGTCACCCTGAGTTCGGGGCTTATCGCTGAGATCGAAGAGGACCGCTGGGTTCCCGGGGCCATCCAACTCGTGATCGATGGCACCCCGCAGTCGCACGTCAATCTGCGCGACCCCGGCGAGGTGTTCTTCGAGTACATCCGTCGCATCGCGCACGCGATCGATCTGTTCCGCGAAGCCGGTCGTCCAATCTCTGCGCTGCACCTCGGCGGCGGTGCGTTCACGCTTGCTCGCTATATCGAGGCGACCCGTCCGGGTAGTCGACAGCAGATCATCGAACTCGAAAGCGCGCTCGTAGAGCTGGTCCGCGAGGCCGCGCCACTGCCGAAGCGCGCCAGCATTCGCGTGCGGCACGGAGATGCCCGCGCAGTGCTCGGCAAGCTCCCCGCGGGCATGCACGGCGCGATGGATCTCGTGGTGGTCGACATCTTTGCGGGTTCGCGAACCCCCGCGCATGTGTCAAGTGCCGAGTTCTACGCGGCGATCGCACCGCTTCTGCGCACGGATGGCCTCATCGTCGTCAACGCGACGGACGGCAAAGGTCAGGCATTCGCTCGCGGACAGGCGGCCACACTCCGATCGATCTTCTCCACGGTGACCGTCATCGCCGAGCCGCAAACTCTCAAGGGGCGCCGCTTCGGGAACGTCGTGTTGCTGGCATCGAATGCCGACGTGGCACGCGACCTGGACTGGCTGCCGCGACTGCTCGCTGGCGGTCCGCACCCGGCACGCATGCTCGTCGGAAGGGAGCTCGACGATTGGATCGGGTCGGCGAAGCCGGTCACCGATGCGAACGCCACCCCGAGCCCGGAGCCGCCTACCGAGGTGTTCGGTCGTGGCTGACCTCGACCGAGTCACGGTGTGGGCCCGCGCCCTCATTCGCACGCATCTCGACCCGGTTTTCGGTACCGGAACCTGGTCGTTCGGATTCGACCATGCGAAGCGTCGCGCGGGCCTGTGCGACTACGCCAAGCGGCGCATCACCGTGTCCCGCCACCTGGCCGCACGCTTCGACGACGATGAGATTCACCAGGTGCTGCTGCACGAGGTCGCCCACGCGCTTGCCGGCGTCCATGCCGGGCACGGAGCCTCATGGAGACGCGTCGCCCGGGAGCTCGGCTATGTTGGCGGCCGCACCCATGACGGCGAAATCGCGCACGAGCTCGCTTCTTGGATCGGCGTATGCCCGGCTGGGCATGAGCACGCACGCTTTCGACGCCCGACCCGAGAGTCCTCGTGTGCGAGGTGCGCTCGTGGCTTTTCCCGCGACCATCTCATCACGTGGCGCAAACGCTGACCCTCAGGTCGCGAAGCGGATGCTAACCCTGGGCTTGTTCGGCCCAGGCGCGCACGCGAGCAGCGCTCTCCCCCTCCGACAGATCCTCGATGCGGGTCATCACGGACCAGCGCACTCCGAACGGATCCCGAATACTCGCGAAGCGATCACCCGAGACGAAATCGGTCGGTGCTTCACGCACGGTTGCGCCTGCCTCAACCGCCCGCGCCACCACACCGTCCACATCGGGCACATACAGCCCCATCGAGTAGCAGTCGTCCTCGCCCTCGGGCGGCGGAACGAGATGGTACTCGGGCACCGGTTCACCCAGTTGCAGGCGACCGGTTCCGAAATCGAGATCGGCATGCACGACGACCCCGCCCATCTCGGTGACATCGACGACCCGCGCATCGAACACGTCCCGGTAGAAGTCGATGGCTTGCGCTGCTCGAGGCACCGCGAGGAATGGGGTGAGGCTCGTCGAGCCGTGCGGCATGCCGTTGGTGGTGTGCGCGCCCGTCGCGGCGCGATGCTCAGGTGTGTTCATGGCTCGAGCATAAGATCGGAGCGAGGATCAGCGCTTGCAAATTTGCGTCAGATCGGAAAGGGTGCCGACCTTCGGCGTCTTCAGAATTCTAGGTACGAGGAACAGTGTGATGGGAGCGGACCGGGAACGCGGCGTGCTCTATCCGTCACGCCTTCCAGACTTTCACCGGATCGAACCCGACCCTGGCGTGCGGCACGCGGTGAGATGGTTTTGGATACCGGAGTGGGACCTCGCACCCGGCGAGCGGTCGGTGCAGCGCATCCTGCCGTTTCCCGCGTGCAACCTGGTCGTCGAGCCCGCAGGCGTGACGCTTGCGGGTCCACCGACGAGGCCCTCCGAACGGGTTCTCGTGGGAAGGGGCTGGGCGGTCGGAGCGCTCCTGCGCCCTGCCGCAGCACCCGGGCTTGCTCCTGAACTTCGGGCCATCACGGATCAGATCGTCCAGGTTCAGGCACCCGGGCTGCACCGCACCGTGTCCCAGGCTATGACCGCTCCCGGCGAAACCGCCCAGGAGCGCCGAGCGCGGGCCGTCGAAGCCTTCTCGGAATGGGTGTTGCAGCGCGTACCTCCACCGGCACCTGCAACGGATGCCGAGATTGCGAATCGTCTCGAGGTCGTGCTCGCCGATCCTGCGATCACCCGAACTGACCAGCTGCCGCCGCTGTTGCACGTCTCGGCACGTACCCTGCAGCGCTTAGCCGAGCGGCATTTCGGGCTCTCGCTGCACTCGATGATCCGCCGACGCCGGCTGCAGGAAGCCGCGCAGCTGCTTCGCGAACGGCCTCAGGTGACGATCGCCTCGGTCGCGGCGCAACTCGGCTACAGCGATCAAGCCCACTTCGCGAACGATTTCAAGGTGCTTCTCGGTCTCAGCCCGAGCGACTACCGACGCAGCGTCTGATCCGGGCGGTCCGATACTCTGGCTGCAATGCCCGCGCTTTCCGAACTCTCGCCACTTGCCTGGTCGCTGCTCGCGGTCTCGGCAGTCTTCGTCGGGCTCTCGAAATCGGCCGTTCCGGGCGTCAACACGATCTCGATCGCGCTGTTTGCAGCCGTGCTTCCGGCCAGAGCGTCCACCGGTGCGCTCCTGCTGCTGCTGATCGTCGGCGACGTGTTCGCGCTCCTCGCGTATCGCCGGTACGCCGACTGGCGAACACTCGTGAGTCTCGCGCCGGCGGTGGCGGTCGGCATTGCCCTCGGCGCACTGTTTCTCGCCTTCGCGGACGATGGCGGTGTGCGCAAGACAATTGGCGCGATCCTCGTGCTGGTCATCGCGTTCACCCTGTGGCGCCGTCATGTGTCCCAACGAACCACAACCGGTAGCGTCGCCGCGGGTTCATCAGCACGTGCCGCTACCGGCCTCAGCATTGGCTACGGGACGCTCGGCGGGTTCACGACGATGGTGGCCAACGCCGGCGGACCGGTGATGTCCATGTACTTTCTGGCCAGGCGGTTCGAGGTGCTGTCATTTCTCGGCACTGCCGCGTGGTTCTTCGCAGTGATCAACCTGGCGAAGGTGCCGATCGCGGTCGGGCTCGGCGTCATCTCGTGGCAGACCGTGCAGCTCGTGCTTCTGCTCGCACCCGGCGTCGTGTTCGGCGCGCTCGTCGGTCGGCGCATCGCTCGTCGCATCGATCAGCGGGTCTTCGACTGGCTCGTGGTGATCGGCACGCTGCTGGGAGCGGCCTACCTCCTGCTCAGCTGACCGTGGGCCGAAGGCTCTGCGTGCGCGAGATCTCGTGCAGCAGGAGGTACTCCCCATCGCGGCATGCCGCGTAATAGTGGGGCGCGAGGTGCGCGGCGCGCGGCGACACGGTCGACCCGTCACGATACCCGTAGAAGACGCCGCCGGCTTGGCGTATGAGATAGCACCCTGCGGCGACGTCCCAGGGGTTGGTCTCGAACGAGACAGTGGCGTCGAGCCAGCCCGCCGCGATCCAGGCGAGCGCAATGCAGGTACTGCCCAGGTTGCGCACCTGCGAGAACGTCCGGGTCACCTCGGCGAACTGATCCAGGGCGAGCCGCGGGTAGTGCACCAGATCCCGCGCCAGAGGGAAGTTGAGCGCGACGACGGCGGCACGAGGATCAGGATGCCCGGCGCTTGCCAGGGGTCGCTGTCCACCGCTGCGGTCGTCGACGAGAAAGGCTCCGCGGTCATCTGCCCAGAACAGTTGCTCGTTCGCGGGGTCGAAGATGACGCCGCAGATCAGCTCGCCCTGGCGCGCCACCCCGATGCTCACCGCCCACATCGCGATGCCCCGCGCGTAGTTGGACGTGCCATCGATCGGGTCGACAAACCAGGTGAGGTCCCCCGAGCCGACCACACCTCCGCCTTCTTCGGCCACGACGGTGGCATCGGGGTATGCGGCGAGGATCGACTCGATGATGCGGGACTCGCACGCTCCGTCGTACTCCGTGACGAGATCGTGCATGTCCGACTTGGTTGTGGTGTCGAGGGAGGTAGAACGAAAACCCTGCAGCGCGAGGCGGCCCGCGCTCCGGGCGGCCCGAATCGCCACCGCAGTCACCTGATGCCGCTCGCTCACCCCTCGAGGCTACCGCGACCCGTGACCGAGGCGACCAAGAATATATGAGAGGGGTAGACTGGTTCGTTGGGGCTTTGGATCTCGAGCATGCCTGAGCAACGCCTCAACACGTAGCAACTGAAGAAGGACATTGGTCAGATGACGGTGAAGGTTGCCCTCGCGGGTATCGGCAATTGCGTGAGTTCCCTCGTGCAGGGAGTCGAGTACTACCGCGACGCTCCGGACGAGGAGCAGGTCCCGGGACTCATGCATGTGCGCCTCGGCGGTTACCACGTCTCGGACCTCCAGTTCGTCGCCGCATTCGAGGTTGATGCCGACAAGGTGGGCAAGGACCTCAGCGAGGCGATCTGGTCGGGCCACAACAACACGATCAAGTTCTCAGACGTCCCGCACCTGGGGGTCGAGGTGCAGCGAGGTCCAACGCTCGACGGGCTCGGCGAGTACTACCGCGACGAGGTCGAGGAGTCTGACGTCGATCCCGTCGATGTGGCCCGGGCGCTGCGGGATTCGGGCGCGGACGTGCTCGCCTGCTATCTGCCGGTCGGCAGCGAGCAGGCCGTGAAGTTCTACGCACAGGCCGCGCTCGATGCGGGAGTCGCCTTCGTCAACGCGGTGCCGGTGTTCGTCGCAAGCGACCCGGAGTGGGCCGCGAAGTTCGTCGAGGCCGGCTTGCCGATCGTCGGCGATGACATCAAGAGCCAGGTCGGTGCCACCATCACCCATCGCGTGCTCGCACATTTGATGGAGAGCCGAGGTATTGCCCTCGACCACACCTATCAGCTCAACGTCGGCGGCAACATGGACTTCAAGAACATGCTCGAGCGCAGTCGCTTGAAGTCGAAGAAGATCTCGAAGACCCAGGCGGTCACGTCGAACATCGAGGTCGATCTGCCGGCTGACGATGTGCACATTGGGCCGAGCGACCACGTGCCGTGGCTCGAGGATCGCAAGTTCGCGTTCGTGCGGTTAGAGGGCCGAGGGTTCGGTGATGTTCCGATGAGTCTCGAGTACAAGCTCGAGGTTTGGGATTCGCCCAACTCGGCCGGCACCATGATCGACGCGATCCGCAGCGCAAAAGTGGCGAGGGATCTGGGACACGCCGGTCCAGTCGAGGCGGCCTCCGCCTACTTCATGAAGTCACCGGCCGTTCAGAAGCCCGACCACGTGGCGAGGGAAGAACTCGAGGAGTTTCTCGCGCAGCGGTAGTGTCGGCCCTCCCGACGGGATCGATGCGGCGTCAACGCCCGAGGCGGCGCTGCCTGCGAGAGTAATCGCGCAGCGCCCGCAGCAGGTCGACCTGGCGGATGTCGGGGTACAGCGCCTCGACGAAGTAGAACTCGCTGTGGGCGGACTGCCAGATCATGAAGTCGCTGAGCCGCTGCTCCCCCGAGGTACGAATGATCAGATCCGGGTCCGCCTGCCCGCGCGTCCACAGATGTTCACCAATGGTTTCGGGGGTCAAACGCTCCGCGAGCGTGTCGATCGTGCCGCCAGCCGCTTGGTGCTCGGCGATGACACTGCGCATCGCCGCGGTGATCTCGCTGCGGCCGCCGTACCCGACAGCGAGATTGATGTGCAGGCCGGTGTGGTCGGCCGTCGCGCGTTCCGCGGCTCGCAACGCCTGCACGAGCTCCTCGGGCAGGCCTTCGCCGCTGCCGACGTGTTTGACCCGCCAGCGCTCCACCTCGCTCAGACCGGCGGCGAGTTCCGCGATGATGCCGAACAGGTCCTCGAGCTCCTGCGGATCCCGGCCCCGCAGGTTGTCGCTGGAGAGCAGGTAGAGCGTCACCACCTCGACGCCCGCATCCTCGCACCAGCGCAGAAATTCAGGGATCTTGCGCGCCCCGGCACGGTGTCCGACGGCGACCCGTTCCTGCAACCGCTGCTTCGCCCAGCGGCGGTTGCCGTCGACGATCACCGCGACATGGTGCGGCACACGGTCGGGGTCGAGCTGTTTGCGAAGCCTGCGCTGGTACAGCCGGTACAGCGGCCCAGCTTTTGGCTCCATGCGCTCGGGGTTCACTCACCTGAGTGTAGCGGGTGAGGTATCCGGCCCGGCTGTAGGCACGCTAACGTGTACACATGACTGATTTCGATGACGAGTTCCGTTTTCTGCAGGGCGATGCCGACCTGGTGGGACGCTCCGGCCCGCTGCCCGAGGTGCGACGGGTGAGCATCACGGCACCGGACGGGCGCTCGGTGAGCGCGCTCCAGTTCCAACCGGCGCAGGCCCCGGCCTATGCGTTCGTGCACGGCATGGGTCTGAACGCTCACGGGTTCGACCCCGTGGCGCTGCGTCTCGGCGTCCCAGCGCTCTCGATCGACCTGCCCGGCCACGGTCGCAGCGATTGGCGCGACGACGCGAACTATGGGCCGGACATGCTGGCACCCGACCTCGTCGCGATGCTCGCCGCCTATGCCCCCGAGCCGTTCACGCTCGTCGGCCACTCGCTCGGTGCGCTCTCAGCGGTGCTCGCCGCCACAGCGGTGAGCGACAGGCTGCGGGGGCTGATCCTCGTCGACATCACCCCAGGTGTACGGCTGCAAAGCGACGCGGGAGCGATCAGTGACTTCATCTCGGGTCAACGCGATTTCGCGTCGCTCGATGAAATGGTCGACCGAGCCATCGCGTATGGCATAGGCGAGGATCGCGACGCGCTCATGCGCGGCGTCGCACTCAATTCCCGTAGGCGCGCCGATGGGCGATGGGAGTGGGCGCATCACTTCGCGCACATGGAGGGCTCCCCCACCGATGGTTTCGGCGACGGCGAACCGTTCGCGCCGCTGTGGGCACCGCTCGCCGAGCTCGCAGCCGGGGGCGTGCCGATCTCGCTGATTCACGCGAGCGACGGCATTGTTCGGAGCGAACAGGTCGAGCAGTGGCATGAACGATTCCCCGAGTCGAAAACGATCGAGGTCGCAGGCCCGCACAATCTGCACGAGGGGGCACCCGTCGCGCTCGCAGAGGCGATCGAGCAGCTTCGCGCCTGAGCATCCCCTTATCGCCAATATAACAAGACGTTAACAACGTGCCCGAGCGGCAGATTTTTCTTGACGATCGGGCGTAGCCTCTGCTGTTAACGTACGAGCATTGCCGCCCGCCGTTGTCATTAACCTGCGCGCGGCAATTCGCTGCGCACGACCCGAGGAGCCCCCGTGACGGAGCCGACCACGAGCCCGCAGAACGATTCGCCCGAGTACCGTAAGAAGCAGCGTTCGAAAGCGCCACTCATCGTCACGATAGCCGTGCTTGTCGTCGCGGCCGTCGTGGTGGCGCTCCTGTTCTGGTTCAATCGAGACACCAGCGCTGCACCGAACGGCAACGGCGACTCGGGTGCGAGCTCAGAAAGCGAGCTCGTCATCGGTTTGCAGCTCGAGCCGACGAACCTCGACATCCGCAACACGGGGGGTGTCGCGCTCGACCAGATTCTCATCGACAACGTGTACCAGGGCCTGATCGGTCTCAAGTCTGGAACCCTCGATCAGTACGTGCCGGTGCTGGCTGAGGACTTGCCGGAAGTCTCTGCAGACGGGCTCAGCTACACCTTCGCCCTGCGCGAGGGGGTCAACTTCGCATCAGGCAACCCGCTCACCGCGCAGGACGTCGTGGATTCGCTGAGCGCGACCGAGGGGCCAGCGTCGCTCGCCACCATGCTCGGTACCGGTGTCAGCGTCGAAGCGGTCGACGATCAGACGGTCACGTTGACGCTCGACGCTCCGAACAGCCAGGTCATGTGGCAGCTGGCGAATCGCCCGGGACTCATCTTCGAGTCCGCGTACGACGGGGATCTCGCCGACACCTCCAACGGGACCGGCCCGTACACGGTTGCCGACTGGAAGCAGGGAGACAGCATCACGTTTGCCGCGAACCCGGAGTACTGGGGCGAGGCTCCCGAGATAACCACGGTGGTGTGGCGGTACATTCCCGACGCAAATGCAGCGGTAAACGCGGCGCTCGAGGGCGACCTTGACGTGCTCGCACCCGTGACCTCGAGCATGACCGAGCAGTTCGAGGGAAGCGACTTCACCATCGATCGTGCCGATAGCACCGACGTGTTCACCCTCGGGTTCAACACGCAGCGTGCACCCCTCGACGACGTTCGAGTGCGCCAGGCGATCTCCATGGCGATCGACGACGACTCGATCGTGCAGGCGTTCTACGGTGACGGCAAACCCCTCGGAGGCCCGATCACCGACCTCGAGCCGGCCTACGAGGATCTCACGTCGGTCAACGCATACGATCCCGATGCCGCCCGAGCGCTGCTCGACGAGGCCGGCGTGAGTGAGCTCGACCTGACCGTCACGATGCCGAACATCTACGCACCGGACGCAATCAATCAGGTCGTCACCCAGCTGGGCGAGATCGGAATCACGCTCAACGTCAACTCGGTCGAGTTCGGCACCTGGCTGAACGATGTCTACACCGCCAAGGACTTCGACCTCAGTTTTGTCAACCATGCGGAACCGAACGACTTCGTGAACTACACGAACCCCGACTACTACTTCGGCTACGACAACCCGGAGGTCCGCGAGCTCTACGCACAGTCCATCGCGACCACCGACACGGACGAAGCCAATGAACTGATCAAGCAGGCGGCGCGACTTGTCGCAGAGGACGCGCCGGCGAAGTGGTTGATCAACTACACTCCCGCGAATGCGATCTCGAGCAAGGTGAGCGGGTTCCCGAACAGCAACACAAACTCGCGCATCAATCTCGAGGGTGTCAGTGTCGGCTAGGTGCGAGGCACCTAAGATCGTAGAGTGAGCCGCTTTCTCGCAGTCCGGGCCCTGACGCTCGTCGTCGGGCTCGTTCTGGCGAGCCTGATCATCTTCCTCTCGCTGCGGTTGCTCCCGGGCGATGTCGCGCAGGTGATCGGGGGCACGACTGCCTCGGCGGAACAGGTGGAGGCGATTCGCGAGCGGCTCGGTCTCAATGCGCCGCTCTATCAGCAGTACCTCGACTGGCTTGGCGGGGTGTTGAGCGGCAACCTCGGCGACTCGGTGGTCTCAGGCACGTCGATCTCGGCCGAGATCGCGCAGAAGGCCCAGGTGACTGTACCGCTCACGCTCTACTCGCTCGCGATCACCCTGCTCGTCGCGCTGCCGCTGGGCGTCTTCGCCGCGTACCGCCGTCGCGCGGTGGCGAGTCGAGTTCTCTCGGTGCTCGGCGTGGTCGCCGCGGCGGTGCCCGCGATCTGGGCGGGTCTGCTCGGCATCATCCTGCTATCGAACTGGCTCGGTTGGCTCCCAGCGCAAGGGTTCCCGCGGAGCGGCTGGGAAGATCCGCTCGCGGCGCTTCGTTCCCTCACGCTGCCTGCCCTCACCATCGGATTCATCGAGAGCGCGGTGCTCTTCAGGTTCGTCAAGAGCGCCACCCTGAACGCACTGGGGGCGGACCATGTCCGCTCCGCCATGGCGAGAGGCTACACCCGGCTCGGGGCACTCGTGCGGCACGGCCTGCCGAGCGTCGGGCTCTCGATCGTTTCGGTGCTCGGTCTGCAGGTGGCTGCGTTGCTGGTCGGTGCGGTCGTGATCGAGCAGCTCTTCAGCTTGCCGGGGCTCGGTCGCATGCTCGTCGCGGACGTGAGCAACCGCGACCTCATCAAGGTACAGAGCACCCTCTTCGTGCTCACCGCCGTGATCCTGGTGCTCGGCGCGCTCATCGATGTGGTCCACCGCCTCATCGACCCCAGACTGCGAGTGGAGGAACGATGAGCGAACTCGCGCTGCACGAGACCTCCGGCGTGCCCGATACGCCACGGCGCGCTGCGCGCGGCTCCACGCTGCTCGGGCGGGTGATCCGGTCGCCTCGAGGGGCGTTCGCAGCTGTGACCCTCGCGCTGGTGCTCGTGGCAGCTGCGGTGTCGCTCGTGTGGTTGCCGGCGGACCCCAATCACTCGAACGCGTTCAATGCTTGGCTCTCACCCTCGACCGAGCACTGGCTCGGCACCGATGGCAGCGGCCGAGACATTGCTTCCAGACTCATCGCTGGCGCACGCGTCACGGTGATCGTCGCGCTCGGCGCTGCGGTCGTCGCTGGTGTGATCGGTCTCGCACTTGCCGTCATTGCCGGGCTCGGCCCCCGATTGCTTCGCGAGCCACTGATCGTGCTGATCGACGTGCTGATCGCGTTCCCGACCCTGCTGCTGGCGATCATGCTCACTGCGGCATTCGGCAGTGGCATCCCGATCGTGATCGTCGCGGTCGGAATCGGCTTCGGCGTGCAGATCGCCAGGGTGGTGCGGGCGGAACTGCGCCAGATCAGCGCCGAGGATTTCGTGCTCGCCGCACGCGCCTCCGGACTTTCACGCACCGCGATTCTGCGTCTGCACCTGCTGCCCAATGTCGCACCCGTGTTCACCGTGCAGCTGTCGCTCTCAATGGGGCTAGCCATTCTCGCCGAAGCCGGCCTCAGCTACCTTGGCTTCGGCGCTCCCCCAAGCGTTCCGTCGTGGGGTCGCATGCTCGCTGAGATGCAGTCCTTCATCGCCATCCACCCGCTCGCGGTCATGTGGCCAGGCCTCGCGATCACGCTCGTCGTGCTCGCGTTCTACCTGCTCGGCGACGCCGTGCGTGAGGCAGCCGACCCACGACTGCTGGTCGGACGACGCGGAGGTGCGGCATGACGGCGCCCGCGTTGCACGTCGAGCACCTGAGCGTCGCGATCGACGGCGTGGAACTGCTGCACGACCTCACCTTCGAACTCGGCCCCGGTGAGCGGCTCGGGTTCATCGGCGGCTCGGGGTCCGGCAAGACGCTGACCGCGCTCGCAATATCGGGACTGCTCCCTCAGGAGGCGACCGTCTCCGGCTCGATCAGACTCGGGGACCTCGAGCTCATCGGGATGCCAGAGCGGGAGCTTGCAGCACTTCGCGGCGAACACATGGGCATCGTCTTCCAGGAGCCGAAGACCGCCCTGAACCCGCTGCATCGGCTCGGCCGCCAGATGACCGAGGCGCTCGCCGTGCACTACTCGCTCACCCGCGCCGAACGCGCCGACGCCGCGCTCCGGCTCGCGGCGCGCGTCGGGCTAGCCGAACCGGAGCGCATGGTGCGGGCGTACCCTCACGAGGTGAGCGGAGGGCAGCGCCAGCGGGCGGCGATCGCCGCTGCCATCTCGGCGAACCCCGGCCTGCTCATCGCCGACGAGCCCACGACCGCGCTCGACGTGACGGTGCAACGGGGTGTGCTCGAGCTGTTTCACGACCTCACCGAGAGCGACAACACCTCGTTGATCTTCATCACCCACGATCTCGCGGTCATGGCCGAGGTCGCCGAGCGCGTGCTCGTGTTCGATGCGGGGCGCATTGTGGAGCAGGGCACCGTTGCGCAATTGCTGCAAGCTCCGTCGCAACCGATTACTCGGGAGCTCCTCGCTGCGGCAGGAGGGACAGCATGACCCCGCACGATACGGCACACGCTCGCCCGGGCCGCGAGCCTCACGGAGCGCTGCTCGAGGCCCGGGGCCTCCACAAGCACTATCGAGTCCCGTCGCCCCGCCTCTTTGGCACCCCGACGATCACTCACGCGGTCGACGGAATCGACCTGCAGCTGAGAGCCGGCGAGAGCCTCGCGATCGTGGGCGAGTCCGGCTCGGGCAAGACCACCCTGCTGAAGCTGCTGCTCGGCCTCAGCAACCCGACCGCGGGCGAGATACGCTTCGACGGGCGCATCATCGACGCCCGACACGATCGACTGCTGTGGCTTCGCCGCCGGAGCGGCATGGTGTTCCAAGACCCGTACTCTTCCTTCAACCCGCGGCGCACCGTCGGGCAAACCGTGTCCGAACCGCTCGTCGCAACCCGGGCCGCGGGCGACCACGCCGAACTCGTGCGGCGCATGCTCGACCGTCTCGAGCTCCCCGAGGGCAGTGCCGAACGGTACCCCCACGAGTTCTCTGGTGGCCAACGGCAGCGCATCGCGATCGCCCGCGCGCTCGTCCACAACCCCGATCTGCTCGTCGCCGACGAGCCGGTGAGCGCGCTCGATGTGCTCGTGCGCGGGCGGATCCTCGACCTGCTCGCTGGTTTGCGTCAGCAGATGGGACTCACGCTCATCACCGTTACGCACGACCTTTCGATCGTGCCGCGGATCGCCGACCGCGTGGTCGTCATGCGGCAGGGACGAATCGTCGAGCAGGGGACGGTCGAGCGCATCTTCGATTCACCGGGCGAAGCGTACACGCGGGAACTCATGAATTCGCTACCGAAGCTCCCGCCGGCAGCGCCTCCGCGCTGACCTCGCCTCGGGCGCGGGGTTTTCAACCGAGGCGTTAGTGCAGCTCGCGCAGGGACGTCAGAATGGTCTCGCGAAGCGACGCGGGTGCCGGGCCCTCGCAGGCTCGGCGCACGGCGGCCGTCAGGTTCTCGAACACTTGCTGCTCGTCTCGGCACTCGGTACAGGTGGTGAGGTGCTCGCGGATCGGTGCACAGTCCGCTTCGCAGAGCTCTCCGCGAATGAGCTCCTCGAGGTTGGCGCGAGCATGCTCGCAACCGCAGCCACTCATTTCGCTTCCCCTTTCTGCTTGCCCTGCGCCTGATCTCCCGGCGCGCTACCGATTCCCTGTTCCTTGGCGTACTCGACGAGCATCTGTCGGAGCTTCCCCCGACCACGATGCAGTCGGCTCATCACGGTCCCGATCGGCCGCTCGACGATGTCGGCGATCTCCTGATAGCTGAAGCCCTCGACATCTGCGAGATACACGACGATGCGAAAATCCTCTGGAAGGGCGTTGAGGGCCTCCGTCACCACCCCTGAGGGGGTGCGGTCGATCGCCTCGGCCTCCGCGGAACGCGACGACATCGCGGTTGTCGACTCCGCGCCACCCAACTGCCAGTCCTCGAGCTCGTCGACCGCGCCAAGATAGGGTTCCCGCTGCTTCTTGCGATAGACGTTGATATAGCTGTTGGTCATGATGCGGTACAGCCACGCCTTGAGGTTCGTGCCTTCGGTGAAGGTACCGAACGACGCGAATGCCTTGGCGAACGTTTCCTGAACGAGATCCTGCGCATCTTGCGGGTTGCGGGTCATTTTCATCGCCGCGCCGTAGAGTTGGTCGAGGTATGGCAGCGCATCGCGGCTGAATCGGCGCTCGAGTTCGGCACGCGACGGAGAGCTCAGTTCACCTGAGCCGGGCATGGTAGTCACATCGCCTAAGCCTACGCGAGAACATCGAGCGTGCACCGCGCCACCGGGACGCGGCACGGTCCGAGCGCGCTCAAGAAGCGGTACCGCCATGCCTGCTCCTCTCGATCCCTGCGCTCGTGCTCGCGCACCGTTCTGGCCAGCAGCTCCTCGGAGGCTGCGCGGCTAGAATCGAAAACAATCCAAGCCGCACTTGTATTCCCCGGAGGCCGACGCAATGCTCGAAGCCAAGCTCAACCAAGGCCGAGGCGACGAGGATCCTGCCGGGCAATCCGACGGGGGCACGCCCCAGCACCCGTGGGCGGCACCGACGGCCACCGATGAGCTGCATGCGACCGTTCCGCTCCCGGGTTCGAAGTCTCTGACGGGCCGGGAGCTGATCCTCGCGGCGCTCGCGGATGGCCCAGGCGAGCTTCACGCGCCGCTGCACTCCCGCGACAGCTCGCTCATGGTCGAGGCGCTGCGCGCGCTCGGCATCACCATCGAGCCGACAGGGCAGGCCGCGAGCCCGTACGGCCCGGACCTGCGCATCACCCCAGCCGCAGAGCTGACGGGCTCAACCAGCATTGAGTGCGGTCTTGCCGGTACCGTGATGCGCTTCATGCCGGCCGTGGCCGCTCTCGCCCTGGGTCCGACTTCGTTCGACGGCGACCCATACGCCCGCAAGCGTCCGATGCGTCCGGTGCTCGACGCACTGCGCGCGATCGGGGCGGACATCTCGGATGATGGGCGAGGATCGCTCCCTTTCACCGTGCACGGCAGCGGCTCCTTGCGGGGCGGGAGGGTGGAACTCGATGCCTCCCTCTCGAGCCAGTTCGTGTCGGGGCTGCTGCTCGCGGCACCCAGATTCGAAGAGGGTGTGCATATCGTGCACACCGGAGAGCGCCTCCCGAGCCAACCGCACATCGAGATGACTCTCGAGTCTCTGCGCCGTCGTGGAGTCGAGGTGCACTCCCCCGCAGTCGGCGAGTGGCGCGTGACCCCTGGGCCCATCCGCGCCCTCGATGTCACGATCGAACCTGACCTCTCGAACGCCGCGCCGTTCCTCGCCGCGGCTCTCGCGGTCGGGGGCGAGGTTTCGATTCCGAACTGGCCGGCGACGACGACGCAGGTGGGTGCGCAGCTGCCGACGCTGCTCAGTGCTTTCGGGGGCGCGGCCCACCTGGAGGACGGCACCCTCACGGTCACCGGAGGAACACTGACCGGTGCGACACTGCACATTCCCGAGGCGGGCGAGCTCGCACCAACACTGGTCGGGCTCGCGGCGATCGCCGCGCACGGCTCCGGTGCGGGGGACGGCGAAGCGAGCACCATCACCGGCATCGGGCACATCCGCCACCACGAGACGGACCGCATTGCGGCGCTCGTCACAGAGATCAATCGGCTCGGCGGTCATGCTGAGGCGCTCGAGGACGGGATCGCCGTGCACCCGGCGACACTGCACGGCGGCACCTGGAGGGCCTACTCGGACCATCGCATGGCGACGACCGGCGCACTTGTGGGACTCGTCGTGCCGGGCGTCGAAGTGGACGACATCGAGTGCACCTCGAAGACGCTGCCCCAGTTCGCCGAGCTCTGGCAGGGCATGGTCGCCGGCGCCTCCGGCAGCACCCCGCCCTCCGCCGGGAGCAAGCTACTCGACGGTGCCGACGCGTTCACCCTCGGTGCCGAAGTGATCGGGAGTGCGGGACAGGTCGTCGGCGGTGTCGGACGGGCGATACGCGGCATCGCCGGGTTGTTCGACGGAATCTAAGCGATGAGCTGGCTTCCCGCTGACGACGAGGACCTTGACGGGCCCTACGCGGAGTATGCTGATCATCCGGTGCGGCAGCGTCCGAATCCGAAGGCGAACCGCCCGCGAACGAAGCGCCGCCCCGAGCATTCCGACTCGGTGACCGGAATGGTGACGGCGGTCGATCGGGGCCGTTACACGGTGCTCGTTGCCGCAGGCGCGGATCGCGAGAACCCTGTGGAACGCAGCGTCGTGGCAGCCCGGGCCCGCGAGCTTCGCAACACGGCGATCGTCATCGGGGATCGCGCGCAGCTCGTGGGCGACACCTCGGGCACCGAGGGCTCGCTCAGCCGCATCGTTGGCATCGAGCCGAGACGCACGCTGCTGCGACGCAGCGCCGACGACACTGACCGGCTCGAGCGGATCATGGTGGCGAATGCGGATCAGATGCTCATCGTCGTGGCAGCGGCGAACCCCGAACCTCGAGTGCGACTCGTCGATAGGTACCTGGTCGCGGCCTACGATGCCGGGATCGCGCCGCTGCTGTGCATGACGAAGGTCGACCAGGCCGATCCGACGGAGTTCCTCGGACACTTCGCGGGCCTCGACGTGCCCGTGTTCCTCTCTGAGCCGGGGCGCGAACCGATCGGGGCGATCCGGGACGCGCTTGCCGGTAAGACGACCGTGTTCGTCGGTCACTCCGGCGTCGGCAAGTCGACGCTCATCAACGTGCTTGTTCCCGATGCGGGTCGAGCAACCGGCCACGTCAATCAGGTGACGGGCCGAGGCCGCCACACCTCCTCGTCATCCGTCGCCTACCTCGCCTCGACGGAGGGGTGCACCGGTGGTGACTACGGCTGGGTCATCGACACCCCCGGGGTGCGCTCGTTCGGCCTGGGACACGTCACGAGTGAGAGCGTGCTGCGCGGCTTCACGGATCTGGCTCAGATCATCGACGTATGCCCCCGCGGGTGCACCCACCTCGAGGATGCGCCGGACTGCGAGCTCGATGCCGCGATCGAGGACGGCCGGCTCGACGCTGTCGGCGCGAGGCGGGTCGAGTCGTTGCGACGCCTGCTTCGCTCGACCGCCTCGGCTCGTTGAGCTGCGGCCGTTCGGGCCTCCTGTCGCCGCTAGGCTTGACTCATGACTGAGCGCGTGATCCTCGAGCCCGGAATGCCAGCACCTGATTTCGAACTGCACGATCAGCACGACGCACGTGTCTCGCTTGAGCAACTGCGCGGCACCCGCACCGTGCTCTTCGCGTACCCGCAGGCCATGACGCCCGCCTGCACCATGGAGGCGTGCGAGTTTCGCGACGCCGTACCACCACTCGAAGCGGCCGGCTTTCGCGTGCTCGGAATCTCACCGGATCCGGTGGCCAAGCTCGCCAGGTTCGCCGAACGGGACGGCATCACGTACCCGCTGCTGAGCGACGAGGATCACGCCACGCTCAAGGCGTACGGCGCGTATGGGGAGAAGAAGAACTATGGCCGGGTGTACGAGGGCGTCATTCGCTCGACGTTCGTGATCGATGCCGAGGGTCGCATCGAGCATGCGCTCTACAACGTGAGGGCGACCGGTCACGTCGCGCGCGTGCGGAGGCTACTCGGCGTGTGAGTCGGCGGAGGCGGGGTCGCCTTCGAGCGGCCGGTTCACGGGGCGGGCGACGATCGCCGCGACGAAACCGATGCAGGCAAGCGCGATGAGCGCCCAACCGAACAGGTGCAGCGCGAACTGCAACAGGCCCGTACCCGCGGCGAAGAGCAGCACGTGGATGGTGACGGCGGACCCTCGCACCCAGCTCGCCTTCGATCGCACCGTGCCGACCAGGGTGATCACGATCCACACCAGGCAGATCAGCGCCATGGCAACCAGGCTGAAGTCCTGCCCGAATGACCCGCTCGAACCGAGGGCGGCGAGCACCGTGATGAGGAGCACCCAGACCATCAGAAACGATTCAATACACAGCGCGATGAGCAGCACGCCCCACCCCGCCGCTGAGCGACGTCCGGCCTGGGGTGAATCAGACATTTCCTGAACCTTTCTGAAGGATGAAGAAAAAACTCTTGAAATGCGTTCGCATTCATGGAACCATATATTCATAGAGTTTGGCGCACGTCGTGGTGGGCACTCTCGGTCCCGTACGACACCGCGCGATTCAGGCTAACAGCCAATACGGTTTTCTCGCGCGTAAGCACAAGGAGAAATCATGGATTGGCGTGAGCAAGCAGCTTGCCTGACTGTCGACCCCGAACTGTTCTTCCCGGTGGGCAACACCGGGCCCGCAGTCGACCAGATCGAGCGGGCGAAGGCCGTGTGCGCCCGTTGCAAGGTAACTGAGATGTGCCTGCAGTACGCGATGGACACCGGGCAGGACTCGGGCGTGTGGGGCGGCCTCAGCGAGGACGAGCGTCGCGCCCTGAAGCGTCGCGCTGCACGCGCACGCCGCGCAAGCTAGGCCACAGCTTTCGATCCGCGAGGATCGCGAAAGGCCCGAACCATCCGGTTCGGGCCTTTCGTCTGCGTGGGCTCAGGCGCTCGCTCAGGCTCAGTCGGTACCCGTCTCGAAGGCGGCGCTGAGGCCGAGCTCGTCCGCATCCTCATCGATCCCGCCGACCGCGTTGGCGATCTCCTCCGCGCCGCCGCGCTCGAGTTTGCCGACGAGGTCGGCGGTGGTGCCTCCGACGAGGCCGAGCGACGCGTACTGCTCGAGCCGCTGGCGCGAGTCGGCGATGTCGAGGTTGCGCATGGTGAGCTGGCCGATGCGGTCCTCTGGGCCGAACGCGGCACCCACGGTGCGCTCCATGGAGAGCTTCTCGGGGTGGTAGCTGAGGTTCGGTCCGGTGGTGTTCAAGATCGTGTAATCGTCGCCGCGGCGAAGTCGCAGGGTGACCTCGCCGGTAATCGCCGAGCCGACCCAGCGCTGCAGCGCCTCACGCAGCATGAGTGCCTGAGGATCGAGCCAGCGCCCCTCGTACATGAGACGCCCGAGCTTGCGGCCGTCGTTGTGGTAGCTGGCAACGGTGTCCTCGTTGTGAATCGCGTTGACCAGCCGCTCGTAGGTGATGTGCAGCAGCGCCATGCCCGGGGCCTCGTAGATGCCGCGGGACTTCGCTTCGATGATGCGGTTCTCGATCTGGTCGCTGACGCCGAGCCCGTGGCGGCCGCCGATCGCATTCGCCTCGAGCACGAGCGCGACCGGGTCGTCGTACTCGACGCCGTTGATCGCGACCGGGCGCCCCGCCTCGAAACGCACCGACACCTCTTCGGTCACCACCTCAACGTCTTCACGCCAGGCAGCCACGCCCATGATCGGCTCGACGATGTCGAGGCCAGCGTCCAGGAACTCGAGCTTCTTGGCCTCGTGCGTCGCGCCCCAGATGTTGGCGTCCGTCGAATACGCCTTCTCGGTGGCGTCACGGTAGGGGTACCCGTTCGCAACGAGCCACTCGCTCATCTCGTGACGACCGCCGAGCTCCTCCACGAACTGCTTGTCGAGCCACGGCTTGTAGATGCGCAAGCTCGGGTTCGCCATGAGGCCGTAGCGGTAGAAGCGCTCGATGTCGTTGCCCTTGTAGGTGGACCCGTCGCCCCAGATGTCGACGCCGTCCTCCTTCATGGCGCGCACGAGCAGCGTGCCGGTCACGGCTCGGCCGAGCGGGGTGGTGTTGAAGTAAGTCTTGCCCCCCGAGCGCACGTTGAAGGCACCGCACTGCAGCGCCGCGAAACCCTCCTCGACCAGCGGAAGCTTGGCGTCGACGTGACGCGCCAGCTCGGCACCGTACTCCTTTGCGCGTCCGGCGACGCCGTCGATGTCGGGCTCGTCGTACTGCCCGATGTCAGCAGTGTAGGTGCACGGAATCGCACCCTTCTCCCGCATCCAAGCCACCGCGCAGGAGGTATCGAGACCACCGGAGAATGCAATGCCGATACGCTCACCGACCGGCAGAGAAGACAGAACCTTAGACATAGCTTCTATCCTAGGGCGCGCAGAGGAGGTGCTCTTGCACGCCCGATTCTGCCTACTCGAAGGTGTTCGGGTCGGCACCGAGCCGCTTCTGCTCGTCCATGGCGTCAATGGCCGCCATCTCATCTTCCGAGAGAACGAAATCGAACAGGTCGGCGTTCTCGACCAGCCGCTCGCGCTTCGTTGTCTTCGGGAACACAATGATGCCGTGCTGGAGGTGCCAACGCAGCACCACTTGTGCGGGGGTCTTGCCGTGCGCGCGCGCCGCGTCGGTGATCGCAGGACGCTCGAGCAGGTCGCTCTTGCCCTGGCTCAGCGGCCCCCAGGCCTCGACGGCGATGCCGCGCTCCGCGCAGAACGCGCGCAGTTCACGTCGCTGGTGCAGCGGGTGCAGCTCGATCTGGTTCACGACCGGAACCACACCGGTTTCGCGCAGCAGTTCGTTCAGGTGCGTGACCTCGAAGTTCGACACGCCGATTGAATCGCACTGATCCGACCCGACGATCTCGACGAGCCCGCGCCACGCTCCGACGGCGGTGCCGCGCTTCGGCACCGGCCAGTGCACGAGGTAGAGATCCACTTTCTCGAGCCCGAGACGCTCGAGGCTCGCCTCGAACGCACCATGCGGATCCTCCTGATCGGTGTTCCAGAGTTTCGTAGTGATGAACAGTTCGTCGCGCGGAATACCGCTCGCGGCGATCGCGCGGCCGACCGCTTCCTCGTTCTCGTAAATGCGAGCGGTGTCGATGTGGCGGTATCCGATTTCGAGAGCTTCGCTGACGATTCGTTCAGTGTCATCCTCGCTGACCTTGAAGACGCCAAGGCCGAGTTGGGGGATCCGGTTTCCGTCGTTCAGTTCTACGTAGGGTATCTGCAAGTCAGTCATTATCACTCTCGATTCGTCGCGAACAGACCGATTTTACCTTGCTTGAGGCACCGCCCCGTTCGCAGCAGATGGGCCGCATAATAGAGGGGATCATGTCACAGCCTCACATCGTGTTCCCGCCGGAGCTGCCGGTCAGTCAGCTGCGCGACAAGATCAGCGAAGCGATCCTGGCTCATCAGGTCGTGATCGTCGCGGGCGAGACCGGTTCGGGCAAGACCACGCAACTGCCGAAGATCTGCCTCGCGCTCGGCCGCGAGCGCATCGCTCACACTCAGCCGCGCCGCATCGCGGCCCGCACCATCGCCGAGCGTATCGCCGAAGAACTAGGCAGCGAGCTCGGCGACGCGGTCGGTTATCAGGTGCGCTTCACGGATAAGAGCAGCAGCGACACGAAGATCCGGCTGATGACCGACGGCATTCTGCTCAACGCGATCCACCGGGATCGCGACCTCACCGCCTACGACACGATCATCATCGACGAGGCGCACGAGCGCAGCCTCAACATCGACTTCCTCCTCGGCTACCTGAAGACGCTGCTCCCCCGCCGCCCCGACCTCAAGGTGATCATCACGAGCGCGACCATCGACCCAGAGTCGTTCGCCGCGCACTTCGCCGATGCCAGCGGCGAGCCCGCCCCGATTATCGAGGTGTCGGGACGAACGTATCCGGTCGAGATTCGGTATCGGCCGCTATCGGAGGTGCGCGAGGTCGAGGATCCCCGCACCCACCAGGTGAAGTCCCGAAACGTGGAGCGCGACCTCTTCGACGCGATCGGCGAGGCCGTCGACGAGCTGGCCCGCGAGGCACCGGGCGATGTGCTCGTCTTTCTGAGCGGCGAGGCGGAGATTCGCGATGCCGCCGACGCGTTGCGCGGTCGGGCGAATGGGCGAGGATCCTCGCGCCCGCTCGAGGTGCTTCCCCTGTACGGACGTCTCAGCGCCGCTGAACAGCATCGCGTCTTCGAACGCCCCACGAACGGGTCCGGGGCCGCAGCTCGTCGCATCGTGCTCGCCACGAATGTTGCCGAGACCAGCCTGACCGTGCCGGGCATTCGCTACGTGATCGATGCCGGGACCGCGCGCATCTCCCGATACAGTTCACGCAGCAAAGTGCAGCGGCTGCCGATCGAGGCCATTTCGCAGGCGAGTGCGAATCAGCGCTCGGGACGCTCGGGGCGCACGAGCCCGGGCATCGCGATCCGCCTCTACAGCGAGGAGGACTACCGGAGTCGGCCGGAGTTCACCGAACCCGAGATTCTGCGTACCGGGCTGGCGAGCGTCATCCTGCAGATGCTCGCGCTCGGCCTCGGTGATATCGCGGCGTTCCCGTTCCTCACGCCGCCCGACAAGCGCGACATTCGCGACGGGCTGGCATTGCTCGAGGAGCTCGGGGCAGTGCGACCGCAACGCGGCGGCACGGCAGCACCCGCAATCACGAGGATCGGCCGGGAGCTTTCCCGGTTGCCCATCGAGCCGCGCTTTGCGCGAATGGTCATCGAATCGCGCAGGCACGGGGTGACCCGCGAGGTTGTCGCGATTGTTGCCGGTCTCACCGTGCAGGATGTGCGCGAGCGGCCGCAGGATCAGCGAGGTAGGGCCGACGAGTTGCACGGCCGCTTCAGCGATCCGCTCGGTGACCTGATGACGCTGCTCAACCTGTGGAACTACCTGCAGGAGCAGCAACGAGAACTCTCGTCCAGCGCGTTCCGGAGGCTCTGCCGGGCCGAGTTTCTGAACTACTTGCGGGTGCGCGAATGGATGGATCTCTACCGGCAGATCTCACGCATCGCGAAGCACACCGGTCCGGTCGAAAATGCGCCACGAAATCGTTCCGATCCGCCACGGGATCACGATGTTGTGGCGCATTTTCCGGACGCAGCGGAAAGCGAGCGCCCAACTGCCGAAGCGATCCACCGCTCCGTGCTCGCCGGGCTGCTGTCGCACCTCGGCGTGCGCGACGACCTGCAGGATCGCAGGGCCGCAGGTGGCCGCGGCGGGCCGGGTGCGGGGGGATCCTCGCGCCGCAAACCGGCCCAGGAGTACGTGGGTGCGCGCGGTGCGCGCTTCGCGCTTCACCCGGGCTCGACGCTGTCGAAGAAGCCCCCGGAGGTCGTCATGAGCGTCGAACTCGTCGAGACGAGCCGACTCTTCGCTCGCGGCAACGCCGTCGTCGATCCAGGGTGGGCAGAGGAGCTCGCCGGGCCGCTGGCGAAGCGCCAGCTGAGCGAACCGCACTGGGAGAAGAAGCAGGGTGCGGCCGTCGCGTACGAGCGGGTGACGCTCTACGGTGTGCCGATCGTGGCACGACGCCGCGTGCAGCTGTCGCGCTTCGACCTTCCGCTCGCCCGCGAACTGTTCATTCGCCACGCGCTGGTCGAGGGCGAGTGGGATTCGCCACAGGCTTTCGACCGCGCCAACCGGCAGCTGCGGCGCGAACTCGAGCAGCTTGAGGAACGCAGCCGGCAGCGCGGCATCGTCGGCGGCGACGACGCGGTGTTCGAGTTCTATGACGCGCGCATTCCTGAGCACGTGGCGAGCACCCGGGACTTCGAAGGCTGGTGGAAGCGGGAACAAAAGCAGCAACCGAAGCTGCTCAGCATGCGGCGCGAGGATCTGCTTGAGGACGAGGATCAGGCGACCCCCGACGAGCGTGAGTTTCCACGGGAGTGGCGTCACGGGGACCAGACCCTCAAGCTTCGCTACCGCTTCGAGCCGGGCGCTGCGGACGATGGGGTGACGGTCACGGTGCCGCTTCCGCTCCTGCCGCGCGTCGAGCCCGCCGAGTTCGAGCGGTTGGTGCCCGGGCTCCAAGAGGAGCTCGTCACCTCGCTCATCAGGTCGCTTCCAAAGGCGATTCGCAAGCATGTGGTCCCGGCGGCCGACTGGGCGCGGACACTGCTCGCCGAGGTCGAGCCCCGCCTGGGCGATGGCGGCGCGCTCACCGAGCTCCTCTCCGACGCGATCCGACGCCGCACCAGCGTGCGGGTGACGCCCCAGGACTTCGATACCGATCGCCTACCTCCGCACCTCACCCCGACCTTCCGCGTCATCGATGCGCGCGGGCGCACCATCGGGACCGGCAAGGATCTGCCCGCGCTCAAGCAGCTGTACCGTGATCAGGCCACGAAGGGGGTGGCGAGGGTCGCGCAGGCGGCGCTGCCAAAGCACGACCTCGAGCAGTCCGGGCTTACCGCCTGGACATTCGGTGCCCTGCCGAGGCATGTCGACACTGCATACGCGGGCGGTCGCGGCGGGGCCGGGACCGTGCGCGCATACCCCGCACTTATCGACCGGCGCGGATCCGTCGAGCTGAAGCTCGTCGCCGACGCTGCCGAACAGGCACGGCTCACCCGCCGCGGGGTGCGACGCCTGCTCACACTGAGCTCACCGAGTCCGTCGAGCTACATCCGCGACCACCTCTCGAACAGCGAGAAGCTGCTTCTCGGCGGCGGCCCCTACCGCGGTCTCGATGACGCGATCGCCGACGTGTCCCTCGCGGTGGCCGATCGCGCGATCCTCGCGGCCGCACCAGACGGCCTCGTGTGGGATGCCGCGACGTTCAATTCGATCGCCGACGCGTATGCGCGAGCCCTGATCGACGATATCTACACGGGGATCTCCCTGACGGCGCGCGTGCTCGACGGGGCACGGGCGGCGAGAAAGGCGATCGATCGCGCCAAGTCGTTGCAGGTGCTCAGTCAGGTTGGTGACGCACAGGCGCAACTGAACGGCCTGATATGGGCCGCCGGATCGGGCGAGGGATTCGTCTCCCGCACCGGTCTTGCGCGCCTCGAACGGGTCCCGGTGTATCTGCAGGCGATCCACGACCGCATGCGGGACCTCGTCGAGAACCCCGGGCGCGATCGCGCACGACAGAACGACATTGAACGCGCGACGGTCATGTTCGAGGAGGCAGGTGGCGCGATCCCACTTTCCGCAGATGCGCCGCCGCACCTGGTTCGCGCCCGCTGGATGATCGAGGAGCTCCGGGTGAGCCTCTTCGCCCAGCAGCTTCGCACCGCGGAGCCGGTTTCTCTGCAACGACTCCAGAAGGTATTGCACAGCGCGTGATCAGCGACGCCGGAGATAAGATCTGCTGGTGGGTATGTATCGTGATCTGGCGCGCACGCCGGGCGTTGCGCGAATTCTGGTCTCTCAGCTGACGGCGCGGTTCCCCTTCGGCATGCTCTCGATCACCGTGCTGCTGCACATCCAGCTCGTCTACGGCAATTACACGTCCGCAGGCGTCATTCTCGCGGCGCAGAGCGTGGGTCAGGCGATCGCCGGACCGCTCACGAGCCGGCTCCTCGGCCGCCTCGGCATGCGCCGCGTGCTCACGTTCACCACGATCATCTGCGCGGGCCTGCTCACCACCATTGCGCTCACCACGCCCCCGCTCGCGGTCGTCGCGGTCATCGCGTTCCTGCTCGGGCTCACCACCCCGCCGATCACTCCCGCAGTGCGCACCATCTACCCCAAGCTGGTTCCGGGCAATCGCATCTCCGCGCTCTTCTCGCTCGACGCATCGGCGCAGGAGGTCATCTGGATCGTGGGCCCAGTGGTCGCGGTGTTCGTGTCCACACAGGTCAGCACGGTGTGGGGCCTGCTCATCGGGGCGATCTTCATGTTCGGCGGGGGCCTGTGGTTCGTGCTGAGCCCGGAGGTCGGTGCGGTGAGATTGCCACCGTCGCGCAGCCGCCTCGGCGCGGTTCTGCTTCGCCCCACCGTGGTGATCTCAACATTCATCAGCTTTCTCTTCGTCGGCTCGTTCGCGGCGCTCGAGGCCGGGATCGTGGGCACCTTCGGCCACGGCGGCATCGAGTCCGGCCTCATCCTCGCGATCTTCTCCATCGGCTCGATCATCGGCGGTTTCATCTTCGGGCACCGCGACATCATGCCGTGGTCACTCGCGATCCGGTCGAGTATCGTGCTCGTGGGAACCGCACTTTGCCTGGTCAGCCTCAATCCGATCTGGCTGTCGGTGGTGCTGTTCTTCGGAGGCATCGGGGTCGCCCCGATGTTCGCGGCACTGTTCACGGTCGTCAGCTCCACCGTGCGGTTCTCCGAAACGGCCGAAGCCTACGGTTGGGTCGGCACGGGACAGCTCGTGGGTGTGGCTCTCGGCTCCGCTCTTGCGGGCACCGCGATCGACGCTGCCGGAGGGTTCGGCGGCGTGCTGGTCTCGGCCGTCTTCCTCGTCGCGACGGTGCTGGCGTCCGTGATCTGTGTGCGTTGGCTTCCCGATCTTCGAGGCCGAGACGCGAGCCCGCTCCTCGATACCGTACCGATTCCGATCACACCGCCGACCGCCTAGATCTGAGACGGTTGAGCGCGGCGAGGATCGACGGTTTTCGTGTCGGTTGCGCAGCACAACGGGCGAAATGGACCGTGAGCTTCTCGGTTGTATGACTTTTTCGAAGCTCTAGAGGTATCGTAGGTCTTGTGTCAGACTTGCTGTAACGTCCACCAATGAAGGTCACCGAAGGAGTACACCGCTCATGGGTAAATACGCCGTCATCAACCCCGCAACTGGCGAAACCATCAAGGAATACCCGAACGCCACAGAAGCAGACATCGAGTCGGCACTCGCCTCCGCTCAGCAGACCTATCAGGAGTGGTCGCGCAAGACCACCGTTGCCGAGCGCGCCGCCCTTGCGCAGCGTGCCGCCGAGCTGTTCGAGGAGCGCAAGGACGAGCTCGCCGCCATCATCAATCGCGAGATGGGCAAGCCGATGGATCAGTCCGTCGGCGAGGCGGAGTTCTCTGGTGCCATCACCGCCGCATTCGCGAAGAACGCCGAGAAGTGGCTTGCCGACGAGCAGCTCGAGGTGGAGGACGGCTTGAAGTCCTTCTTCCGCTTTCAGGGGATCGGCGTGATCCTCGGCATCATGCCGTGGAACTACCCGTACTACCAGGTGGCTCGTTTCGCCGTGCCGAACCTGATCCTCGGCAACACCGTGATCCTCAAGCATGCCGAGCAGTGCCCCGAGTCGGCCACGGCGCTCGAGCAGATCTTCCGCGACGCCGGCTTCCCCGAGGGTGCCTACGTCAACGTCTTCGCGTCGCACGAGCAGATCTCGACGATCATCGCCGATGACCGGGTGCAGGGCGTCTCGCTCACCGGCTCCGAGCGCGCCGGGGCGATCGTGGCGGAACAGGCGGGCCGGCACCTCAAGAAGTGCGTGCTCGAGCTCGGCGGAAGCGACGTCTTCATCGTGCTCGACACGAAGGACATCGACCACGCCGTCGAGCACGCAGTCGGAGGCCGCATGGAGAACACCGGCCAGGCCTGCAACGGGTCGAAGCGCATCGTCGTGCTCGACACCGTGTACGACGAGTTCGCGCCCAAGTTCCAGGCCGCCATCGCCGCGCAGTCCCTCGAGGCCGGCCACTACGGTCCGCTCTCGTCAGCCAAGGCAACCGAGACGCTGTCCGCTCAGGTGCAGAGCGCGATCGACCAGGGTGCCGAGGTGCTCGTGGGCGACAATTCCCCCAAGGGCAACTTCTACACGCCGACCGTGATCAGTGGCGTCACCCCGTCCATGGATGTGTACACCCAGGAACTGTTCGGGCCCGTCGCACAGCTCTACAAGGTGTCGAGCGACGAGGAAGCGATCGAGCTTGCGAACTCCTCGCCGTATGGGCTCGGATCCGTCGTGATCTGCGACGACCTCGAGCGCGCCGAGCGGGTGGGCAACCAGCTCGATGTGGGCATGGTGTTCATCGGGGCGGCGGGCCTCGAGGGTGCCGATGTGCCCTTCGGCGGCGTCAAGAAGTCAGGCTACGGTCGTGAGCTCGGCAAGGGCGGCATGCTCGAGTTCGCGAACAAGAAGCTGTTCCGCTTCGCAGGCTAATTTTTCGCACTGCGAGGATCACGAGGGCCCCTGCTTCGGCAGGGGCCCTCGTCGCTTTCGTCGGCCTCTGATCGCCCCTGTGCGACACCACAGGGTCGACCGGGTTTTTTTAGCCGCTGAGACAGGCCCGCGCGACCCTCCGCCCGCTAGCGTGAATCGCAGAGAGGTCTCGAACGAGGGGAGTTCGCAGCGTGGCGGGAATTGCAGAGGCAGCATTGCAGGCGATCTGCGAGCGATTGCGCAAGCAGTTCGGTGTCACAGGCGCGACCGCGGCCCTGGTGCACCGCGGCAAGCTCTCCGTCGCGGCGGCAGGCACCGCGAATCGCGACCTCGCACAGCCGATGCGCACACAGACGCTGGCCCAGATCGGTTCAACCACGAAGGTGTACACAGCGGCCATGCTCTTGCAGCTCGCCGCGCTCGGACACATCGATATCGACGCTCCTGTCGCGGAAGTGCTCCCTGAGTTCACCCTGGCGCGCGATCCCGAGGCGAAGCTCATCACCCCGCGGCACCTGATGTCGATGACGAGCGGGCTCGACAACGGACCGTACTCCGACACCGGTCGCGGCGACGACTGTGTCGAGCGCTACGTAACGTTGCTCGGCGATATTCCGCTGCTGTTCGCGCCCGGATCCGCGTACAGCTACAGCAATGCCTCGACCGTTGTCTCAGGGCTGATTATCGAGCGCCTGACGGGAACGTGCTGGGACGAAGCCTTGCGAGCGCTGCTCCTCGAACCTGCGGGCTTCGCCGAATCCGAGAGCCTCGCGGAGCGGCTCCCCTACCGCCACGTCGCCGTGGGGCATGAGCCGGGTGTCGACGGCGAAGTGATCGCGCAGGACTGGACTTTCTCGCGCGGCATGGGCCCGAGTGGTTCGACGCTCGCCACCACCGCCGCAGATCTCGCTCGCTTCGGGCAGTTGATACTCGACGGAGGCACGAGCGGCAGCGGTGCACGAGTGCTCGCGGAGTCGGTGGTGCGCGAGCTCCAGACACCGCAGATTGAGGTTCCAGCTCGATGGTTCGCCGATCAGTGGTGTGTCGGCCCCTACCGAAAGGTATGGGATGGCCTCGAGGTCTTCGGGCACGGGGGCACGACCATGCAGTCGTCGTCGACGCTGACCTGGATTCCGGAGCTCGAGCTCTCGGTGGCGGTGATCGTGAACAACCCGTCGCTCGGGTACCCCTTCGCGCACGCACTGCTCGACGAGCTTCTTTCGGCTGGGTTCTCGATCCAGAAGCCAACGCGTCCGGTGCACGACCCGACCGTCTCGTTCGATCCAACACCCTATGCGGGTGAGTATCGCACCCTCGAAAGCAGCTATCGCGTCGCCGCGAGCACTCCAGGGCGCTTGGTGCTCGAAATGGAGTTGTCGTCTTTCGGCGCGCAGACGGTCATCAAAACCGAGCTCCTGCCCATTGGCGGTCACCGCTTTCTCGCGGCCGACGACAGAGTTACCTCGTTTCACAATTGGGATCTCGCGTTCTCGGAACCGCAAGGCGGTGAGTCGAGACTGCTGCACAACGGGGCGTTCGCGGCCGCTCGGATATGACGCTCATGTTGCGCCGCGCTCAACAGTCGGCGCCTACCGCAGGCTCGCCCGGTAACGTGCGCTAGTGGTCGATAAGCCGAAGCTGCAGCATCGCGGCGAACCTCTCGTCGGAATCGCCGAGGTCGATGCCGGCGATCTCGGTCGCTCGGCGCAGTCGATAACGAAAGGTGTTGGGGTGCACGTAGAGCGCTGCCGCGGCCTGCCCCACGTCCCCGAAGTAGTCGAACCAGGCTCGCAGGGTCTCCACAAGGTGTCCGCGGTGCTTGCGGTCGTGAGCGAGGAGCGTGGAGATGGGGCCGGTGATCTCGTCGCCGCGAACCACCATCAGATCACGCAGCTCAAGGGTCAGCACGAGCGCGTGCACGTCTGAGAGGCGCGCGACTCTCGGACCCGCCCTACCTGCCTCAGCGCGAGACGCCGGCACAGGCTCTTGCAGCGCACGCAGCACCCTTCGAACGGTCGCCCGCGATCTCGCCAGCCCGGCGAGGTCGTGTGCCGGCGGACCGACTGCGATCGAGGCTGAAGTTCTCCCGCCGACCCGGTCGAGAAAGTCTTCCATCGTCTGCACCACGCGATCCCCCGCGGGGTCGTTCGGGGCAGGGAGGATACCGAAAACGGTATCGCCGAGCAGTGCGACGGCCGAGCCCGGTCGAAGCGCCGCAAGGTGCACCGCAAACGCATCGGCGAGCCGTTCCCGCTCCGCCACGACGGTCTGTTCGGCGGCGTCGGCGCTCGGCTCCTGCGTTCCGGTCAGTATCGCGGCCACCACGCATACGGGCTGCCCCATGAGGTTGAGTCTGGACAGCGCATCGCTCGCACCCGCTCCCCCCTCGAGCGCCGTACTGAGCAGCTCGGCGCGAAGCCGTCGCTGCACATCAGCTCCCGCGCGTACGCGCAGCAGGTGCAGGGCGACAAGCTTCGCGGCATCGCGCAACGTCGTCGTGCGCTCCTGCGTGAGCGGGCCATCCATCGCTGCCCAGATCGATCCGAGCACCTCGTCGCCGGCGCGTACGCCGATTGCAACGCGCTGAGTCGAGCGTTCGTCTTCAAACTGGATCTCACCGACGACGACCGGATCCTCACTTCGATAGAGATCACGAAACACGCCGCGCTCGGTGAGCACCTGCGTGTACCTGGCGGGCACGCGCCTGCCGACGATTGTTTCGGCCCTGCCCGAGTCGACGTGTTGCTGCCCCTCCGAGAAGGCGAGTACCCGTGACGAGCGATCCTCAATCGTGACCGGGGCCGCGAGCAGCGAAGAGATTGCATTCGCCACAGCGAAGAGATCACCCGATGGAATGCCCCCGAGCGAATCGACGCGCGCCTCGCCGATATCGTCCTCTGCGAGCAGCGAGCGCAACAGCGCGGCCAGCTGCGTCCAGGTTGCGCCACGCGCCAGCCCGAGCACCACAATGCCGTACTCATCAGCTGCCTGGCGCACCTCATCGGTGAGCTCGATCGGCGAGCGCACGACGACTGCCGCAGGGGTTTCCGGCCCGAGCGCGTTGAGCATCGCCGCAAGCTGTTCCGCACCGTGCACTCCTACCCCGAGCACAATGGCATGCTCGGGGTAGATCGGCTCGTCGACCGGGTCGTAGATGCCGACCCCGCCGACGTTCTCGTTCTCGTCGATGACCCCGTGAGCGACCTCGAGCAGGGTCATGCCTAAATCGTCGAGCACCCGCCCAAGACTGAACCTCGTGAACCTCGATTCTTGGGCGGCACTCATGAACGGCAGCATAGCGTTAATCAGCTAGACAGCGACCCATTCGACCGAGGTGGTGCACTCTTCGAGCACCTCGGGGATCGGGGTGACACCGAGACCTGGGCCCGTCGGTACCGTCAGATGCCCGTCCTCCATCACCCACGGTTCGGTGATATCGGTTGCATAGAACCTTCCGCTGGCCGAAACGTCACCCGGCAGAGTAAACCCTGGCAGCGAGGCGAGTGCGATATTGGCGGCTCGGCCGAGCCCGGTTTCGAGCATGCCTCCGCACCACACCGGCACGCCTGCCGCCGACGCCAGGTCGTGAATGCGGCGCGCCTCGAGATAACCGCCGACGCGACCCGGCTTGATGTTGATCACGCTCGTCGCGCCAAGACGGATCGCAGCCGCGGCAGTCTGCGCCGAAGTCACAGACTCGTCGAGGCAGATCGGGGTGTTCATCATCTTCGCGAGATCTGCGTGCCCAACGATGTCTTCTTCCTCGAGCGGCTGCTCGATGAGCAGCAGGTCGAAGTCGTCGAGCTTCGCCAGGTGTCGGGCGTCGCGCAGAGTGTATGCGGTGTTCGCATCAACCTGCAGCAGCACCTCGTCGCCAAACTTCTCGCGCACTGCTCGCACCGCTTCGAGGTCCCATCCCGGCTCGATCTTCAGCTTGATGCGCACGTAGCCTTCGTCAAGGTAACCGCCGACGGCGTCGAGCAGCTCGGGAATCGAATCCATGATCCCCACGGATACCCCGCACGGTACGCGGTCGTGCACCGATCCGAGCTCGCGGGCGAAAGACCTGCCCTCGATGCGGAGCTCGGCATCGAGCAGCGCGGTCTCGAGCGCCGCCTTTGCCATTGGGTGCCCCTTGAACTTGTGCAGAGCAGGTGCGACCCCGTTCGCGTCTTGCACACGAGCGACGGCGGGAATGAAGTATCGCTTCAGCACATCGACGGCACCCTCGGTGTACTCGGGCGAGTACACCGGCTGAGGCAGCGTGACGCATTCTGCCCAGCCCTCGCCGCCGTCGGTTACCGCCTTCACCAGCAGAATATTCCGTTCGGTCTGTGTGCTGAACGAAGTGCGGAACGGCGACACAAGCGGCAGCGCGATGTGCCGGAGTTCGAACCCTTCGATCTTCATGTCTATTTCTCTCTCTTCTCAGTGTGTTGATGCAAGATGTACCCGGTTCCGCGTTCGAATCCGACGATCCGCTCGCCACGGTCGAACAGCCCCGTCAACTGCTCGCGCACGCGCTGCCGCCACTGCTTCGCCTGATCGGGATCGACGACCCGCATCGACTCAATGTCTTCCGGTATCGCAACGGCAGAACCACCGTGGGGGGTCGGGAGCCTGGTGCCGCTGGTGAGCAGTGCCGCGACGGCAGGATCGCGCAGATGCCAGCGCACCAACAGCCGATCGCTCGAGTCACCCGCGTTGATCGAGTCCGCCATCGGCCCGTAAAAGTTCTCAAGGTACTCCACAGGCGTGGCGCCGAGCTTCCTGATGTTGAAGTTCGCGTTTCGCGAGACAAGAGGATCGTAAGTCCACTCAATGGTGTCGATCCCTCGGCTCAGGGCCCACGCCCGCTGGTGCAGCTTGATCGCGTAACCTACCGACTTTCCGACGAGATTCGGGGTTACGCCGGAAATGTGGCTGTGCAGAGTGAGCCGCTCGGGGCTGGAGTGCAGTCCCAGCGAGGCGCCCACGAGCTCGCCGTCGACGAACGCCCCGGCGATGTAGTTCCCCGTCTTCCCGAGCACACGCAAGAATTCGGGAGGCAGCACCGGGTTCTCCTTGCTCCGACCCCAGATGCGGTCGAGCAGCTCAATCACCTGAGCCTCTTCTTCTGCACCTCGCATCTCGCGAATGATCGCGCCCGAGAGCTCGGCTGCCCGCTCAGCATCGCCGATCGCCTGCCGCAGCACTTCGTCGTGAAGCTTCTCTGCGCTCATCGTTGTCCCTCTTCCCCTTCGCCAATCAATTCGGCAACGAGCGCGCTCAGCAGTTTCGTGCGAGGCTCGATCTCGGCGATCACTACGTGTTCGGATTCGGCGTGCGCGCCGCCGCCGACGGCCCCAAGCCCGTCGAGCGTCGGCACGCCGATACCCGCCGTGTAGTTTCCATCACTCGCTCCGCCGACTGCCACACCGCTGAGCGGTTCGAGGCCGAGCCGAGCCGCGATCGCGGTAGCCCGACCGAAAAGCTCGATCGAGGCGCTGCGTTCGAGCGGAAGGCGGTTGACGCCACCGAGCACCTCGATCTTCGCGCCTTCGAGCACCGCGCGGAGCGTTCGCATGGCCAGATCGATGCGCTGCTGCTCCGCGGCGGTACGCACACGCACGTCGACTTTGAGCGTCGCGCGCGCGGGCACCGTGTTGCTCGTCGTCCCGGACATCGCGAGCGTCGGAGTGACTGTCGTGCCGAGCTCATGGTCCGTGAGGGCGGCGATCGCGAGCACCTGGTGCGCCAGTTCGACCGAGGCGTTCACGCCCTTCTCCGGTTCAAGGCCGGCGTGAGCGGCAGAGCCGGTCACCACGAGCTCGTAAAGCGACACTCCCTTGCGTTCGAGTTTCAGCGCCCCGCCGTCGGCAGAGGCCTCGAGTACCAGCGCTGCCCGTGCTCCGCGCGCCGTCTGCTCGATCAGCTGCCGCGAGTTGGGCGAACCGAGCTCTTCGTCGCCCGTCACGAGCAGCGTCACCCCGTCGCGATCCTCGAGCGCCGCTATGGCGTGCATCGCCATAGCGAGACCGGCCTTCATGTCAAAGCATCCGGGCCCCGTGAGCACGCCATCGCCGACGTGATACGGCAGTCGCTCTATGGTGCCGAGCGGCCACACTGTATCGTGATGCGCGAGAAGCAGTACCTTCGTCGACGTCCCGAATGTCCAGCGCAGGTGATGCACTCCACCGATCTCGATACGCTCAGCGGATGCTCCGAGGATCGCCTCGCCGATCTCAGCGACCAGATCCGCAGATGCCGCGACGGCTGCGTGGTCGGACGAGGGAGACTCGCACTGCACCAGTGTGCGAATGGTGTCGATGATGTCATCGACTTGGACCGGGTTCGGCATGATGTCGATACGCCTTTCTGAGCAAAACTTGCTTTGATTCAAGGGCTGTCCGCGCGAGAGGAAGGTTCAGCGAAGCTGTCCGCGCAGGCCACGGCCGGGGTACGCGTCGACGACGATGTCGCCGTCGCGCACGACGAACTCACCGCTCACGAGCACATAGTCGATACCGATCGATGGACGTGTGCTATCGATGTAGGTCGCCTGATCCGTCACCCGATCGGGATCGATCACCGTGATGTCGGCGTCGGCTCCGACACCGAGGTGTCCTTTCGCCGCGAACGCGGGGGTGGTGGAGTCCATCACACGTGCGGGCAAGTAGCTGCACCGACGGAATGCTTCCAACCAGCTCCACAGCCCCTGTTCGCGCACCATCATCCTGATCGATCTCGCATATGTACCCGAGGTGCGGGGGTGGGTCATGCCTCCGGGCGGCAGCGGCCATTCGCGGCTGTCTATGCTGCCGTCGGGCCACTCCACAGGGCCGGCGTCGGATGCAACGATGCTGTCGGGGAACGCGAGCGAGCGCTCCAGCAGCGCTCGGTCCGAAGCGCTCGAGTCGTCGAGGAACTCGACGATGCACGACGCTCCGGGATCCGTGCTGCGCACGTGGCGCAGGTGGGCCTCGTCCCGAATGCGCTCCCCTGTGGCCACGAGCACGATGTTCGTGGGCGAGAGACCCCATGCGGGCAGGCGCTCCGGCGCGAGGAACGCCGCGCCGATGCCGGTGCAGCCCGCCCCGTAGGGGTAGGTCTCGACGGTGATCGAGGCTCCGCCGCTGCGCGCCTTCTCGATGGTGCCGAGGGTTCGGTCGATGTGGCGCCGCGAGGTGCTGTTCACGTGGCAGTGGTGCACTTGACCGCCGAGCTCCATCGCTGTTCGAGCAGCCTCTTCCGTACCGTCTATCGGCGTGCTCGGATCGGACTCGGTGATCTCACGGACGTGGGTGAACGTTGGTACTCCGGCACGCGCAGCGAGTTCGTTGACCGCGCGATACTCCCGAGGATCGGTGCGCGGAGCGTAACCCTGCAGAATGCCGATTCCGAGCGCTCCGTCCTCGAGCTCGCTCTCCAGGCGGCCAAGCCATGCCTGCAGCTGCGTCGGACTGGAGTCGCCCTGCCATGCAGGGTCGGCGAGGATCGCGAGGCCCGCGACGAAGTCGGCCTCGGCGGGCACGCCAGACAGTACCTCGGCTCGCGCCATCCCCCACGATGCCGAGAACCCGAAGTTGATGGGTCGCCCCTCCTTCTGCGCGTTCGCATAGGCGAGTTCGACGGGCAAGAGTCCGGCTTCGAGTTCGAGCGCCGTGGTCACGCCATCTCGGGCTTGCAAGCGCTGGCCCGCGATCGTATTCACGTGACTGTGCAGGTCGACGAAGCCCGGCCCGACGATCTTTCCAGACACGTCTACGATCTCGGCCCCCTCTGCCCGAGAGTCACCGATCAGGTCGGCTCCGATGGCGGCGACCGTGCCGTCTACGATGAGCACGTCGGAAATCTGATCCGACCCGGCGCCCGGATCGATGACACGGCCTCCCTGCAAGAGCACTCGGTTCACGCTGCATCCCCTCCCTGTGCTGCGCCCGTGGGCGCGTCTGATTCACCTGTCTGTTCCTGTTTGGGCAGGCATCGAATATCTGCGTAGGCGCACTGCTGTCCGTCGACGACGGTGAACGTGATCTGTGTCCACGGCGAGAGGTCATCGGCGCGTGCTACGAAGCGGTTCGGTGTGCCCGTGGGAAGCAGTTGCACCGTCTCCGGCTCAGCACCGTCAGGGTCGAGCAGACGCTTGACTCGAGCTTCGATGGAGCCGTCCTCCCGCTTCGCAACCTCAAGGGAGGTGCTGAAATCGGCGTAGTGTCCGAGCAGCGCATCTTCGATCCGCGCCTCGCTCGCCGGACCGGAGGGGCGACTGCCCGTGCTCGGATTCGTGCCTGCGAACTCGCGGGCGAACGCGCCGAAGATCTCGGGCCCGGCTGATTCGGCCGATCCCCCGTTGCAGAAGACGACGAAGGCGAGCCCGTCATCGGGTAGCACTTGCAACCAGGCTTTGTTTCCGATCGTGGTGCCGCCGTGCCAGAAGACACGATGGCCGTTCCAGTCGTCGAGCATCCAGCCGAGGCCCCAACGGGGAGCAGCGGCGTCGGCCGCGGAGTCGAGAGTGACCTGGGTATCGGTCATGAGGCGCACGGAGTCTGGGCTCAGCAGCGCCTCGCCCGCGATGCCCTTGCCTCCGCGAAGAAACGCCCCGCCAAAGTCGAGCAGATCATCGACACTGCTCGTGATGAGCCCCGCCGGCCCCATCGAGCGGACGATGCTGGACGTCGGCGCGAGTACCCAATCCCGCTTGCCCGGTTCACGCACGTGCCCGTGCTGAGAGCGGTGACTGATGATCTGCTCCGGAAGAGTCAGAAACTGGTGCAGGCCGAGCCTGGCGCTGATCCGCTCATGGAGCGACGCATCCCAGGTGCGTCCGTCGAGCACCTCGATGATTCTGCCAGCCAGCACCCATCCCGAGTTGCAGTATGCCCAGCCGGATCCCGGCGAGAACAGTGACCGGGTGTCCTTCATCAGCGCGACGTACTTCTCGAGGCAGTCGTCGCCTCTTCCGGTGTCGGTGAAGACGTCGCCGTCGATCCCGGAGGTATGGGTCAGCAAATGGCGAATGGTGATATCAGAGGCGTCAACGTCTGCGAACTCGAGATCTGTGAGAATCTCGCTGATCGGAGTGTCGAGTTCGAGCCGTCCCTCTTCGCGCAGCTGCATGATCATCGTCGCAGTGACGACTTTGGTGATCGAACCGATCTGGCAGATGGTGTCGTTCGTGCTCTCAACCCCGGTGCGGGTATTCGTGACACCGGTGCTCGCTACGAACCGCTGAGAAACTCCGGTCGCCTGATCGATGTGCAGTACCCCGGCGACAATGCCTGGAACGTGATGGCGCCGAGCGGTGTCGGCGAGCAGCTGGCTCCACCCCTGCGAATCGAACACGAGCGGACTGGGAATGCCGGACATCGATCTCTCCGTTTCTTCGTGAATTCTGTTGCTTTGAGTTTGTGAGCGAAGTGCGGGTCGTGCCAGACCGTGCGGCACGACCCGCATGCCTCTCGGATTAGTCGACCAAGATCACACCGGTCACGAAGGCGTCGGGGCTGGTAACCGGCACGACTGCCTCCACACCGTTGCCGTACACGACCTCAGGACGCATCGCGAAGGGAACGTAGTCGGCCGACTTGTACATTTCTGTCTCCGCAGCTTCCCATCCGGGGCAGGCTTCAGAACCCGAGAACTCGGCGGTTTCGGCGACGATCCTGTCGAACTCGGGGTTCGAGACCGCACCGAGGTTGTTGCCAGTCGGGGGCAGTGCGCCGCTGAAGAAGCTCGCGAGCACGTTCGGAACGGGGTAGTTCGGAGCCACCCAGATGACGTCGAGCTTTGAGGACGCACCCTCAGCGAATGCGAGCTCGTTGAACGCGCCATAGTCGCTGCCGAGATGGTTGACCTGCACGCCGATCTTCGCCCACTGCTCGCCGATCATCTCTGCGGTGGCGGCGTTTTCGGTCCAGCGGGTCTGCCAGGCGAAGTCGAGCACGAGAGGCTCCCCGTCTTTTGCCCGGTTGCCGTCTGCACCCTTCTTCCATCCGGCCGCGTCGAGCATGGCCTCGGCTTCTGCGACGTCGTAGCTCGGGAGGTTCGGGGTTGCTGCGTCGTACTGGCAGATCTGCGGCGGTGTCACCGCGAGACGCTGTGCGCGCTCGCCCTTGTCTGAGGTCTGCACCTTCATGAGTGCGTCGAGGTCAAGCGCCTTCGTCAACGCGATGCGAACGTTCTCGTCGGCTGTCGGCATGCCCTCGGCCTGGCTGTAGACGAAGCCGCCGCTCTGCAGCATGGCCGTCGACAACGGCTCGATGCTCTGCGCTACGCGATCGCCGTCGGGGCCGGGTACCGTGGCGATGTTCAGTTCTCCCGAGAGCAACAGGTTGGCGCGAGTGCTGTCGTTCTCGACGATGCTGATGACGACTTCCTTCGGCACTCCGGGAGTCTTGCCGTCGGGTGCGCCTTCCGGCCCCCAGGTGTAATCGTCGCGACGCTCGAACGTGTAGTGGTCACCGGGAACCGCCTCGGTGAGCTGGAACAGGCCAGAGCCGTTTGTAGCTGCTGCAACGCTGTCGGGATCGTCGAGGGCACCCTGGCAGTAGATGGGGTGCAATCCGACCTGCGTGAGGAGGAACGAGTTCGGCGTGCTCGTGGTGAGGGTAACTGTGTTCTCGTCGTTCTCAATCACCGCGTCGGCAGGAATCACGAGCCCGACGAAGCTCGATGCGTTTGCCGGATCGAGAATCCAGCGGTAGTTGTTCGCAACGGTCTCTGCCGTGAGCGGAGTGCCGTCAGAACACACCGCGTCATCTCTGATCTCGAACTTCAGGGAGGTCGGGGTCTCTTCCCATGAGGTGGCCAGCCAGCCCTGAGCCTCACCCTTCTCGTCGAAGTAGACGGGAGACTCGTACGCCCAGGGGTAAAGGTAGCTGAGTGTCGCGCTCGAGTTCAGCGGCCTGAAGAGGTTTCCGGGATCCTCTTGCAAAGCGAGACGCAGCGTGCCGTCGATGACCGGCTCGCCGTCTCCGCCGCCTCCGGAGTTTCCTCCGCCGGAGCATGCCGTGAGCGCCAGAGCGCCGACGGCCACAAGTGCGGCAATCGATTGTTTCTTCATTGGTGTTCCTCCTTGTTCGAACTCGAAGCGTTGCATGCGGGTGACGATCCTCGTTGACCGCACTCCCTCATCATCCCCATCTCAGCGGTCACCGACCTTGGTGTCCCGAACAAATACCGGGGCCAAGCTTGTTGCTGCAGGACATGACGCGTGCTCGTCTACAGTGTGGGGACCGCAGCAATCAGCTGCCGCGTGTAGTCCTGCTGCGGGGCCTCCATGACTTCGGTAGTCTCGCCGACCTCTACCAACCGTCCGTGCCTCATGACAGCGACGCGGTCGCAGACGATCCTCACGACGGCGAGATTGTGGCTGATGAACAGCACCGAGAACCCGAGCTCTCGCTGCAGGCCCTTGAGCAGGTTGAGTACCGCGCCCTGCACCGACACATCGAGAGCCGAGGTGATCTCATCGGCGAGAATTACGGACGGCTTCGCTGCGATCGCCCTCGCGACCGCAATGCGCTGCCGCTGTCCGCCGGAAAGCTGCGCTGGCATTCGCTCGGCAGCATCTGCGGGCAGAGCCACCGCTCTCAGCAGATTTGCGATCTCGTCGCGCCGTGCTCGCTGGCGCGGCAAATCGGTACCCTCGCGGCGGTGCGCGGCCTGCAGCGCTTCGTCAAGCGATTGCCCGATGGTTCGCCGAGGGTTGAAGCATGATTGCGGGTCCTGGAAGATCATCTGCACTCGACGGCGCTCCCGCACAGCGGCTCCTCGAGCATTCGAGATCTCGGTCTCGCCCAGCGAGATACTTCCGGACGAAGGTTCGGTGAGCCCGACCGCCGCACGCGCAAGCGTCGACTTCCCTGATCCCGATTCGCCGACGAGGCCGAGAATCTCGCCGGGCTCGAGTGCCAAGTCGACTCCGTCGACCGCGGTATAGGCCGTCGAACCGTGACCATAGGTCACGCTCACCGAGTCAAACGCAAGCCGGTTGCTCATCGCGCTTCTCCTTCGAACTCCAGCAGCCGAACGGCGGCGGTCAGCGGCTTGACAGCTTCCACGACCTCGATGGGCGAGGTTCCCGAGAAATCTGCGTCGTCGGGTATCGACGCCATTGGTTCACCGCGGGGCGATCGCATAGTGGGAACCGTAGTCATGAGCGCCCGCGTGTAGGGATGGGCCGCGTTGCCCGCCCGCAGGTTCTCGGCGCTGATGTCCTCGACCAGTCGCCCGCGGTACATCACAAGCACTCTCGTGCAGAGCGAGGTGACCACTGCGATGTCGTGCGAGACGAACATGATCGCGGTTCCCTCCGCCTCATTGATCTTGCGCAGCAGCCTGAGGATACCCTCTTGCACCGTCACGTCGAGCGCGGTGGTCGGTTCGTCGGCCAGGATCAGCGCGGGTGCACCCATGAGACCCGCTGCGATCATGGCGCGCTGACGCATGCCGCCCGAGTACTCGTGAGGGTATTGCTTGTAGCGACGCTCTGCATCGGGGATCTGCACGTCTTTGAGACGGTCGATTGCGGCGCCTCGCGCCTGTTCCCGGTTCATGTCGAGGTGCAACAGACCGGTCTCCGCGACCTGCACGCCGACGTGCAGCGCCGGGTTGAGCGACGACATCGGATCCTGGAACACCATCGCGAGTCTGCGCCCGAAATGATGATCGAGCGACTTGGGGTGGCCGTTCTCGCTCAGCGTGAGTTGCTCGCCGTCGAACTCCGCCGAGTCGGCGGTGACGTGCAGCGGTGCCTCGAGCAGACCGGCGACCGACATGAGCGTCAGGCTCTTACCCGATCCGGATTCGCCCACGACCCCTACGATCTCGCCGCGCGCGATGTCGAACGAGACGCCGTCCACGAGCGTGCGCAAACGCTTCTCCCCTTCGGGCGCATACACCCTCAAGTTTCGCACCGAGAGCACGTGATCGGTCTCTCCCTCGGAGGCCGCGATCGTTCCGGTGCTCACGATCGGCGCCGCGTCCCTCCTTGGCGTGAGCTTGCGGAGCATTCGGGCGGAGAATCCTCGGTGCCCGCTCGGCGTGAGCGCTTTGCCGAGGACTTCGCCGAGGAGCACGAAGGTCAGGCCTGCAAGGATGATGGCGATGCCTGGTACGAGTGCCGCGGCGGGCGTCACGAAGATTCGGGCGACGCCCTCATTCAGCATTCGCCCCCAGTCATACTCTGGCACTTGGATGCCCAGCCCGAGGAAGGAGAGGCCCGCGAACGAAACGAGTGTGCCGCCCGCGGTGAGAGTCGCGTTGACGATGAGCGGATCCCTCACGTTCGGAAGGAGGTGCCTGAAGACGATCGTCGATTTCGGAATGCCGAGCACGAGTGCGGCGGACACATAGTCCCTTCCCCAAACCGAGGCAGCAAGATTATGCGTGAGACGTCCGTAGTTCGGCATGATCGCGATCGCTATCGCGAGGCTCGCAGCGAGGCCGCTCTGGCCGAGGATCACCGAGAAGGCAATGGCGAGCAAGAGACCGGGGAAAGCGACGCCGATGTTGATACCTGCGACGACCAGCCTGGCGGAGCGGCCACCGAGCACGAGCGGCAGCAGGCCGAGCAGCACACCCGCGGCGACGCCGATGGCAGTGGCCGCGAGGGCCATCACGACAGAGAGCCGAGTCGCGACGAGCGTGCGCAGCAGGATGTCTCGACCGCTGCCGTCCGTGCCGAACACATGCTCGGGGCTCGGCGGCTGCGAGACCAGCGACGGATTGGTGACGGCGGCCTGTTCCCCCCAGATCGCAGGGGCGAAGAGCGTAAGGAACGTGAGTGCGGAGACCGCCACGAGGGCGAAGATTCCGAGCGGGGTGCGCAGAACGGCGAGAAGGCGACGTGTCGTGGTCATGACTTGTCCAATGCAGTACGGGGGTCAAGCAGGATGAGGGCGATGTCGATCACCAGGTTGATAAGCAGCACGACGGCTCCGTAGAAGATGATGATGCCCTGGACGAGCGGATAGTCCTTGCCCTGAATCGACTGCACGATCACTCCGCCGAGACCTGGCCAGGCGAAGATGTTCTCGACGAGCACGGTGCCTGCGATCATGCTTCCCAGCATGAGCCCGGAGATAGTCAGCGTGGAGGTGAGCAGGTTCGGCAACACGTGCTTGCCGAAGAGGCGAACCGAGGGCATTCTTCGCGATCGCGCAGTGCGTATGTAGTCTTGCTGCAGCACGGTGAGGGTCTCTGCGCGCACGATTCTGGTGAGGGCGGCGGTGGGCCCGAGTGCCAGCGCCGCGACGGGCAGAACGTATGATGAGAAGTCGCTGCGTCCGGCGACCGGGAGCAAGTCAAGCGTCACCGCGAAGAGATAGACGAGCAGCACGCCTGCGAGAAACTCGGGGATCACCGCGAGCACCGAGGAAACGCCGGTGAAGCCGACTTCGAGCCCGCGCCGGCGCCCATTCTTGGTCAGCGCGCCGAAGGCGAGGCCCAGGCAAACCGCGAGCACGAGGGCGATGCCAACCGCCGCGAAAGCAATCTCGAGCGTGGCGGGTGCTCGTTTGATGATGACGTCGATAACCGGCATGCGCGAGCTGATCGACTCGCCCATATTCCCCGTGAAGAGGCCGCCCCAGAACGAAAAGTACTGCACGATGAGGGGCCTGTCGAGGCCGAGCTCGGCCCGACGCGCCTCGACCACTTCGGGAGGAGCGTTCTCACCAACGGACATGCGCGCTGGGTCGCCCGGAATGAGCTGCACGAGCAAGAACGAGATGGTCACGAGCACGAGCAGCGACACGACGAAGTATCCGCTGCGTCGCAGCAGGTACGAGGCCCAGGGGTTGCGCACGAAGAACGGGTCTCGCCGCTGCTCTGCAGACGCAGCTCTCGCTGTGGGGTTCGCAGAAGTTGCTGACATGCGCTCTCCTCGTCTTCGGGGGGTGACGGCCTTCCAAGTATTGCGAAGAACGCATTGCACCTGCATTGTCGAGACAACCAAGAGTGACATAGAAGAACTGTCGATACGACCAAGATTGGCATGTCAATCCGCTCTAGGCTTCGAATCGAAGAGACATATGTCGCGGGTGCTGGGGCTCCACGACGCGGTGCGGAAAGGACGGGAAATGCGAGTCTACATTTCAATCGACATGGAGGGCGTCGCTGGCGTGGCGACCCTGGATCAGGTTGCGCGCGGAGGTCATGGCTACCCGCGGGCTCAGCGGCTCATGACCGATGAGGCGAACGCAGCGATCGCGGGAGCCTTCGAGGGCGGCGCGACCGAGGTGCTGATCAACGACAGCCACGGCACGATGGACAATCTGATCCACGCCGAGCTCGATCCGCGCGCGCGGGTGATCTTCGGCAGCCCAAAGCTCGACTGCATGGCAGAGGGCGTCTCGGAAGAGCACGACATCGCACTCTTCATCGGCTATCACGCAGCGGCGGGAGCCGAGGGCGTCATGGCGCACACCTACTCCTCGTCGTTCACCGAGGTACGTATCAACGGCGCGCCGGTGTCGGAGGCCGACCTCAATGCGATGCAGGCGGCTGCGGTCGGTGTTCCAGTCGGGCTGCTGACCGGCGACGACATGATCTGCGCTGCGGTGGCGAAGAGCCTTCCCGGCATCGAAACAGTAGTTGTGAAGCAGGCGAAGGGCTATCACGCGGCCGACTCGCTGTCGCCCGCCGAAGCGCAGCGGCGCATCGCGGAGGCCTCAGCACGCGTGGTGAGCAACGCGAAATCGTTCACGCGACCCGAGGTTCCCGAAGTTCTCGCGATCGAGATCGACCTGCCGAACGCCTCAGCTGCCGAGCAGGCGGCGATGATTCCTCACGCCACGCGCACCGCGAATCGCACCGTCAAGCTCGTCGCACACTCGCCACGCGAAGCGATCGGGTTTGTGCTGGTGTGCTACCAGTTCGCGGCTGCTGCGCTGCGCAGCCTGCTGCCCCTCATCAATCGTTGACCGCCATCAGTTCAGCGCGTCCGACAGGATCCGAGCGACCGTTCCGATCAATCGATCTGCGTCCGGATTATTCATGCGGTACTCATCGGTGCGCACGAAGACCGAGATCGCATGCCGCCTTCCGTCCGCGAACTCGACCATACCTATCTCGTTGCGCACGATGCATATCGTGCCCGTCTTCCCGCTGACCCGAATATCGTCGCGCGCGAAGCCGCTGCGCAGGCGGTGAGGCCAGATCTGCAATCCGAGGATCCGCCGGGCCTCGGCGCACGCCTCCGCTGTGGCCGCCTCATCGACCCACAGCAGGCGCAGCAGCCTGGCAGCATCGCGCGGTGTCGTTCGGTTCGTCTTGAGCGGGGTGCAGACCGCGAATTGAGCGATGCGTTCCGAATCGGCAGCGGTCAGGCCATCATCGCCCTCGAGCTTGTCGACCCCCAGATCCTCGGCCATCTGCGCAAAGAGCACGTTGCAGTCGCCGATCAGATGTGTGCCTTCGAGTCCGAGCTCGGTCATGGTCGCATTGATGCGATCAACTCCGACCCTCCCCATCAGCACATCGGTGGCCGTGTTGTCGCTCACGGTGATCATCGAGGTGGCGAGATCGCGAAGCGACCATTCCGCGTCGTCGAGAAACACGCTGAGTCCTGTCGGTCCGAGTGTCGCCTCGCTCGCGAGAATGCGAACTCTGCTCGTCGGATCGAGCTCCCCAGCAGCCACCTGCCGCACGTACTCCGTCAACACGGGTACTTTGAACACCGACGCGGCGACCACCGGTTCATCCGAGCCCACCCCGATCTCGCGCCCCGTTCCGAGGTCGATCGCGTGTGCGAACACCGAGGCTCCGACGCGCGCGGCGGCCTCTGCGATCATCTCGGCGTAGTTCTCGACGGCGGTCTGCGATTCGGCGTACTGAGTGCTCATGACCTGCAGACTAGCTGCGCTCGCCACCCGTTGCGTTGTTTCTGCGGACGAGAGTACCGCGGTGGGTTTGTGCACATGCACATCTCTTCAGGCAGAGACCGGGCTTTTCCTCGATCCCCGGGGTAGCACCGGCTCGGCTGCGTCCTCGAGCGCCGGCAGGCAGCGCATATCGACGTAAGCGCACCGCCGCCCATCCACCACGGTGAACGCGACGCGGATCCAAGGAGACAGCTCATCGACTCGGCCGGCGAACTGGTGTGAGCTATGGGCTGGGAACAGACTCAGCTGCAGCTGATCGACGGCGCCCGATTCGTGCAGCGAGGTGACGCGCGCCAGCAGCTCCCCGCGCTCCCCTCGTAGCAGTTCGAGCGATGTGCCGAAGTCCGCATAGCCGCCGAGCCAGCGCTCGTCAAAGCTCGCCTCAAGCGCTCGGCCAGATGGAAGGTTCCGCTCGCTCGGTGTGGCGTGCGCTAGCTCAGTTGCGAAAGCGCCGAAGACCTCCGGACCTGCGAGCTCGGCGGCACCGCCGTTGCAGAAGACGACGAATACGAGCCCATCATCGGGCAGTACGTGCAGCCAGGCGTAATTGCCGATGGTGGTACCGAGGTGCCAGTAGACCGGGTGGCCGTTCCACGTGTCGAGCATCCAGCCGAGACCCCACCTCGGAGCAGCAGCATCTGCGGCCCGGTCAAGCACCACCTGGGTCTCAGTCATGAGGCGCTTCGAATCTGCACTCAGCAGCGTCGCGCCCGGGGTTCCGGCCTCTTCGCGAAGGAAAGCGGCGCCGAAGTCGAGTAGCGCATCGGCGCTGCTCGAGACACCCCCCGCCGGCCCCATTGACCTGATGATCGAGGAGGTGGGGGCGAGCTCCCAGAGCGGCTCTTCTGAGTGGCGAACGTGCCCGTGCTGCGAGCGATGGCTCATGATTTGCTCGGGCAGTGTGAGGAACCGGCTCGGACCGAGTCGACCGCTAATTCGCTCCTGCAGCGACGCGTCCCAGGTACGCCCGTCAAGCACCTGGATGACCCGGCCTGCGTTGCAGTACGACCAGCCGACTCCCGGGGAGAACAGCGACCGCGTGTTTCGCATCAGAGTAGCGTAATTGCGAAGGCAGTCGTCGCCCCGACCGGTGTCGACGAGCACGTCCCCGTCGACACCCGATGTATGCGTGAGCAGGTGAGCGATCGTGATGCTGGAGGCGTCGACGTCGTGAAACCGAAGATCCGGAAGTATCTCGCTGAGGGGGGGTGCCGAGGTCGAGCTTGCCTTCTTCCCTGAGCTGCATGATCATCGTGGCTGTCATGATCTTCGTGATCGAGCCGATCTGGCAGATGGTGTCGTTCGTGCTCTCAAGCCCGGTGCGAGTATTCGTGACACCGGTGCTCGCAACGAAGCGCTGCGTGATCCCGGTCTCTCGGTCAATGCGCAGCGCGCCGGCGATGATCCCGGGAACCCGGTGCCGTCTCGCCGTTTCGGACAGAAATCGCTGCCAGCGAGCCGGTGCGAAATCTCCGGTGGGGCGAATAGGTCGGCATGGATCTTCCTCTTCTCCCGGCTTGGTCGCGCGCTTCGCGGGGAACTCTTCTCGGTGAAAGGTGCCCGCGCGACGGCGCGGGCACCTTTCGGCTACTCGTTGACGAGAATGAAGCCCGTCACGTACCCGTCAAGACCGCTGGGTTCGATCAGTGCTTTGACCCCGGTGCTGTACGCGGTATGGGACCGCATCGCGAAACTCACCAGATCGGCCGACGAGAACATCTCGGCCTCTGCTGCCTCCCAGCTCGGGCAGGCTTCGGCACCCGAGAACTCGGTGGACGCGGCGACGAGACTGTCGAACTCCGGATTCGAGAGAGCTCCAATGTTGTTGCCCGCCGGCGGCAACGTCCCGCTGAAGTAGCTCGCGAGCACGTTCGGGACGCGATAGTTCTGATCCATCCAGATCACGTCGAGCTCCGAGGAAGCGCCCTCCTCGTACACCCGCTCGTTGAAGGCACCGTAGTCGCTCCCGAAATGGTTGACGTCGACACCGATCTTCGCCCACTGCTCCCCGATCATCTCGGCTGTGGCGGCGTTCTCTGTCCATAGCGTCTGCCAGGCAAAGTCGAGCACGAGATTCTGCCCATCCTTCGAACGCTTCCCGTCGGGACCCTTCTTCCAGCCGGCGGCGTCGAGCATAGCTTCTGCTTCGGCGACATCGTAGCTCGGCAGATTCGGCGTGGCTGCATCGTACTGGCAGATCTGAGGTGGAGTCACGGCGAGACGAGGAGCACGCTCGCCCTCCCCCGAAGTGTTGACCTGCATGAGTGCGTCGAGATCGAGCGCCTTTGTGAGCGCAATGCGCACGTTCTCATCTGCGGTCGGCATGCCCTCGGCCTGGCTGTAGACGAAGCCGCCGGAGACGAGCATGATCTGCGCGATGGGATCGAGAGTCGCCGCGACACGCGCCCCATCAGGGCCCGGGACCGCCGCGATATTCAGGTCGCCCGAGAGCAGGAGGTTGGCCCGCGTGCTGTCGTTCTCGACGATACTGATCACGACCTCTTTCGGAACACCGGGGGTCTTGCCGTTCGGCGCGCCCTCGGCTCCCCAGGTGTAATCGTCGCGGCGTTGGAATGTGTAGTGATCACCTGGAACCGCCTCGGTCAATTCGAACATTCCCGTGCCGTTCGTCGCCGATGCGACGCTGCTGGGATCGTCGAGCGCGGCCTGGCAGTAGATCGGGTGCGGACCGATAGCTGCGAGCAGGAACGAGTTCGGCGTCGTGGTGGTCAGTGTGACGCTCGTCTCGTCATGCTCAACGACGGTATCCGTGGGAACTACGAGGCCCAGGAAGGGGGATGCATTCGCCGCGTCGAGGATCCATCGAAAGTTGTTCGCGACGGTCTCGGCGGTGAGAGGCGTGCCGTCAGAACACACTGCGTCATCGCGAATGTTGAACTTGAGCGAGGTGGGTGTCTCCTCCCACGACTGCGCGAGCCAGCCTTTGGGTTCGCCGTTCTTGTCGAAGTAGACCGCCGATTCATACGCCCACGGATAGACCTCGCTGAACGCGTCGTTCGGGTTCAGCGGCCGGAAGAGATTGCCCGGATCCTCTTGCAGTGCGAACCGCAGTGTACCGTCGACGACGGGCTCGCCGTCACCGCCGCCACCTCGACTGCCGCTGCCGGAGCAGGCGGTAAGCGCGAGCGCACCGACCACCACGAGGGAGGCGAATGCTTATTTCTTCATCGGTGTTCCTCCTGTTCGAGCGCGTAGGGCTGCACGGCGGCCTCATTGCGGCACGTGCGGATGACGGTCGCCATCAGCCTCGCTCCCTCATCATCCCGAGAGCGAGCCCCCTCGATCTTCGGCGTGTTCGACAAAAACGCTGGCTGTCTTTGTTATGCGAGGACAGATATCTTGACGCAAGCTCAAACGGAGGTCGCCCCGGATGCTCCTCAGCCACACGACGGAAGCCGGTCGGAGGAATCCCTCAGGATTCTCCGACCGGCGCGTGATCTCGGTGCCCCACCCGAGGCGAAACCGTCGTTTACTCCTGCGGCAGGAGAAACTGCCCGAAGTACTCGGTCAGCTCTTCGCGAGCAGTGAGCGGCAGGATATGCGACACGTAGTGATCAGGACGCACCACTACGATCGCCCCGTCGCGCGACACCCCTCGCTGCTCGAAGATATCGTCGTCGAGGATTGCGGCATAGATCTTCTCGTAGTCGGGCAGGCCGTACGGCCCGCTGGCAGGCAGGAACACCTTCGGCACCGTTTCGATCGCGACCTCGTGATGCGGTTGCTGGTAGACGACCTTCACGTCGAATACCGTGTCGATATCGACGCCGGCCGGGGTGAATCTGCGAATCGGCGAAGCCTCGTCAGAGAGCATCCACTCCGCCCAGGAGTTCAGCGCGCTGCGATCGGAGTCTGCGAAGGCGTAGATGCGGAACCGCCCGTCGGCCCGGTGATGGTGACCGATGTGCACTGGCACCGCGTCTGCAACGCGTACCGTGTTCACCGATTTGAAACGCTTTCCAAGCGTGAATCCCGTAGCGAGCTCCTGACGCACCTGCGAGGAGGTCACGATCGAGGGCTCGTACTCGGTCATGAAGCCCGCCGGAAACTCTGCCGTGCGCACGTAGAAGTCGGCCACCTCATCGGGCGACTCAAACTCTTCGGGTTTCTTCGCCATCAGTGTCGACCACTCGAGGTCGAAGTCGATGAGGTTCTGGGCGGTCACCTGGCGCTCGTCGCTGTAGGTGCCGAGCAGTTCATCGCTCGCCATTCCGGTGAGCACGTAGCCGAGCTTCCACGCCAGGTTCCAGCCATCCTGCATCGAAACGTTCATTCCCTGACCCGCTTTGGCACTGTGCGTGTGGCAGGCGTCGCCCATCAGAAAGACACGAGCCTTTCCATCTGGCGAGGTGGCTTCGTCGTCGAACCGGTCGGTGAGGCGGTGCGCCACCTCGTAGACGCTGCTCCAGGCGACGTCCCGCACGTCGAGCGTGTACGGGTGCACGATCGCGTTTGCGCGCTCGATGACTGCCTCAACGGGCGTCTTGCGAACCTGACCGCCGTCGGCCTTGTCCACTTCTCCGAGATCGACGTAGATGCGGCAGAGATGATTGCCCTCGCGCGGAATATGCAGAATGCTGCCGGCCTCGCTGTGAATGATGCACTTCTTGCGAATGTCAGGAAAGTCGGTCACCGGCAGCACATCCATGACGCCCCAAGCGTGGAATGACTGGTCTCCCCGAAGCGAGCCGCCGATGGCCGCACGCACGGCGGAGCGAGCGCCGTCGGCGCCGATCACGTACTTCGCGCGCACCACGCGACTCTCCCCGATCACCACGCCCGCGGCGTCAGCGTTAATGCCGGCGCCGGCGTGCCCGCTCACGCGGCGAAGCGTTACGTTCACCGGGTACTCGCCCTCGCCAGTCACCTCGAGCCCTTCGAACTCCCAGCCGTAATCGACCTCACCACGCGCGGGAGCCCGACGCGCGTACTCTGCAAAGTAGTCGATCACGCGCGCCTGGTTCACGATCAGGTGCGGAAACTCGCTGATGCCCTGAGGATCATCAGGCGTGGTACCCGTGCGAATGATGTTCGATGGGTTCTCCGGGTCGGGGTTCCAGAAGGCGGTTTCGGTGATCTGGTAGGCCTCCTGAATGATCTGCGGCGCAAATCCGAACGCCTGAAACGTCTCGACGCTGCGCGCCTGGATTCCGTCGGCCTGCCCGAGCACGAGTCGACCGTCGCGGCGCTCGATGATCCGCGTCACCACGCCTGGAAACATTGCCAGCTGAGCGTGTGCGGCAATGCCGGCAGGACCCGATCCGACGATCAACACATCGATTTCGTCGGGCAGTTCATCGGGCCGGTCGATGCCCACTCCGGCTGCCGGGAGCACCCTGGGGTCGGTCGACACGTATCCGTGGTGGTGAAACTGCACGTTTTCTCCTCACTGCGGTGTGAGCGGAGCGAGGTCTCGCCCGTCACGCTTGTTCATTATTTGAACAGCATCTCTAACTATTGCACAATCAGCATAGATCGTGACCCTCAAAATGCCAAGCATTTGTCGCCCAGCAAAACAGCAAGACACCGAAGGACGCAATAATGATTGAAAGATCGACAGTAAGGACCCCCGGCATTGTCAGAACTCATTGAATCACTCGCAGAGGCGCTGCGCATCAGCCCAAACGCGACCCCGCTTCGCCTGCATCTTGCCGAACTGCTCATCGCCGATGGTCAGCAGTCTCGCGCTATTGCCGAGCTCGGCATCGTGCTTGGCGATGACCCAGAGAATGCACAGGCACAAGATCTGCTGCGGCGGGCCGTTGCTGTGCCTGCCCAGGCCGCGGGCCAGGCGAGTGCCGAGGCCCGGCCTGCCTCTCCCTCGTCAGAAGCGCCGGCCCCGCCCGCAGCTCGTGATCAGCCCGACCTAAGAAACCCGGTTCCTGCCCCAGCACCAACCGACAGTGTCGACTGGGCAAAGCACGAGGCCGAGCTGGGCGTCGACGTCGCCCCGCCCTTTGTGAGCGAGCATGCCAACCCCAGCGACGATGGGTTCATTGTGGTCGGTGGCGGTGAGGACACGAAATTCTTCGAAGAACCGCAGCCCGAGCGCATTACGCTCGCCGACGTCGGCGGCCTCGAATTGGTGAAGAATCGCCTGCGCCTCGCCTTTCTCGAACCGATGCGCAACCCCGAGATCGCCAAGGCCTATGGCAAGAGCCTGCGCGGCGGCCTGTTGCTCTACGGCCCGCCGGGCACCGGCAAGACGTTTCTCGCGCGCGCCATCGCCGGTGAGCTCGACGCCAAGTTTCTCAGCGTCACCATCGCCGACATTCTCGACGGCATCATGGGCGAGAGCGAGAAGAATGTGCGCCGCATCTTCGAGCGCGCCAGAGACCTTGCGCCCTGCGTGCTCTTCATCGACGAGCTCGACTCGCTCGGCGGCAAGCGCTCGGGCTACTCGAATATGGGCTGGATGCGCAACGTGGTGAACCAAATGCTGCAAGAGATGGACGGAGTCGGCGCAAACAATGACGGCGTGTTTATTCTCGCCGCGACCAACCATCCCTGGGATGTCGACAACGCCCTGCTGCGCCCCGGCAGGTTCGACCGCGTGGTGCTCGTCACCGCACCAGATGCCGAGGCGCGGGCCGCCATCCTGAGGCAAGCATTCAAGGATCGCCCTATCGCCGGCATCAGCCTCGAAGAGGCAGTCGCCGCAACCCACGGGTTCTCGGGCGCAGACCTGACCCACCTCGTCGCATCGGCCGCAGAGCTGGCAATGAGCGACTCCATTCAGAGCGGCGAGATGCGACCCATCGGCATGCAGGATTTGAGAGCGGCTCTCAACGAGGTGAAACCGAGCACAGGCCCCTGGCTGCAGAGCGCGAGAAACGTGGTCGATTTCGCAAACGCAGACGGACGCTACGACGACCTCAAGGACTATCTCGAGGCTGAGCAAAAGCACAAGCAGAAGAAACCGAAGCGGTGAGTGACGAGCCACTCGAACAGGCAGCCCGCTCCGCCATTCAGCGTGCCGAACTGCTCGTAGCAGGCGACCGGGAGGCTGACGCGCTCGCACTGCTGGGCGAGGCGCTGCGCCACACCCCCGAGCACCCGCGGCTGCTCTCGAGCTACTCCTGGGTGCTCAATCGCCTGAATCGCCCGGCCGAGGCACTCGAGTACGCCGATCGAGCTCTGTCGGTCGCGCCAGAGTTGCTTCAGGGACAGTTTCAGCGCGCCTATGCCGAGTACGGCCTCGGCGAGACAGCACTCGCCGAGGCATCAGCTTTGCGCGGGCTCGAACTCGAGCCCGCGCACGTCGAGTTTCATCTCTTGTATGCGCGGCTGCTCGCTTCGAAGCTCGGAAAGGGCAGCCAGAAAAAGGCGCGGCGCGCCCTCGCAGTCTCGCACCTTGACACGGCTCTCGAGCTGAGCCCGGAGAGCCCCGATACGCTCTACCGCGTGGCTGAGGTCACCCGCATGCTCGGCAATACCGATCTCGCGAGCCACTACGTTTCGCAGGGGCTCGCGCTCGCGCCTGAGCACATGCAGTTGCTGACCCTGCGCGCGAGCCTGGTCACCGAAACGGTGCAAACCGGCGGCAGAAACGACGTCACGACACAGCCCACTGTAGCGATGGCCGAGGCAAACAAGCTACTGCAGCTCGACCCGCAGCACGTCGGGGCGCGGCGCACACTGTTCTCGGGGCTGTGGCATGAGCAGATGCTGTTCACCGATGGGCCTCTCGCGATGATCGCGATGCTGGCGCTCAGCTATGCGGCGGTCTTTCAGTCGGATGGCGAGCTGTGGACGCCATGGCCGGGCGTCGTGATAGTGCTGCTCTTCAGCGGCATTCGTATCGCCAAGAGCATGATCATCAGCGCCCCCGCAAACCAGGGCTTCACACGCGCGCTAACTCGCGAGACCCGCTTCGCGGCTCCCCGCCGCTGGCTGACAGCATTTGCGTGGTTCACGCTCGTGGTGGCCACCGCGTGCTCTGTCTTTGTACGAGACGCCGTGATCCTTCGATGGATCATCGTCGCACTCGCCGTTGCCGCGCTCTCCTCGCTCACCGCGACCGTGCTCTTGCACGCCGCCTACGGCGAGGCCGCGAAACGCATCGGCGGGTATGGCGCCGATCTCAACAGCCTGGTGCGGCTCGCCTGGGAACGCAGCGTGCTGCGCAGTTATTTCTGGTACCGCATACTCGCCGTTCTGGGCGTCTGGATCGCATCGTTCGTCGCGTCGCAGGGGCGCGAAGACGCGGCTTCGGTCGCGTTCGTTGCGGTAGCCGCGCTCGTGCTCTCGCTTGCGCTCGCACTGCTCACCGTTCGGCGCCTCGAGCGAGAACTGCGCGACTCGTTGCCAGAGGGCACGGCAGTGCTGCGCGAATCCTACCGCGCGCCGAGTTGGATCGGCCTCGCCCTCACAGGGGCGGCCTGCATCGCGGCCGTGGCGATCCTCGCCACAAATCTCGCGAAAGTGCCGGTGCTACCGAACGAGTACGACAGCATCGGGCGCTACGAGGTGCGCGAAGGGTCGAGTGGCTCGAGCACTGACCAGTGCGATCGCGGCGGCCGGCGTGGAGTCGGGCGACTCGCGTGCATCCTCGAGCGACAGCGGGCTCGAGAGGACGTCGAGGTGCCGAAAGTCGAAATGCCAGACTTCGACGTGCCAGATCCAAGCCCCACCGCGTCGCAATAGGCCGCAGGCCAACCCCGTTCCGAGCATGAGACGCACGGGCCAGGAGCCGCTTCACGCGCTTTGGCGTTACTCGCCGATGTGTTTGCGCGCAGAGATCGCGCGGTCCGCCTCGCGCTTGTCCTGCTTCTCGCGCAGGGTCTGGCGCTTATCGTATTCTTTCTTGCCCTTCGCGAGCGCGATCTCTACCTTGGCTCGACCGTCGAGAAAATACAGCTGCAGTGGCACGATCGTCATGCCGCCTTCGCGAGTCTTCTGATAGAGCTTGTCGATCTGCTGCCGATGCAGCAGCAGCTTGCGTTTGCGGCGCGGTGCGTGGTTCGTCCACGAACCGTTCAGGTATTCGGGAATATAGGCAGCGTCGAGCCACGCTTCACCGTTCTCGATGAATACGTATCCGTCGACCAGCGAGGCGCGACCCATGCGCAGCGACTTGACTTCGCTGCCCGTGAGCACGAGCCCAGCCTCGTAGGTATCGAGAATGTGGTAATCGTGCCGCGCCTTCTTGTTCGACGCGATCAGTTTCTGACCCGTCTCTTTTGGCATGCCGTCTAGCTTAGACCCTCAAATACCTACTGATCGCAACCTTCGCGGCAAGCGCACTCAGAATCACACCGACCGCCACGAGTATCGGCGGCACGATGAGCGACTGTTCCACGGTGATGTAACTCGTGAATGGCACGTTCGTCACCAGGAAGTCCTGCACGAAGAACTTCACGATCGCCACCGAAGCGATACTGGCGAGCACCGAACCGACGAGCGCGGCGACGATTCCCTCGATGATGAACGGTGTCTGAATGAAGCGGTTCGAGGCGCCCACGAGCCGCATGATGCCGATCTCCCGGCGCCTTGAGAAAGCCGACAAGCGGATCGTCGTAGAGATGAGCAGCACCGCCGCCACCAGCATCAGCCCCGCAATCGCGATCGCGGTGTAGCTTGCGACGCCGAGGAAGAGGAAGATGCGATCGAGCAGACTGCGTTGGTCACTGATGCTCTGCACGCCCGGGAGACCGTTGAAGGTGTCGCTGATGATCTCCGATTGCGAGGGGTCCTCGAGCTTCACCCAGAACGTCTGGTTGAGCTGCTCCGGCTTCGTGATGTCGAGGATCGGGTTCCCCGCGAACTGCTGCTCGAACTCTTTGTATGCCTGCTCCTGGTTAACGAAGAAGAAGTCGTCGATGTACGGCGCGAGCACGTTTGAACTGAGAGCGTCCTCGACCGCGGCGATCTGCTCGTCGCTGACCTCGTTGCCGTCGCACGTTGCGCTCTGATCGAACTGGGTGCAGAGATAGATCGCCACCTGCGCGCGGTCGTACCAGAAGGTCTTCATCTGCTGCACCTGCAGCTGCATCAGAATCGCCGCGCCCACGAAGGTGAGCGACACGAACGTGACGAGAATCACCGAGATCACGACCGAGAGATTGCGGCGAAGGCCGTTCCACACTTCGCCGAGCACCAGACCAAGCCTCATCGCACCGGCCCCACATCTGTCTGATCGTCATCGGGGGTGAGCCCGAGCGCCTCGGCGAAACTCCCCGGCGGGGGTGCCGGTCTGCGTCGCTCCTCCGAGTTCGTGCCGCGTGGCGTGCGTATGGTGATGTCGAGGTCGTCCTCATCTGCCGAGGCCGGGCCTGGCGCGGGCGGCAGAGGCTGCGCGACCGGCGGGAGCGGCGCAGCCGGGGTGGGCGCGGCCGGAGTGGGCGCGGCCGGGGGGTCGGCGGGGAGCGGGCCGGGCTCCTCGGTCTCGGGCACCGGCACCGACTGCGGCGCTTCCGGAGGAGTGGGCCCCGACACTGGTTCTTCGACGGGTGCGGATAGCGTGGCGCGAACTACGTCTTCGCTCGTGCGCAGCGCGTTCGCGCCCGCGTGCGTGAGGTCCCCGATCGCGATCGAGGCCGTCTCGCCGTAGCCGCCGCGCTGCTCGTCCCTCACGACGACCCCCTGGGAGAGCTCGATGACGCGCTGCTGCATGATGTCAACGAAGGTCGCCTCGTGCGTAGCCATGACGACGGTCGTGCCCGACGCGTTGATCGCGCGGAGCAGCTGCATGATGCCGAGGCTCGTCGCGGGGTCGAGGTTACCGGTCGGCTCGTCTGCGAGCAGAATGGCGGGCTTGTTCACGATCGCGCGGGCGATCGCGACGCGCTGCTGTTCCCCGCCCGACAGCTCGTGCGGGTATCGTTTCGATTTGCCTCCGAGGCCCACCATCTCGAGCACGTCCGGCACTGCCTCCTGGATGAAGCCGCGCGACTTGCCGATCACTTGCAACGAGAACGCGACGTTGTCGTACACCGTCTTGTTCGTCAGCAAACGAAAATCCTGAAACACGACGCCGAGGTTGCGCCTGAAGTATGGGACCTTGCGATTCGAGATCTTGCCCAGGTCGTGCCCGAGCACATGCACCCGGCCCGAGCTTGGCTGCTCTTCGCGCAGAATGAGGCGCAAACAACTCGATTTTCCCGAGCCCGAAGCGCCCACGATGAAGACGAACTCTCCCCGATCGATGTTCATACTCACACCGTCGAGTGCCGGGCGCTTCGTCCCCCGGTACTTCTTACTGACGCTCTCAAAAAGGATCATGACGCGATCGACCCTACGCCCGATCCGGTGGCGCGCTTGAGCGACGCGCCGCCCTCTCAATCCTTCTTGAGCGACCTCCAGCGAATCCCGGCGGCAATGAACCCGTCGAGATCCCCGTCGAACACCGCATCCGGCTGCGTGCTTTCGTAACCGGTGCGTAGATCCTTGACCAATTGTTGGCCGTAGAGAAAGTACGAGCGGATCTGGTCGCCCCAACTCGCGGTGATCGAACCGGCAAGCTCTTTCTTCTTCGCTGCCTCTTCCTCTCGTTGCAGCAGTAGCAGCCTGGTCTGCAGGACCCGCATGGCGGCCGCCCGGTTCTGAATCTGGGATTTCTCGTTCTGCATCGACACGACAATGCCGGTGGGGATGTGAGTGATGCGCACGGCAGAATCGGTCGTGTTCACCGATTGGCCCCCGGGCCCGCTCGAGCGATACACGTCAACACGGATATCGGTCTCGGGAACCTCGACCTCGGTCGCCTCCTCGAGCAGTGGGATCACTTCGACACCCGCGAAGCTGGTCTGGCGCTTATCGGCGGAGCCGAAGGGGCTGATGCGGGCGAGCCGGTGCGTCCCGGCCTCGACCGAGAGCGTGCCGAAAGCATACGGTGCATCGATCTCGAAGGTGGCCGACTTGATCCCTGCCCCCTCGGCGTAGCTCGTGTCGAGAATCTTCGTCGGATAATCGTGCTGTTCGGCCCAGCGCAGGTACATGCGCAGCAGCATCTCGGCGAAGTCTGTCGCGTCGTCGCCTCCCGCCCCCGAGCGGATGGTCACCACGGCGCTGCGTTCGTCGTACTCTCCCGAGAGCATTGTCTGGACTTCAAGCTCCGAGACCACCGCCTCGAGCTCGTCAAGTTCGGTGCTGGCCTCGGCCTCGGCCGCCGCATCCTCGGCCTCGCGAGCAAGCTCAACGAGCACTTCGAGATCATCGATGCGGGACGCGACGCCCCGGAGCTTCGCCACGCGAGACTTGTGGTGGCTGAGCCTGCTGGTGATCTTCTGCGCGGCCTCGGGATCGTCCCACAACCCTGGCGCTGCAGCCTGCTGCTCGAGCTCGGCGATCTCCCGCTCGAGGCGCTCGAGGTCCATCACCGCCGCGATATCAGCGTAGGTGGAGCGAATGGCGCGGATGCGTGCACTGAAATCGATGTCGAGCATGATGCTCCAGCCTATCGCGCCCGGCGGGGGCGCGGCTTCGTTTTGGGCTACGCCCGCGCCAGTCGCTTCTGCTTATTGATGTTCACCATCTGCACAATGATCACCAGAAGCAGCGCGCCGAAGAACACGATGGATGCGAGCACGTTCGCCTGCGCCGGCACCCCCTTCAACGCTGACACGTAGATGAACTTCGGGAAGGTCGTGGCCGTGCCCGAGTTGAAGTTCGTGATGATGAAGTCATCGAACGACAGCGCGAAACTCAGCAGCGCGGCCCCGATAATGCCGGGCAGCAGCATCGGGAAGGTCACCCGCCAGAACACCTGCATGGGCGAGCCGTACAGGTCACGACCGGCCTCTTCGATCGACGGATCCAGCGACGCGACGCGCGCCTTCACCGCGACCACGACATACGAGATGCAGAACATGATGTGCGCGAGGATGATCGTGCCGATCCCCTTCTCGACCCCCGCAAGCAGGAACTGCGCCGCAAGGCCGGCACCGAGCACGACCTCCGGGGTGGCCATGGGGGTGAACAGCAGCAGGCTGATCGTCGAGCGGCCCCTGAACTTGTAGCGCACGAGCGCGATCGCGATGAGCGTGCCGAGCACGGTCGCCACAACGGTCGCGACGACACCGACGAGAATGCTGTTCCCGAAGGCCTGGCACACCTGAGGAGCGCCGCAGGGGTTGTGCCAGGCGTCGAGCGAGAAGCCGTGCCACTCGATGTTGTTGCGTCCGCGACGCGCGTTGAACGAGAAGATCACCACGTACGCGATCGGCAGCAGCAGGTAGATCAGCACGATCGCACCGATCACGGGAACGAAGAGCTTGCCGAGGCTGAACCTATGATTCATAGCAGATCCTCCGCCCCGCTCCGTCTCACGTAGGTCGCAACCATGATGAGAATGATGATCATGAGCACGATCGAGAGGGCGGCTGCCATCGGGTAGTTCTGCGTCTGCAGAAAGTTCGACTCGATGACATTACCGATCATCGCGGTGTCGACACTACCCAGGAACTGGCGCGAGGCTACGACGAAATCGCCTGACATGGGGATGAAGCTGAGGAGCGTCCCCGAAACGATCCCGGGCATCGACAGTGGCAGGGTGACCCGCCGGAACACGGTCACCGGCGACCCGTAGAGATCCGATCCGGCCTCGACGAGCCGCAGATCGAGCGCCTGCAGCGAGGCGAACATCGGCAGCACCATGAACGGAATGAAGTTGTAGATCAGGCCGAAGATCACCGACCCGTCGGTGCCGATGAAGTCCGTCGGGAGGATCGATTTCCAGGCCAGGGTACGCAGCAGCTGGCTGATGAAGAACGGGGCCACCACCAGAATCAGCAGAATTCCCTGCAGCATCGGCTTGCCCCGCACCTTCACACCGATCAGGTAGGCCACGGGATAACTGATCAACAAACCGATGATGGTCGCGATGATCGAGTACACGAACGATCGCAGCAACTGCGGCCAATACTCCTGCACCGCTGCCCAGTAGTTCGAGAACTGCAGCGCAGCGACGTACTGCCCAATTCCGTTCCCCTCGGCCGGTGCCTGCAGTGAAGTGATCGCCAGCTGAATGAACGGTGCGACGAAGAACAGCAGCATGTACGCAATGCCTGGCGCGAGCAGAATCAGCGCGATCCAGCCCCGCTTCTTCGGAGCCTGCTCGACGGCCTTGCTCGTTGCCGAGAACGCGGTAAACGCCATGGGGCACCTCCTACTCGGCGGCCCGATGCTGCGCCGCAAGCACCTGTGTCGACAGGTCGGCAGTGAGCGCACCGGTCTCGAGGTGATCGTCGGCGAGACCGAAGGAGTGCTCGACCAACCAGCTGAGCCACACCTCGTCGCCGAGAGCCGCCGTGGGTCCCGCGTGCAGGTTCTGCGCGAAGACCTGCATCGCCCCGATCCCGGGCACCTCCACCGTGTACTGGGTGCTCACGCCGATGAAGGAGACATCGGTCACGCGTCCGGGCCCGACGATGTTGCGGCCCGGGTCGTCCTGCGGGGGCTCTTTCGCGAGTGTCAGCTTCTCGGGACGCACCCCGACCGTGATGGTGCCGCTGTCGCGCTCGCTGCGGCTGCGAAGCACGGACACCCTGGTGCCGTTCAGGTCGGCGTGCAGCACCTGATCGGTACTGCCGACCACATCGACCTGCAGCAGGTTCGTCTGACCGAGGAAGTTCGCGACGAACACCGTCTTGGGGAGTTCGTAGAGATCCTCGGGCGCGCCCATCTGCTCGATCCTGCCCTTGTTCATCACCGCGACCGTGTCCGCCATGGTCATGGCTTCCTCTTGATCGTGGGTGACGTGCAGGAATGTCAGACCGACATCCTGCTGAATCTGCTTCAACTCGAACTGCATCTGGCGCCGCAGCTTCAGATCAAGCGCGCCGAGCGGTTCGTCGAGCAGCAGGAGTGCTGGCCGATTGACCACTGCACGTGCCAGTGCCACGCGCTGCTGCTGGCCTCCAGACAGCTGTGCTGGCTTGCGATCGGCGACGTGGTCGAGTTCGACCAGCTGCAGCGCTTCGTGCGCTTTCTTCACCGGATCTGCGACGCGCCGTCGACGCAGCCCGAAGGCGACGTTCTCCAGCACGCTCATGTGCGGGAAGAGCGCGTACGACTGAAACACGGTGTTCACGGGTCGCTTGTACGGCTTCAGCGCGGTGACATCACGCCCTCCGATCAGGATCGATCCTGTGGTCGGGTCTTCGAGACCGGCGACGAGCCTGAGCGTCGTGGTCTTGCCGCATCCCGATGGCCCGAGCAGGGCGAAGAACGATCCGGCCGGGATGGTCAGGTCGAGGTGCTCGATCGCGGTGAACCCCGGGAAGCGCTTTTGAATGCCGACCAGTTCGAGGTCGGCACCGGACTCGGCGAACTTATTCGCAACCGCCATCATCACAACCCCAGCGCGGACTGGAAGGCCTCCGAGTACCGCTTATCTTCCTCCGGCGTGAGCGTGCGGAACATGTGGAGTCGCTCCAGCATCGCGTCGTCGGGGAAGATCGCCGGGTTCTCGGCCTGGCTCGGATCGATCGACGCCATCGCCTCCTGCGCTCCCTTCACCGGGGTGACGTAGGCGACGTAGGCCGCGACCTCCGCGGCGACCTCGGGCTCGTAGTAGTAGTTGATCAGTTCTTCGACCTTCGCCTTATTCTCGGGCGACGTGCCGTTGGGCACGGTGAAGGAGTCCGCCGCGATCATGCCGCCGGCCTCAGGGATCTCGACACCCCACTGGTCGTCGAGTTCGGCGTTCATCATCACCACGTCGCCGTACCAGACGAACCCGGCGAGCATTGTGCCGGTTTCAAGATCCTGCGTGTAATCGTTGCCCTTGACGTTCACAATCTGACCGCTGTCGAGACCGTCCTGCAGCCACGCCATCGCCTCGTCGAACTCCTTGTCTCCCCAGTCGCCGCTGGGATCGACCCCCTGTCCTGACAGGATCAGGCCGATGGTGTCGCGCATCTCGCTGAGCACCTGTACCCTACCCTTGAGCGCCGGATCGAGCAGGTCGTCGAGCTCGTGCAGGCCATTGGGGAAGGCCTCCTTGTTCCACGCCCATCCGGTAGTCGGCAGCTGCCAGGGGATCGTGAATCTGCGACCCGGATCCTCGGGGAGAATGTCACGCTGCTGATCGAGCAGGTTGCTCTCGACGTTCGGCAGGTTGGCGTAGTCGAACTCTTGGATCTGATTGGCCTCGAGCAGGCGCGCATTCATCCAATCTGTCATCGTGATCACGTCGTAGCCGACCCACTGATCGAGCTCGAGCGCGTCCTTGATCTTGCCGTAGAACGTGTTGTTATCGTCGATGTCTTCGACGTACTGCACATCGAACCCAGCCTGCTCGATGAACGCGTCGAGGGTCGGGTTCGTTCCGGTCTCCTCGTCGAAGTCGAGGTAGTAGGTCCAGTTGCCCCAGATAATGCCGCTGCCGCTGGAACCGCCCGAACCGCAGGCGGCGAGCGCGGCCGCGCCGAGGCCCGCGCCTGCGATACCGGCACCGCGGAAGAGCTGGCGCCGGTTGAACTGCTGTTGTCGCAGCAGCTGGACGACATTACGAACGATGGGGTCTTCGGGCAGTCGGCTCACCACGATGTGCTCCTTGTTTGAATCCAGTTATCGGGCCAGCAACGATGCTTCGGGCGTCGTTGCCAAAGTCCGGTCGATTCGAATATGGCACACTGAGCCGCTCCTGCCAATACCGACGCACAAAAACTCGCAGATTCTTGACGGAACGGTTACACAAGCCCACGATGCGTGCGGATTTCGTTTTGAAATAAGCATTCAACTTCGGAAACAGCAGTTGCGGCATCATTACATCAGTGAGATGATCGGTATCGTGAGCACCAAACGGACATCGCCATCTCTCGACGCGACTTCGAAGGCGATCATCGAGCAACTGCAGCGCGATGGTCGCCGCTCGTATGCGGAGATCGGCAAGGCGGTCGGCCTCAGCGAGGCCGCCGTGCGTCAGCGCGTGCAGAAGCTCACAGACGCCGGGGTGATGCAGATCGTCGCCGTCACCGACCCCATGCGCCTCGGCTTCAGCCGACAGGCCATGATCGGCGTTCGAGTCTCAGGCGATACGAGGGTCGTCGCCGACCGACTCAGCGAGATGACCGAGGTGAGCTATGTGGTGCTCAGCGCCGGCTCCTTCGACATCCTCGCCGAGATCGTCTGCGAGGACGACGAGGCGCTCATCGAACTACTGAATCAGAAGATCAGGCAGATCGACGGGGTGGCCGAAACCGAAACGTTCGTCTACCTGCAACTCAAGAAACAGAAATACGACTGGGGAACACGATAACCATGTCATTCGATCCAACGGCAGCGTTCGATTCCGCTGCGCTACAACAAACGGCCCGAAAACACATGTGGCCGCACTTCACCAACCGCAAGGTGCTCGACGACGGCATTCCCGTGATCGTTCGCGGCGAGGGCCATCACATCTACGATGCTGCGGGCAAGCAGTACATCGATGGGCTGGCTGGGCTCTTCGTAGTCAACGCCGGCCATGGCCGCCAGCGCATCGTCGAGGCGGCCGCTAAACAGATGCAGCAGCTCGACTTCATGCCGCTGTGGTCGTACGCTCACCCCGCTGCCATCGAGCTGTCGGAGCGCCTCTCGTCCTATGCCCCCGGTGAGATGAACAAGGTGTTCTTCACCACGGGCGGCGGCGAAGCCGTCGAGTCGGCGTTCAAGCTGGCGAAGCACTTCTGGAAGATTAAGGGCAAGCCGATGAAGCACAAGGTGATCTCCCGCGCGGTCGCCTATCACGGCACGCCGCAGGGCGCGCTCGCGATCACCGGCATCCCGGATATGAAGAAGTTCTACGAGCCGCTCACTCCCGGCGGCTTCCGGGTGCCGAACACCAACTACTACCGCGCCGACGAGATGGGTTTCCCGGGCGGCTCGCTCGAGGAGTTCGGGCAGTGGGCGGCGAACCGCATCGAAGAGATGATCCTGTTCGAAGGCCCCGAAACCGTTGCCGCGGTGTTCCTCGAGCCGGTGCAGAACTCGGGCGGTTGCTTCCCGCCGCCCCCCGGCTACTTCAAGCGCGTCCGCGAGATCTGCGATCAGTACGACGTGCTGCTCGTGAGCGACGAAGTTATCTGCGCCTACGGCCGCGTCGGAGACTTCTTCGCCTCCAAGGCGCTCGGGTATGAGCCGGACATCATCACCTCGGCGAAGGGCATCACCTCGGGCTACGTTCCGCTCGGAGCGATGATCGTCTCGGACAAGGTGTCGGAACCGTTCAACTCGACCGAGAACACGTTCTATCACGGCTTCACCTTCGCGGGTCACCCGGCCGCAGCGGCTGCAGCCCTCGCGAACCTCGAGATCTTCGAGGAAGAGGACCTGAACGGCCGCGTGCGCGAGAACAGCCCGCTGTTCCGCGCCGAGCTCGAGAAGCTCCTCGACATCGATATCGTCGGTGACGTGCGGGGCGAGGGGTACTTCTTCGGCATCGAGCTCGTGAAGGACAAGGCCACCAAGGAAACCTTCAACGAGCAGGAGAGCGACCACCTGCTTCGCGACTACCTGTCACCCGCGCTCTGGGAGGCCGGCCTCTACTGCCGCGCCGACGACCGCGGGGACCCCGTCATTCAGCTCGCGCCGCCGCTGACCATCGGACCGGCCGAGTTCGCCGAGATTGGCGAAATTCTGCGCAGCGTGCTGAAGGACGCAGCCGGGAAGATCTAGCGGCTTGTGGCCCTGCTCTCGGGAGCAGGGCCACAGCTCTCGGTGGTCCCACACCCCTCTCGAGTCAGCAGGTTTCGCGAACGGGCGTCACGGAGCTACTGACCGATAGCCTTGAGCCGTTCTTCCTCATCCATGCGGATGCACGACTCGATCACCGGATCCAGCGCACCATTCATCACCTGATCGAGGTTGTACGCCTTGTACCCGGTGCGGTGGTCGGCGATGCGGTTCTCGGGGAAGTTGTAGGTGCGGATCCGCTCCGAGCGATCCATGGTGCGGATCTGGCTCGATCGGTGCGCGGACGCCTCCGCGGCCGCCTCCTCCTGCTGCCTGGCCAGCAGCCTGGCGCGCAGCACTCGCATCGCCGCCTCGCGGTTCTGCAGTTGGGACTTCTCGTTCTGCATCGCGACGACGATGCCCGTGGGCAGGTGCGTGATGCGAACCGCCGAGTCCGTGGTGTTGACCGACTGGCCGCCGGGCCCCGATGAGCGGTACACGTCGATCTTCAGGTCGTTCTGGTTGATCTCGACCTCTTCCGGCTCGTCGACCTCGGGGTACACCAGCACTCCGGTGGTCGACGTGTGGATGCGCCCCTGCGACTCGGTGACGGGCACGCGCTGCACCCGGTGCACGCCCCCCTCATACTTGAGGTGCGCCCAGACTCCCTGCGAGGGGTCAGTCGCGTTCGACTTGATCGCGACCTGCACGTTCTTATAACCGCCAAGATCGCTCTCGTCGGCCTCGAGCATCTCGGTCTTCCACCCCTTGCTCTCGGCATAGTGCAGGTACATGCGCAGCAGGTCGGCCCCGAACAGCGCAGACTCCGCACCGCCTTCCCCGCCCTTGATCTCGAGAATCACGTCTCGCGCATCGTCGGGGTCACGAGGGATCAGGAGTCGACGCACCTTCTCTTGAGCCTCAGCGAGCTGCGCTTCGAGCTCGGGCACCTCCTCGGCGAACGCCTCGTCCTCCTTCGCAAGGTCCCGGGCCGCCTCGAGGTCGTCGCCGAGCTGCTTCCAGTGCTCATGCGCAGCCTTGATCTTGCTGAGTTCCGCATAGCGACGATTCACCCGCTTCGCGCGCGCCGCGTCCGCGTGCAACGCGGGATCCGCGAGCTCGTTCTGCAGCTGCGCGTGCTCGGCGAGCAGCCCCTCCACCTGTTCGAACATGGCTTATGCGCGCCCGCGCTGCGCCAGCGCGAGAAACTCGACGTTCGAGGACGTGTCGCCAAGGCGCTTCAGCACGGACTCGAGGCCCTCTTCCTGGTTCTCATCGGCGAGCGCGCGACGGATCTGGTCGAGCACCTGGGCCTCGGCGTCGCTGGTGAGCAGTCGCTCATTTCTGGTCGAGGATCGCGCCAGGTCGACTGCGGGGAACACGCGGCGGTCGGCGGCTTCCCCGCTCAGACGCAACTGCATGTTCGCGACGCCCTCGAGCTCGCCGATGAGGGCCTGGTCGAGGCGCGACTCCGGCTGCCCTGAAACGGTCGCAATGATGGTCAGGGATCCGCCGTTCTCGATGTTGCGCGCGGCACTGAGCAGGCGCTTCACCGGCAGCACGGCGGCAGCGTCCAGGGTACCGGCCGGCACGCGCGCCGAGGGCGGCGAGGCGAGGTTGTAGGCTCGGGCGAGCGCGGTGAGCGAGTCGATCAGTACGACGACGTCGTGGCCGAGCTCGACGAGGCGCTTCGCACGCTCGACGGCGAGTTCGGCGATGGTCGCATGATCCTCGGCCGGCCGCTCGAACGTCGACGCGATGACCTCGCCGTTGACGGTACGCGTGAGCGCCGTGACCTCTTCGGGTCGTTCGTCGATGAGCACGAGCATGAGATGAGCGTCGGCCTGGTTCTGGGACACGGCCTTTGCGATCTGCTGCAGGGTGCGGCTCTTACCCGACTCGTGCGGTCCGACGATGAGTCCGCGCTGGCCCTTGCCGATCGGGGCGAACAGATCGACGACCCGGGTGCTCAGCTCGGTTGCCTCGGTCTCGAGGCGCAAACGCTCCTCGGGGTAGACGGGGGTGAGCGCAGCGAACTCGGGGCGCGTCTGATTCTCATCGACCGGCTTGGAGTTGATCGAATCGACCTTGACGATGGCATTGTACTTCTGGCGACCGCCACCCTCCCCCTCGCGCGGCTGACGAATCGCGCCGACGATCGCATCGCCCTTGCGCATTCCGTACTTCTTCACCTGCCCGAGTGAGACATACACGTCGCCGGTGCCCGGCAGGTAGCCGCTCGTGCGCACGAACGCGTAGTTGTCGAGCACGTCAAGGATGCCTGCGATCGGCAGCAGCACGTCGTCCTCGGTGATCTCCGGCTCCTCGTCGCCACCGCCACGGCGCTTGCGCTCACGCTGTCGTGTTCGGCTCGAACGCGTCTCACCGTTCGAGCGGCCATTTTCGGTCGACTTTTCGTTCGACTTCTCGTTCGACTTCTCGCCGTTCTGCTTCGCTTCGGCGGGCTGGTCCCCCGACCCCTGAGTTGTCTCTGAGGCCTCCGCGGGCTCGCTCGACTGCGAGTCGGACTGATCGGAGGTCTCGGTGGCGGCGTCGGTCTGCTTTTTGCTCCGCGAGCGCGTGTTGCGCTTGCGCGGGGCGGCGCCCTCGACCTGCTCGGCCGAGGCCTCCGGCTTCTCGGCGGGCTCGCTCAGTTCAGCGGATTCGCCGTTCTCGCTCGCCTTCCGCTTCGTAGCGGCACCGGCACCCTTGGCGGAGTCGGTGCTCTCGGCAGCTTCAGCGCTCTCGGCTTCGGCGGCGGCTTCCTCCGCCTTGGCGGCGGCCGTCTGACGCTTGCGGCGAGTCGGTGCCTTCTTCGCGGTGCCCTCCGCAGCATCCGCAGCCTCCGCAGCCTCTGCAGGGGCCTCGGTGGGGGCCTCGGCCGATGCGGGCTGTTCGCCGGCTTCACCGCTTGCAGCAGCCTGCCCGTCCTCGGCGGGAGCGGGCTCCGCCTTCTTGCGTGCCCGCGAGACGCGCTTCTTCGGTGCCTCGCTGGCGGGCGCTTCGCTCGCAGGTACCTCGCTGGGCGAGGACTCGGGCGTCGTCTCTGGCGTCGTGTCCGGTAGCGCAACCGCCTCGCCGGCGGCCGCACTGACGCGGCGTGAGGCGCGTCGGCGCACGGGAGCCGGCTTCTCAGCGGGCGCTACGGCCTCGGCGGGCGCTGCGTTCTCGGTAGGTGCCGGGTTCTCGGCGGGCGCTGCAGGCTCTGCGGTCGCAGGCGCTTCGTTCTCAATGGAGTTCTGCTCCACGGTCGTCCTTTCGACAATGGTGCGCGTACGCGGTCTCGCAGAAGCGAAGCACCGTGCGCACAACAAAAAGTTTCAATCACCGTGTCGGTGAGGGAACGATCCCAGTCGCGTGCAAACGAGAGCCGCTACGCGGGGATCTCTTCTACTGTAGCACCCTTGATGTCCACCGCGAGGAAATGCGGCACCCAGCCTCCCGGCAGCGACGCGGCGAGCTCCGCCGCCTCGATCCGCGCACCGGGATCGACCGCGAGCACGAGCACCGACGGCCCGGCACCCGAGACGACCGCTGGATGGCCGGCCCCGCGCAGGGCCTGAATCAGGTCCCGCGTCGCTGGCATGGCCTCGGCGCGATAGCTCTGGTGCAGTCGATCCTCGGTCGCTTCGAACAGCAGCTCGGGGCTCTGGGTGAGGGCCGCCACCAGCAGCGCCGAACGCGAGACATTGAACACCGCGTCCTCATGCGGCACCTGCTTCGGCTGCAGGCTGCGAGCGAGTTCGGTCGACATGGTGAACTCGGGAACAAGCACCAGCGGGGAAACGCCGCGATGCACGAGCAGCTGCTTGTAGCGAGGCGTGCCAGCCTCATCGACCCAGGCAATCGTCAGACCGCCGAAGAGCGCGGGGGCGACATTATCGGGGTGGCCCTCAAGTTCCGTCGCGAATCGCAGCAGGTCGTCGTTGCTCAGCTCGATAGGATCGTCCTGCGCCGCGAGCAGACCCGCCGCGATCATCACGCCCGCGACGATCGCCGACCCCGAGGATCCCATGCCGCGACCGTGCGGAATACGGTTGTGCGCGTCGATGATGAGACCGGGCATGGTGCGCCCCACCCGCTGGAAGACGTGCGCGGCCGAGCGGGCGACGAGGTTCGTCTCATCGGTCGGGATCTCTCCCTCGCCCACACCGCTCACGCTCACGCGCACACCGCTCTCCGCGCTCGTGACGGTGAGCTCGTCGGTGAAGGCCAAGGCGATGCCGAGGGTATCGAAGCCCGGGCCGAGGTTCGCACTCGTCGCTGGGACGCGAACGCGCAACGTGGTCATGAGTTTCCTTCGAGTCGCAGAACACTCGTCACTTCGGCGACGGCGTCGTTATTGCGGAGGGCCTGCACCGTTGCGGCGAGCTGTGACTCGCGCGCCGTGTGCGTTCCGATCACCAGCGTAGCCTGCTCAGCATCCTCGCCGTCGGGCACCGACTGCTCGACGCTCGCCGCCGAGACCCCGTGGGTGGAGAGCAGGCCGGCGATCTTGGCGAGCACGCCGGGCTCGTCCTTCACCTGCAGCATGATCTGGTAGCGGGTGAAGACCTCCCCAATGGGCAGGATCGGCAGCGCGGCATGCGAGGATCCCGGGATCCCAGGTCCCCCGGCCACGTGACGGCGAGCGGCAGTCACGAGGTCCCCGAGCACTGCCGAGGCCGTCTCGGTCCCGCCGGCACCAGCACCGTAGAACATCAGTTCCCCCGCGGCTTCGGCTTCGACGAAGACCGCGTTCTTGCCTCCGTGCACCGCCGCAAGCGGATGCTCCCGGCTGATCAGCGCCGGGTACACGCGCGCCGAGACTCCCTCGACGCCGTTGCTGTCGGTGAGACGCTCGGCGATCGCCAGCAGCTTGATCACATAACCGGCCCTGGCTGCGGCTTCGATTTGCGCCTGCGTCACCGAGGTGATGCCCTCGCGATGCACGGTGTCGACCGGCACCTCGGTGTGGAACGCGATGCTCGCAAGAATCGTGGCCTTCTGCGCCGCGTCGTATCCTTCGACGTCGAGCGTGGGGTCGGCCTCGAGGTAGCCGAGGTCGCTCGCGACCCGCATCGCCTCTTCGGCGCTGTCGCCGAAGCGGTCCATGCGGTCGAGGATGTAGTTGGTGGACCCGTTGACGATGCCCATCACTCGGGTGACATGGTCGCCTGCGAGGCTCTCGCGAAGCGGGCGGATGATCGGGATCGCGCCGGCCACCGCTGCCTCGTACGACAGCTGCGCTCCAACCTGTTCGGCCGCTTCGGCCAGTTCGGGTCCGTGCGCTGCGATGAGCGCCTTGTTCGCGGTGATCACGTCGGCACCGCCTTCGATGGCGCGCAGGATCAGGCTCCGGGCCGGTTCGATGCCGCCCATGAGCTCCACGACGATATCCGCGCCGAGCACGAGCCGTTCCGCGTCGGTGGTGAGCAACTCACGCGGCAGGTCGACATCGCGCTTCGCATGAATGTCACGCACGGCAATGCCGGTCAGCTGCAGCCGTGCACCGATGCGGGCGGCGAGTTCGTCGCTCTGTTCGAGCAGCAGGCGTGCGACCTGGGAGCCGACCGAACCGCCCCCGAGCAGCGCGACGCGGAGGTCGCGATATCCGTTCACGTTGTTTTCTCCATTCGTTCGTGGCCGGTCAATAGACCGAGCGCGCGACAAGTTCTTCTTCGGTTTCGCCTCGCACGATGATGCGGGCCTCACCATCACGCACGGCGACGACGGCCGGGCGCGGCAGGTAGTTGTAGTTGCTCGAGAGCGACCAGCAGTAGGCACCGGTGGCCGGCACTGCGAGCACATCTCCCGGCACCACATCACCGGGCAGCAGGTCTCGTTGCACGACGATGTCGCCCGCTTCGCAGTGCTTGCCCACCACGCGGACGAGCGCAGGGTCTGCGTCACTGACCCGATTGACCAGTCGCACCTGGTAGTCGGCGCCGTACAGGGCCGGGCGTGCGTTGTCGCTCATGCCGCCGTCGACGCTGACGTAGAGGCGCTCGGCGAAGCCGAGATCCTCGGGCCGCGCGGCCGCGTCACTGCCTGAAAGCGGCACGCGCTTCGTCGTTCCCACGGTGTAGAGCGTGACGCCCGCCTGGCCGATCACCGCCCGCCCCGGCTCGAAGGCCAGCTTCGGCACCGGAATGGCGAACTCGGCCGAGGTCTCCGCGACAATGTCCGCGAGGTCGCGGGCGATGTCGCGTACGTCCGGCACGGTATCGGCCTGCGAGCTCGTGTACGCGATGCCGAAGCCGCCGCCGAGGTTGAGCTCGGGAATGGGGCCGCCGGCGAGCTTCGCGAGCGTCGGGTAGATGCTGAGCAGTCGACGCGCCGACTCCCGGAACCCCTCGGTCGCAAAGATCTGGGAGCCGATGTGGCAGTGCAGGCCGACGAACTCCAGGCTGTCGTGGGCGAGGATCGCGGAGGCCAGTGCCGGTGCAGCGTCCAGGGGCTGACCGAACTTCTGATCCTCGTGCGACGTGGCGAGAAAATCGTGTGTCGATGCGTGCACCCCGCTGTTGACGCGAAGCCTCACTCGCTGCCGCACACCTGCGGCCGACGCCGCGCGAGCCACACGCTCGATCTCGATCTCGCTGTCGAGAATGATCGTTCCGACGCCTGCAGCAACAGCTCGCTCGATCTCGGCTATCGACTTGTTGTTCCCGTGAAAGCCGATGCGCGCAGGATCGACCCCGGCGGTGAGCGCGACCAACAGCTCTCCCCCGCTCGCGACATCGATGGCCAAGCCTTCTTCGGCCATCCACCGTGCCACTTCGACGCAGAGAAAGGCCTTGCCCGCGTAATACACCGTCGCCTCGGTACCGATCCGGTGCGCCTCACCGGTGATCGCCTCCCGGATCTCGCGAGCCCTGGCTCGCGCCGCAGCCTCATCGACGACGTAGAGCGGGGAGCCGAATCGCTCGACGAGCTCCGTTGCCCGGATCCCACCAATCTTCAGCTGGTGGCACGTCTCGCCGCGCCTCGACGCGGGCGGGAAGACTCGCGGGTCAATAGCGTTCAGATCGGTCACCCGGTCAAGTCTAGTGCGCGCCATGGCACCCGATCCGGCATATTACGAGGCCTCGCAGCTGCCGAACTGCTGCTTGGTCGGGTTCGAAAGCAGCTCCGGATCGAACTTCGCCGTGACGGCGGCCGAGCCGCCGAGCACGCCCTGCCGCAACTCGATATCGGTCAGCGTGACGCCCTCGGGCAACCGGTCCCGGAGGCACACGCTTCGGGTGTCGAGCAATGCCGAAGCGTTGTCACCGAGCAGGGGGCGAAGCTGCTCCGCGGTGAGGTTGAAGCCGGCCGCGTTGATTGAGCTCGGATCGACCACGAGGTTGCCGTCTTGCACGCTGAGTCCGAACTCGGCGGAAAGCTGCACGTCATACCCGAACAGTTGCAGGGTCTTGCTGACCTCCAGCAGTCCATCCTTCACCGTTCCGTCGTCGACAACCCCGTCCGTCACGAGTGCGAGGAGGGGACCGACGCTGTCCGACGAGATCGTGGCGGTGGCCGTAGCTCCCTCGATGCGCCCCTTGGTGGGGTCGAACGGGATCGAGTCGGCGTGCGCGGACACATCCGCCGTGATGCCGTCGACCACCTCGAGGTCCGGGATCCGCAGGTCCACGCTGCCGACGTGACCGCCGAGCGCCGGTATGAGCGCGGACCCCTGCAGCTGAACATCCACCTCGTGCTGCTGCGACAGCCCGATCTTGTCGCGGACCACGCCCGCAATCACGTTCGGGATGATCGCGCGCAGGAACAGCTCAGCCCCGCCAACGAGCAGTCCCAGCAGCACCACGATCACCGCGGCGACGACCCAGAGCCGTCGCCAGCGCCGCGGCCGCTCCTCGACGGGTCCGGTGCCGCCGGCCACGTCGTCGCTGTGGTCGCGCTTCATAGGCGTTCCGGCGCGGTCACACCCAGCAGGTCGAGCCCGTTGCGGATGACCTGACCCGAAGCATCGTTCAGCCACAACCGGGTGCGATGCAGATCGGTGACGAGCTCGTCCCCCTGCGGGATGACGCGGCAGTTGTCGTACCAGCGGTGGAAGTCAGCAGCCAGCTCTTCGAGGTAGCGGGCGACGCGATGCGGTTCGCGCAGCTCGGCCGCTCCCGCGACGATCGACGGGTACTGCTGCAACCGGCCGAGCAACTCGTTCTCGGTCTCGTGGGTGAGCAGCTCGGGAGCGAACGCGCTGCGATCGATCCCGGCCGCCGCCGCGTTTCGGTCGACCGCGCACGAGCGCGCGTGCGCATACTGCACGTAGAACACGGGGTTGTCGTTCGTGCGACTGCGCAGCTTCTCGCCGTCGAGCGAGAGCGGAGAGTCCGCCGGGTATCGGGCGAGCCAGTAGCGCAGTGCGTCGCTGCCGAGCCACTCGAGCAGATCGTCAAGCTCGACGATGTTGCCGGCGCGCTTCGACAAGCGAGCACCGTTCAAGTTGACGAGCTGGCCGATCAGCACGGTGATGTCGGTCTCGATGTTGTCCCCCGCGGCACCCGCGATCGCCGTGAGGCGTCCGATGTATCCGTGGTGATCGGCACCGAGCAGGTAGATCTTCTCCCCGAAGCCTCGATCCTTCTTCGACAGGTAGTATGCGGCGTCGGCTGCAAAGTACGTGTAGACGCCGTTGCCGCGCGTGAACACGCGATCCTTGTCGTCACCGAAGTCGGTCGTGCGCACCCAGATCGCGTCGTCGGCCTCGAACACGTGCCCCTGCTCGCGCAGACGGTCGATGGCCGCGGCGATGGGACTCTTGCTCCCGTCCTCCCCCTCGGCGTGCAGCGTGCGCTCCGAAAAGAACACGTCGAAATGCACGTTGAAGCGCTCGAGGGAGTCCTTGATCTCGCTGAGCTGCTGCTGGTACGCGGCCTCCTGCGTGAGCGCGAGCGCACGCTCGCGATCCTCGCCCGCAATCTCGGCCAGGTTCGGAATCTCGGCGAGCACCTGCTTCGCGAGCTCACCGATGTACTCGCCGGGGTACGCGTCTTCGGGAGCCGGCTCGCCGAGCGCGGCCGCAAGCACCGAGCGGCCGAACTTGTGCATCTGCGCGCCGGCGTCGTTGATGTAGTACTCGTTGGTGACGTCGGCCCCCGCGGCGCGCAGCACGCGCGAGATCGAATCGCCGAGCGCCGCCCACCGGGTGTGCCCGAGGTGCAGCGGTCCCGTCGGATTGGCGCTCACGAACTCCAGGTTGATTCGCTGACCGGCAAGACTGTCGCCCCGACCGTAGTTCGCTCCCTGCTCGACGACACGCCGCGCTGTCTCTCCCGCGCTCGCGGCATCGAGCGTGATGTTGATGAAGCCGGGACCGGCAATCTCCGCCTTCGCCACACCGTCGACGAGTTCGACCTGTTCGACGATCTCGGCGGCGAGTTCCCGCGGGTTCGCACCGACGCGCTTGGCGAACTTCATCGCCAGGTTCGACGCCCAGTCACCGTGTTCGCGGTTCTTCGGTCGCTCGGGCTGCGCCTCCGCCTCGGTTACCGTCAAATCGCCGCCTCGCCGGGCGATAACAGTGGTCAGGATGCTGGCAAGGTGTGCGGCGAGTTCTTGAGGGGTCACGAGCGTCAATTCTAGTCGCGTGCGCCTGGGCGCTGGCGCGGTGCATGCTGCGCTGTCGCGGACACGGCCGCGGTCGCGGCCACAGTCGCGGTAGGCCCGCAGCACCGCGTCCCTACGATCCTGCTGAGCCCCTACGGTCCTGCGGCGCGAGATCATGCGGGCGGAGCCAGATCGTAGGGACAGGCGAAGCGGGCCGCTCTAGACGTGACGAAGCGGGCCGATCAGCCATGAAGACTGGTCGACCCGCCGAGTACGCCCGTGCCCCCGGAGGGATTCGAACCCCCGACCTACGGTACCGGAAACCGGCGCTCTATCCCCTGAGCTACGGAGGCGAGCAGAAGGCGTACCAAGCTAGCCTAGCGCACCTGTCGGCACTCGCTGAACCGCCATGACGGTCACGGAATCGGCACCGGCGTCACGCCCAGCGGTGCGAGCCCCGAGGCACCACCGTCGGGTGCTGTGAGCACCCAGATGCCATCCCGGTGCACGGCGACCGTGTGCTCCCACTGCGCGCTGAGCGATCCGTCGGCCATCGTGACCGTCCAGTTGTCGTTCTCGATGACGGTGTCGATGCCGCCGGCGGAGATGATCGGCTCGATCGCCACGACCAGCCCCGGCTTCACCTCGGGCCCGCGTCGAGGCACTGGCACGTTGAAGACGGGCGGATCCTCGTGCATGCTGCGACCGATGCCGTGCCCGATGTAGTCCTCGAGCACGCCGAAATCGCTCTCCGAGCGAACGTGACCCGCGACCGACTCACCGATCTCATGCAGATGGCTCGCGCGCGCCAGTCGAGCGATTCCATGCCACATGGCCTGCTCAGTCACGCTGCTGAGCTTCTCGATCGCCGCGGTGCGCGCCGCATCGGCCGGATCCGGGATCGTCACCGTGATCGCAGCGTCGCTGTGCCACCCGTCGATCACGGCACCCACATCGAGCGACACGATGTCTCCCGGTTGCAGGGGCCGGCCGGACGGGATCGCGTGCACGACATGCTCGTTGACGTTGGCGCAGATCGTGTGACGGTACCCGGGCTCGAGCATGAAGTTCGGTGCCCCGCCGGCGTCACGGATCGCTCGCTCGGCGATGGCATCGAGCTCGAGCGTTGTCACGCCCGGTTTCGCCGCCACGCGCATCGCCTCGAGCGCCGCCGCAGCGGCCTCACCCGGCGCGCGCATCAGCCTGAGCTGGGCGGGCGACTTGTAGATCGAACGCCTCAGAATGCCGCGGCCCACTACCTCAGCTCCCTCTGCACGGCAGTCAGCGGCCGAGCTTCTCGTCGAGGGCGGTGAAGATGCGCGAGGTCACCTCGTCAACCTCACCGAGCCCGTCAATAGAGACGAGGATCCCGCGGGTCCCGTAGAGGTCGATCAGTGGTTTGGTCTGCTCGGCATACACCTCTTGGCGGTGGCGAATCACCTCTTCGGTGTCGTCGACGCGGCCCTCCTGCTCGGCGCGACCCAGCAACCGAGCAACGACCTCGTCGGTATCGACGTCGAGGAGCACCACCGCGTCGAGCGCCCGCGCCTGCGGTTCGAGCACGGCGTCGAGCGCGTGCACCTGATCCGTCGTGCGCGGGTAGCCGTCGAGCAAGAACCCGTGCTGCACGTCGTCATGCTGTAGCCGATCCGCGACGATCTCGTTCGTGAGCGCGTCGGGAACGAGCTGCCCAGCCTCAATGAGCTGCGAGACGCGCTGACCGAGCTCGGTGCCGGCCTTGATGTTGGCGCGGAAGATGTCACCCGTCGAGATCCACGGCACGCCGTAGCGCTCCACGATTCTCGAGGCCTGGGTGCCCTTGCCCGCACCTGGCGGGCCGATGATCAGCAGTCTGGTCTGTGTGGTGTCGCTCACTTCAGAAGTCCTTCGTAGTGACGCTGTTGCAGCTGTGCGTCGATCTGTTTCACGGTCTCAAGGCCGACGCCCACGATGATGAGGATCGAGGCACCGCCGAAGGGGAAGTTCTGGTTCGCGCCGAAGAACGCGAGGGCAATCAGCGGGATCAGCGCGATGATGCCGAGGTAGAGCGAACCGGCCGAAGTAATGCGATTCAGCACGTAGTTCAGGTACTCGGCAGTCGGACGTCCCGCGCGAATGCCGGGCACGAACCCGCCGTACTTCTTCATGTTGTCGGCGACCTCTTCAGGGTTGAAGGTGATCTGCACGTAGAAGAAGGTGAAGCCGAGGATCAGGAGGAAGAACACCGCCATATAGACGGGCTGGTCGCCCTGCACGAGGTTGTTCGAAATCCAGACCACCCAGGGTGCCGGCTCCTCGCCAATCGCGGGTTGGTTGAACTGTGCGATCAGCATCGGCAGGTAGAGGATCGCGGAGGCGAAGATGACGGGGATCACACCGGCCATGTTCACCTTGATCGGAATGTAGGTGCTACTTCCGCCGTAGGTGCGTCGACCAACGACACGCTTCGCGTACTGCACGGGGATGCGGCGCTGGGACTGCTCGACGAAGACGACAGCGGCGACCACGAGCAGGCCGACGGCGATGACAAAGAAGAAGACCTCCCAGCCCTTGGAGAGCTTGATCGTCCACAGCGCGTTGGGGAACTGGGCGGCGATCGAGGTGAAGATGAGCAGTGACATGCCGTTGCCGACACCGCGCTCGGTGATCAGCTCACCGAACCACATGATGAGACCGGTGCCCGCGGTGAGCGTCAGGATCATGATGATGATCGCCCACCACTCCTGAGAGACCAGGTTGCGGCACGCCTCGTTGGCGGAGGAACCGAAGAGCATGCCCGAACGCGCGACCGTCACGAGCACCGTCGACTGCAGCACTGCGAGCGCGATGGTGAGGTAGCGAGTGTACTGGGTGAGCTTGGCCTGGCCGGTCTGACCTTCTTTGTGCAGCGCCTCGAAATGCGGAATCACCACGCGCAGCAGCTGCGTGATGATCGATGCCGTGATGTACGGCATGATGCCGAGGGCGAAAATGGACAGCTGCAGCAGAGCGCCACCGCTGAACATGTTGATCATCTCGTAGATGCCCGAGGTGCCCGCCTGGTTGGCGACGAGGCAGGCCTGCACGTTGTCGAAGTTGACGAACGGCGCGGGGATGAACGAGCCCAGTCGGAAGAGGGCTACGATCGCGAGCGTGAAGACGATCTTCCGCCGCAGATCGGGCGTCTTGAAGATCCGTCCGATGGCGCTGAACAAAGGGCTGCCTCCTGCAAAAAACGTATGAGTGCACGCACCACGGGCGCGCGCCAAGAGTCCAGCCTACACTGCAAGGCTGCGATGAAAAAGCGAGAGCCGGGCCGATCACCCTCCTGAAAGGATCATCGGCCCGGCTCTCAAGTGCCTGACCAGAGCTCTGAACGGCCCTTGGTCGGGAGGAGTTGGTTACTTGATCTCTCCGCCAGCGGCAAGGATCTTCTGCTCAGCCGAGCTGGAGACCTTATCCACCGAGACCGCGAGCTTGACGCCCAGGTCGCCGTCGCCGAGGACCTTGACGGGCTGGTTCGCACGAACCGCACCCTTGGCCACGAGATCCTCGACCGTGACCTCGCCACCCTTCGGGTACAGCTCGGCCAGTTTGCCAACGTTCACGACCTGGTACTCAGTGCGGAACGGGTTCTTGAACCCACGCAACTTCGGGGTGCGCATGTGCAGCGGCATCTGCCCACCCTCGAAACCGGCCTTGACCTGGTAACGCGCCTTGGTGCCCTTGGTACCACGGCCAGCGGTCTTGCCCTTCGAGGCCTCACCGCGACCGACGCGGGTCTTCGCCTTCTTCGCGCCGGGTGCCGGGCGCAGGTGATGCGCCTTCAGCACGTCGCCGCGCTCTTCGTTGTTCTCGCTCATGCGTCGATCTCCTCAACCTTCACCAGGTGAGCAACCGCACGCACATAGCCGCGGTTCGCCGGGGTGTCCTCGCGAACGACCGTTTGACCGATCTTCCGAAGACCCAGGCTGCGCAGAGTGTCGCGCTGGTTCTGCTTCTCACTGATAACGGACTTCGTCTGCGTAATCTGCAGGCTCTTCTTCTTGGCAGCCATTACGCACCCGCCTTCGCCTTGGCTGCAGCGTCGGCCGCGGCTTTCGCTTCAGCGCGCACGAGGCGAGCCGGAGCGACGCGGTCGAAGTCGAGACCGCGACGAGCAGCGACGGAGCGGGGCTCCTCGAGCTGCTGCAGCGCCTCGACGGTCGCGTGCACGATGTTCAGAGTGTTTGACGAACCGAGCGACTTGCTCAGCACGTCGTGGATACCGGCGCACTCGAGCACGGCGCGCACAGGCCCACCGGCGATAACACCGGTACCTGCGGCAGCGGGACGCAGCAGAACGACGCCCGCCGCGGCCTCTCCCTGCACGGGGTGCGGAATGGTATTGGCGACGCGGGGCACACGGAAGAAGTTCTTCTTCGCCTCCTCGACGCCCTTCGAGATCGCAAGCGGGACCTCCTTGGCCTTGCCGTATCCGACGCCAACGGTGCCGTTGCCGTCACCCACCACGACGAGCGCGGTGAAGCTGAAGCGGCGGCCACCCTTGACGACCTTCGATACGCGGTTGATGGTGACAACGCGCTCGAGGAACTGGCTCTCGCTGCGGTCACGACCACCGCGCTCACCGCGGGTGCCGCGGTCGCGGCTGCCGCGACGCTGTTCGCGCGGCTCGCTGCGGTGATCAGCGCGCTGGTTCTCTGCACCCTGGGCCGAAGCCTCTTGGGAGACTGCAGTCAATTCCTGCTCCTTCGTCTCGGCGTTAGCCTGATTCTCGTTGCTCACAGGGTCAGCCCCCCTTCGCGTGCGCCGTCGGCGATTGCTGCGACACGGCCAGCGTACTTGCTGCCACCGCGGTCAAAGACCACGGCCTCAATACCGGCGCTCTTCGCGCGCTCGGCAACGAGCTCGCCAACCTTGCGAGCCTTGGCGGTCTTGTCACCGTCGAAGCTGCGCAGATCTGCCTCCATGGTCGAGGCCGAAGCGAGGGTGAAGCCCTTGGCATCGTCGATGACCTGAACGAACACGTGACGCGATGAACGGGTGACGACGAGGCGCGGGCGCGACTCGGTGCCGACGATCTTCTTGCGCAAGCGGGTGTGGCGGCGGATACGCGCAGCCGAACGACCCTTGGCGCGTGTGATATTTGCGGCCATGGTTACTTACCAGCCTTTCCAGCCTTGCGGCGAACGTTCTCGCCCGCGTAGCGGATGCCCTTGCCCTTGTAGGGTTCCGGCTTCTTCAGCTTGCGGATGTTCGCGGCGGTCTCGCCGACTGCCTGCTTCGAGATGCCGCTCACGGTGATCTTCGAGTTGCCCTCGACCGCGAGCGTGATGCCCTCGGGAGCGTCTACCAGCACCGGGTGCGAGAAGCCGAGCGCGAGCTCCAGGCCCGATCCCTTCTGCTGCACGCGGTAGCCGGTGCCGACCACCTCGAGCTGCTTTGCATAGCCTTCGGTGACACCGATGATGTCGTTGTTGATGAGCGTGCGGGTCAGACCGTGCAGCGCTCGGGACTCGCGCTCATCGTTCGGGCGGGTGACAATCACCTGGCCGTCTTCGAGCGCGACGCGGATGGGCTCGGCCACGGTGAGCGAGAGCTCGCCCTTGGGGCCCTTGACCGTGACCTTCTGGCCATCGATCTTGACGTCTACACCACCGGGAACGGTGATGGGAAGCTTACCAATACGTGACATTCCGACTTACCACACGTAGGCCAGCACTTCGCCGCCCACGCCCTTCTGCTCAGCCTCGCGGTCCGTCAGGAGCCCCGAGGAGGTGGACAGGATCGCGATTCCGAGGCCACCGAGCACGCTCGGGATCTCGTTCGAGCCCGCGTACACGCGAAGGCCGGGCTTCGACACCCGCTTGATGCCCTCGATGGAGCGCTCGCGGTTCGGGCCGTACTTCAGCGACATGGTGAGGGTGGTGCCGACGCGAGCGTCCTCCACCTTCCAGTCAGCGATGTAGCCCTCGCGCTTGAGGATCTCGGCGATGCGCACCTTCAGCTTGGAGCCGGGGAGCGAAACGTCGTCGTGGTGTGCCCGGTTCGCGTTGCGCAACCGGGTCAACATGTCTGCGACCGGATCGGTCATCGTCATAAGTGACTCTTTTCTTTCTCGCCTGGTTTCGACAGCCGTTACGCGACGGTCGACCTGGGTGACACGCGGAACCGGCACCCCGGGGTCGGGGTGCCGATCCACTTGGACTATTTAGTTGTCGGTCTTGAACGGGAACCCGAGTGCACGAAGCAGCGCACGGCCCTCGTCGTCGGTCTTCGCGCTGGTCACGACGGTGATGTCGAACCCGCGCACCCGATCGATCTTATCCTGATCGATCTCGTGGAACACACTCTGCTCCTGGAGGCCGAAGGTGTAGTTGCCGTTCCCGTCGAACTGCTTCGGCGAGAGCCCGCGGAAGTCGCGGATGCGAGGCAGTGCGAGGGTGACGAGGCGATCCAGGAACTCCCAGGCGCGATCACCGCGAAGGGTGACGTGTGCACCAATCGCCTGGCCCTCGCGCAGCTTGAACTGCGCGATGCTCTTGCGAGCCTTGGTGACCATCGGCTTCTGACCGGTGATCTTCATGAGGTCCGCCACCGCGCCCTCGATCACCTTGCTGTCGCGAGCGGCCTCGCCCACACCGGTGTTCACGACGACCTTGACAACGCCCGGCACCTGCATGACGTTGCGGTACCCGAACTCTTCGGTCAGCGCCGGAACGATCTCGTTCCGATACTTCTGCTTCAGACGCGGCTGAACCTTCTCAGCCACTGCTGCAGTCTCAGTCATTAGATGTCCTTCCCCGACTTCTTGGCGAAGCGAACGCGGACGGTCTTCTTGACACCGTTCTTCTCAACCTCTTCCACGCGGAAGCCGACACGAGTCGGCTTCTTCGTCTGGGGATCGACAAGAGCAACATTGGAGACGTGGATGGGCGCTTCGACAGTCTCGATGCCGCCCTCCTTGGTGCCGCGTTGGCTTTGACCCTGGCGAACGTGCTTCTTGACGTAGTTGACGCCTTCGACGATCACCCGGTCGCTGTCCTTGAGCACCTCGAGCACGTGGCCCTGCTTGCCCTTGTATCCGCCACGCTCCTGCGTAGCGCCGCTGATGACCTCGACCAGGTCACCCTTCTTGATCTTTGCGCCCATGGGACTAGATCACCTCCGGTGCGAGCGAGACGATCTTCATGAACTTCTTGTCACGAAGCTCACGACCGACCGGCCCGAAGATACGGGTGCCGCGCGGCTCCCCGTCAGACTTCAGAATCACCGCAGCGTTCTCGTCGAACGAGATGTACGAGCCATCGGCGCGACGAGTCGACTTGCGGGTGCGAACGACGACCGCCTTGACGACGTCGCCCTTCTTGACGTTACCGCCCGGGATCGCATCCTTCACGGTTGCGACGATGGTGTCTCCCAGCCCCGCATAGCGGCGCCTCGAACCCCCGAGCACACGAATCGTGAGCAACTCCTTGGCACCGCTGTTATCGGCCACCTTGAGTCGCGATTCCTGCTGAATCACTGGTTACTCCTTCTTCCGTAAGCCTGGGGCTTACTTCGCCTTCTCGAGGATCTCGACCAGGCGCCACCGCTTGGTTGCGCTGTACGGGCGGGTTTCGTGAATGAGCACGAGGTCGCCGATCCCGGCGGTGTTCTGCTCATCGTGCGCCTTGACCTTCGAGGAGCGACGCATCACCTTGCCGTACAGCGGGTGCTTCACACGGTCCTCGACCTCGACAACGATGGTCTTATCCATCTTGTCGCTGACGACATAGCCGCGACGGGCCTTACGGTAACCGCGCTGCTCGGTCTCGACTGTTTCGACCTCAGCCATGATCAGGCCTCCTTCGTCTCGGTAGCCGACTCAGCGGCGGTCTCCGCCTGCTCGGTCTTCTTGGTGCTCTTCTTCGCGGGCGCCTTCTTTGCTGGAGCCTGCTTCGCGGGGGCCGCAGCCGGCGTCTCGCGGATGCCGAGCTCGCGCTCGCGCAGCACCGTGTAGATGCGTGCGATGTCGCGCTTGACCTGGCGCACCCGACCGTGGCTCTCGAGCTGGCCGGTCGCGGACTGGAAACGCAGGTTGAAGAGCTCGGCTTTCGCCTTCTTGAGTTCTTCGACCAGACGCTCATCCTCGAAGGTGACGAGTTCTGCGATGGCGAGATCCTTGCTTCCGATAGGCATTATGCGTCGCCCTCCTCGCGCTTGATAATGCGGGCCTTGAGCGGCAGCTTGTGGATCGCGCGGTTCATCGCCTCGCGTGCCAGCTGCTCATCGACTCCAGCGACCTCGAAAAGGACGCGGCCCGGCTTGACGTTAGCGACCCACCACTCCGGGGAACCCTTACCGGAACCCATGCGGGTTTCAGCGGGCTTCTTCGTGAGCGGACGATCGGGGTAGATGTTGATCCACACCTTCCCACCACGCTTGATGTGACGGGTCATCGCGATACGAGCAGACTCGATCTGACGGTTCGTCACGTACGCGGGCGTGAGGGCCTGAATGCCGAACTCACCGAAGGTGACCTTCGTGCCGCCCTTGGACTGACCGCTGCGACTGGGGTGGTGCTGCTTGCGGTACTTGACTCGACGAGGAATCAGCATGACTTACTTCTCCGCTCCTGCTGCGGCGGGCGCAGCCTCGGCCTGAGCGCCACGAGGCGCACGACGGCGGTCGCCGCGATCGCGCGACGGCTTCTGGGCCGCCTGCTCGCGGGCGAGTTCCTTGTTGGTGAGGTCGCCCTTGTAGATCCAGACCTTCACGCCGATGCGGCCGAAGGTGGTCTTCGCCTCGTAGAAGCCGTAGTCGATGTTCGCGCGCAGGGTGTGCAGCGGCACGCGACCCTCGCGGTAGAACTCCGAGCGGCTCATCTCGGCACCGCCGAGGCGGCCGGAGACCTGAATACGAACACCCTTGGCGCCTGCGCGCTGAGCGCCCTGCAGACCCTTGCGCATCGCGCGGCGGAAGGCCACGCGAGCTGCGAGCTGCTCGGCGATTCCCTGAGCGACGAGCTGAGCGTCCGCCTCGGGGTTCTTCACCTCGAGGATGTTCAGCTGGATCTGCTTGCCGGTGAGCTTCTCGAGGTCAGCGCGGATGCGCTCAGCCTCGGCTCCGCGGCGGCCGATCACGATGCCCGGGCGAGCCGAGTGAATGTCGACGCGCACGCGATCACGGGTGCGCTCGATCTCGATCCGGCTGACGCCGGCGCGGTCGAGCGATTCGCTCAGGTGACGGCGGATCTTGATGTCCTCGGCGAGGTAGTCGGCGTAACGCTGACCCTTCTTCGTCGAGTCCGAGAACCAGCGCGACACGTGATCGGTGGTGACCCCGAGGCGGAAGCCGTAGGGGTGAATCTTCTGGCCCATTACTTGGCTCCCTTCTTCGCTGCAACCAGCTCATCCGCGCTCTGCAGAACGATCGTGATGTGGCTCGTGCGCTTGTTGATGCGGAACGCGCGGCCCTGAGCACGGGGGCGGAAACGCTTGAGCGTTGTGCCCTCGTCCACGAAAGCGCGGGCGATAACGAGGTCGTCTTCGTTGAATCGAAGGTTCTCGTTGTCAGCCTTGACGCGAGCGTTCGCGATGGCCGACTCCACCAGCTTGTAGACCGCTTCCGATGCCGCCTGCGGAGCAAACTTCAGAATGGCCAGGGCCTCCTGAACCTGCTTGCCGCGGACCAGGTCAACGACGCGACGGGCCTTCTGGGGGGTGATGCGGATATGACGCACGCGGGCGATCGACTCCACCATTTCTCTTCCTCCTTACGTCACCGCGTTAGCGGCGACGGCCCTTCTTGTCGTCCTTCACGTGACCACGGAAGGTGCGGGTCGGGGCGAACTCGCCCAACTTGTGACCAACCATGGTTTCGGTGACGAAAACGGGGATGTGCTTGCGACCGTCGTGCACCGCAATGGTGTGACCCAGCATGGCGGGGACGATCATCGAACGACGCGACCAGGTCTTGATCACGTTCTTGGTGCCGGCTTCGTTCTGCGCAACTACCTTGCCGAGCAGGTGGTTGTCAACGAAGGGGCCCTTCTTGAGACTACGAGGCATCTTCTACTCCTTACCTGCCCGTTAGCGCTTCTTGCCCGTGGGACGGCGACGAACAATGAGCTTGTCGCTTTCCTTATTCGGGTGGCGCGTGCGGCCTTCCTTCTGACCCCAGGGGCTGACCGGGTGACGACCACCCGAAGTGCGGCCCTCACCACCACCGTGCGGGTGGTCGACCGGGTTCATGACAACACCGCGCACGGTCGGGCGAACGCCCTTCCAACGCATGCGGCCGGCCTTGCCCCAGTTGATGTTCGACTGCTCGGCGTTACCGACCTCGCCGACGGTCGCGCGGCAGCGCGCGTCGACGTTGCGGATCTCGCCCGAGGGCAGACGCAGCTGAGCGTAGGGACCTTCCTTCGCAACGAGACGCACCGAGGCACCGGCCGAACGAGCAAGCTTCGCGCCGCCCCCCGGCTTCAGCTCGATCGCGTGGACCACCGTACCGGTGGGGATGTTGCGCAGCGGCAGGTTGTTGCCGGGCTTGATGTCGGCCGAGGGACCCGACTCGACGGTGTCGCCCTGCTTCAAGCGGTTCGGCGCAAGAATGTAACGCTTGGTGCCGTCAACGTAGTGCAGCAGCGCGATGCGAGCCGTGCGGTTGGGGTCGTACTCGATGTGAGCGACCTTGGCGTTGACGCCATCCTTGTCATTGCGACGGAAGTCGATCACGCGGTACTGGCGCTTGTGGCCACCGCCGATGTGACGGGTGGTGATGCGACCCTGGTTGTTGCGCCCACCGGTTTTCGGCAGCGGACGCAGCAGCGACTTCTCGGGGGTCGAGCGCGTGATCTCAGCGAAATCGGCGACACTCGAGCCGCGACGACCCGGGGTCGTCGGCTTGTACTTACGAATTGCCATGATGTTTCCTCTTCGCTTCCGAGCTACAGCGCAGCCGTGAAGATGTCGATGGTGCCCGACTTCAGGGTCACAATGGCACGCTTGGTGTCCTTGCGCTTGCCCATGCCGAACCTGGTGCGGCGGGTCTTGCCCTTGCGGTTGAGCGTGTTGATCTTGTCGACCTTCACACCGAAGACCTGCTCGATGGCGAACTTGATCTCGGTCTTGGACGCGGTCGGCTGCACCTCGAAGGTGTACTGACCGTTCTGGTCGATCAGCCCGTAGCTCTTCTCAGAAACGATCGGGCGAATGATCACGTCGTGGTGCGACTTGTTCAGGCTCACTTCGAGACCTCCTTCTGACCGCGAGCGTCGACGAACTGGTCGAATGCGGTCTTCGTGAACACGAGGTCATCGCTGACGACCACGTCGTAGGCGTTGAGCTGGTCCTGGTACAGCACGTGAACGTTCTGCAGGTTGCGAACGCTGAGCACCGTCAGCTCGTCCTCACGGTCAACGACGAGCAGCACGCGCTTGCCCGGAGCGACCGATTCGAGGAACTGGCGAGCGCTCTTCGTGCTCGGCTTTCCCTCGATGCCGAACGATTCGACGACGTGCACGCGGTTCGCGCGAGCGCGATCGCTGAGCAGGCCGACGAGCGCCGCGGCAATCATCTTCTTGGGGGTGCGCTGTGAGTAGTCGCGCGGAACCGGGCCGTGCACGACGCCACCGCCGCGATGCTCCGGCGCACGGACCGAACCCTGACGGGAGCGGCCGGTGCCCTTCTGCTTGAACGGCTTGACGCCCGAACCGCTTACCTCGCCACGGTTCTTGGTCTTGTGCGTGCCCTGACGCGCAGCTGCGAGCTGAGCGGTGACCACCTGGTGGATCAGCGGCACGTTGGTCTCTGCACCGAAGAGCGCCTCGGGCAGTTCGACCGAGCCGGCCTTCTTGCCCTTGGCATCGGTGACGTCGAGCTTGGTAGCGGTAGCCATGAACTACGCCCCCTTCACTGCGTTGCGAACGAATACGAGACGACCGCGGCCACCGGGAACCGCGCCCTTGACGAGCAGCAGGCTCTTCTCGGCGTCGATCGCCTGAATAACCAGGTTCTGCACGGTCACGCGGTCATTGCCCATGCGACCGGCCATCTTCTGGCCCTTGAACACGCGACCGGGAGTCGCTGCACCACCGACCGAACCCGGCTTACGGTGGTTGCGATGTGCACCGTGCGAAGCTGAGACGCCCGCGAAGTTGTGACGCTTCATGGTGCCGGCGAAGCCCTTGCCCTTCGAGGTGCCAACGACGTCGATCTTCTGACCGGCCTCGAAGGTGCCATCCACGGTGAGCTCCTGACCCAGCTCGTAGCTCGCGGCGTCAGCGGTGCGCACCTCGGCGAGGTGACGACGCGGGGTGACGCCCGCCTTGGCGAAGTGTCCAGCCGTCGGCTGGTTGACCTTGCGGGGATCGATCTGACCGGCCGCGATCTGCACGGCGCTGTAGCCGTCGACCTCAGGGGTGCGGATCTGGGTGACGACGTTCGGTGCCACCTCGATGACGGTGACGGGAACGACGTTGCCGTTCTCGTCCCAAACCTGGGTCATGCCGAGCTTGGTGCCGAGCAGGCCCTTAACGTTGCGATCTTTGTGCGACATTCTCGAGACCCCCTTACAGCTTGATCTCAATGTTGACGTCAGCAGGAAGGTCGAGACGCATGAGCGAGTCGACAGCTTTCGGCGTCGGGTCGACGATGTCGATGAGACGCTTGTGCGTGCGCTTCTCGAAGTGCTCGCGGCTGTCCTTGTACTTGTGGGGCGAACGGATCACAGCGATCACGTTCTTCTCCGTGGGGAGCGGCACGGGGCCGATCACGGTGGCACCAGCGCGGGTGACCGTGTCGACGATCTTGCGTGCCGAGGTGTCGATGACCTCGTGGTCGTATGACTTGAGTCGAATGCGGATCTTTTGGGCCGCCATAGACTTCTCTCTTTCTGATTGCGTCGTACTGGTCGTGCTTTCACCCGCCGCCTTCGACGTTGTCGAACTGCGACATGGATCAGCTCGCCCAGCATTGGACGTCTTGCGTATCAGCGCCCTGGCCTTCACGGAGAAGGACAATCGCTGTTCACCTGTCAAACGCGCACTGCATCGACAGCCGGATGCCCGACCGACGAACGCTGTGGCGTGCTGTTCGCTACCCGCGGCCTAGCGGTCTTCAGTCATCGAGCCTGTCGATCTATTCGAGCTTGTCGAGATCCGAAGCTGCTATGCACAGCCTGGCAGTGATTTCCGTGCACACGGAAAGTACTGAACCTGTCTATTCTGACACGGGTTGCGCCTTCCGTGCAACCCGGGCGTGTCGCGCTCGCTGCCGTACCGCGCGGCACCGCGTTTCGACGATACGAGTTCGTCTGAACGAGGGGTTTCTCCCAACGCAAACCCTATCGCTGAAACGAACTCCCCTCGCTCAAACGAACTCCCCTCGCTCGAGCGTCCCACCGCGTCCCAGATCGTCTGCAACCAGCTGCTCTTGTATTGCAGCTTCGCTCCTTTGCTGCGAAACTGGAGTCATGTCTGCATCAGCATCGGAAAGATGGCACGGGTACTTAGGCGTGCAACGGCGCGGCATTATCTCTCTGCCGGCACAGCTTCGTGCGCGCATGCATCTCGATCAGCCTGGTGCGCAGGTGGAGATCACCGAACGTGCCGACGGTGTTTTCGAGCTGCGTCCGACACTGCCGGTCAGCGCGGATCAGTCTTGGTTCTGGCAGCAAGATTGGCAAGACCGCGAACGTGAGGTCGAAGCTCATCTCGCTCGCGGCGAGGCGACGACGCACGCGTCGACTGAGGATTTTCTCGCTTATCTCGATGAGCACTCCGACGCCCAGTCCGAATAGCGGCCGGGTGGGTAATGAAGTACGAGACCACGCCGGCATTCGACAACGATCTGCGTCGATTGAAGCCGGAGCACTTGCAGGCCTTCCGGGAGGTCGTTCGAACGAAGTTCGCGCCAGCTAGCGAGGCATACGCGGTAGACCCTGCCAGACCCTGGCCGGCATCTCTGCGCGTGAAGCCAGTGCAAAGCACTCGCGGCATACTTGAGATGACCTGGTCGTTCGCGAGCCCAGACGGTCGCGCTACCTTTGAGCTCGTCACTGTCGACGGCGAGTTGCGCTGCCGCTGGCGCCGCATCGGCGATCACGGGGTCTTTCTAGCGCCCTAGAAGAGTGCCACGACTACAGCCTCTTCGGTAGCGTTATCGCTCAAGCTCATTCCAAGGCCACGACGGTGTCGAAGAGCCCATACCTGCGCAGTCCCTCGTGCGATTCGATGCCCGTATACGACAGCGACGCATCTTCGTACCGCCGAAACGCGAAGACGGCCTGGTTCATGTGCCCCTCGTTGAACACCCCGATCGACACGAGCAAGTTGAAGTCTTCGACCGTCAAACCGGTCACCGCTTGGAACAGCCCCGGCTCGAGCTTGGTGATCACGTCTTTGAGCGTGTTCTCGCGGTAGTCGGTGAGGTACATGAAGGCGGGGATCCTCGTCGCGAATTTGATCAGCTTCTCTTGAATCTGCTTGCGCTTCGACTTGTACTCCTTCTCTTCAGCCGAGAGTTCCTTCTTCTCTTTCGGCGTGAGGTCGTCGCCCCGCTCTTTCTTCGTCTGCTTGACCGCTTCGCTCTTGTTGACGACGGTTTCGAAGACCGAGGATCCGAGCGCACGGAACCCCTCGATGTTCATCACCGCCTCCATCGCGGCCTCGCTCGACATGATCTTCTTCAGGGTCAGGTTGTCGACGTTCACGAGCATCGCGGACTCCCACTTGCGCGCAAGCAGCGTCGCCGAGGTGCCGGCCATCGCCATGTCGAGGATGCCGCCGGCGTCGATCTGCGTCATGTTCGAGCCGTCATAGGCGAGCACGGGCAAGAAGTTCACGAGGTCTTGCACGGCCTGTTCCGGGTTCTTGGCGCTTGGCTGCAGCTTCATGCCGTACTCGCTCATCTGACGCAGTGCGCGGGTGGGTGCGAAATCGAAGACGAAGCATACGGGCTTCAAGATGTCTTCGGCGCGAGGATCATCGCCGTTCGGATTCTTCACCGTCCACGGCGATTGCACCCTGAAGGCGGCCTGAAAGTAGGTTTCTGGTGCCTGCAGGTTGCGCAGCATGAGAATCGCCGACCACTCACGCACCGTGACGCCGGTGGTGAGCTTGCCGACCGTCAGCGTGATTGTCTTCGTGTCGAAGCCATTGCCGATCGCCTCGCGCACGGGCGGCAGCGCGTCGAGTCCAACCCCGATGCCGTCGGCTGACACGTTGACCACGGTGTAGTCGTGCCAGAACGCGTTCTGCGGCTCGGCGAGCAAGTTTGCCATCGCAGCGCAAGAGGCCTTGCGCGGCAGCATCCAGATGGAGTGCTGCAGATATGGCAGCAAGCGCGTGTCTGAGTAGGGGAACGGCGGCTTAGTACCCACTTTCAACGCGTCGATCGCCGTAGGCATGTGAGAGCCGCGGATCAGGTCGAGCCACTTCTGCACCTCGTCCTTGTGCACGAACTCGGCCTCGTCACCCTCCCCCTTGGCCTCGAAGAATGCGTTGAGGTCGAACTCGTCGAACTCGCCCTGGTGAGCGATCGCCTTGATCTCGTCGGGCATCTGATAGGTGAGCAACCGCATCTCGGGCAGCGAGGCGTACGGGTTCGGGCCTGCCGCATGCGGGCGGTTATACGCCGCCTTGGCGCGCTGCTCGTCGGTGTAGGTCCAGTTGAAGATCTGCTCTTCGATGAAGCGCCCCTCATTCAGCACCTTGAACGGGGTGCCCGAGAGGTAGAGGTACGAGCGTGCCTGTACCGGCACGAAGGCGTCTTCGTCGAGCCCCTGCTCTTCGCGGTTCTCGGCGAAGATGGCCTCGTCGTCACTGAACTCGAGCGCTTCTTCTTTCTTGCGCGTCTTCTCGTCTTCGCCCTCGAAGAGCTCTTTCGCGGCATCACGCCAGGCACCGAAGTGGTACTCGTCGAACACGACGAGGTCCCACATCACGTCGCTCAACCAGGCGTGCCTTGCCTTGAAATTGCCGGCCTTGTCCTTGCCCATGAGGTCTTGGAATGACCCGAAGAATACGAGCGGCTGCTCGGGGTCAATGTCGCCCGGGTCTCCTCCGGTTGCGCGAGAGAAGTACTGCCAGCCCTCAAAATCAACGTGGCTTTCGAGGTCAGTCTTCCACGCGTCTTCGACGGCGGGCTTGAAGGTCATGACGAGCACACGCTTCGCGCCCATGCGCTTCGCCAGCTGATAGGTGGTGAAGGTTTTGCCGAAGCGCATCTTCGCGTTCCACAAGAACTCTGGCACCGCGTCGCTGTCCTCGGCCCAACGGTCGTTGAAGTAGCCGATGGTCTTCTCGACTGCTGCGGCCTGCTCGTCGCGCATCGGGAAGTCGGCGTGATGCGTGCCCGAATACCTGATGCCATCGCGCAGCTCGGCAATCGCGGTCTGCACGTCAGCGGCGGTGCAGCGCATCCACTCGCGGCTCGACTCGAACTGCACGTTCTCAAAGCCCTTTTCGACAAGGCGACGGCGCACATCGGCATCGGTGAAGGTGCTACCGTCGGGCCGGTCAGCGGGTTCATCTACCTCAAGTACGTACTCGACCCGCGCCTGCCCCTGCGACTGGCGAATGCGTTCGTTCACATCTTGGGTCGTCTGCCCGACTTTGAGGCACCCCCGCCACCGCTCGGCCACTTCGTCGGACGACCACGCGTAGATGCGCAGGCGCCGCTCGGGCTTCGCCGGGAGCAGTTCATCCGTCGACTTACTCATCGTTCAACTCCAGTGGCTTTATCTGTTCATCTATGTACGCAATCTCCTCTGCACTGAGCCCATACTTCGCGTTCAACTCCTCGTCAGTCCAGACTCGATCCCATCTCTGCTGTGGAACCCACCCATACGTCGAATGAAGCGCGTCTTGAGTGATCTTCCTCAACGACACCAGAAACCTAAAGAACTTAGTATTCACATAAGACGCGATAGATCTTGCTTCTAGCGCGTTGTCACACCAGATAAACAAAAACGACTGAGTGCAAGCAGAGGGCCCAGGGGCAATCCAGCTCTTCCCAAGAACTGGGTCCGGGATCTTGATGCCTCCGTCAGAGCCCGCTTTTGGCAGGAGAACTTTCCAACGATCGATCAAGTCAATGTTCTTGGATACCGCAGATCTATCTATCTGGCCGACTCCCCGCTTGCCCTTCTGGGTGAAATAGACCGGTATCGTTGATGGGCCTTCCTCAACGTAATCGCTGAAGTTGGTCGCCAACCCAAAGGGCGTGTCTCGTGCGAGCTGGTCCGTGATCACTTTCTCCTTCAAGCTCTGTACTCGCTTTAAAATGCTTACTGCGCGGGCGTCTCGCACGAATACATCAAACTCCCCGAGATCACGTTTTGATTCTTGAACATGCTCACCCCTTATCGTTCGGACAAAACAGTCTGTTTGAGCGTTGGATTGCATCAAGAAGTAGCAAATACCGCCCTTCACATCAACGCCGGGGAACACCTCCTTCGAGGCCGGGTAATCTGTGAGATTCACGATGTTTCTGCTCTGAAGCATGGCGGCTCTAAACTCCCCCATGCCTCGTCCACCTGCCATCCAGCGAGACGGAATCACCATGCTCAGAAACCGTGGTTCCATCGCCCGTGCTTGCTCGACAAACAATTGATATATCGAAGCATCACTGCTTCCTCCTGCCGCACCACTCAGCTGGTAAGGCGGATTTCCGATGATGACGTCGAACTGCATGTCTGCTCCGAACAGCTCGGCCATGCGAGCCTTGATGTTGTCAGTGTGAATAAAGGCGTAGGCGTGGGTCTCAAGCACATCGCCACGCCCGTAGGCGGATTCTTGGGCCCCACAGAACTTGCAGCGCCCCGTTCCGGGCACCTCGTGGCGGTAGTTGCCGGGGCCGGTCGGGTTGGCCATCGGCACCGTCTTGCGCTTCACCCAGGTGTGCTCGGTGCGCTCGAACCAGATGTTGCCGTCTTCGTTCTCGAACGAAGTAGCGACCGAGTGCTTGCCGTTCGCGTACTTCGAGCAGTACACGCTGCGCCTCGCGAGTAACGCGGTGAGCTGCGTGATGCCGATTCCGAACACCTGCTTCGTGAGGATGTGGTCGACGCGGGCCTGGAGATCCTCGATCTGAGTCTCAAGCCCCTCGACCAGGCGCTTGACGATCTCGCGCAAGAACACGCCGCTCTTCGTGAACGGGTCGAGGAACGTGACGGTCGGGTCTGCCCAGATGCTCGCCCCGCCGTTTGATTCCGCCCACGCGGTCTCGAGGGTGTCGAGCATCTGGTTCGCGAGCTCGGGCGGCGTGAACACCTCATCGTTCGAAAGATTGGCGATGCAGGTGAGCACGTCGGGGTTGTGCACCTGCAGCGCAAACGTCGCTTGACTCGTCATCGAGCGGCCTCCTGCGTTACTGACTGTTCTGGGCGATCTCGGCGATCGTCATCGGCGGGTAGGTCTTGACCGGCACGAAAATCTCGTGCTCCTCAAACTGATCGAAGAGCGTGCCCTGGAACGACGAGCGCTGCGTGAGGCTGTCGAATCGAAAGTCGCGGCGCTGAAACTTGCCAAGCCCGAGGTATCCCCACTCGGCGAACACGATCGGCTCACCGTCGGCCGTCTGCATCTTGAGCGCGTCGCCCTGCACGATGTTCACTGCGAGCACCCTCGCGGCAGCGAGCGCGAGCACGTCGTCGCTGGCAAGCTTTAACGTCTGGGTGAAGGTCTGCAGCAGATTGTTGCGGCATTCGGCCGCGTTATCGGCGAGCAGCTCGATGCCGTAGACGCACATGAGCCCGAGCAGGGACTGATGCTTCAGCTCGAAGTCGCTCTTGCCGTAGCGCGCCTTGGCCGCCGCGAGCTTGCGCTCGAGGATCGGCAAGAGAAAGTTGCCCGATCCGCACGCCGGTTCTAAGAACCTCGAGTCGATCCGTTCAGTCTCGTCCTTGACGAGGTCGAGCATGTCGTCGACGAGCCATCTCGGCGTAAAGACCTCACCGTGTTCGCTGACGCGTTTGCGGGACTTGACGAGCCGCTCAGACTCACGTTCCCCAACACCATCCGCAGACATGTGTTTGAGTGTAGTACTAGTACCCGCGTACTTATAATCTCGTCCTTTTCATCGGGTATTAGCACGCTTGTGGCATGCCTCGTGTTCCCTCGGAAGCCGCAACCGTGCTCGGAAATCGGATCAAACACTGGCGCATAGAACGCGGCATGACACAGGAGGCGCTCGGCATCGCCAGTGATGTCGGCAACTCGAACGTCCGCTCCTACGAGAACGGGAGGGCTCTCCCGAGCCTGTTCACGCTGATCCGCATTGCGAGCGCCTTGGATATCAGCGCAGGCGAGTTGATCCTCGATCTGGAACCGGAGATGTTCCCAGAGCACAAGAACCGGGGGCAGCGACTCAAGCGCGACGCTTCACTGGCAAGCGGCCAGGCCGTTCAGCAATCCGTACGGCCACGGACACCAAGCCGCGCGTAGCCCGCAGGGCACCGGGAGCTACGCCCGCTCCCCAAGAATCCGCGGGAGCCGCAAGTACAGCACCAGCACGGCGAGGCCCGCGACGAGCAGCGCGAGCCACCAGATCGGTGGCACGAACAGGGATACGAGGCCGAGTGCTGAGGCGAGCAGCATGAACCCCGCGTTGATCCCAGACGCGGCCACGTGTGACATGCCGAGCTGCTGCAGTCGCTGATAGACGTGCTCCTTGTGCGGCTCGTCCCACTTGTGGCCGGCGCGCACGCGTTTGACCAGGGTGACGCCGACGTCACCGAAGTAGATGATCATGGGGCCGATGGTGGCGAGGATTGGCACGCCGGCCGTGAGCGCCGCGAAGCTGGTGATGGCGACCGCTCCCCCGAGCAGGTAGCTTCCGACGTCGCCGAGGAACGCGCCGGGTTTCGTGAGGTTCCACGGCAAGAATCCGCCGAAGCCTGCAGCGAGGATCAAGCCTGCCGCGAGCAGCCACGGCAGTCCGGTGAACCACCCGGTGGCGGCGAATGTTAGTCCGGCGATGACGCCGTGGAATCCGCTGATGCCGTTGAGCCCATCCATGAAGTTGGCGACGTTGATGTAGCTCGACAGGAACAGCAGCGCATACGGAATCAGGGCGAGCAGCGCCCAGTCGGGCAGCGGGGAAACCGGCGAGTCTGACGCGAAGGGCCAGGTGCCACCCACGAAACCGAACTCATCGCTGCCTTGCACAAAGCGGAGCGCCCAGAGCGCCAGGGGCACTGCGAGGCCGATCAGCAGCAGGCACACGCTACGCACCGGTACGCTCACGCCGCGCAGATCCTCGGCGAACCCCAACAGGCCGGCAGCCACACCACCGATGACCACGGTGAGGAGCAGCATCCACCCGGTGATCGCACCTGGCGGGGCCGGGTCGTGGGTGCTTGGAGGTGCCGCCAGCAGCACGACGGCGACGACCCCGGCGATCAGCATCGCGATCAGAACGGCCAGACCCAGCCCGCGTAGGATCGGCCGCTCGTGCGAGGATCGCTCCGTCGGCACATCCATCACGCCCAACCGAATCAGCACCGGCTTAATGACGAAGGGCAACAGCAGGCTCAGCGCCAGCGCGATACCGCCGGCGACCCAGGCCACGGCGGCGGGGTTCACTCGACGCGCTCCTCTGCCTCTGCGGTGAGATTCATGCGCGCGATCCAGCCCGCATGGTCGAGGTCGTCTGGGCTGAGCGTGTCCACGTGCGCGTGCGAGATCTTCGGGTGGAACGGCCGATCCTCGCCCTCACCGTCGCCCACCAGCTGTTCGTGCAGCTTCTCACCATGACGCAACCCGGTGAACACGATGTCGATCTGCTTGCCCGATTGCGCGATCATGCGTTGCGCTACGTCGAGGATCTTGACGGGCTCGCCCATGTCGAGGATGAGCACCTCCCCCGGGCGTCCGATGCCGCCCGCCTGGATCACCAGCTGGCAGGCCTCGGGAATGGTCATGAAGAATCGCGTCACTTCGGGGTGGGTCACCGTGACGGGTCCGCCCGCCTCGATGAGTGCGCGGAAGGTGGGGAGCATCGATCCTCGGCTGCCGATCACGTTGCCGAACCGAACCGAAAGATAACGTTCGCCGGTCGCCTCGGCCATCCAGGCGGTGAGCTTCTCGGCCACCCGCTTCGAGTGGCCCAGCACGCTCGTCGGGTTCGCGGCCTTATCGGTCGACACGTTGACGAAGGTCGTGACGTTCACGAGCCGGGCCGCGTTCAAGACGTTGAGCGTGCCGAGCACGTTCGTCTTCCACGCCTCGTCGGGATACTGCTCGAGCATCGGCAAGTGCTTCAAGGCCGCCGCGTGGAACACGACGTCGGGCCGACGCTCCTCGAAGATGCGGTTGAGCGCGTCGGCGTCGCGGATGTCCGCGAGCACCACATCCTGAGTGTCGAGCAGCCCGTGACCGCTGATCGCGAGCTGGGCGGTCTGCAGGGAGGTCTCGTCACGGTCGAGCAGGATCAGCTCTTTCGGGGCGAACCGCGCGAGCTGACGGCTGAGTTCTGAGCCGATGGATCCGCCGGCCCCCGTGACGAGCACGACCCGGTCCTGCAGATACTGCGCGATCGAATCGGTCTCGAGGCGCACCGGGTGCCGTCCGATGAGATCCTCGATCGAGAGCTCGCGCACGTCGCTCACCACCGACGAGTTGCGCAGGATCTGCTCGAGCGGCGGAAGCACGAGCACCTTCAACCCGGCCCGGTCCGCCAGCGCGTCGACGCGACGCATCAGCCCGGCATCGGCGTCGCCGATGCAGACGATCAGCACCGTGGCCTTGGTGGCGGATGCCGCAGCCGCGAGATCCTCGAGCCCGCCGAGTACCCTCACGCCCCGAACCTCGAGGTTGCGCTTGCGCGGATCATCATCGAGAAACCCAACAGGTAGCGCAAGGGCCGCCTGATCGGTCAGCAGGCGCTTCGCCGTCTGGTTGCCGAGGTAACCGGCACCGTACAGCAGCGCGCGTTCCGCGCTCGTGCCGGGCTTCATGCCGCGCTCGGTCGACAGCCTGAGCACGTAGCGGATCCCAGCCATGACGGTGAATGTGATCGGTGCCGCGATGATCATCGTGCTGCGGGGAATGCCGTTTCCGTAGCCGAAGAGGTACGCGATCACCCAGGCCACCAGCATGATCGCGATCACGTTGAGCACGAGCGCACGAACCTCGTCGAAGCCGCCGATCTCATAGCGAGAGCGGTAGAGCCAGAACACCCAACCCCCGAGCAGCTGCAGTGCCGCGGTCGAGGCGATGAGCAGCAGCGTCCAACCCCAGTGAATCGCCGAGATGTTGAAATCGAACCGGAGCACCAGGGCGGCCAGAATGCCGATACCCCAGGCGATGACATCACCAACGAACAAGAGGCCGTAGGTGCGTCCGAAGTGTGCAACCCGGTGCTCTGCTGTGCGGCCATCACTCTCTCGAGGCCGCGTCTTCGACTGCTCCACCCTTCGAGCATAGTCTCGACAACCGCGCTTGCCCTGCAAGCATGCCGGAGTGACCGGTTCGTGCACTACGAACTCGCGCCGGAATAAAAGAACCCCCGGGATCACTCCCGGGGGTTCTTTATGCGCTACGCGCCAAGTGTAACGAGACTTACTCGACGACCTTGGTCACGGTGCCGGCACCAACGGTGCGGCCACCCTCGCGAATTGCGAAGCCGAGGCCCTCCTCCATAGCGATCGGCTGGATCAGCTCGACCGTCATGTCGGTGGTGTCGCCGGGCATAACCATCGGCTTGTCCTCGGGAAGGGTGATGACACCGGTCACGTCAGTCGTACGGAAGTAGAACTGCGGACGGTAGTTCGTCTCGAACGGGTTGTGGCGGCCGCCCTCTTCCTTCTTCAGGATGTACGCGGTGCCCTCGAACTTGGTGTGCGGGGTGATCGAGCCGGGCTGCACAACAACCTGGCCGCGCTCGACATCCTCGCGCTTGGTGCCGCGGAGCAGCAGACCACAGTTCTCGCCGGCCCATGCCTCGTCGAGCTGCTTGTGGAACATCTCGATACCGGTGACGGTGGTCTTCTGCGTCGGACGCAGACCCACGATCTCGACCTCGCTGTTGATGGCGAGGGTGCCGCGCTCGGCGCGGCCGGTAACGACGGTGCCACGACCGGTGATCGTGAACACGTCCTCGACGGGCATGAGGAACGGCTTGTCCTTGTCACGCACCGGATCGGGGATCGAGTTGTCCACGGCCTCCATGAGCTCGAGGATCGAGTTGACCCACTTCTCCTCGCCCTGGAGCGCCTGGTAGCCCGAAACGCGGACGACGGGAGCGTTGTCACCGTCGAAGCCGTTCTTCGAGAGCTCCTCGCGGACCTCCATCTCGACGAGCTCGAGGATCTCCTCGTCGTCGACCTGGTCGCACTTGTTCAGCGCGACGAGCAGGTACGGCACGCCGACCTGCTTCGCGAGCAGGATGTGCTCCTTCGACTGGGCCATGAGGCCGTCAGTTGCAGCGACCACGAGAATCGCGCCGTCCATCTGGGCGGCACCGGTGATCATGTTCTTGATGTAGTCAGCGTGACCGGGGGCATCAACGTGCGCGTAGTGACGCTTCGGGGTCTCGTACTCAACGTGCGAGATGTTGATGGTAATACCGCGCTGGCGCTCCTCGGGAGCCGAGTCGATCGTGTCAAAGTCGCGCTGCACGTTGACGTCCGACGGGTACTTATCCGCCAGGGTCTTCGAGATCGCAGCGGTAAGCGTGGTCTTACCGTGGTCAACGTGACCGATCGTACCGATGTTCACGTGCGGCTTGCTCCGCTCGAACTTGGCCTTCGCCACTATGGTCCTCCTCAGGACATCGTGTGTCGCTTTCCGCCGAAGGATTTCCGCGGTCACGAGCACGGGGTTGCGTCTATATGTTACTTGCTCAGCTTGCGAAGTGCGAGCCGAGTGGATTGGCCGGTGGCGAACGCCGAAACGCGCGCCACCGACCGGCGGGCACGATTATGCGCCCTGAGCCTTCTGAACGATCTCATCGGCCACGGCCTTCGGCACCTCTGCGTAGCTGTCGAAGGTCATCGAGAACACCGCGCGACCGCTGGTCTTCGACCGCAGGTCACCAATGTACCCGAACATCTCTGAAAGGGGAACGATTGCACGAACCACCTTCACGCCGCTCGCATCCTCCATGGCCTGAATCTGGCCACGGCGGCTGTTGAGGTCGCCGATCACATCGCCCATGTACTCCTCGGGAGTGCGGACCTCAACGGCCATCATCGGCTCAAGGAGCACCGGCTGCGCCTTGCGAGCCGCCTCCTTGAATGCCATTGAGCCCGCGATCTTGAACGCCATCTCCGACGAGTCAACATCGTGGTACTGGCCGTCAAGGAGTGTCGCCTTGACTCCCACGACCGGGAAACCGGCGAGGATGCCGTACTGCATGGCGTCCTGGATACCAGCGTCGACCGAGGGGATGTACTCGCGAGGCACGCGACCACCGGTCACCTTGTCCTCGAACTCGTACGTCGTCTCGGCGTCTACCTCGAGCGGCTCGAGCGCGATCTGCACCTTCGCGAACTGGCCGGAACCACCGGTCTGCTTCTTGTGGGTGTAGTCGTGCTTCTCGACCGTGCGACGAATGGTCTCACGGTAGGCCACCTGCGGCTTGCCGACGTTCGCCTCGACCTTGAACTCGCGCTTCATGCGATCCACGAGAATGTCGAGGTGCAGCTCGCCCATGCCCGCGATCACGGTCTGACCGGTCTCGGCGTTGAGGCTGACGCGGAACGTCGGGTCCTCTTCTGCGAGCTTCTGAATCGCGGTCGACAGCTTCTCCTGGTCGCCCTTGGTCTTCGGCTCGATGGCGACCTCGATCACGGGCTCCGGGAAGGTCATCGACTCGAGCACGACCTGGTTGTTCGGATCGCTCAGGGTGTCACCGGTGGTGGTGTCCTTCAACCCGATCACGGCGTAGATGTTACCCGCGGTCAACTCGTCGACCGGGTTCTCCTTGTTGGCGTGCATCTGGAAGATCTTCCCGATGCGCTCCTTCTTGCCCTTGGTCGAGTTCACGACCTGAGCGCCCGACTCGACCTTGCCCGAGTACACGCGCACATAGGTGAGACGACCGAAGAACGGGTGAACCGCGACCTTGAAGGCAAGCGCCGAGAAGGGCTCGTCGGCAGACGGCTTGCGCTCGATGATCTTGCTCTCATCACGGGGATCGTGTGCTTCGATCGCACCCACGTCGAGCGGGTTCGGCAAGAAGTCGACCACCGCGTCGAGCATGGGCTGAATGCCGCGGTTCTTGAATGCCGAACCGCAGTAGACGGGATAGATCTCGTTGTTCACGACCAACTTGCGGATGCCGGCCTTGAGCTCATCGATGGTGAGCTCCTCGCCACCGAAGAACTTCTCGAGCAGCGCGTCGTCGGTCTCGGCGACGGCCTCGACGAGCTGAGCGCGGTACTCCTCCGCCTTCGCCTGGAGGTCTGCAGGGATCTCCTGGGTCTCGTACGCGGCACCGAGGCTCACGTCGCCCTTCGAGTCGCCCTCCCACACGAATGCCTTCATCGTGAGCAGGTCGACCACGCCGACGAAGTCGTTCTCCGCGCCGATCGGCAGCTGCATCACGAGCGGCTTCGCACCGAGGCGGTTGATGATGGTGTCGACCGTGAAGTAGAAGTCGGCACCCATCTTGTCCATCTTGTTGACGAAGCAGATGCGGGGCACCCCGTACTTGTCGGCCTGCCGCCACACGGTCTCGGACTGGGGCTCCACACCCTCCTTGCCGTCGAACACTGCGACGGCACCGTCGAGCACGCGCAGCGACCGCTCCACCTCGACGGTGAAGTCGACGTGGCCCGGGGTGTCGATGATGTTGATCTGGTTCTTGTTCCAGAAGCAGGTCACGGCGGCCGACGTGATCGTGATGCCGCGCTCCTTCTCCTGCTCCATCCAGTCGGTGGTCGCGCCACCATCGTGGGTCTCACCGAGCTTGTGGTTCACACCCGTGTAGAACAGGATGCGCTCGGTCGTGGTGGTCTTGCCGGCATCGATGTGGGCCATGATGCCGATGTTGCGGACCTTACTCAGGTCGGTGAGCACGTCTTGTGCCACTGGGGTCTCCTCCGCGTGGGGATTGAAAGATTGTGGGGTTTGCGAGCAGATTGCCCGCGGGCAGGGGCGAGGATCTGACAGTGCGATCCTCGCCCGTGCCTCAGAAGGCGTCTAACGCGGCGGTTACCACCGGTAGTGAGCGAACGCGCGGTTCGACTCGGCCATCTTGTGCGTGTCTTCGCGACGCTTCACCGCGGCACCCAGGCCGTTCGATGCGTCGAGAATCTCATTGGTGAGGCGCTCGGTCATGGTGTTCTCACGACGAGCCTTGGCGTAGCTAGTCAGCCAGCGCAGCGCCAACGTGTTGGCGCGGTGCGGCTTGACCTCGACAGGCACCTGGTAGGTGCTGCCACCGACACGACGCGAACGGACCTCGAGGGTCGGGCGCACGTTGTCGAGCGCCTTCTTGAGGACCGTCACGGCGTCCTGTCCGGACTTCTCGGCCACGTTCTCGAGCGCGCCGTACACGATGCGCTCTGCGAGGCCCTTCTTGCCGTCGAGCAGAATCTTGTTGACGAGCTGACTGACGACCGGCGAACCGTAGACCGGATCGGCGACAACGGGGCGTTTCGGAGCAGGACCCTTACGAGGCATTACTTCTTCTCCTTCTTCGCACCGTAGCGGCTGCGGGCCTGCTGGCGATCCTTGACCGCCTGCGTGTCGAGCGCGCCGCGCACGATCTTGTAGCGAACACCGGGGAGATCCTTCACACGACCGCCACGCACGAGCACCATCGAGTGCTCCTGCAGGTTGTGGCCCTCGCCGGGGATGTATGCGGTCACCTCGGTCCCGTTCGAGAGCTTCACACGTGCGACCTTGCGCATCGCCGAGTTCGGCTTCTTCGGGGTGGTGGTGTACACACGGGTGCACACGCCGCGCTGCTGGGGGTTCGCCTTGAGCGCGGGAGCCTTGGTCTTGGAGACCTTCGGCGTGCGCCCCTTGCGAACCAGCTGCTGAATAGTAGGCACTGATTCTCCTTGTTACTCCTGCACGGTGACAGGAATGCTGCAATGTGTGAGCATTCGCGACCGCTCGCGCGACCGCTGACCTGCTGCCTTTGTCGCTTACGCGTCGCGGCGGGTGCAGGTATGCCGTGGGGGTATCGACTTTCGACGAGGGACCCTTGGTGGTTCCCACTTCGTGCGCCACGCATGACAAACGACGGTGGAACACACCAAGTAACTACTATACGCTCGGGCCGCGGGGTTTGGCAATAGACGCTCCACAGACGCTCCGCGTCGCCCAGTCACCACGAACCTGCTCGGCCCCTACAGATTCGCAGTGCAGGATCGTGAGGTCTGAGCAGGATCGTAGGGACGGATGGTCGGGCGGGCCCAACGCTATCGCGATCCGAGCGCGTCGAGCACCGCGTCGCCGTATTTCTCGAGCTTCGCCTGGCCGATGCCCGAGATCTCGAGCAGGGCTTCACGGGTAGCGGGCCGGTGCGCGGCGAGCGCCCGGAGCGTCGCGTCGCCGAACACGACGTAGGGCGGAACGCCTTGCTCGCGTGCCTCGCCGAGCCGCCACTGTCGCAGGCGCTCGAACGTCTCCTGCTGCTCCGGGCTGAGATCGTTCTTGGCGCCTCGCTTCGCGGCCGAGGATCGAGCCCGCCGCGACCGCGCCACTACCTCTTCACGCATCCAGACCTCCGTCTGGCCGCGCAGCACCGGCTTGGCGGCCTCGGTGGGAGCGAGCACGCCCCACTCCCCCCGCGCCTCGAGCACGCCGGCGGCGAGCAGGTGCCGCACGACGGCGCGCCACTGCGCCACCGAGAGGTCCGCGCCGATGCCCCAGGTCGAGAGCTCATCGAGCCTCAGCTGCGCGACCCGCTCGGAATGCACACCCCGCAGCACGTCAATGTGCTGCCCCGCGGCGAAGGTGCGCCCGCCGCGCTCGTTGTAGGTGCGCAGCACCGTCGAGAGGAGCTTCTGCGCCGGAATGGTCGCGTCCCAGAGTCTCGGCGGCTCGAGACAGACGTCGCAATTGCCGCAATAGCCCGCGGCCCGTTCCGTCCCTGATGTCGTGCCGCCCGATGCGACGGGATCGCCCTGACCGAAATATGCGAGCAGGTACTGTCGACGGCACCCCGTGGTTTCGCACAGCTCAAGCATGTGATTCAGGTGCGCGGTCTGATTGCGCTTGGTGGCCTGATCACCATCGCCCGATTCGATGAGCTGCCGCTGCTGCACCACGTCGGCGAGCCCGTACGCCATCCAGGCCTCCGCAGGTTCGCCGTCTCGGCCCGCTCGCCCGGTCTCCTGGTAGTAGCCCTCGACCGACTTCGGCAGGTCAATGTGGGCGACGAATCGCACGTCCGGTTTGTCGATCCCCATACCGAACGCGATCGTCGCGACGACCACCACCCCATCCTCCTGTAAGAAGCGGGTCTGCGCCTCGTGGCGCTGCGCGGCCGGCAGCCCCGCGTGATAGGCCACCGCGTCAACTCCGGCCTCGCGTAACCAGCCCGCGGTCTGCTCGACCTTGCGACGGCTGAGCGCATACACGATCCCGGCTTCGCCCGGATGCTCGTCGCGGATGAAGCGCGTCAACTGCTGCCGCACATTGGTTTTCGACTCGATGCGGTAGCGAATGTTGGGTCGATCGAAGCTCGCGACGAAGTGCCGTGCATCTTCGAGGTGGAGCCGCTCGGTGATCTCCCGGTGCGTCTCGGGCGTGGCTGTCGCGGTGAGCGCGACTCGCGGCACGTCCGGCCACTCTGCTGAGAGTGCGCCGAGCCTAAGATAGTCCGGCCGGAAGTCGTGCCCCCATTGCGAGACGCAGTGCGCCTCGTCGATGGCGAAGAGCGCGACACGTCCGCTGCGCAGCAACTCGATGGTGCCGGGCGAGCTCAGGCGCTCGGGAGCGAGATACAGCAAGTCAAGTTCGCCCGCGATGTATGCGCGCTCAACCTTGACGCGATCCTCGTGCGGCATCGTCGAGTTGAGCGCCGCGGCGCGCACGCCCGCGAGCCGCAGCGCCGCGACCTGGTCGTGCATGAGGGCGACAAGCGGGGAGAGCACGACTCCGGTTCCCGGGCGGCAGAGCGCGGGCACCTGGTAGCAAATGGACTTGCCGCCACCGGTGGGCATCAGCACGACCGCGTCGCCGCCGGAGATGATCTGCCGCACGATCGCCTCCTGCTCGCCCCGAAACGATGCGTAGCCGAACACGTCGGACAGCACACGTAGCGGGTCTCGCGTCGGTGCGTCAGCGGTCATGTCGCGCAGTTCACTCAGTCGTTCTGGCGAGGATCGTCGTCCGAATCCGAGTCCGAGCGCGGCGGCTCTGCGTCCGGTCCCGCGTCGCTGTCGGCGATGGCGTCATTCCCGTCGCGTTCGGCGAGTTCCGCAGCGAGTTCCCGCTGGATCTCATCGCGGAACTTCGCGCGCCGAAGACGTCGCACGAGATCGAAACCGAGAAAGAACAGCGCGACCGCGATCGCAGCGACCACGACGAATCCCGCGACACCCGGGGACACTTTGTCGGGATCGAACTCCTCCTTCTCGCTCACCTCAGCGAGCAGAGAGAAGAACGGGAGCAGTTGGGTCGTGAACATCATGCGGATTCCTCTTCGATCCCCTCAAACAAATCCGCCTCGAACTCGCCGGTGGGGACGCGGGATGCGGCAAGGCGGTAATCCTCGAACGGCCATGCTTCTCGCTGAAGGTCGTTCGGCCAGAAGAAGAACGAGCTGTCCGGGGCCACCTGGCTCGCGTGCGCGCGCAGCGCCTCATCCCGCCGCTCGAAGAACCGGCCGACGTCAATGCGAGCCGTCGCATCCGACGGGCGAGCCGTGAAGCGCTCGATCATGACCTCGAACTGCTGGAGCAGCGGCGACTCCGGCTCCCTCGTTCGAAGTGTCTCGTAGACCTTGGCCACGCGCTCCGAGTTGAAGATCGACTCGTAGTAGAGCTTTCCGATCTGCCACGGTTCCCCCGCGTCAGGGTATGCGGCCGGGTCGCCGGAGACATCCCAGGCACGCTTCGATATCTCGTGGCAGCGAATATGATCTGGGTGCGGGTAGCCACCTTGCTCGTTATAGGTGATCATGACGTGCGGCTTGAACTCACGGACGACTCGAACGAGCACCTCCGCCGAGACATCGATCGGCACGTGCGCGAAGCTGCCGTAGGGGACCTCGCCCGTCTCGCTCGGCATACCCGAGTCCTGGTATCCGAGCCACCGGTGCTCGAACCCGATGATGTCGCGGGCTCGCGCCATCTCCTCGCGTCGAAGGCCAGGCAGATCTCGGCGGCTCTTCGGGTCGCGTGCGACGAGCTCGTTCAGCACATCGCCGCGCTCACCGCCGGTGCAACTGACGATCATGACCTCGGCACCCTGATCGAGATAGTGGGCGTACGTCGCTGCACCCTTGCTCGACTCGTCGTCGGGGTGAGCGTGCACGGCAATGAGTCTCAGGCTCACGGACGCCCTCTCAACTGATTCCCGGTGATACCCGGTACGCTTGCAGCCGCAATTCAGTCTAGTAAGCGCAGCCCGAAAGGAAGCCGTGACCAACGCATCAGGTGCCCCGGCTGCGGGCCACGACTTGCTCGACGAACGCTACGGCCGGAGCCGCAAGCGCAAGTTCGACGCTCGACTCGCGTGGGGTGCGGGCGGTGCTCTCGTGATCGCCGGGCTCGCCTTCGTGCTCTTCGGCGGCTGGCAGCAGGGGACGAACATCGAGTTCAAGGACCTGCACTACGAGGTGCTCGATGCACGAACCGCACAGGTCGACGCGCAGGTTACCGGGCCGCCGGGCGCGGAACTGGTGTGCACCATCGAGGCGATGAGTGAATCGTACGCGACGGTCGGCTGGAAGGTGGTCCCGCTCGCGCAGAGCGAGGAACGCACCCGCCGGTTCACCGAACAATTGCGCACGACAGCCCCCGCAACGACGGTGTCCGTGCGGGAGTGCTGGAACAACGCGATCGGCTAGATGAGGGGCGCATCAGCGCCGATCTCCGGGGCCCTGCCGCGGCAAGGCTGCTAGTATCTTCCGAAAGCCCCGCGAGACGGGGCTTGAAATCTCTGCGCGCAACTCGAGCTCCGATCGGTAGCGATCGAACTTCCGACGGCCGGGAAGCGCAAACGATGCCAATCGCAGACAAGGATCCGCCATGACCGAGAAGCAGACCTGGCTCACGCAAGGTGCCTACGACCGACTCAAGGCCGAGCTCGAAGAGCTCAGCGGTCCGGGACGTCGCGAGATCGCCGCGCGCATCGAGGCCGCGCGCGAAGAGGGCGATCTCAAGGAGAACGGCGGTTATCACGCGGCCAAGGATCAGCAGGGCCAGATGGAGGCCCGCATTCGCGACCTCGAGGAGCTGCTCAAGCATGCGATCGTCGCTGAGGCCCCTGAAGCCAACGGCGTCGTCGAGATCGGGACTGTCGTCACCGCTGAGATCTGGGGCGACGAGGAACGCTTTCTTCTCGGCAACCGCGAGATGGCTGACGGGTCGGACCTCGACGTATACAGCGCCGAGAGCCCGTTGGGTGCGGCGATCGTCGGTCTGAAGATCGGCGAGAGCGCGAGCTACTCGGCCCCGAACGGCAAGGAGATCGAGGTCAAGATTCTGAACGTCGAGACCTACGCGGACTGAACCGATCGGTGCGCCGCGTAGGCCTCGATTCCAGAGATCGCTGAGGCGATCGCTCCCGGCTAGCCCTCGGGGCTCACCTTCGGTCCGGGCTCGTGGTACCGAGCGGCACAGCGAACGCGATGCGTTCGCTCAGTACCGCTCGCCAACCCGCACGGCGTAACCCGCCTCGCGCAACGCCTCCACGACCTCCTGGCCGTGCTCGATGCCGCGCGTCTCGATGTGCAGCTCCAGCTCCACATCGCTGACTGGAAGCTCAGTCGCGTGACGGGTGTGCACCACCTCGACCACATTCGCGTTCTTCTCGGCGACGATCGACGCCGTGCGCACGAGTTGACCGGGAACATCCGGCAACAGAATCCGCAGCTTGAGGTAACGCGACGAAGCTGCAAGACCGTGGCCGATGACCCGCTGCAGCAACAACGGATCGATATTGCCGCCGGAAAGGATCGTGGCCGTGGGCCCCGTAGGCTTCACCTTGCCGCTCAGCAGCGCCGCGACCCCTGCCGCACCCGCGGGCTCGACAACCAGCTTGGTGCGCTCGAGCAGCATGACGATTGCCGCGGCGATCTCATCATCGGTGACGGTGACGATCTCGTCGACGTAGCGACGCACGAACTCGAACGTGATGTCTCCGGGCCGCGCAACCGCAATTCCGTCCGCGATCGTCGGTCGGGTCGGCACGGTCACGGGCTCCCCGGCATTGAGCGAAGGCTGGAACGCCGCGGCGTTCTCGGCCTGCACTCCGACCACCCGGATCCTGCGGCCCTCGCGTTGCGCCCGCAACTTCGCCGCGGCAGCCACCCCGGAGATCAACCCGCCACCGCCGATCGACACGATAAAGGTCTCAACATCGGGTGCCGAATCGAGAATCTCGAGGGCGATGGTGCCCTGCCCCTCGATCACGGCAAGATGATCGAACGGCGCAATGAACACCGCACCCGTCTCGTTGACGAACTCTCGCGCTGCGGCGAACGTCGCTTCGAGCAGATCTCCCTCAAGGCGCACATCGGCCCCGTAGTTCCTGGTCGCCTGCAGCTTCGGCAGCGCCGCACCGAGCGGCATGAAGATCGTCGCCTTGATCCCGAGTTCTCGGGCCGCGTACGCCACACCCTGCGCGTGATTGCCGGCGGACGCAGCCACGACGCCCCGCTCGCGCTCCTCATCGGTCAACCGCAGCAGCCGGTTGTACGCTCCGCGGAGCTTGTAGGCTCCCGTGCGCTGCAGGTTCTCGCACTTCAGGTACACCTTGGGGGCACCGCTGACCTCAGCCAGATAGTTCGAAGTCTCGACCGGTGTGCGCCGGGTTACCTTGTGCACCGTCTCAAGCGCTCGCTCGAAGTCCTCGAGCTTCGGGCTGTCGACCACACTGGTGCTGTTCTCGGCGCTCACGCGCTGCCTCCTCCGCGCCGTAACCGCGCTGTTCGCCTGGCCCGAGTGCGGGCCTCCCGATGAATCTTGTTGTGCTTGTGATGCTCCGCGACAGGATCGTGCGTCGGGTCCCAGCGCTTCTCCACGAGAGCGTTCACCATCGCGCTCGCCGCGGCCGTCAGCGGCACCGCGAAGAGCGCACCCGGAATGCCTGCCAACAGGGCACCGGTGGTCACCGCGAGCACGACACCGAGCGGGTGGACGCGCACGGCGCTTCCCATCACAAGCGGTTGCAGCACATGTCCTTCGATCTGGTTGACCAGGATCACCACGCCGAGCATGATCAGCGCGTTCACCGGTCCGTTGTACACCAGGGCGATGAAGACTGCGAGCGCGCCGGTCGTGATCGCACCGAGAAAGGGGATGAAGGAACCGAGGAACACGAAGATCGCGATGGGCACGGCAAGCGGCACCCCGAGAATCGCCGCGCCGATCCCGATGCCCACCGCATCCATGAAAGCGACGAGCACCTGCACCCGCACGTACTGACCGACCGATACCCAGCCGAACTCGCCCGCGGCCGCCACGGGTGCGTGGGCTCGCTGCGGCAGGAAGCCGAGCACCCAGTACCAGATGCGCCTGCCGTCGATAAGCAGGAAGATGAGTGAGAACACGGTGAGCAGCGTTCCCGCAAGCAGTTGACCCGCAGTAGTCGTCACGGTGAGCGCGCCGCTCCAGATCTGGCTCTGGTGCGTGTCAAGCGTCTTCAGAAACTGCTCAACGAAGGTGTTGATCTGCTCGGCGTTGAACCCGAAGGGCGAGGACTCGAGCCAATCGAGAAACTGTTCCCAGGCGATGGTCGAGCGCCTGGCCACGTCTCCGAAGCCGGCGCGAAGCTGGCTCACGATCAACCATACGAGCCCGCTCACCGATACGAAGAAGACGATCATCGCGGTGAGCACCCCGAGCGAACGCGGCCAGCGTCGACGCTCGAACCCGTGAACGATCGGGTACAGCAGTGCCGACAGCAGGATCGCGATCACCACGGGCACCACGACGATGCGCACCTGCACGATGACCCAGATCAGCGCCGCGGCCGCGATGCCGATCAGTATGAGGCGCCAGGACCACGCGGCCGCGACTCGCACGCCGAGCGGCAGTTCCGAGGCGGCATCGGCCACTGGCGCACTGCCGACGGGGTTGGCCCGCCGATCCGCGCCCTCAGCGATGTTCTCGTGCTCGTCCACGCACTCATCTTAGTATTCGGGCGATACCCTAGCTGAATGCACGCTGCTCCTTTACAGCTCAGTGCCGCGGAAGCGCGACGTCTGGCGCTCGCGGCGCAGGGATTCGCCGGCAATCGCAAGCTCCGACAACGTCGCCCCTTCGATCAGGCGCTCGATCGCCTGCACGTGCTGCAGATCGACTCGGTGAACGTGTTCGCGCGGTCCCATTACTTGCCCGTGTTCTCGCGTCACGGAAACTACGACACCGAGCACCTCGACCGACACCTGTGGGCGAGCGGCGAGTTCACCGAGTACTGGGCGCACGAGGCGGCGTTCATCAAGGTCGAGGATCGCCCGCTCTTCGCCTGGCGCATGCACGATTATCGGTCCCGGTACGCGGCTCGGGCTGACAGCATGCGAGCGGAGCTCGACCGGGTGCGGTCTCAGCTCGCGGCCGAGGGTCCCTGCTTCGTGCGTGACCTCGAGCGCGGACCACGCAAGCGCCGCGGCCCGTGGTGGGACTGGAGCGACACGAAACGGGCGGTGGAGCTGCTGTTCGCCACGGGTGAGGTGGTCGCCGCGGGTCGCGAGCGATTCGAGCGGAAATACGCGCTCGCTTCGCATGTGCTCCCGGAACACGCTCGCCGAGAGGTGGATCGCCGAGAGGCCCAGCGCACCCTGGTGGCCCAGGCCTCGCGGTCGCTCGGCGTGGGCACGCTCGCCGACCTGGCGGACTACCACAGGCTGAAGACGTCTGAGGCGCGCGTGGCGGTCCGGGACCTGGAGGAGGCGGGCGAGCTCGTTCCGGTTCGGGTGCGCGGCTGGTCCGATGCGCGCGGCAACCCCTCCCCGGCCTGGATGCACCGCGAGGCCCACGTCCCGGCTCGGCTCGCGCCAGATGCTCTGCTCACCCCGTTCGACCCCCTGGTGTGGTTCCGACCGCGGGCGGAGCGCATGTTCGACTTCCACTACCGCATCGAGATCTACACGCCGAAGGAGAAGCGGCGCTTCGGCTACTACTGCCTGCCGCTCATGGTAGGCGGCGTGCTCGCGGGGAGAATCGATCTGAAAGCTGATCGCTCCTCGAAGCGGCTGCTCGTGCAGGCGGCCTGGCAGGAAAGCGCAGCGCCGAAGCGCACGGCGGAGACCGCGCAGGCACTGCTGACGGCCGCCGCTCACTGGCAGGGGCTTGACGAAGTGCGAGTCTCAGGGGTCGGCAATCTGCCCCTGCCCGAGACGTTCTCCTAGCGTTGTGGGCTACCGCAGCTTGCCGAGCAGCCCCCGCACGAGCTTCTCCTTGGCCGGGGTGAACGGCGGCATGACGGTCGCCGAGAGCGTGTCCATGCGCAGCGGCTTGGAAAGCACCGCCTTCTCATGGCTGAACACCTCGAAGGACCGGGCACCGTGGTACGAGCCCTGCCCGCTCTCCCCGACTCCGCCGAATGGCAGCTCGGGAACGGTCAGATGCAGTATCGGGGCACCGAAGGCGAGCGCGCCTGAACTGGTCTCGGTCTTCCAGCGGCGCTTCGTGTCGGAATGCTCGGTGAAGACATACGCGGCGAGCGGCTTGTCGCGGCCGGCCACGAACTCCAGGGCATCGTTCAGATCAGCGACCTCGACGAGCGGCAGGATCGGGCCGAAGATCTCGTCGCGCATCACGGCGGAGTCTCGGCTCACCCCGGCTAGCACGGTCGGTTCGATGAAGCGATCCGAGGCGTCGCTACCGCCGCCCACGACGATCTCACCGTCGTCGAGATACGATGCGAGCCGATCGAAGTGGGCGTCATTGACGATGCGGCCGTAGTCGGGATTCTTCTGCACGGCGCTGCCGTAGAGGTCGTGGATGGCGTCGGCAAGCTTCGGGGCGAGCCGACCGAGCACGTCGCGCCGTCCGAGCACGTAATCCGGAGCGACGCAGGTCTGTCCGGCGTTCATGAACTTGCCCCACGCGATTCGGCGGGCAACCTCGGCCAGGTTCGCCGTGTCGTCCAAGTACGCCGGCGACTTGCCGCCAAGCTCGAGCGTGACGGGAGTGAGGTGCTCGGCTGCCGCCTTCGCGACGATGCGCCCGACGCGCCCGTTGCCGGTATAGAAGATGTGATCGAAGCGCTGTGCGAGCAGCTCGGTCGTCTCGGTGACCCCTCCTTCCACGACCGCGACCGTCCGGCGGTCCAGGTACTCGGGCACGAGCATCGCAATCGCGGCGCTTGTCGCCGGAGCGAGTTCGCTGGGCTTCACGATCGCAGCGTTGCCCGCCGCGATGGCCCCGATCAACGGCGAGAGGGCGAGCATGAGCGGGTAGTTCCACGGCGCGATGATGAGCACGAGCCCCAGCGGCTCGGGCACGATGCTGGCGGTGGCGGGCTGGACTGCGAGCGGGGCCGCGACTCGACGCGGCCTCATCCACCTCGACAGGTGGTCGAGCGCGTGGTCGATCTCGCCGACGAGAAAGCCGATCTCGGTCAGTTGCGATTCCACGGGAGACTTGCCGAGATCCTCGCGCAGCGCAGCTTCGAAATCGGGTGCGCGCTCGACCAGCATCGCGCGCAGCGCCTGCAACTGTGCGCGCCGATGAGGTTCGGGCTTGGTGATGCCCTGTCCGAACCCGTGCCGAAGCCCGGTGACGATGGTGGAGATAGCCGACTCGCTCATGGGGCCAAGGCTACCCCGAGAGCCCGACTACCAACTGTGGAGTGCGGGAACGATCAGGTAGATGCCGACGAGCACCGCCACGACGCACAGACCGAAGCAGATGTTCGCTGCGATGGTTGCCCAACGCGGCCGTCCGAGATCGTCAACGTCGTCGTCTTCGTCGTCGCGAGATGGTCCGTCCGGCTCGAACGAGCCGTCCGCTTTCGGCATCTTCGGTGCCGGAGTCGCCAGAAAACGAATGCCGAGCGAATACAGGGTCACGACCACCGCAGCGGCAGCGAGCGACGTCGCGAACACAATCAGGAATGCGACCCAGTCGATCATCGCCCGTCACCGTTCCTCTGCTGCTTGGCCGCCTGTTTCGCAGCCTTCTTGGCCGCCTTCTTCGCCGCTTCCCGTTCGGCGGCTGCCTTCTTCGCGGCCGCACGAGCGGCCTTATCGTCGCGCACCGCGATCTGCGCCACGGGCGTCAGCGGGGGCAGGGAGCCGGTCTTCGTGGGCACCTTGCGCACCTTCTTCTTGCCGATGCGCACCGCGTAACCCGACTCGGCGACGTCGGGAACGGCCACCGCATTCGATGCGTTGACGCGGTTGCGGCGCGAACGCCAGAAGATGAAGAGGATGAACGCGAGACCTGCGACCGCGTCGATGATGATGCCGACGGTTCCCAGATGTGCGATCACCGCCGCGATTGCGCCTACGAGGCCTGCCGCCGGTAGCGTGAACAGCCATCCGAGCGCGATGCGCCCGGCGGTGCGCCACCGCACGCTCGAACCGCGCCGACCGAGCCCGGAACCGATGACGGACCCCGATGCGACCTGCGTCGTCGAGAGTGCGAAGCCGAGATGGCTTGAGGCGAGGATCGTGGCGGCCGTCGCCGTCTCGGCGGCGAAGCCCTGGGCGGGCTTGACCTGGGTGAGGCCCGCGCCGAGAGTGCGGATGATCCGCCACCCGCCCGAGTAGGTACCGAGCGCGATCGCCAGCGCACAGGCGACAATCACCCACAGGTGCGGATCGGTGTCCGGTGCCTGCAGTCCCGCAGCGACCAGGGTAAGCGTGATCACACCCATCGTCTTCTGCGCGTCGTTGGTGCCGTGCGCGAGCGCGATGAGCGAGGATGAGGCGATCTGCGCGTAACGGAAACGCCCGCGCCCATCTTTCTTGCCATCGTGACGGCGGGTGATGGCGTACGCGATCTTCGTGGCGGTGAATGCGACGACACCGGCGGTGAGCGGCGCGGCGACCATCGGAATGAGCACCTTCGACAGGAACACGCCCCCGTTGATCGCGTGGATGCTCGCGCCCACAATGGCGGCACCGATGAGCCCGCCGAACAGGGCATGCGAGGAGCTGGAGGGCAGGCCGTAGAACCAGGTGACGAGGTTCCAGATGATCGCCCCGATCAGCCCCGCGAAGATCATCTCGGGGCTGATCAGCACCCCGCCCTCGCCCTCGTTGATGAGGCCGCCGGAGATCGTCTTGGCGACCTCGGTCGAGAGGAACGCACCGACCAGATTCAGCACCGCCGCAAGGAGCACGGCCGTCTTCGGCTTGAGCGCTCCGGTAGCGATGGGGGTAGCCATCGCGTTCGCGGTGTCGTGAAATCCGTTGGTGAAGTCGAAGAACAGCGCCAGCACGATAACCAGCAACACGATGAGGGTGAGTTCCACGGCGTCTTTCGGTTCGAGTTGTCTCGGCGCCCACGCCCACCCACGGATCAGCGATGCCCGCCGTTACCTGAGTGTTCGCTTGCGCTTCATTTTCGCAAGCCAGGCTCAGGTCGGTCAAGTCGAAAGCTGTGCGAGCGTTCGGACTGGCCCGGTACAATCATGAGTCCCCCACTCGGAGCTACCCAGGAGCAGATCCCATGAGCGCACAAGCGTCAGATTTCGTCCCCGCGCCGGGCACGATCACGATGTTCTCGACCGAGTGGTGCGGCTACTGCAAGCGGCTCAAGAAGATGCTCGACAGCGAGGGGATCGGCTACACCGAAGTCGACATCGAGAAGACGCCGGGCACTCCCGAACTCGTCGAGGCGGTCAACGGAGGCAACCGCACGGTGCCCACGGTCATCTTCCCGGACGCGACGACCGCGACCAATCCCTCGCTGCTCGATGTGAAAGCGAAGCTCGGGCTCTAGACCGAGTTCACCCGAAGTTGAGCCGCACCTCGGCGTAGCGCTCCTCGGGGACGCGCTTCAGCGCGCCGACGGCCGCCTCGAGCCTCACCATTTCGATCCGGTCACCCTTCAGCGCGGCCATGGTGCCCCACTCGGAACGCAGCGCGGCGTCTGCCGCTGCGATGCCGGTTCGGGTGGCGAGCACCCGGTCGAAGGCCGTCGGAGAGCCGCCCCGCTGCAGGTGCCCGAGCACCGTCGCGCGGGTTTCGATGCCGGTGCCCTGCTCGATGAGCGGAGCGAGCACCTCGGCCACCCCGCCGAGCCTCGGCCGACCCAGACTGTCGGCGCGCTCCGCAGCGAAGGTCTGATCCTCGCCGGCCAATGCGAAACCCTCGGCAACCACCACGAGCGATGACCGGCCCCGGTCTCGCACGCTCGTCACCCACTCGCACACCTGACCGAGCGTTTCGGGGAACTCAGGGACCAGGATCACCTGCGCCCCACCCGCCATCCCCGCATGGAGGGCGATCCATCCGACGTCGCGGCCCATCACCTCGAGCACCATGCAGCGGCGGTGCGACTCGCCGGTGGTCCGCAACCGATCGATCGCCTCTGCGGCGACTGAAACGGCCGTGTCGAAGCCGAAGGTGTAGTCGGTGGCAGACAGATCATTGTCGATCGTCTTGGGCAACCCGATGACATTCACCCCGCGCTCGGCGAGCATTCTGCCGACGGTCTGGGTGCCGTTGCCACCGATCAGCATGAAGCCATCGAGTCCGTAGCTTCGCATGCGCCGAAGGAACGGGTCGAGGTCGATGCGATCGTCTGGGCCGCCCGCGAACGGGGGAACCCGGCTCGTGCCGAGGATCACTCCCCCGAGCGGCGAGATGCCCCTCACGGCCAAGCGGTCGAGTTGCACGGTGTCGCCCTCGTGGAAGCCTCGCCACCCGTCGATGAAGCCGAGCATCTCGTACCCGTGCACGTCGACTCCGCGGAGCACCGCACCACGGATCGCAGCATTCATCCCGGGGCTGTCGCCGCCCGAGCAGAGCACTCCGATACGCATCACACCATGCTATGCGACCGGTGCTACTGCTGCAGCGCGCCTCGGAGCACCGACATGAGGGTGAGCATCTGCACGGAGTCCTCGTCTTCGCGGGGTGCAGTCGCACCGTCGAGGGCACGGGCCGCCAGCCCCGCCTTCGAATCGATCAGCTCGGCGATGCGAGCGTCGATGGTCTGGGCGGCAACGATGCGCCACGCGGTGACCGGTTCCTCCTGGCCGATGCGGTGCACGCGGTCGATCGCCTGTGTCTGTTCGGCGTCGGTCCAGCTCAGCTCAGCAAGCACCACGTTCGAGGAGGCCTGCAGGTTCACGCCGACTCCCGCGGCGGTGAGCGAGCAGACGGCAACCGACACGGTCGGGTCGTTGTTGAACGCGTCGATCTGCTGCTGCCGGAATGAGGCCGTCTGGTCGCCACGGATCGACGCCGTTCCGAGGCCCCGCTCCGCGAATGCGGCCTCGGCAGTGTCCATCACGTCGATGTGCTTCGCGAAGAACACCACCTTGCCGACCGAGCGCGCCAACTGCGCGGCGTAATCGGCGGCAAGGGCGGCCTTGGCCTGACCGATCTGGCGCACCATCGTGAACACGTTCAGGCCGTCCGACGAGGCATTCGACTCTTCGAGCTCCTGCGCGCACACCATTCTGATGATCGCGTCATCGCTCAGTTCTGCGCCGAGCTTGCCCGACTTGATCAGCCGGAATCGAGCGGCGAGGCGTTCGGCGAGCTGCCTTTCGGCATCGCGGATGCCGCGACCGAGATCGTCGTCCAGTTCGACCGGCAGGTCGACGACGCGCTTCGCCGGCAGATCCGCGGCAACATCGACCTTGCGTCGACGCACGATGCCCATCTCGATGACGCTCTGCCTGGCGGCCGGGTAGAACAGCGCATCTGCGGGTGTGAACCCGTTGGACTCGAGCGCTGCCATGAGTTCGGGGCCCGGTTTCTCTGCGTCGGTCCAGCCGAGAAAACGCCAGATCGCGCGAAAGTCGTCGATGTCGTTGATGAGCGGGGTGCCGGTGAGCGCGAGTAGCAGCGGCCGCTCGCCCGGCACTCGCTCCCGGATGCGGTCGGCGATCGCGAGCACGTTTCGGGACCGCTGCGACTGCACGTTCTTGATCATGTGCGCCTCATCGACCACCATGCCTTTGAAGCCGAACCGGGAGATCCAGCTCAGGTGGCGGTCGAGAATGTCGTAGTTGACCACGAACACATCGGCGAAGGCATCGATATCATCGCCGTCGCCGTGGATCACCGTCACTCGACGCTGCGGGGTCCAGCGCGTGACCTCTCGCGCCCAGTTCATCTTGACGACGTTCGGCACGACGACGAGCAACGGGTACGCGTTCGCCACCGAGGCGGCGATCACGGACTGGGCGGTCTTGCCGAGGCCAGGTTCGTCAGCGAGCAGGTAGCTGCGGTGCCCCTCGCGTACGCTCTCCAGGAAGCGCGCCTGGTGCGGCATCAGATCGTAGCCGCGCGGGGCGAGTCTGTCGATCACCGGTGCCTCGGGAAGCGACATGCAGGCGCTGCCGCCGCCGCCCTGCTCGAACGACTTGAGCAGGGGCCCGAGCAGCTCCCAGTTCGCGAGCCGCACGACCGGGGTCGGCTGTTTACGGTGCGACAGGTCGGGCGCAAGGAACGGGTTCGCCAGCATCCGGGCCGCAATGCCGGGAGGTTCGACCTGGCGTTCGGCGAGCTCGGGCGGAACGTAGGCGGCCTTCGGTTCGGCCGCCACCTCCTCTTCGGGTAGCTCGATGCCGGCCTGAGTGAGCATCTTCCGCTTGAGCACCCGGGTCGCCTCGGTGATCGGAGCCGTCGGCTCGAGCAGGGTGATGAGCGAGGTGTCGCGGGCAGCCGCCTTCGCGAGGATCGCCGCGACCCCGTCGAGGCGCTTCAGCGTCTCGGTCCGCTCGGCGTCGCTGAGCCCTTCCTCGGTCTTCACCCGCGCGCGCTCCTCACGCATGAGCAGCGCGATCACGTGGAACTTGGTACGCCCCGCGGGGCTGGCCTTGCCTCGGTGCGCAGAGGCCTCGACTTCGCGGACAGCTCGAGCGAGCAGCGGGATGATGCCCTCATTGTGGGTGTGACGCCGGCGGTGCTTCGACCGGGCCGGGCGGGTGGCAGTGGTGGGTGCCATGGATCTCCTGAACGGCGTGGGCGCGGGATCGTGAATCGAATCGCGAGGTCCACCTCTATTGCCCGGCCTGAATCGTGAGTGTCACGACGGCCGGTACGCAGTACGCGAGGGGGACCCGCAACTATTGTAACCCAACGTTGCTGAACGCGATCACGCTCCCCGCGAACCTCCCTACTCGCGATCGAGCAGCAGCACGGTTTCGCGCACGTCCTCTCGCATCCTCGCGAGCAAAGCGTCAAGGCTTTCGAACGCAGCCATGCCGCGAAGCCGCTCCACGAACTGCACCTCAATGCGCTCGCCGTAGAGGTCGCCGTCGAAATCGATCAAGTGGGCCTCGACCCGGTGCTCGCCCTCGGGCTCGAAGGTGACGTTCGCGCCGACGGAGATGGCCGCCCGGTACCGTTGGCCGCGGACGACGGCCCACCCCGCGTAGACACCATCCGCGGGCCGGAGCCCTTCGATCTCACCGCCGAGATTGGCTGTGGGGAATCCGATCTCGCGGCCCCTCGCGTCGCCGTGGACGACTTCGCCGCGCAGGGTCACGGGCCGGGTGAGCATGCGCCCGGCAACGGCGACGTCGCCTGCGAGGATCGCCTCCCGCACTCGTGACGACGACACCTTGCCGAGATCCGGGTCCTCGACATCGCCGATGACCTCGACGGAGAAGCCGAGACGCTTGCCCATGTGCGCGAGCAGCGCCGCGTCGCCGGCACCCCGGTGCCCGAATCGGAAATCCTCACCGACGCACACGTGACGCACGTTCAGATTCTCGACCAGCACCTGTTCGATGAAGTGCTCGGCCGGCATCGCCGCGAGTTCCGCGTCGAACGGCACGATCACGCAGGCTGTCACACCGGCTGCCTCGAGAGCGTCGAGCCGCTGATCCCGACTCATGATCGGCTGCGGGCAGCGGTCCGGACGCAGAAAGCTCAAGGGATTGTTCGCGAACGTGAAGACCACTGGTTCGAGTTCGCGCTCGGCCGAGATCGCGGCGACACGGTCAAGCAACGCCCGATGCCCGCGGTGCACGCCGTCAAACTTTCCGATCGCGACGGCCGATCCGGGCGCGAACACCTCCGACCGGATCTCCGCAAGCTCATCGAACACGCGCATCAGTGAGGGCCCTCACTCGAGTCAGTGCGCCGAGCGGGCTCCGGATGCCGCGATTCAGCACGCAACCAGATCATGCCGAGCACCGGGAGTACGAGCGGTATGAACAGGTAGCCGTTGCCATACCAGGACCACACTGAGGGGTGGTCGAAGAGCTCCGGATGCGTGATGCTCAGCGTGCCCACGACCAGTACCCCGGTAAGCTCGAAGATCAGCGCGATCCAGGCCACAGTACGCCAGGATCGAGTGACCCGCTCCCTGCCCTGCTCGGCATGGCCGGAGCCAGCGCTCCTGGGCGCGCGTGATCGGGCCGACTGCATCAGCGCAACGGTCGCGACGATATAAACCAGACCGCTCACCAACGACAGCGCATACGCGAGCGGTGCCTCCTGGTACTTCGTGATGAGCTGATAGACGGCTCGCAGCGTCGCGGCGAGCGCGAGCACGAGGTAGACCGCAATAAGCACGCGACCGAGCCCGCTCATGCGGGTGTCGGGGCGTTTGGCATCTGGCTGTCGCACGGGCATCAGTTTAGTGCTCACCCGCCCGCGTGCCAGATCACGATCATGCGATAGGTCATGACGGCGATCGCGAGGTGCACCACCACGAGCACGAAGTTCGCCGTGCGCCGCCGGTCGATGAGCGCCCAGAAGGCGGCCCCGAAGGGGAGCACCGCCGCGACGATCAGGTACATCCAGAACTCGAGCGGGTCGCCCGTGGCGGGGTTCCCCAACGCGGGCTGCACGATCGAGATGACGATCTGGGCGAGCAGCAGCACCCCGACGAGCAGCGTCGCACCGAGGGTGTAGTCATTCGGTTCGCGCTTGCGCAGGCCCGCGACAGCGCAGATCGCGGCCGCAACGAGTGCTACCGCGATGAGGGTGATGCCGAACCAGGTGATCATGAATCGCGACCTGCCAGGGCAACGCCAGACTCCGGGCTCGGAAAGTTCGTGACGACCCGGGTTCGGCCGGCCTTCACCTCGATGAGTCCCGTCAGCCCGCCGTCGGGCCCGATGGCCGCGGCGAGCTTCGCGTCGACTGCGCCGTCGCACAGTGTCTGTCCCTCGCGCAGGTGCGGTCGCTTGCCGTGCCGCAGGTCGATCTGCTGCTGCTCGTCGAGCACGAGCACCGGGAAGAGACTCGAAGCGATCTTGCTGGGTGCATGCAGCTCATCGATGAGGGCTTCGCCTGCTGCCAGTCGCTCGCCCGCGACCGCGTCGTCGACGGAGAATGGCCCGACCTCGGTGCGGCGCAGTGCCACGAGGTGCCCGCCCACACCGAGCGCTTCGCCGAGGTCTCGCGCGAGCGCCCGAATGTAGGTGCCGGAGGAGCATCGCACCGTCGCGTCGATATCGAGCACCGGGATGGGCGTCTCGCCCCCAGAGAGGTGTACTGCTTCGACTGTGCCCGGATCCTCGATCTCAAACTCGTAGACCGACACGGGACGCTTCTTGAGCTCGACCTGCTCCCCCGCGCGCACGCGGTCGTAGGCACGGCGACCGGCGACCTTGATCGCGCTCACCGCGCTCGGTGCCTGCTCGATGTCGCCCGTGAGCGCGCGGACCGCATCGAAGATGCGAGACGGGTCGGCCGCGAGCTCGGCGACGGCCGAAGGGGGCGCGATGTCGAGCACAGCGCCGGTACGGTCGTCGCTCACCGTCGAGACGCCCAGTCGGATCGTGGTCGTATATGTCTTATCGAGGCCGACGAGATGCGTGAGCAGGCGCGTCGACGGCCCTGCCCCGAGCACCAGCAGGCCGGTGGCCATCGGGTCCAAGGTTCCGGCGTGGCCGACCTTCTTGGTACCCAGCGACCGACGAGCTTTCGCGACCACGTCATGGCTCGTCCAGTCCTCGGCCTTGTCGACCAGCAGGATGCCGTTCGGTGCATGCTCCATTCATCCAAGCCTACCGGCGAGGCACGCAATACACTGAGCGGGTGGTGAGCAATCGAGCGGAGCGATCGACCGGGACCGTTGCCGGCGATGACGAGCGCGCCGCATCCATCATCGACTGGTTCGCTCGCGCGGCACGCGAGCTGCCGTGGCGCGGCACGTCCGCGGGAGACATCGACCCGTGGGCCGTGCTCGTCTCGGAGTTCATGCTGCAGCAGACGCAAGCGTCGCGCGTCATCCCACTGTTCGAAGCGTGGATGGAACGCTGGCCGAAGCCCTCGGCTCTCGCCGCGGAGGAACCCGGGGAGGCCGTGCGCGCCTGGGACCGGCTCGGCTACCCGCGCCGGGCGCTCTGGCTGCATCGGGCCGCCGTCGAGATCGCCGAGCAGCACGACGACCGGGTGCCGAGCGACATCGAGACGCTGCTTTCGCTCACCGGAATCGGGCCGTACACGGCGCGGGCGGTCGCTTCGTTCGCGTTCGCCGAGCGGCACCCCGTGGTGGACACGAACACTCGTCGGGTGCTCGCTAGACTTGTGCACGGGCGCGCTGCGGCTGGCGCGCCGAAGGCGGGGGACCTCGACGACATGGAATTGTTGCTCCCGGCCGATCCGGTGCGTGCGCGCTCGTTCAACGCGGCCGCGATGGAGCTCGGCGCCACGGTGTGCACCGCTCGCGCACCGCTGTGCGATTCGTGCCCCGTTGCCGCGTGGTGCGAGTGGCGAGGATCCGGCTACCCTGACAACGCCCCGACCCGTCCCCGACAAGCAACGTTGGCCGGCAGCGACCGGCAGGTGCGTGGGCGCATCATGGCGCTGCTGCGGCGAGCTTCGGGACCGGTGACGAGGTCAGACGCGTTGGTGGCGGCAGCCGAAGGCGGAGTTCGGGACGAGGATCAGCCTCGGCGAGCCTTCGAGTCGCTCGTGAGCGACGGTCTGCTCGTCGAACTCGACGGGCACGTGAGGCTGCCGTAACCCGATCGCCCGTAAGCACTCAGCTAGTCTCGGCGCTCATCCTCGTCGAGTTCCTCTTCGTCGAGGCCGTCCTCGTCTTCGTCCTCAAAATCCTCGAGCTCATCGGCATCGTCGAGCTCGCCGTCTTCGAGTTCGTCGAGGTCGTCATCATCCGCGTCTGCGTCGGCGTCATCACCGTGCTCTGCCTCGAGGTCCCGCGGCTTCGTGTAGGGGTCGGGATCACCGGCGTATTGCGCGGATGCGGCGAGCACGTGGGACTCTTCGTCTCGGCGCTTCGCCTCGGCGAGAAGTTCGCTCAGGTGCTGTGCGCTGTCCGGAAGTTCATCGTGGATGAACTCGAGTGCGGGAGTCAGTCGCGTTCCGAGCTGCTTACCGACCTCGCTTCGCATCATCCCGGTCGCCGCCTTCAGGGCTGCTGCGGTGTCCGCCAGCTCCTGCTCGCTTCCGTAGACCGTGTAGAAGACGCTCGCGTGCTGCAGGTCACCGGTGACCCGCACATCCGTGATCGTGACGAAACCGAGTCGGGGGTCGCGCAGACCCTTCTCGAGCCTGCGAGCGATGATCTGCTGAATACGCTCTGCTACCTTGGCAGCCCTGGAGTTCGACATGGATCAAGCCTACCGTTCGGGTCGACCACCGACCTGGGTTGGTAGACAGCAACGAACAAGCAGCAGGCAATACCTGCGTAGAACCTGCGACCACGGTAGCCTCGTAGTGCACACCCCTGCGGATGTGTGCAATTTTTGAGAGTAATTACCAGAGTAGATACAGAAGAAGTTACGAGAATGACTCAGCCTCCACAAGATCCGAACCCTCAGCAGCCGGGGGAGCAGAACCCGTACGCTGCTCCGCAGCAACCGGCCGCGCCGCAGCAACCGGCCGCGCCGCAGCAGCCGGCCGCGCCACAGGCACCCCAGTACGCACCGCCGACCCAACCAGCGGCACCCTCGCAACCGTACGCAGCTCCTGGCCCGCAACAGCCCTACGCCCAGCAGCAGTATGCCCAGCAGCCCGCGTACGGCTACGCCGCTCCTCAGTACCCCGCCGCGCCCGTCGGCACGGTTCCCGGGCCGGGCGGATATTTTGATGGCGCGACGGACCCGGACGACATCAGCCGTCCGCTCTACGGGGCCAGCTTCGGCCAGGCCGTGAGCCGGTACTTCAAGCAGTACGCGAACTTCAAGGGTCGCGCGTCGCGCAGCGAGTACTGGTGGGTCGCGCTGTTCATCTTCTTGGTCGAGCTCGTCCCGGCGGTGCTCGTCACTATCGGGATCGTCGTGACCGCGGTCAGCGCGGCTTCGACCTACGATCCGCAGTTCGGCTACTCCTACGGGGCACCGAGCGGGTTCGGCATTTTCCTGATGGTCCTCGGCTGGATCCTGCTGGTCGTCATCGCTCTCGGACTGATCGTGCCATCGATCGCCATAGCATGGCGCCGACTGCACGACGGCAACTTCCCGGGACCGCTCTACTTCTTGACCTTCGTCCCCTACGTCGGCAGCCTGATTCTGCTGGTGTTCACCCTGCTGCCTTCCAAGGCTGAGGGCAGGCGTTTCGACTGAGCCGAGGCTCACCGGTGTTACGGGCCGCACAGACCTTCGGGTTTGTGCGGCCCTACTGTTTGGCGTTTGCAGCGCCCAAACGTGCAGGTGGCCGGGCAGCTTCACGCTGCCCGGCCACCTGCGATCCTCGATCGATCAGTCGCGGGACTTCTCAACCATCTCGGTCGTCTCGATCTCGTCACCGACCTGAATGTCGTTGAACTTGCCGAGGCCGATACCGCACTCGAAGTCGGTCTTCACCTCGGTGACGTCGTCCTTGAATCGACGCAGCGACTCAATCGCTAGGCCATCAGCGAGCACCACGCCCTCGCGGATCACGCGCGCCTTCGCATTGCGCGTGATGGTACCGCTGCGAACAATGACACCCGCGATGTTGCCGAACTTCGAGGAACGGAACACCTCGCGGATCTCGGCGACACCCGACTGGACCTCTTCGTACTCCGGCTTGAGCATGCCCTTGAGCGACGATTCGATGTCTTCCAGCGCGTTGTAGATGACGTTGTAGAACCGAATATCGATGCCCTCGCGCTGAGCCCGCTCGCGAGCCTTCACATCGGGACGCACGTTGAAGCCGATGACGATCGCGTTGTCGATCGTCGCAAGGTCGACATCGGACTCCGTGATCGCGCCGACGCCGCGGTGCAGAATGCGAAGCTGCACGGAGTCGTCGACCTCGATCTTCATGAGCGACTCCTCGAGCGCCTCGACGGCACCCGACACGTCACCCTTGATGATGAGGTTGAGCGACTCGACCTTGCCGTCCTCGAGCGCCTTCGTGAAGTCCTCGAGGCTGATGCGCTTGCGCGCCTTGGCCAGTTGCGCATTGCGCTCGGCTGCCTCGCGCTTCTCGGCGATCTGACGTGCGGTGCGATCCTCGTCGGTCACAATGAAGTTGTCGCCTGCACGCGGCACGGTCGACAGACCCTGCACCTGCACCGGACGTGACGGGACAGCAGCCTCGACCGCGTCACCGTTCTCGTCGTGCATCGCGCGGACGCGACCGTACGCGGTACCCGCCACGATCGCGTCACCGACGCGCAGCGTGCCCGACTGGATCAGGACGGTCGCAACAGCGCCACGTCCCTTGTCGAGCTTCGCCTCGATCGCGACGCCTCGCGCGTTCTTGTTCGGGTTCGCACGCAGGTCGAGGCCAGCGTCCGCGGTCAGCAGCACCGCATCGAGCAACTCATTGATGCCGACGTCGTTCTTCGCAGACACGTCGACGAACATGACGTCGCCGCCGTACTCCTCGGCCACCAGACCGAACTCGGTGAGCTGCTGGCGCACCTTCTGCGGGTTCGCGCCCTCTTTATCGATCTTGTTGACCGCGACCACGACAGGCACACCCGCCGACTGGGCGTGGTTCAGCGCCTCAATCGTCTGCGGCATGATGCCATCGTCAGCGGCGACCACCAAGATCGCGATGTCGGTCACCTGGGCACCACGGGCACGCATGGCGGTGAACGCCTCGTGGCCCGGGGTATCGATGAAGGTGAGCGCGCGGTTCTTGCCCTCGTGCTCGGTATGCACCTGGTACGCACCGATGTGCTGAGTGATACCGCCGGCCTCGCCGCCACCGACGTTCGCCTTGCGGATCGCATCAAGCAAGCGGGTCTTACCGTGATCGACGTGACCCATGACCGTGACCACAGGGGGACGCGCCTCGAGCACGTCATCGCCCTCTTCTTCGAGCTCGGCTTCGATATCGATGTCGAAGCCCTCGAGAAGTTCACGATCCTCGTCCTCGGGCGAAACGATCTGGATCTTGTAGCCCAGCTCCTCGCCCAGAATCTCGAAGGTCGCCTCGTCGAGCGACTCCGTGGCGGTCGCCATCTCACCAAGGTGGAACAGCACCGTCACGAGGTTCGACGCGCTCGTGTTGATCTTGTCGGCGAAGTCCCCAAGCGATGCGCCACGGCGCAAACGAATCGGAGTCGAACCGTCGCCCCGGGGTACGCTGACGCCGCCGATCGACGGTGCCTCGCGCATCTCGAACTCTTGCCGCTTCGCCCGCTTCGACTTGCGCGCCTTGCTCTTCGAGCCGCCACGGCCGAACGCGCCAGCCGTTCCAGCGCCGCGACCACCCCGGCCCCGACCGGCAAAGCCACCGCCCGGACGCGGTGCACCGAAACCGCCACCGCCCGGTGCACCGGCACCGGGACGACCCGGACCACCTGGGCGACCGCCACCGGGACGACCCGGACCGCCGGGACGCCCAGCGCCTCCGCCCTGTGGGCGAGGGGAAGGCCGTGGAATATTGGCCGGGTTCGGGCGCGTGCCCATGCCCTGGCTCGGTGCAAAGGGATTATTGCCCGGGCGCGGCGGGCGAGGAATTCCCATGCCCTGGCTGCTCGCGAAGGGGTTGTTACCCGGGCGCGGTGCACCGGGCTTCGGTCCGGGGCGTGCGCCGGGCTTCGGGGCCGCGGCGCCTGGCTTTGGAGCAGTACCTCCCGGCTTGGGAGCGCCACTCGGCGTTGCACCCGGCTTCGCGGAAGGCTTTGCGGCCTGAGGGGCAGGCTTCGCGGACGGCTTCGGGCCGCCCGCGTCGGAGGACGCCGGTACCTCCGGCTTCTTGGCCGGACCCGGAGTCGGCTTACTTGCCGACGCTGGTTTCGCGGCCGGTTTTGCCTCCGCCGCTTCGTCAGTCTTCGGCTTCGCAACGCCTTCGGCTTCAAGCGCCGCCTTGACCTTGCGGGCAACCGGCGGAGCGATTGCTGATGAGGGCGCCTTGACGAATTCGCCCATTTCTTTCAGCTTGGCCAGAACGACCTTGCTGTCGACACCGAGTTCACTCGCGATCTCGTGTACGCGTGGGTTTGCCACTTTTCTCCTGTCTGGGTTCACGCCAGACAGGCGAGAACCTTTGTTAACGGACGGGTCTCATTTTGAGCCGCTCATTAGTTGTCCATGAGTGTTTCTAGCCTGTTCTCTAAAGGGCCTGTGTCGAGCGAACCCGACACTCTCAGTGCACGCGCGAATGAGCCGCGCGACACCGCGTCTTTCAAACATCTGGCGGTGGGATGCACCCACGCGCCTCTCCCGGGAAGTATCGCCCGCTCGTCGGCCAGAAGCCGACCCTCGCTCGCTACCACCCGAAGCAAATCGTCTTTTGCCGCACGCTGGCGACAACCGACGCATGTCCGAAGCGAATCCATCTTAACAGCTTCCCACCGACTCTGCCTGGGGCCCAACCAGGACGGTCTATCAGGAGCCAGGTTCAATCATTCATGATCGAATCGGGTTGGATATCAATCTTCGCGCCCGTCAGCTTCGCGGCGAGGCGTGCGTTCTGCCCCTCCTTGCCGATCGCGAGCGAGAGCTGAAAGTCGGGCACCAGCGCGCGCACCTGCTTGAGCTGTTCGTTCAGCATGAACACGTCCGTCACCTTCGAAGGCGATAATGCGTTCGCCACGAAGGTGGGCAGGTCCGAGGAGTAATCGACAATGTCGATCTTCTCTTCGCCGAGCTCGCTCATGACGGCGCGCACACGGCGGCCCATCTCACCGATGCACGTGCCCTTCGCGTTGATGCCCGACTGGTTCGCACGCACCGCGACCTTCGTGCGGTGGCCCGCCTCGCGCGCGAGGGACACGATCTCTACGATGCCCGCAGCCAACTCCGGCACCTCGAGCTCGAAAAGACGACGCACCAGGCCCGGGTGCGTGCGAGAGACCACAACCTGCGGACCCTTCAACCCCTTCGACACGCTCGTCACATACACACGAAGTCGAGTGCCGTGGCGGTACTCCTCACCTGGCACCTGTTCTTCAGGAGGCAGAATCGCTTCGAGGTCGCCAAGGTCGATGTGCACCATGCGCGGGTTCGGCCCCTGCTGCACCACGCCGGAAAGGATCTGCCCTTCCTTGTCCTTGAACTGGCCGAGTACCTGGTCATCTCCGAGATCCCGCAACCGCTGGTTGATCACCTGCTTGGCCGCATTCGCTCCGATTCGACCGAACTCCGTTGTATCGGCCAGAACCTCACCGATGACTTCCCCAGCATCGTTCTTCTCGGGAACCAGCACGCTGATGTCGCCGGTCTTACGATCGAGGCTGACGCGCACCTGATCCTCGCTCGGTTCAGGATTGCCGATGTTCACCTCATGCCGAATGTAGGCGGTGTGGATGGCCTGCTCGATAATGCTCGCGAGCTCTTCGAACGGAATCTCTCGCTCGCGCTCAAGTCCGCGCAACATAGCAAGATCGATCTTCACAGTGGCCTCCTTATTCAGCTGTCAGACTCCGCTTCGCGGATCAGCTACCCAGAATAGCTCACATTGCGTGAAATCAGACAGTAGGGGAAGCGATGCCTGCCCGCAACGGCTTTCTACAACGAGCCGACTATGAGGGTGCAAGCGCAACCTGCATCGGTGTCACGCGGCCGCCTTCGACGGCGAACCCGCGGCCGGGCGGAAAGTCGGCGCGCTTCACACGACCAAATGACTCGCGGAACGGTGATTGGCTCTCGGCCTCATCGGGCTGCAGCACGAGACCCCAACGGGGCTGCTTGAGCACCGTGAAGAGGTCCCAGATTGCAGTACCCGTCCCCTGCTCGAACTCGAAGATCACGAGCACCCGGGCGCGCCTCGCGGCTTTCGCAAGCGCTATCAGGGCCGGTAGGGCCTCGGTGTCCTCCGCATCCGCGGGCCGTTCGATCACGATGACGCCGCGAGCACCGTGCTGCGGGAACGTGAACGGCTCGGCCGGTTCGGTCGGTTCCTCTGGCGGGACCGTGGTGGCTCCGCCCGTTCCAATGCTTGCGCCGCCGATGGGACCGCCGATCAGTGGCATCCCGAATGCACGGGAGGTGCTTCGCTTCCCGCCGAGCGCTTCGACGAGGTTCCAGGCCAGCTCCGCGACTTGCTCGGCACCGAAACCCACGCGGTCCCACTGCGTTCTGGAGCGCAGTCCGGCAGGAACCAAGGTCAACAGCACGGTCTCGATCGATGCGTGCTGTTCCTCCGCGAGGCGCTTCTGCGCGGCGACGAGCGTCAATGCCGCGGAGGAGAGGCCCGAGGCCGCGGGACCGGCAACGACGGCGAGACCCGATGCGGGCATCGTGACGGGTTCAAGCCTGCGAGTATCGATGCCGAACACGGCTTTGTCGTCGCGACTCGGCGGAAGCTCGAGCAGATCGATTCGCTCTGGTGCGTTACGAAGCTCGTGAGCCTGAGGAACTCCGAGGTGTCTGAGATCCGCCGCAAGCTCCGTCAGTGCCCCCGCCTGAGCCGCGAGGTCGGTGGACGCTCCAGGGCCACCGGTGCCCTTGGCGACGTCGCTCAGCAGCGCGATCTGCACTTCGTCCGATTCGCCGGCAATGATCGCGCGCCCGGGTGGGGCGTCTTCCAACGCGTCGCTCTTGACGCCCAGGTGGCCGTAATCGTGCGGGCTCGCGAGCCGGAGCACGAACTGCTGCTGCACGTTCGCGCTCATGGATGCGGGGATCGCAGACGCCCGGTCGCTCGTAAGCACGACATGCACACCGACCGCCCGGCCGCCCATCATGATCTCGTTCAACAACTGGAACGGGGATTGCTGACCGCCGAGCATTTCCGTCGCCTGGCGGAACGCCGCGAAACCGTCAACGAGCAGCACGATTCTCGCCTCCGACTCGTGACCCGGCATTCGCCGGTAGGCGCTCAGGCTCCCGGCGCGGGCCGCAGCGTATCTCGGCCCGCGTTCCGCGATCAATTCCTGCACATGTCGTAGCACTCGGTCGCAGAGTTCGAGATCCGAAAGCGGAGCGACAGCACCCACCGTGGGGAGCGTATCGATGGCATCGAGGGCCCCACCAGCTGCGTCGATCGCGAAGATCTCCACGGGTGCTCGAGTCGCGTCGAGGCTCAGTGACGCCGCGAGCGTCAGCAGCGCGCTCGTCTTGCCGGTGCCGCTCGCTCCGAGCAGCGCGACGTTGCCGCTCTCCTCGAAATCGATTGCGACCGGGACCTGTCGCTGTGCTTCCGGCTCGTCACGCAAGCCGAACAATGCACGGTCGCTCGCCTCCGGCCGAGGTGGCTGAGCGGCTCGACGCAAGGACCGGAGCGCGAGTGCCTGCGGGAGTTCGTCGAGCCAAGGGCGTCTCGGGGTTGCCAGCCCGGCCAACTTTGCAGCGGCGACGACCCCATCCCGCAGCACCTCGATGTCTCTGGGTGCCGCACGTGTCTCGGTATGCTCCGGCAGGGCTTCGGTCGGGATATCCCAGCTGCGACCCTCCATGAGTCCGAGGCTGCGCACTTCGATGCCTCCCGCCTCGCGCTCTTGACTCGCCCGCGCGCCGAGGTACCCGGTCTGAAAGTGCGCGATCCTGCCAGCACCGACCTTGATGGCACCGCGACCGGGCGTGGCCGGGTCGAAGAATGCGGCATCTTTGACACCGATGACGTCGTTGCTGTCGGCCTCGTCGGCCATACGCAACGCCACGCGCAGGTTGGTATTGGCTCGGAGATTGTCCTTGATCACTCCGGCTGGGCGTTGCGTCGCCATAATCAGATGGAGGCCGAGCGAACGACCGCGCTGGGCGACATCGATCACGCCGTCGACGAACTCGGGCACCTCCGTGGCGAGCGCTGCGAACTCGTCGATGACGATCACGAGTGTCGGCGGGGCCATGGGGTCGGAGCGCCGCTCCATCGTGATCAGGTCTTTTGCTCCGTGCTCCGCGAGCAGTTCCTCCCGGTAGCGGAGTTCAGCGCGGAGTGATGTCAGTGCCCGGCGCACGAGATGCGGGCTGAGGTCGGTGACGAGTCCGACGGTGTGCGGCAGGTCGACGCACTCCGCGAAGGCCGCGCCTCCCTTGTAATCCACCAACAGAAACGTCAGCCGGTCTGGGCTCACTCCGGCAGCGAGGCTCATGATCCAGCTCTGAAGGAACTCGGATTTTCCAGACCCGGTCGTGCCGCCGACCAATGCGTGCGGTCCGTGCAGGCGCAAGTCGACCAATGCGGGTCCGTCTGCACCTTGCCCAATGACCGCCGATAATCCGATGGGATCGCGTTCCGCGCCCGGAACCCACTGGGATGTCAGGCTTCCGGACCTCGCCCAAGCCTGCGCGATCGCCTTCGCCCCTCCGAGCAGGTCGACGGATTGCAGCTCCCTCAGGTTGACTGACTTCGGCAGGTCGCTCTCGTCGAGCACTCGAGCGCCGGTGTCTTCGACCGGTGCTATTCGGCGAGCAAGGTGCAGTGCGGTTCGGTCGTCGACATGCTCGAGCCGCTGCAATTGCACGCGGCTCCCCGAGCGCACGAAACTCACGCTTCCGGCACGGTTGCCGACCTCGGCAAAGGTACGACACGCTGCGGGCAGCGCATCGGCCGCGTTCGCCACCCAGATCAAGTGAATGCCGAAGTCCGGGCCGTCTTCTGCAAGCGAGATGAGTCGGGAAGTGTCGGCCTGATAGCCCTCGAGCACGAGCACGACGACCGTCGGCGTGATCGGAAGCGAGTCGACCGCCTCGCCCTGGCCCTCATCGTTTCGTGTCTCGAGGTCGAGGTGGGAGCGCACCGTCGTGCGCCCGCTGGTCGTTTGGCGGCGGAGCTCGAGGATTCCCTCCAACGCGGTCAGTAGCCGAGTGGAGTTCACCTCGTCCTCGGCGAGTGGCCAGCCTGGGATCGGGCTCGTGACCGCGTCGACGTGCGGGAGCCACTTCAGCCATTCCCAGTCCTCTGCCGAGTGAGGACCCACGAACCCCGCGAGTGAGAGCTCAGCCGGGGAGTGCAGGCCGATCAGTTGCAAGATCACGGATCGTGCCATGCCTTCAGCCCAGAAGGGCTCCCCGGCGATGCCGACCGAGCCGCAACGGTCGAGGCGTTCAAGCACCGGCACGGGCGCCACTTCCCGGAACTCATCGGCGATCTGGTTGAGCGCGCTCCAGTGCTGGGCGGCGGCGTCGCCGCGAGGCGGAAGCTTCACTTGTGTTCGGCTGGGCAGCACGCCCTCGCCGAATCGAATCTCCAGGAACGACCGGTGCTCGGGGCGGCGCGTCCAGAGTAAGCCTGCTCTGCCGGTGATCGCATTCGCGATCTCCGAGAATGCGGGAGTTTCGGCTGCCCTCGTCTCAATCTCTTGCTCGCGAAGCCGAAGCAGCTCTGCGCGCTCGCAGGCGAGAGTTTCCTGAAACTGCTGCAGTTCCTTCCTGAGCCTCCGGCGACCGCTGGTCCTGCCGTCCACCCATGATCCGATCATCATGAGTGGCGTGAACGCCATCATCATGAGGCTCATGGGAGATGTGGTGATGAGGAACATCACGCCGCCGAGCATGACGGGGGCGAGCATGGCGAGCATCGGGATCCGGCTCGGTTGGATCGGCGCGGGCGGGGCGGGAAGTTCTCGCTCGCTTCGCGGGAACGTCGGACTGATCCTCGGAGATCGGGTGTGGCGCACCTGATGCGTAAGCTGCGGGGGCGCGGTGACGACGGAAGATTCGGGCGTGATGCGCAGCTGGACGTCGCCGAGCTGCACCTCGACGGGGGCAGTCACGGTGAGCATCGCCACTTGAGCTCCGTCTCGCCTCACGCCGTTCGCGGATCCGAGGTCGCGCAGCTCGATCTCGGATCCGACCTCGAGCACCGCGTGACGGCGAGAAACGCTCCGGTCGCTGAGATAGATCCTGGAGCCACGATCTCGCCCGATCGTGTTCGTGCCGTGGATCAGACTGTAGACGACCCCGGCGTGGACCCCGGAGAGCACTTCGACGTATCCCGCCACCTGCGCCACTCTCGCTGCCTCGCGCGCGGGACCGAACTCGGCGACTGGTTCGATGATCCACCCGGACTGCAGTCCCGACGCTCCAATCGGCAGTGCGGGGTCGAGCAGGACGGGAGCGCTCGACTCGTCGGGGCGGCCGATGAGCGTCACCGGGGCAAGGCGTGTCGCTGCAAGCTGCTCCAGTTGCGCGTCCCGCGTCGCGCCAGAGCTGATGAGCGCCCGTGCTGTCTCCGCGACCGTCCGGGTGACGTCGCACGAGAGCGTGATATCTTCGGCGGCTTGTTCACCTCCGGAAAGCGTCAATCGAAGCTTCATCGACGCCCGCGCTACTCAGGGATTGCGTCCCAGGCTGGGACAGGGCGATACACGCCGGGGATCCGGTACGAGTACCCGTCCTCGTCAAGGTCAGCGGTGTCCCAGGTGGCTCCGGCCGCATCTTCGGCGTCGCGGCGTTCAGCGATCGCGACTGCGAGGTCCAGCTGAGCACCCCAGTAGGCCGGGCTACTTCCCGTGAGCTTGAGCTCGGTCCCCTCTTCATCCGCTGAGAACCAGAAGCCGTCAGGCGTGGTCGCTACCACGCGAATCTGACCGCTGATCTCGCTGGTTTCCTGCCTGACGTTCAGGCCCTTTGCCTCCCAGCTCATTCCGATGCGCTCGACGAGCTCGGCGACATCGCCCTGAACTGGGTGCCAACGATGCACGGAGAAGTAGTAACTGTTCTTCCCGCTTGGGTCGGGCAACTGCCCGAGCGTCTTCGCCGCAGCGGGAACCACCTCAGACTCGGTCGCACCTTCTCGCCACTCATCTTCGAAGATCTCCGCTTGCAACTCGGCGAAGCGATCGTTCAGCTCCCGGTGACGCTCACTCGCGAGATCGTACTGCTCATTCAATGGCATTTCCACAGCTTCGTCCTCCGTCGCGCCTGATGCATCCATGACCTCGATGCCGGGGTCCTCATTCTTCGGCGGCCGCTCACCGGCGCATCCGGTCGCCACGACCAGCGTGATCGCCGTGATCGCTATCGCCTTGACTATAGATCCACTACGCGGTGATCTCATTTCATGTATCCACGCATGATGTCGCCCAGCCCATCGACCGTGCTCGATTGCGGGTTGAGGTAGCCGATCTCGTCTGCCGCCGTCGTGCCGTCCAGGTCTGCCAACCACTGCAGCCAGCTCGGCCACTCGATCGGGCTGACAAGATTATGCATGGTAACGGCCTTCCCATTCGCGGTTTCCTCGGAGGTGAATTCGTGCGCACCCTCGAGGTCACGCGGATCGACTCGAGGTTCATAGAGCCCTCCTCCGTCGTCCCCGAGACGGAAGTGAAAGAATCGGCCGATGCCGTCCGCAATGTTGTCGCCCTCGGCATCGGTCGCGTAGATCTCGTCGACGCCGAGGCTCTCGGCGGTAGTACCGTAGCGTAGGCCCGCCGAGCCGATCGTGGTGAAGACGTCGACGTCGGCTTTCGTCAGCTTGAGGGCCTCCGCGGCAACGTTCGTGCCGTAGGAGTGGCCGAGGACCACGAACCGTTCGATCGGGTTCGCTTCCCGTTGCGCCGCGATGCCGTCCAGGAAGGCTGCGAGCACGATTCCGCCCGCGTCGGCGCGCAGCTGGAACGTCTCTTCGGGTATGTTCGGGGCACGGTAGCCCACCCAGGTCAGCATCGCCATGTTGGCATTGCCACCGCGGATCTCTCCGAACGCATTGAACGCATCAGCGATACCTCGCACGTTTGAGTTCATGCCGGAGACGAAGACTCCGAGTGTCGAAGCCTCGTCCAGGTTCCCCAATGAAATGCCAGCCGTCGTTGCTCCGTCGTGCTGCCCCAGGGCGACCAGCTGCACCACGTCATTGCCTCGACGCCGCGAGTCCGCGTCGCTCAGGGCATCCCGCACGGCCTCGAGGTCGGTGCGGAAATCCTCGAGTGACATGCCGCTCTTGCCGAGGCCCATTCGCACGAATGCTTCTTGCAGCTGCTCCGGATGGAACTCGTCGAGGGCGTACTCGAGTGCGGCTCGACCTGCAACATCCATGTCGGCGAATGGCAGACCGTTCAGGTTCGCGAATTCGAAGCAGTACTGCTCGAGCAGCGCGTCCGTATCGACGCCGTCGTTCTTCAGCTCCTGCCAGGTGCTCGCAACCTCTGCTGGTGCGAGCCCCCCGTCGAGCAGTAAACGTACCTTCTCGAAGTTCTCGAGATCGAGGTGGGTGCCTCTGACCTCGCCCGAGACAGCGGCAGCGATCAGTTCGCGCGCGTTGCCGAAGGCTCCGGACCCGGCGAGGGAGATCAGCTGCCCGAGTGGGGTTGCGACGAGCGTGGCGATGAGCCGCGCCTCCGCATTCTTTCGATCGGTGACCAGTTGCTCCCATTCGGTCTTCGAGCGCTCGATACTCGCGCATGCCGTCTGCCAGCCGCTTGCCGCCCACCGCCAGTTTTCTTGATAGCGCGACCGCAGGTCAGCCGCCTCGATCTCCTGCTCTCCCTCGTCGAGATCGGAGTGGGGACCGAAGCGAGGGCTGGGCATGGCCGCTGAGGGCGGTTCGCGCCAGGTGTACTCGTCGGTGACCCCGATCTGCTGCTTGATGAAGTCGATTGTCGAGACATGCCCACGAATGCTGTTGAGGTTCTGTTCGACGCTGTTCACGATGAGACCCGCGCTGTTGTGGATGCGGGAAACTTCAGTGGAGTAACTGTTGAAGCTCGACTTTGCGGTATCGACGCTCTGCTGCAGCAGCTTCACACCCGGAATCAGGCTATCGCTCAGCTTGTTGGACAGGCGTCGAAGTGCTCCACTCGTTCCCTCTGCGAGGTCATTTCGCGCCTTCGTGACGCCGGACTCATAGCTTGAGCAGTCCGACGAGACATCTTTCACGAAGGCAGCCGCAACATCGGGTTCATCAGTGCTGCCGCGCACGGGTGATCTGCCGAGCACGCTCGAGGGACTCGTGGGCACGAACGTCATTTCTCATCCCCATCGAAGGCGTAACCGGTAAACAGGGTCGATGCGATCAGGGAGTCGAGCTCGTCGCTGCGACTCATGATCTCGCTCGTCGCCTGCGCACCGGTTTTCGCAGCATCCGCTAACGCCGCACGCGCATCGGCTACGCCGCTCAGATAAGTCAGCACCGCATCACGAATGTTCGTCAAGCTATCGAATCCCGAGGTCGGTCGAGGCTTGTTGTCGTTGACCATGAGCGATGCGGCAGAGGTCAGCTCCGTGCCAGCACGAAGCAGCACGTCGTCGGATAGCCGCAGGCTCTCCCCCATGATTCACACTCCTCGGTTTCTCGCAGCCATGGCGCACTCGGCGTTCCGTACCCCAGGTACGGATCGTCGCGTACAGAGGTTCATTGTGCCAGCGGTGTACAACCCCACCGGCGGACGTGGCAGATCGACCTAGTTGATCTTCGCGGCGATCTGAGCGTCCATGTCACGCATCGCGTTCGCGGTCTGCGTGAGGAATGTCTGAATCTCCGTCAGCTTTGCGACGACCGTGTTCGCGCTCACCGTGTACTCGTTGTACGCGTTATTGAACTTCCCCGACGCCTGGTCCGTTACGAAACCCGAGGTGACGAGGTTGTTGATCTGTTGCTGAAGCACCTGCAGCTTCTGCGTGATCTCGTCGCGGCCTACGCCGAGCTGCGTGGCGGCCTGTTCGATCTCTCCGTACGTTACGTTAATGTTTGCCATGCTCGTCACCCTTCGTTGACTCCGGCCCGGGCCCATCGCATCCGGTTGAACCGTGTGAGAAAACCTTAGCGATCACGGCCCACAATTCTCGGGAAAGTCACGAAATACGCAATGAATTCATCGCATGGTCACTGATGTCGGGCCTGTGGACGACTCGCAGGTCACTTCATGCACAGGCGACTGCGTGATGCACACGCGTGTAAGTTCTATGCGCCGAACCGGGCGGGCAGGTCGGCGAGCGCCACTCGCTCCTTCGTGCCCGCCGCGCGGTCCCAGACCTCGGCGAACCCGTCGGCTGCATCGCGGCCTACCACTACCACGCACGGCACGCCGAGCAACTCAGCGTCGCCGAACTTCACGCCGGGCGATACCTTCGGGCGGTCGTCGAAGAGCACCTCAACGCCTGCGGCATCCAAGCGGGCCGCGAGCGTCTCCGCAATATCGTGCACGGATTGGTCCTTGCCGGTCGCAACAAGATGCACGTCGAATGGAGCAACCGCTGTCGGCCACACCAGTCCGCGATCGTCGTGGTGGAGCTCCGCGAGAATCGCAAGAATGCGCGTCACTCCGATGCCATAGGAGCCCATCGTCACCGTGACGAGCTTGCCGTTCTCATCGAGCACTTTCAGGCCGAGCGCCTCAGCGTACTTCCGACCGAGCTGGAACACGTGCCCGATCTCCATGCCGCGCTCGAGGGTGAGGGGCCCCGAACCGTCGGGGGCAGGATCCCCGGCCCGCACCGTCGCGATGTCAATGACGCCGTCGGCCGTGAAGTCGCGCCCGGCGACGAGGTAGGCGACGTGCTTCTCCGGTTCGTTCGCCCCGGTGACCCAGGAGGTGCCAGGCACGACCCGCGGATCGAGCAGGTAGCGGATACCGGTGCTGCCCTCGGAACCGAGCACGAGCCCGCCGTCGGCACGGGATCCCGGCCCAATGTATCCCTTCACGAGGCCCGGATGCTGCTCAAAGTCTTCAGGGGTCGCGGGCTCAACCGTGCAACCGGCGAAGGCGACCTCGGCACGCTTCATATCCGCGTCACGATCGCCAGGAATACCCACGACGACCAGCGTCCGCTCGCCTTCCTGCTCCCCCGCGATGGGCGTGACCGCAAGCACCACGTTCTTCAGCGTGTCCGCCGCATCCCAGTCGCGCCCGTCGGCGCGCGGGAGCACCGCGTTCGTGTGGGCGACGAGTGTTTCGATGGTCGGAGTGTTCGGAGAATCGAACACCTGCGCCGCCGGCAATGCGGCGATCTCCTCATCCGACGGGCTCGCAGGCACGGGGGTCACATAGGCCTCGACGTTCGCGACGAAGCCGCCCTCGGAACGCACGAAGGTGTCCTCACCGATCGCGATCGGTAGGAGAAACTCCTCACTCTTCGACCCGCCCATCGCGCCCGCGTCAGCCTTCACGATCACGTAGTCGAGACCGAGGCGCTGAAAGATCCGCTCATAGGCGTCGCGCTGCGCCTGGTAGCTGGCCTCGAGCCCCTCGTCACTGATGTCGAAGGAGTATGCGTCCTTCATGGTGAACTCACGACCGCGCAGCAACCCCGCGCGGGGCCTTGCCTCGTCACGGTACTTGTCTTGAATCTGGTAGATGCTCAGCGGCAGATCCTTGTACGAGGTGACGATGTCCTTCACCGTCAGGGTGAAGACTTCCTCGTGCGTCGGGGCCAGCAGGTAGTCAGCGCCGTGCCGATCCTGCAAGCGGAACAGGTCTTCCCCGTACTCTTCCCAGCGGCCGGTAAGCTCGTACGGCTCCCGCGGCAGCAGGCCGGGGAAGTGCACCTCGTGCGCACCGGCCGCGGCCATCTCTTCGCGAATGATCTGCTCGATCTTGGCCTTGACGCGGAGCCCAAGCGGCAGCCAGGCGAAGACACCCGGTGCCTGCCGGCGAATGTAACCGGCTCGAACCAGCAGTCGGTGGCTCGCCACCTCGGCGTCGGCCGGGTCTTCACGGAGGGTCTTGAGAAAGTAGTTCGAGAGGCGTGTCAACACGAGTTCTATCGTAGCCCCGCCGTGAACGTGCATGAGTTGACGACGCAGGAGGATCGCGCGATCAGTGCTGCGCCGTAGGCTGAATGGTGTGGCAACGGTACGACGCACGCAGCGGCACCTCCGCTGGATCGTGCCTGCCGCGATCCTCGCCCTTGCCGCATTCCTAAGGTTCTGGGCGCTCGCCCGGCCCGGAACCCTGGTGTTCGACGAGCTCTACTATGTGCGCGACGCCGTGAGCCAACTCGCCCACGGCTACCCGACGACGTGGCCCGACGACGACCCGGCTTTCAACGCGGAGCGTGCGCGGCTCTTCAGCAACGAGGCCAGCTCGATCGCGCATCCTCCGCTCGGCAAATGGCTGATCGGACTCGGCATCCTCCTGTTCGGTGCGGACTCCGGTTGGGGCTGGCGTAGTGCGGTTGCGCTCTTCGGCACCGCAACGGTTGGTGTTGCGATGCGTCTCGGGTTTGTGCTCTCGCGAAGCCACGTCGTGGCCTGGATCACCGGGTTGTTGCTCGCTGTCGACGGAGTGCACGTCGTGCTTTCCCGGGTGTCCCTGCTCGACGGTTTCCTCACCTTCTTTGTCGCGCTCGGCGCGCTCTGCCTGGTGCACGATTGGCGGTGGTGTCGCCGACGCGCTGCACCGGACCGCGTGCTCTGGTGCCGGCCGTGGCTCCTGGCCTCGGGGTTGGTGTTTGGTGCGGCGGCCGCGGTGAAGTGGTCGGGCCTGTACGCGTTGGCAGCGTTTCTGTTGTTGCTCACGCTGGCTGACTTGATTCGCAGGTGGGGCGAGGATCGAAGGCCGATGCTCCAGTCGATCCGCCAAGGGGTGGTGACCGCGATGATCGCGCTGCCCGCCGCGGCGGCGGCATACCTTGTCAGCTGGGCCGGCTGGATCGCCGAGCCCGGCGCACAGGACCGTGAGCCGGGGGTTCCGTGGTGGGTGTCGCTCTGGCGTTGGCATCTCGACGCGTTCACCTGGCACTCGACGCTTGACGCACCTCACCCGTTCCAGTCGAATCCGCTCACCTGGCCCCTGGGGTTGCGGCCCACGGCAATGTACGACGAGCGCTGGGACGGTTATGTCGCAGCGATCACTCCGGTCCCGAACCCGCTCGTCACCTGGGGCGGGGTGATCGCCCTTGTGTTCCTGCTGTCGGTGGTGGTTCGCGCGATCCTCGTCGCGATGCGAACTCGTCGTCTCGCGCCGCTTCGCGCCCGCACGACCGCCGTGGCCGCTTTCGTACTGGTGGGCTATCTTTCCGGGTGGCTGCCGTGGGTGCTGACCGTCTCTCGGTCCGCCGTGTTCCAGTTCTACGCCGTGGTGCTGACACCGTTCGCTGCGATTGCACTGGCGCTGCTGCTCGCGAGTTTCGCCTCGCCGGTTCGCGGTAAGGGGCTGATGCGGCGTGCGGGGATCAGCCTGGCCAGCGACGCGTCCGCCCTGCAAGGTCGACGCTTCGCGGTCACGATCTTTCTTACTGCCGCCCTGGTGCTCGGGCTACTGTTCTGGCCACTGTGGATCGGGATGCCGGTCGACCACTGGTTCTACCGCCTCCACCTGTGGTTACCGGGCTGGGTGTGACTCAGAGCAGGCGTCGGCTGAGCGCCCAGGCTGTCAGTTCGTGCCGGTTCGACAGCTGCAGCTTGCGCAACACCTTCGACACGTGCGTTTCGACGGTCTTCACCGAGAGATAGAGCTCAGCGGCAACCTCCTTGTAGGCATAGCCTCGGGCGATCATGCGCATCACCTCCTGCTCTCGAGCGGAGAGTCGGTCGAGCTCGTCATCGGCTTCCGCGGTCTCGCCGAGCCCAGCGCCGAAGGCGTCGAGCACGAAGCCCGCTAGCCTCGGCGAGAACACGGCATCTCCGCCGTGCACGCGAACAACCGCGCGCGTCACCTCGGCCCCCGACGAGGCCTTCGTGAGATAACCGCGCGCGCCGGCACGAATCACGCTCACCACGTCGTCGGCAGCGTCCGAGACACTGAGCGCGAGCACCCGCACACCACTGATGCCCCGCTCGGCGCAGCGGCGCAGCACCTCCGCGCCGCCTCCGCCATCGCCCCCGGGCAGATGCACGTCGAGCAGCACCACGTCGGGCCGGAGCGCCAGGATCACCTCGATTGCCTCATCGACCGTTGCCGCTTCTCCGACGACGTCAAGCTCGTGACCGAGTTCGGCGCGTAGGCCCGTGCGAAAGATCTGGTGATCATCGACGATCACCACGCGTATCCTCGACTCGGACGTAGCGCCTGCGACTTCGGAACCGTCCAGCTCACCCATGCGTTCTCCCTCGATCGGGGTGTGTTTCACCCGGTGCGTCCGCCGGCTCAAGCGGCATCGACAGTCGGACCGCCGTGCCGCTGCCGCCCGGTCCGGGTACGATGCGGGCCTCACCTCCAGCCCGCTGCATGCGACCGAGGATCGACTCGCGCACGCCCATGCGCCCCTCGGGCAATCCTTCGAGGTCGAACCCCGGTCCGCGGTCCGTGACGTCGATCGACACCCGTGCGGGCGTCGTCTCAAGATACACGGTCACTTCGCCACCCGCGTGCCTCGCGGCGTTCAACATAGCCTCGCGTGCTGCCGCGACGATGGCCTCCGGGGCGGCACCGCCAGACCCGACCGCAACAACCTCGAAGCGCACCGCGTGATCGGCCTCGAGCATCGCGGCGTGCTCTCGCAGCTCGTCCTCCGGCAACGCGCGCTGGGGCGGGACCGCACCGTCGGCGGTGCGGAACAACCACTCGCGCAGGTCGCGTTCCTGACCTCGAGCGAGGCGTGCCACCTCGCTCCCGGGCTCTGAGCGCTGCTGGATGGCGGCGAGCGTCTGCAGCACGGAGTCGTGCAGGTGCGCGGCGATCTCGGCTCGTTCCGCCTCACGTGCACGGCCCGAGCGCTCCGCGATGAGCTCTCGGTTGAGTCGAAGCAGCCACGGGGCAACGGCGAGCGCGACGCCGCCGAGCACAGCGATGGCCGCAGCGATCACGGTGAAGGTGCTCGGTTGTTCCGAGGTCACGAAGAACATCAGCACCCCGACGGCGACGAGCGCGATCGCTCCGAGCACCCGGGGCACCATTCTGCGGTCCGGTCGATCACGATCCGCGAACTGCCACCATGTCAGCCCCACTCCGACGAGCACGGCGAGCGCGGGCAAGATCACGTCGAGCCGAATCTCAATTCCGAGCTGCACGAGCACGAGCACGATGCCCGCGGTCAGCAGGCAGGTCCCGAGCAGCAACTCAGCAATAGGCCACTTGGCGGCGCGGTCGACCAGGGGCGGGCGCGAGCCGGATGCTCGGCCGCGAGCTGCGGCTCTGGCGCTGGCCGGTTCACCGAGGTCCGACTCCCGTTGCCGTGCCGTTACGCTGCCCTCGGGGTGGGCCGGTCGCGTGAGCGTGTCTCGCATCGGACGCACCTCGCCCTCCCCCTGCTGGGGTGCGAGCGCCCACAGCCAGGCGTAGAGCAGGATGCCCGCTCCGCCCAGGAGCGCGAAGATCGTCATCGCCATACGTACCGTGCGAACCGGCAGTCCCAGGTGGTCCGCAAGGCCAGCGCAGACGCCGCCGAGCATGCGGTCATCGCGGCTGCGCGCAAAAGTTCGCGGAGCCGGTTCGCCCTTCGATGCCGTCGTCATGTCTCCATCCAATCACCCACAGGGCGCGGACGTAGCGCACGAGAGAACAATCAGGGTCGACTCAGGGTGAACCCCGATAGCGGGCGACGCAGCAGGCGGGCAGACTCGAAACCATGAGTGAATATCAGCACCCGTCCGCATCGACGGATGGGGAGAACCGATTCTTTACCTGGCTTCGCGGGCTCGGGATCAGCCGGAGCGACTCCCGCTGGTTCGCGGGCGTCGCGGCAGGCATCGCGACGAAGGCGGGCATTGACCCGCTCATCGTCCGCGGCGTCTTCGTCGTGCTTGCGGTGCTCGGCGGCCCGGGCATCCTGCTCTATCTCGCAGGCTGGTTGCTCCTGCCCGATGCCAGTGGCCGAATCCACGTCGAGGAGATGTTGCGGGGGCGAGCCTCGGCCGGGATCGTGATCGCGAGCGTCGTGCTCGGCGTCGTGCTGGTGATCCCGGCCGTGTTCTGGATGCTGCGCATGATCTTTGCCGGTCCGCTCGCTTGGGACGTGTGGCATGTGCTGCCCGATTGGCTTGCGGTGACGTTCGGGGTGCTGTGGTGGGCCATAGCGGTGCCGGGTGCGATTGTTTGGCTGATCATCTGGCTGAACGGACGGCGGTCCGCGGGCGGAGGTGCCGCACCCGGGGCACCGAGCACCGAGTCTTCGACCGCGCCGCAGCCCGCCACGGCGACGACTGCAGCGGCTCCCACGGCGTCGGAACCGACGTCCGCGCAGCCGAACTTCTCGCAACGCGCTGACGACTGGGGTCGGAACTTCGAACAGAAAGCTCAGGAGTGGGGCCGCAACGCGGAGCAGCGGGGGCGGGAGTGGGAGGCGCGACACCATGAGTTGCTCGCGCAGCGGCGTCTTGGTGCCGCGCACATCGTGATCTCGATCGCGCTCGCGCTGCTGGCAGCCGGCGCGACCGCGGCGGCCGTGTTCACCGCTGGCGTTCACGGCGCGCCGCTGTACACGGCGAGCCTGATCGCGGCCGTCGCAGTGCTCGCGCTCTCGTCGATCGTGGCCGGGATCCGGGGCCGGAACAGCGGATGGGTCGGCTTCCTGTCGCTCTGCGGCGTTGTCACACTGGTCTTCGCGCCGTTCTCGACCGTGATGCCCCCGCACACGGACTTCGTTCCGTTCGGCAATACGACGATCCGCGCGCTTGAGCCGGGCGAGGATCAGTCGACCATGCTCATCGCAGGAAACGGCACCGTCGACCTGAGCGAGCTTGACCGCTTCGACGACCCGCAGGTGATCGACCTGTGGATGCTCGCTGGCAATGCCAAGGTCATCATGCCCGATCGCGCGAACGCACGGGCCGAGGTGCAGGTGCTCGCGGGAATCATCAAAGACCAGCGCCGGGAAGAGACCGAGCGTCGCGGCGGCGTCTTCCTCTCACGCGACTATGAATCGACCACAACGACAGCAAGTGAGGACACGGTGCTCGTTCGCGTGCACCTGTTCGCAGGAAACATCAGGGTAACTCATGACTGAATCACACATGCCCGAACCCGGGCCGCAGCAGGCCGAAGGCGCACCGGTGCCCCAGGCAGAGTCGAACGTGCCCACGGCACCCGGCAACACGTCGGGACCTCGGACGTGGCCGATCGTCTGGGGCGCAATGGTGCTCGCGTTCTGCGCCTACCTGGTGTTTCAGCTTGTGGCACCGGGCGTCATCACCGGAACAGCCTTCTTCATCTTCGCGGTGATCGGCCTCGGCGTACTGCTGCTCGGCGTCGGCATTGCCGTAGTCGTGCGACAATCACGACGAAACTGATCGCGGCTACGCGCGACGCTGCGACTCCGCCCGGATCCAGCGAAGCGGAAACTCGATGGACACGCGCGTGCCGCCGGCCCGGTCGAGACCCCAACTGATCGAGCCGCCGAGCTCACCCTCGACCAGCGTCCGCACGATCTGGGTGCCGAGCCCATCGCCGACGGTCCCGCCCGGCAACCCGGTCCCGGTATCGACGACCTCGACCGCGAGCACGAGCTCAGAGCGATCTGCCGTGATGTGGACTTCACCTTCACGGCCTGCCAACCCGTGTTCCACCGCGTTCGTGACGATCTCGGTGAGCGCGAGCGCGAGGGGGGTCGCATACTCGCTCGGCAGCTCGCCGAAGCGCCCGGTCTTGTGTGGGTGCACGGTCGTGCCGTGCAGGCTCGCCACCTCGGCCGCAAGGCCGAGCACGCGATCGAACACGACGTCGAAGTCGACGATCTGCGACAGGCCTGTGGAGAGCGTGTCGTGCACCACTGCGATCGCGGCTACGCGGCGCATGGCTTGCCCGAGCACTTCCTTGGCCTCTTCGCTTCGAGCTCTGCGCGCCTGCACCCGCAGCAGCGAGGCCACGGTCTGCAGATTGTTCTTCACACGATGGTGAATCTCGCGAATCGTCGCGTCCTTGGTGATGAGCTCCTGCTCCTGCTGACGCAGCCCCGTCACATCGCGGGTGAGCACGATACCGCCGATCCGCAGCTCATCGCGGATCACCGGGATGGAGCGCAGGGTGACCACGCGACCGGCGAGCTCGATATCGGCGCGTTTGGCGACCCGTCCCTGCGCGATGAGCGGAAGCGACTCGTTGGTGTCGAGCTGCCCCTTCACGAGTTCGCCGACGACCTCGGCGAAGTTCTCTCCTTCGAGCTCGTCCCGGTACCCGAGCAGCGTGAACGTCGATTGCGTGTTCGGGCTCGCGAACGTAACAGCACCATCGGTATTGATGCGAACCAGCCCGTCAGACGCCCGCGGCGCGCCCCGCTCCCGCCCACGGGTCGTGCCGGGAGAGGGGAAGAGACCCTGCTGGATCATCGCGAACAAGTCGTCGGCTACCTCGCGGAATGCCTGCCCGATACGAGTCGAGTATTGCGGGTCGCTCGGGCTCGTGTGAACCGTGAGCACCGCAAACGGCTCACTGGGCCCCCCGATCGTCGAGATGACTCCCGTGTCCGTGTTTCTTGCGGTTTCTCCCTGCCCCGACAGGCCTTCATCGCGCAGACTCACAGAGTATGCCGTGAGCTTCATCGCGTTCTCCTCGTACCAAACGGGGGCCCGCGAACTGGCTGGGGCTCTGGTCTGCATCGCCTCATCCACGACCTCGCGCCAATCACCGCGCATGTAGTCGCCGATGATGTCCCGGTAGAAGAGGGTGATCGACCCCGCGGGTCGGCTGTGCGCCACGGCGACGTAGTTGCCGTCGGTTGTCGGTACCCACAAGACCACATCGCCAAGGGCGAGGTCGGCGAGCAACGGCCAGTCAGGTGTGAGGAGGTCGATCCAGTCGAGCTGCTCTTCGCTCAGCTCGGAGTACTTCATCGCGAGATTTCGAGGTGTTGACACGAGATCAGCATACGGGCGCTGGAAGGCCGGTGGGAGCATCTCTTCGTGTCACGGCTGCGTCGATGCGTCGATTCTCAGGGCGAAAAATATCGTTGACATCGCATTACGTCGAGCACGTAGGGTAACCTCACCACCCCCGCGGGGGTGGTGTGCGTTCGGGGGGTTAGCGCACCACAGCGATATCTACCGATCCTCACCATGTAAGGAGCCCCGATGCACAGCCGCAGTCATGCCCGCGCCGTCCCACGTGAAGCCCGCGCCCTGCAGAGGCGCAACGGTCCTCGCGCGGTCGGCACCGGCACCAGATCCGCCGAACCGGCCAAAGCCATTCCCGACCCCTCCACCCGCTTCGTGCGCGCTCTCGCGGCGCACGCCTTCGAGGTGGTCGAAGGGATTCGTTCGATCGCCCAGCTCGGACCGGCGATCTCGGTGACTGCGGCTCGACAGCTCGCGGAGCAGCGTGCGGCGGTACGGGAGCGACAGCAGGCGTTCATCGATGCGCGCCGGTGTGCGCCGAGCCCAGGGCCCGCGCACATGTGTCGGGTCGAGGCGCACATCGTCGAAGCGGCGGTGGTCATGCACACCAGTAGGCGATCGTATTCGGTGTCGATGCGACTCGAGTGGGCGCACCGCCGTTGGCGGGCATGCGACGTGTTCGTACTCTGAGCCGGGCCCGCGCAGGTTCGCTACCGCGTCGGCATCCCGCTCAGCCGCTGGGCTGCGCAGCCCGAAGCTTCGCCACCTCGTAGAGCGACACGCTCGCCGCAATGCCCGCGTTCAGGGACTCGGTGGTCGAAGAGATCGGAATCGACACCACCGCATCGCAGTTCTCCGTCACGAGCCGTGACAGGCCCTTGCCTTCACTGCCCACCACGAGGACGAGCGGCCTATCAGCGAGCTCGAGCCCGGGGAGTTGCGTGTCCCCGTCACCGTCGAGCCCAACGACGAACACCCCGCGCTCCTTCAGCGCCTTCAACGTCTGGGTGAGGTTCGCCGCCATCGCGACCGGCACTCGAGCGGCCGCGCCGGCGGAGGTTTTCCACGCCGCGGAGTTCACTCCGACGGAGCGTCGTTGCGGCACGATCACTCCTTGGCCTCCGAACGCCGCAACCGAACGAATGATGGCGCCGAGGTTGCGCGGGTCGGTGACCCCGTCGAGGGCGACCAGCAGCGGCAACTCCCCTCGTTGCTCCACCTTGTCGAGTAGTTCGAGGGGATGCTCGTACTCGTAGGGGGGAACCTTGAGCGCGACCCCCTGGTGTACGGTGTCGCGCGGGGTCATGCGGTCGAGCTCTGCGCGCATCACCTCGAGCACCGGTACGCCGCGGCCCACGGCAATGCCGAGAATCTCGCGCATACGATCATCCATCTCGACCTTGGCCGCAACGTAGAGCGTCGTCGCGGGAATCCGGGTGCGCAGCGCTTCGAGCACCGCGTTGCGCCCGGTCACGAGTTCGTTGTCGTCGCTCTTCTTGCCGGGTGGCCGCTTCGATCCGCTCCGCTCGGCACCCCCACCGTTGCGCTTCCGCGCTACCTCGAGACGTTCCCGTGCAGCCTTAGCTTTTCCGGCCGGGTGGTAGGGGCGATCCTCGGCCTTCGGCGTGGGCCCGCGGCCCTCCAGCGCCTGGCGCCCTTGCCCGCCGGAGCCGACAGCCTTGCCTCGGCTCTTCTTGCGCACGGCACCGCCGCGCGACTTCTTGCTGCTCATATCAAGCTCCAACGGGTGTCATTCTGTGAATCTTCGAGCGCGATACCGGCGGAGGCCAGGGTGTCGCGGATGGCGTCGCTCGTCGCGAAGTCCTTGGCCTCACGGGCGGCCCGGCGTTCGGCGATCATCTGCTCGACCAGGCTCGTGAGCGCCTGCTGCTCCGGGGCGGTGCCCGCCGACGATGCCCAGACGGGGTCGGCGGGGTTGAGTCCGAGCACGTTCAGCATGGCGACGGTCTCGCCCGCCAAGCGCTGCAGGTCGGCATCATCGCCGGCGTCGAGCGCGGTGTTCCCGGCGCGCACGGTGTCATGAACGACAGCGAGCGCCTGGGGTACGGCGAAATCATCCAGCATTGCCGCGACGAAGGCCTCGGGCAGATCGGCCGTGCCGGGTACCTGCCCGAGGTGATCGGTCGCACGCTTCAAGAAGGACTCGATACGCCCGAACGCCGACTCGGCCTCGGCCAGGGAGGTTTCCGAGTACTCGAGCACTGAGCGATAGTGCGCCGACCCGAGGAAGTAGCGCAGCACGATGGGACGAGCAGCTGACAGCAGGTCCGCGGCGAACAGCGAATTGCCGAGCGACTTCGACATCTTCTGCCCGCCCGTGTTCACCAGCCCGTTGTGTAGCCAGAAGCGCGCGAAGCTGTCGCCCGCGGCCGTCGACTGGGCGAGCTCATTCTCGTGATGCGGAAACCGCAGATCAAGGCCGCCGCCGTGAATGTCGAACTCGGATCCGAGATAGCGCGTGGCCATGGCCGAGCACTCGATGTGCCACCCCGGGCGTCCTCGGCCCCACGGAGCAGGCCATGATGCGCTGATCGGCTCATGGTCGCGGTGCGCCTTCCATAGCGCGAAGTCGCGAGGATCGCGTTTGCCGACCGGCTCGCTGTCGGCGGCATCCTCCATCTGTTCCCGTCGCTGCCGCGTGAGCTCGCCGTAACTCGGCCAGCTCGCGGTGTCGAAATAGACGCTCCCCGAACCGTCCTCCGCGACATAGGCGTGACCGGACTCGATCAGGCGTTCAATCAGTGCGATCATCTCGGCGATGTTGGCGGTTGCGCGCGGCTCGTACGTCGGTGCCAGCACCCCCAACGCCTCATAGGCCGCAGTAAACTCGCGCTCCACTCGGTAGGCGAGAGCCCACCACGGTTCGTCGCCGCCTTCGGCCTGGGCGATCCTCGCGTTGTCGAGAATCTTGTCATCGATATCCGTCACATTGCGGATCAGAGTGACGCGGTACCCCGAGGCCATGAACCAGCGGCGGATCTGATCGTAGACCAGCGCACTCCGGAGGTGCCCGATGTGGGGTGCGGACTGCACCGTCGGGCCGCAAACGTACAGACCGACCTCACCGGGGCGAACGGGGTCGAAATCGACCACGGCCTGCCGCCGCGAATCGTACATGCGTTGCTTCACGCTTCAAGCCTACCGGTGGCCAATGACCGGACTTCCCGGTCGCGCGCCGGAACACCGACTGCGACGCGCTCGGAGGCGTGTCTCGCTACTCGACGGCTCCGCTGAGGAAGAAGTTCATCTGCTTGGTGATGTGCACCGCGTGGTCGCCGAAGCGTTCGTGGTAGCGGCTCGCGAGGGTCGCGTCCACGACGCTCGTCGGGCCGTCCAGCTGAACCTTCTCACTCAGCACCTTCTCGAACACCTTGACGTGCAACCTGTCGAGGTCGTCATCGAGGTCACGGATCTGCTCGATCAGCTTCGGATCCTGGTGCCTCAGCAAATCGACGATCTTGCCCGCCATCTTCACATCGATGGCGCCCATCTTGGCGAAGGTCTTGCGCAGCCCCTCGGGGATGGCGCTTTCGGGATACCGGTATCGAGCCAACTGAGCGATGTGCTGAGCAAGGTCCGCCATCCGCTCGAGCGAGGCGCTCATGCGCAGCGAACCGACCATGAGACGCAGATCGCTCGCCACGGGTTGCTGTCTTGCGAGAATATCGACCGTGAGGGTGTCGAGCTCTCCGGCGAGGTGGTCGATGCGCTCCGCACCGTCAATCACCTGCTCGGCGAGAGCCACGTCGCTCGTGCCAAACGCGGTCGTTGCCTGTTGCACGGTTTGTTCGACGAGGTCCGCGATCTCGACCAGGCGCGTTTGCACCTCTCGCAGTTCCTGCTGAAACACTTCCCGCATGCTCTGGCTTCCTTCTCTGGGCGCTTGCACGCCGATTCCGCTCGTTCTCTGGCAGGCCGACCGCGACCTTCCTCAACCTCAATCCTGCGTGAAGCCCATGAACAATGCCGATCGTGCAAGTGAACATCGTCTGAACTCCGGGCGTTCGGCCGTGCGCCTCCCAATAGCATTATCCATATGGACCCGACGCTGCTCGTGCTGGCCTCAGTGGGGCTGGGGCTCATCGCCGGGGCGCTCCTCGCCTCGGTGGTCTTCGCCATTCGCATCGCCGGTCAGCGCCGAACCGCGTCGCTCCGGCCCGAGTTGCCGCCCGCGGCGGTCGAGATGCTGCACGCCCTGGATCGGTTCGCCGTGATCCTCGACGCGTCCCTCTCACCCGTGTATGCAAACCCGGCAGCGCGAGACGACCCGAGGATCACCGGCGAACAACTGCGGAACCCGGAATTTCTGCAACGTGCTCGAAGGGTGATGTCGAGTGGGGTGACCGACACGCTCGAACCGAACCCCGAGGATCCGGAGGATACCGTTCGAGTCCAGATCGTCAGGCTTCAGCGACGCTTTCTGGTGGTGTTTGCGGAGGACCTCGGTGAGGAGCAGCGCGTGAACGCAATGCGAAGGGACTTCATCGCGAATGTGAGTCATGAGTTGAAGACCCCGATCGCCGCGATCAGCCTGCTGTCCGAAGCCGTGCTCGAAGCGTCCGACGAACCGGAGATCGTGCGCGGCTTCGCCAAGAAGCTGCGCAAGGAATCGAAGCGTCTCGGCAACCTGTCGCGCGACATCATCCAGCTTTCGGAAGCGCAGACGACGCTGCAACCGGGCGACCGCGAGCCGGTGGCCCTGCGCGCGGTGATTCACTCCGAAGTCGAAGCGCACCAGGAGTTTGCCGCACAGCATGGAGTGGCGATCGTGATCGACGAGCAGGAGCTCGCCGAGTCGAACCCCACCACCCTCGGACGCCCGTCGTCGATCAGCGCGGTCGTCGCGAACCTGCTGACCAACGCGATCCGCCACTCACCGGAGGGTTCCTCCGTCGGTATCGGGGTCACACTCGACGACGACCACTGCAAGATCTCGATCGCTGACCAGGGCGAAGGGATTGCCCCGGAGCACCTGCCCCGGATCTTCGAGCGTTTCTACCGCGTCGATACCGCACGCAGCCGCGACGGGGGCGGCACCGGGCTCGGCCTCTCGATCGCGCGGCACACGATGCGTGCCCACGGCGGCGACATCAGCGTGTGGTCGCAGGTCGGAGTCGGATCAACGTTCACGCTCACGTTTCCCATTCTCGACGAGAAGAAGACCCGCAAGGCACGCAAACGCGCGAAGCGGCAGCGGAAGCTCAAGGACTTCGTCGCGCAGCAGTCCGACCCGCAGCAGAAGGAGAAGAACCAGTGAGCACGCGAATCCTGCTCGTAGAAGACGAGACCTCGATCTCTGACCCGCTCGCGTTCCTGCTGCAGCGAGAAGGGTACACGGTGCAGGTGGTGGCGGACGGGGCCGAGGCGGCACGGATCTTTCCGGACTCGAAGGCGGACCTCGTGCTGCTCGACCTGATGCTTCCGGGGCTTCCCGGCACCGAGGTCTGCCGCAGCATCCGAGCTGTCTCCAACGTGCCCGTCATCATGCTGACCGCAAAGGACAGCGAGATCGACGTCGTTGTAGGTCTAGAACTCGGTGCGGACGACTATGTCACCAAGCCCTACTCGACCCGTGAGCTGCTCGCCCGGGTACGCGCGGCTCTGCGTCGAGCCGCCGCACCACCCCGCGGCGGCGCGGCGGAGGATGATGACGCGGGCGTGCTCGAGGAGCTCGGCGTGCGGCTCGACGTGGAACGCCACACCGTCGCCGTGCGCGGCGCAGAGGTCGCCATGCCCCTGCGCGAGTTCGAGCTGCTCGAGCTGCTCATGCGACACTCCGGTCGCGTGCTCACGCGCGGACAACTGATCGACCGGGTGTGGGGCAGCGACTATTACGGCGACACCAAGACGCTCGATGTGCACATCAAGCGCATCCGTTCAAGGATCGAACAGGACCCGAAGGAACCGAAAATCGTCACCACAGTGCGTGGCGTCGGGTATCGCTTCGGGTGACTACTCGGACGCCTCGGCCTCGTCCTCGCCCTCAATCTTGACCTCGACGTTCGTGTCGGCGACCTCGGCGACCTCGCCCGGCATGGAGCGCTCACCGGTCTCGAGCTGCTCCTGCTCCAGCGCCCGCAGCTGCGACGGCGAGAGCACGTAATCCCGGTATTCCTCGAGCGTGCCATCAACGATCGGCACCTCGAGCTTCTGAGTGCCGCCACCGGCAACCTCGAAGTAGGCCTCGACCGTGCCGCCGGCCTGTGCGCCCGGGAGGGTCACGAGCGTGGGGGCGATCTCACTAGACGGGTTACCGAAGCTCGTGGAACCGACCTCGAGCTGGAAGTCGCCGCTCGCCTCGGCGTTGCCGCTGGTGAACGTGATGCGCAGCAGGGCCGGCGCCTCGCCGCTGTTCACCCCGGTGAAGACCACGTTGAAGTTCTGACCCGAATCATCCTCAACCAGCAGAATGTTGCGGACGTCGACCCCGGACAGGTTGACATCGACGCCGTCGCTGGGGGCGTACACCTCCGTCGTCCCCTGCGGTGCGATGAGGTTGCAGCCGGTAGCGCCAACCGCAATGGCTGCTGCGAGCGCGACGGACGAGACGATCCGAAGTGTCTTCAAGGTATGTCCTTTGAGTCAATGGGCATCAGAACAGGAGCCTGGCAGTTGCAACAGACAGTTGGAATCATACTATCGAGCGCGTCGGCGAGGCGGCATCTTAGGGTGACCTAAGTAGCGGCGCGGCGTGTGGTATTATAGAGACTTAGCTGATAAAGGAGCCACTCGATGCAGTTTGAGGTCGGAGAGACCGTCGTTTACCCCCACCACGGCGCAGCGAAGATCATCGAAGTGAAGAAGCGCAAGCTCGGCGGAGAAGAGAAACTCTTCTTGAAGTTGCAGGTGAATCAGGGCGACCTCACGATCGAGGTTCCCGCTGAGAATTGCGACCTCGTCGGCGTGCGCGATGTCATTGACCAGGAGGGCCTCGAGCAGGTGTTCGATGTGCTTCGCGCGCCGTTCACCGAGGAGCCGACGAACTGGTCGCGCCGGTACAAGGCGAATCTTGAGAAGCTCGCCTCTGGCGATGTGATCAAGGTCAGCGAGGTCGTGCGAGATCTCTGGCGCCGTGACCAGGAGGTCAAGTCGCTGTCGGCGGGCGAGAAGCGCATGCTGGCAAAGGCCAGACAGATTCTCGTTTCAGAACTCGCACTCGCCGAGAAGACCGACGAAGACAAGGCTTCGGAGCTTCTCGACGAAGTGCTCGCGTCGTAGTCGGTACGACTCCACCCACAGGTTCACGCGGGAGCGCCGCCTCGTTTCACGGGCGGCGCTCCCGCGTTCTGTTTCGAGCCCGACATTCCGGCGTGACACCTCCCGATAGGCTTAGTGATATGACGAGCACCCTGATTCTTTTGCGCCATGGCCAGAGCGAGTGGAACGAGAAGAACCTCTTCACCGGGTGGGTCGATGTTCGGCTCACGCCGCAGGGACGCGCGGAGGCCGCCCACGCCGGTGAGCTGCTGGCCGATGCCGGGCTGCTGCCCGACGTGCTCCACACGTCGGTGCTCAGCCGAGCCATTCAGACCGCCAATCTCGCGCTTGAAGCGGCCGACCGCATGTGGATCCCGGTGCGTCGTTCGTGGCGACTGAACGAGCGGCACTACGGCGCTCTCCAGGGGCTCGACAAAGCCGAGACACTGCAGAAGTACGGCGAAGAGCAGTTCATGGTGTGGCGCCGCTCGTTCGACACCCCTCCGCCGTCGCTCGACGATTCGAATCAGTGGTCCCAGGTGGATGATCCGCGCTACGCGGACCTCGACGGGGAGCTCCCCCGCACCGAGTGCTTGAAGGACGTCATTGCACGACTCCTGCCGTACTGGAACAGTTCGATCCTTGCGGATCTCAACCACGGCAAGACGGTGCTCGTCACCGCGCACGGCAACTCGTTGCGTGCGCTCGTGAAGCATCTCGACGCAATCAGCGATGACGACATCGCCGCACTGAACATTCCGACCGGCATGCCGCTCGTGTACGAGATCGACGCCGACGGCACGCCCGCAAGCCCGGGTCGCTACCTCGATCCCGAGGCGGCAGCGGCCGGCGCTGCGGCGGTCGCCGCGCAGGGCAAGCACTAGGGTGGCCGGCTCGGGCCCGCCGAAGCCCGCCGGGTCCGCTACAGCCGCTTGAGACGGGGGATCTCCCTCGTGGCTCCCGCGTCGGGAGGAACGATCGTCTCCTGGGTCGCGGCAATGCGCTCTTCCCCGGTCTCGCCCAGGGCAACCTCGAGCAGGGCGTCTTCGGGCGTTGCTCGCTTGAGCAGCGCCAAGGCGATTCCGCCCCACTCGTAGTGCAGGGCGGACCTGGTCACACGCCCGAGGGGACGGCTCGCGGGCTCAGCACCGGCAGCGTAGACGAGTGCGCCCGGGCCGGGAAGTTCCCCACCAGAGCCGTCGAGGTGGAGGAGGGCGAGCCGTCGCGGCGGATGACCGAGGTTGTGCACCTTCGCAACGGTCTCCTGACCGCGGTAGCACCCCTTGTTCAGGTGGACGGCAGTGCGCAGCCAGTCGAACTCGTGAGGAAGCGAGCGGTCGTCGAGGTCGCCGTGCTGACTCGGCCGCCAAGCCCGAACCTCCAGGGCATCGAGCGCGAGCATCCCCGCCGCCCGGATCTTGCCGGTCGACACCAGCGATGCGACGGCCCCGAGATCTTCGCGACGGAACACGAGCTGCACCGCGGACCAGTTCGCGCCGGGGTGATCCGCGGAATGCTTCGCGTATTGCACCCCGCCTGGCAGCACGCTCGACCAGGGGTCGCGCCACTCGACCTCAGCCGACCCGAGCCCACGCAACACCGGCAGGGCTCCCCCACCATCGAATACGAGCACGGCACCGTACCGGTCGCTCACCTCGCGCACCTCGACCCGGAGCGCAAAGCGCATGCGGTTGAGGTACTCGGCCAGCGGCCCCGCATGACCCTCGTCGACGAGCAGCCACGCGCACTGCCCATCATCCACAACGCGGACCGCGTGCTCGATGCGCCCCTGCGGATCGAGCAGCAACGTCTCAACCGATTCGCCCGGCTGCAGCCCGGAGAGGGCTTGACTCGTCATCGAGTTGAGCCAGGTGAGGCGATCCTCGCCCCATACCTGAACGATGCCGCGGTGCGACAGACTGACCGCGGCGTTACCCGCATCGAGCGATCGCTGCTCGGCGAGCGGTGCCCCGTAATGCTGCACCGCCCCGTCCGCGACGACGGCCCCCGGAAGTGAGCGGAAGGGGTCGTCACTCATGTCGGCTTCGTTCAGTGCTGGCCCTTGAAGAGCTTGTAGATGACGGTGACCGACACCCAGGCGATAGCGAGGCTTGCGAGGCCGAGCAGACCGGTGAAGAAGAGTTCGAGTGCGACAAGCATGAGTTCAGTCTACCGTCTCCGCCGCATCATGACGCCGCAGCCTGCAGAAACGGGGTCTACGCCGGCAGCAGCACCGCGACGATGTCAATGAGCGCGATGATCAGCACGCACCCGGCGACACTGAACGAGGTGCGCGTGATGAACCCCTCGCGCTGCGCGGTGCCGAGTTGCAGCGCGAACGTGACGAGGGCGCTGAGGCCCACGGCGAGCACCAGCCACTCGAAGCGGGCGGGTCCAGGAACGAGCACGGCGACGAGCACCCCGAAGACCGCCGCCACCGCCCAGGCGAGGATCAGCCGACCCAGATGCCACGAATGCTTTTGGGTGGGGGACGACTCAGAGCTCACGCCCCTCATCTTGCCACACCCCGTGTGCAGCGCGCCCGTCTCGGCTCCGTCGGCCGACCTCCCGGAGCACGTCGGCCACGCGACGCAGTAAAATGAGCAGCACGTCAGGCACGAACGAGGGGAGCTTCGCATGCAGCTGCTCTGCCTCACGGACGCAGACCCGATCGAGGCGCTGCCCGGCCTCGAGCTTCTGCCTCTTGAGATTCGGGCCTCCCCGCTGAGTGTTCGGGTGCCGGCCGGGGCCGCTGCCCGGTTCGACCTGCTGCTCGTTGACGCGACCAGTGACGTGCGACGCGCGCGCATGGCGTGCCTTGATCTGCTCGACGACTGCCCCACCCCGCGGGTGCTGTTGTGCACCGAGTCGGCACTCGCTGCCGTCACCCCCGCATGGGGCACGAGCGACGTCCTCCTCCCTGCGGCGAGCCCGGCGGAGATCGACATGCGTCTGCGCCTGGCAGTCGCGAGCAAGGTTGCTCACGACTCCGGCACCGGGTCTCCATCGAGCCCGGTGAGCGCCGCCGGGGTCGTCGTCGATGAGAGCAATTTCACGGCCCGGGTGCACGACCGCACCCTCGACCTGACCTATAAGGAGTTCGAACTGTTGAGTTTTCTGACCCGAAACCACGGCCGGGTGTTCACCCGCGAGCAGCTATTGAGCGAGGTCTGGGGCACCGACTATTACGGCGGCACCCGCACCGTCGACGTGCATGTGCGCCGATTGCGCGCGAAGCTTGGCGATCAGGAGGCCCTGATCAGCACGGTGCGCGGAGTCGGCTACGGGTTCGCGCGGGGACACGTGGAGGAGACCGATGCCTGAACCGCTCAGCGACAATGCGTCTGCGATTCTCGACGAGGCAACTCGGGTAGACGGCACGCCCCCGGTTTCCGACCAGGCGCTGCTCGCGGCGCGTCAGGGTGCCCGTACGGTGATCGATTTCGGCGAAGCCGTGGGCATCGTCGGTCAGGGTGAGCTGGATCTCGTGGTGCGGCCGTCGGCACGAGGGCGCGGCCTCGGACGCCGCGCCCTCAGAGAGTTGCTCGCGCTCGAGCAGGCGACGGGCGATCTTCGCGCCTGGGCGCACGGCGAGAATCCCGCTGCTGACGTGCTGCTTCGCGGTGCCGGGTTCTCACCGGTGCGCACGCTCCTCCGCATGGTTCTGCCCCCCGAACGGTTGTCGGCCGCGATCGCCGAATCGCGTCCGCTGCCCGAGGGGTTCGACATCGTGCCATTCACGCTCGGCGACGAGCGGCTCGCAGCGGCGTGGGTGCGGGTGAACGCCGCCGCGTTCGCGGACCACCCCGAACAGGGTAACGTGACTCGCGAGGACTTCGACGCCATGACGCGGGAACCCTGGTTCATCGCAGACGACTTGCGCTTCGCCGTCGATCGCGCAGACGGCCGCGTCGCCGGCTTTGAGTGGGTGAAGACGACCGAGGATGGTGGCGAGACCGAGACCGAACTCTACGTGCTCGGCGTCGATCCCGCCTTTGCGGGCAGGGGCCTCGGTGCTGCGCTGCTCGGCGAGACGCTGCGCAGCATGGCCGCGCACCAGCCCACGCGCATCACACTGTACGTCGACGGCGATAACGCGAATGCGGTGTCGCTCTACGAGCGTGCGGGGTTCGAGGTCGAACAGCGCAGCGTGCAGTGGTTGCGCGCTGCGCAAGACGAGCTCTGCTGACAGAATGTAGAGATGAGCGAGAGCAACCCGATGTCGGAGCACGACACCTCTGTGATCCCCACGGAGTTCACGAGCGAAGTGCCCCGCCTGCCGAACACGGACATGCCGTCGGACCGATACATCGACCGGGAGCTCAGCTGGCTCGCATTCAATCAGCGCGTACTCGAGCTCGCCGAGGACCCGGCGGTGCCGCTGCTCGAGCGGGCAAACTTTCTGGCGATCTTCGCCTCGAACCTCGATGAGTTCTTCATGGTCCGCGTCGCAGGTCTCAAGCGCCGCATCGTGACCGGGCTGGCGGTGCCCACGAACGTGGGGCGCGCACCGACCGAGGTGCTCGCGGAGATCAATCGCACCGCCTACGAGTTGCAGCTGCGACACGCGCGCTGCTGGCTCGAGCAGGTGCAACCGGAACTGGCAGACGCAGGAGTGCGCATCGTCGAGTGGAACACGCTCGACGACGCTGACCGCCAGATCCTGACGAGCTACTACGAGAAGCACATCTACCCGGTGCTGATGCCGCTCGCGGTCGATCCGGCGCACCCGTTCCCCTATATTTCGGGGCGCGCGCTGAATCTTTCGATCCGGGTGCGCAACCCGCGCACCGACAAAGTCGAGTTTGCGCGGCTCAAGGTGCCGCAGATGATCCCCCGGTACGTGCGCGTGGATCGACGCGAGTCCGACGACAACGTGCGATTCATCGCCCTCGAGGAGCTCATCGCCAATCAGCTCGACGGGCTGTTCCCGGGCATGGAGGTCGTGGACCACCACGTCTTCAGGGTCACCCGTAACGAAGACGTCGAGATCGAGGAGGACGAGACCGAGAACCTGATCCAAGCGCTCGAGAAGGAGCTGCTGCGACGCCGGTTCGGTCCTCCCATACGCCTCGAGATCTCGGACGACATGGATACTGCCACGCTCGACCTGCTCGTCAGCGAGTTCGATATCGATCCGCAGCAGGTGTATACCCTGCCGGCTCCGCTCGATCTCGGCGGGCTATTCGCGCTCTCGCGGCTCGATCGACCGGAGCTGAAGTTTAAGCCGCACATTCCGGTGACGCATCCGCTGTTCCGCCCGAGCTCGCCAAGCGAGAAGCCTGATGTGTTCCGTGCGATCGGGCGTCGGGAAGTCCTCGTGCACCACCCGTACGAATCGTTCTCGACGAGTGTGCAAGCATTCGTGGAGCAGGCCGCCACGGACCCGCAGGTGCTCGCGATCAAGCAAACGCTCTACCGCACCTCGGGCGACAGCCCCATCGTCGCATCGTTGATCAAGGCGGCCGAGGCAGGCAAGCAGGTGCTCGCGCTCGTCGAGATCAAGGCGCGCTTCGACGAGGAGGCGAACATCACGTGGGCGCGCAAACTCGAGCAGGTCGGTGTGCACGTTGTATACGGACTGGTCGGGCTCAAAACCCACTGCAAACTCGTGCACGTGATCCGCGAGGAGCAGGGAAAACTCACCCACTACTGTCACATCGGCACCGGCAACTACAATCCGAAAACGAGCCGGGTATACGAGGACTTCGGCCTGTTCACGTCGTCGCCCGAGGTGGGGCGCGACGTGACCAAGCTCTTCAACGTGCTCTCCGGCTACGCCATCGAGACCAACTACGATCGCCTGCTCGTGGCACCTGAAGGGCTTCGCGAGGGGTTGCTTTCCCGTATCGAACGCGAAGCCGAGCACGCGCTCGCGGGCAAGCCGAGCGGGATCAAGCTCAAGGCCAACAGCATGGTGGATGAGCAGATCATCGACGCGCTCTACCGTGCGAGCTGCGCCGGGGTGCCGATCGACGTGTGGATCCGTGGCATCTGCTCCATTCGCGCGGGCGTGCCGGGTCTCTCGGAGAATATCCGGGTGCGTTCGATCCTCGGCCGCTACCTGGAGCACTCGCGGATCTACGCCTTCGAGAACGGAGGCGAACGCGAAGTCTTCATCGGCAGCGCCGACCTCATGCACCGCAACCTCGACCGGCGAGTCGAGGTGCTCGCCCGGCTCGTCGACCGCGAGCACCTCGAACGTATCGACCGGTTCTTCGGTTTCGCGTTCAGCGACGAGGTCAGCTCCTGGCATATGCGACCCGACGGCAGTTGGCACAGACGCACGGTGAGCGAAGAGGGCGAGCCGCTGCCCGACTTGCAGAACCTGGTGATGGCCGACCGCGCGAACGCGCGCTCCCGGGGAGCCCGATGAAGGCGCCCGTGCTCGCCGCCGGGACAGTCTGTTTTCGACGCGTCGTCGATGCGCACGGGGATGAGCGGATCATGATCCTGCTCGTGCACCGCACGAAGCAGCGAGATGTGTCGTTTCCGAAGGGAAAGCTCGACGAGGGCGAGAGCATGCCCCAGGCCGCCGTGCGGGAGACCTTCGAGGAAACCGGTCTTTCCGTCACGCTCGGAGTGAATCTCGGCACCATCCACTACGAGTTGCCGGGCGGTGGAGAGAAGACCGTGCAGTACTGGGCGGCCGAGGTTTCCGAAGCGGCCGTGCACGCCTCAGCATTCCGGCCCAATGGCGAGATCGCGGCCCTCGAGTGGGTGCCGGTCGAGCAGGTAGCCGAGAAGCTCAGTTACAAGGCCGATCGTCAGCTGTTCAAGGTGTTTCGCAAGCTGGCCGCCCGGAACGCGGTCGACACGTTCGCGATCATCCTGCTTCGGCACGCGAAGGCCGACCAGCAGCGCGATCGCCACCCCTCGGACAGCGCACGCCCGCTTACCGAGGCCGGCGAGGATCAGGCCGAGGTTCTGGTGCCGATCCTTGCGGCCTTCGGTCCGAAACGTCTGTACGCCTCTGACGCGAAGCGGTGCATCGACACCCTGATGCCCCTTGCTGACAAGCTCGGCAAGCGCGTACGCGTTCGAGAGGAGCTCAGCCAGGCGACCTGGGACGAAGGCGACACCGATGGGTTGCGCCGCGTCATCGGCAAAGCCGTACGCAAGGGTCGCAACGCGATCATCTGCACGCACCGACCGGTGCTCCCCGACGCCGCACGTGAACTCGCGCTCGCAACGGGGAGCTTGCCCGGGGACTATCTGGAAGAGTCAACTGCGCTGCCCCCCGGCGGGTTCTCGGTGTTCCACCTGTCGTCGCAACACCCGGGTGCGGGGATTCTCGGCGTGGAGACGTACCCGCTGCAGCACTGACGGTTCTGGACTCACCGTTCTGGCCTCAACCCTTACCCGAAGCGGCCGCTGACGTAGTCCTCGGTCGCCTTCACGGACGGCGTCGAGAAGATCGTCTTGGTGTCGTCGTACTCGATCAGCTTGCCCGGTTTTCCGGTACCAGCGATATTGAAGAACGCGGTCTTGTCGCTCACGCGTGAGGCTTGCTGCATGTTGTGCGTCACGATCACAATCGTGTACTGCTGCTTCAGCTCGTCGATGAGGTCCTCGATCGCGAGCGTGGAGATCGGGTCGAGCGCGGAGCATGGCTCATCCATGAGCAGCACCTCGGGCGATACCGCGATCGCTCGAGCGATGCACAGCCGCTGCTGCTGTCCGCCTGAAAGGCCAGAGCCGGGTTTGTCGAGGCGATCCTTGACCTCATTCCACAGGTTCGCACCCCGCAGCGACTTCTCCACCAGATCATCGGCATCGCTCTTCGCGATCTTGCGATTGTTGAGCCGCACCCCCGCGAGCACGTTCTCCCGGATCGACATCGTGGGGAACGGGTTGGGGCGTTGGAACACCATGCCGACCTGGCGCCGCACGAGCACCGGGTCGACTCCCGGACCGTAGAGGTCGTCACCATCCAAGAGCACTTCACCCTCCACCCGAGCACCCGGGATCACTTCGTGCATGCGGTTGAGCGTGCGAAGGAACGTGGATTTGCCGCAGCCAGAGGGGCCGATGAACGCGGTGACGCTGCGCGGCTCGATGTTGATGCTCACCCCTTCGACGGCGAGAAAGCTGCCGTAGTAGACGTGGAGGTCGTTGACTTCGATGCGCTTCGACATGTGGTGGTTTCCTTGATCGTGGCGAGAAAGCGGGTGCGCGTTTAGCGTGAGAACCTGGGCGAGAACTTCTTCGCGATGAGTCTCGCAATGAGGTTCAACGCCATGACGATGAGAATCAGCACGAGCGCCGCCGCCCATGCGCGCTCCAGGAAGGCGAAAGCCGGGTTCCCCTGGTTCGCGAACTGCGTGTAGACATACACGGGAAGGGACTGCATCCGGTCGTGGAAGAGGTTGTAGTTCATCGACTGCGCGAAGCCGGCCGTGATCAGAAGGGGCGCGGTTTCACCGATGACCCGGGAGATCGAGAGCATGATCCCCGTCGTAATGCCCGCTATTGAGGTCGGCAGCACGACCTTGACAATGGTGAGCCATTTCGCGACCCCGAGCGCGTACGAGGCCTCGCGGAGTTCGTTGGGCACAAGCCGCAGCATCTCCTCGCTGGAACGGACGACCACCGGGATCATGAGCACCGCGAGCGAGACCGCTCCGACGATGCCCAGGCGCACCCCCGGGCCGAGAAACAGCGCGAACGCCGCGTACGCGAAGAGGCCAGCCACGATCGAGGGTATCCCGGTCATGACGTCGACGAGAAAGGTAATGAGCTGAGCGATGCGGCCGCGACCGTACTCGACCAGGTAGATCGAGGTGAGGAGCCCGAGCGGCACAGAGATCAGGGTGGCGGCGAGCGTGATCAGCAGCGTGCCGACCATCGCGTGCAGGGCACCTCCGCCCTCCCCGGTCACGTTGCGCATCGAGGAGTTGAAGAACTCGACGTCGAGGCGGGTGAGACCGTTTGAGACGACGGTGATCGCCACGGAGACGAGCGGCACCATCGCGAGCAAGAAGGCACCGGTCACGAGGTTCGTGACGAAGCGATCGACCGCGCGCCTACGCCCCTCGATGACGCCTGAGATGCTCGTGATGACGACCAGATGCAGCAGCAGGCCGATGAGCACCGCGCCGACGAGGTTGAACTCGCTGCCGTTCGCCGCGGCAAGCAGGGCGAACAGCGCGACCGAGACGCCGCCGCAGGCAGCGAGCGATATCCACGCAGCCCCGCGGGGAAGCTGGTTGCCGGCGATGGTCGACCCGACGGTCACGGGACGAATGGTGATGGCCATGGTTAGTTCGCTCCCGAGAATTCGGCCCGGCGACTCACGATCCAGCGGGCGAGGGCGTTGACCAGGAAGGTGACGATGAAGAGGATGAGCCCGGTCGCGATCAGCACATTGACGTTCGTGCCGTACGCCTCGGGAAATGAGAGCGCGATATTCGCCGCGATGGTCGAGGGATTCTCGCTCGTGAGCAGGCGAAATGAGACGAGCCCGGTCGCCGAGAGCACCATGGCGACGGCCATGGTCTCGCCGAGCGCCCGCCCAAGACCGAGCATCGCGGCCGAGATGATCCCCGCGCGACCGAAGGGAAGCACCGCCATGCGGATCATCTCCCACCGGGTCGCGCCGAGCGCGAGCGCCGCCTCCTCGTGGAGCCGTGGCGTCTGCAGGAAGACCTCGCGGCAGATCGCCGTGATGATCGGCAGCACCATGACCGCGAGGACGACGGCGGCGGTGAGGATCGTGCGGCCCGAGCCGGAGA